>Ga0213881_10001489_pt1 | contig 11077 bp, 11 predicted proteins | sample BarmaccoBMER_R08_FD_160104 | JGI IMG/M metagenome (GOLD analysis project Ga0213881, IMG submission 160104) | Barbacenia macrantha exposed rock microbial communities from rupestrian grasslands, the National Park of Serra do Cipo, Brazil - ER_R08 ... | reverse complement strand
GGAAGTTGTTCTGCTGGGAAGACGGCCGACCGATCCACCCCGACACCATCACCGAGCACTTCAACCGAATCGTCGACCGGGCGAACTTACCGCCCATCGAACTGCACGCCGTCCGCCACACCTACGCCACGACCGCACTCCGCGCGGGGATCAACCCAAAACTCGTCAGTGCCCGCATGGGCCACTCCTCGGTCGCCTTCACACTCGACACCTACACCGACAGCGTCCCGGAACTCGACCGGACCGCCGCAGAGCAAGTCAGCCGCCTGTTCTTCACCCTCCCCGAACCAACAACCAACGACCCCGACCAGCAGTAACTAGCAGCACACTCGCCAAGACCCGATGTTTACCGATCCGTTTACGAACCCCTGCGCCGGCTGACAGGACCAAGTCCAAACATCACCGAGGGCCCCTGAACCTGCTGGTCAGGGGCCCTCCGGATTGGTAGCGGGGGGCGGATTCGAACCGCCGACCTCTGGGTTATGAGTGAGATCAGGACAGTCCCGGCAGTCCCCCACTGTCCCGATCGCTGCACGTGGCGCCACGGGGGTCGTCCCGAACGTCTCACCCCGGCCCAGCTCCCACAGCTCGTCCACGATGGTCCCTGCTACACAATTTGCTACGGAACACCATCATCGCGGCCTCGCCACCGAGTTGAATGGTGCGCAACAAAAGATCATCTGGTGCCTGCTCATCACTGCACATGACAGCCGGGGCGGAAGCGAGTATCCCGTCAGTCCGGTCAGTCCGTCCGCACGAGGACCTCGCTCGGGCGGCCCACAGGGCAGGCGCGCACGCGGCAACCAGGCCGCTATGTACCTGGAAACCAGCGCACAGCGTTCCCTGGCTCACCCCGTACACGCCATCGGGGCGGTGGGGGCTCCCCACGGTTCCACATGCGGATACCGGCAGCCTCCGCGAGCACCATGCAACCGCCTGAGACGGCGAGTCAGCGAACCGAGTCAGCGAACCAAGCGCAGCTCCGGTCTTTCCACAGCGACCTCGCCGGGGCCAGAGCTCGGATCGGCTCCAGCTGCCTGGACGTATGCCGCAGCCTCCGGGGTTGTAGTGAGGGAAAACAACAACCAGCTTGGCGCCTGGTCACTGCGACCTGCCTTTGGTATGACAGTTACAGAGACTACCGGATAGTGCCGATCGCACAGGATGCTTTGGCGCGTTCAGGTGGGACATGCCCCCTCAGCCACATCGCACACCCTCAGGGCTGCCGGTAGGTCAACTCGAATCGAGGAGAGCTGCCTCATGTTCGATTCCATCGGGGACGCAATCGCCACGGTCCGCGACTTCTTTAGCAACACCAGCGTTGATCACCTGCCTGACGATGGCACCTTCGCCCCAGGGTCGCATACCTTGCCGGCCGATCTACACCACGCTCTGACCGACTTCGCCGGACAGCAGTCTGGCTCCGTGGCTCCGGCCGATGTTGAACAGCTCATTCAGGTGATCCAGGACCACGGGGCGCAAGCACCGTCCGCGTTGCACGATCTCTTCGCCAGCGGAGCTACGACGACAGTGCCGGTCGATCAGGCCCAGACCGGGCATGACACTGCCCGGGCGGCACTCCAAATCGCCAGCGGTGATGGGTGGGGTAACAGTGCTTCGGCCACGCCGGGCATCCATGACGCGTTCCTCGGGGACGCCGAGTGCAACGGATCCGTCCACATACCTGAGCCGAACTACACGCCACTGGAAGCCGCCGACGCGTCGGCGGCCCACATAGCGCATGCCTCCTCAATCCACCCGGCCCCCGACCATCCTGGAGCGCACACCCACGAAATCAAATTCTGCAACGGATGCGACTGCGGATTTACCCCTGCCACCTGTGGGGCCGGCTACGCCTGCCGATGGACCTACTAGCTAACGATCCGAGGTCATCGTGCCCCGTCGGACACCGCACAGCTTCCAGGACCGATCATGAGGAACGGTGGAATGCTAGCTAGATAGAGCCTAGGCGTGACTCCACTTGACAAGAAGGTAAACGAATGGAATTCGTTGAACACGCTGCGTCGTTGATCCATCATGCTTTTGATCATACCGACGATGGTGATTCGACAGTTGAGGGACCCGATACTTGGGCCGATTTCGCGATCACTCCTGGTACTCGTTCAATTCGAGCACCGCTTCGGTCGGTGCCCCGAAATTTCAACCAGACTTGCTGCCGACATAGAGTCTCACCGCAGTGTGGCGAGGGCCGCCAGTGTTATTGGTAGAACCCTTCATGAGGATCCGGGCTCAAAATTTGCCGACGACTGGAGCGTTGGCATTAGCTCCGACAGCGGCGGCACGGTTCCACGGTGGCGCAGGTTATGCGTATTGCGATAATGGCACCGGCGAGCAAGTAGTATCAACCCAGGTTGCGATGTAGACGGTTGTCCAATGGCTATAGAATTCTATATGAGCCTCGCCGCTAGTGCCGGCACGCGTGTCGTGACGTACGGGCGTCTGGCATCACAGATTCGCCGCATAATGCACGACCTCGGCGAACAGGAGTTCGACAACGCGAGAATCGCTCTGGCCGACGCTGAAAATAGCAGCGACCCACGTCATGAGCTTTCAATAGCCATAGGCCATCTTCAATCGGCCGCGTCAAACCTTGACGCGGCGTATCAGAGTGAGTTGGCGCCCAAAGCGTCCGTTTTTGCCATTTTTGGCCCGCAATTTTGGAGCGCGCCGCTCGCCGACAGGGTATGGCCAACTGGACTACATGCGGCAAGAGTTGCGAGCAAGAGCCGCGCCCTAATCGCTTTAATTTACGCGAAACTCGGCGATAAGAAGATTGCCAATAGAAAGATCGAAGATTTCTTGGCGACGTACGATCGGGGGTTCCACATATTTGAAGAGGAAGAAGTTCGAGAATACCTATGGGGATGTGCCAGCGAGCGTACTGGGCCAAGCCGCGTCCTTAAGGCTGTTCGTGAAGTCGAACAAGTACACAAATTTCTAAGATCAATTGGGTACGTTGGCCAGCTACCGACTCCTATAATGTTTGAGCTGAAAGACCATTATGCGAAGGAAAGGTACTTTCACCTGGCTAGTCTAAGCGAAAATCAACGCGGTTGGCTGAAGGATAATTCCACTCTTGTAATAAATTCGTATTGGTCGAGAAATACGTTTGTAAGGAAAGAGTTTCCCGCACGCTAAGCGCTTACCGGGCGATACCGACGGTACTTAAATGCGCGGTGCTGCCCGGGTCATGTTGTCCCAGCTCGAACAATCAAGGAACCAACCGATAGCTTGAATAGACTTCAAATTGATTCAACGCGGCGCGCGGATGCGCTGTCGGGCCTGGGCCCCGCCACCCGCCACTACCGGCAGGGCCCCTTACTCTGCTGCCGCACAATCCCCAGCCTTGGCCCAAGCTAATCCAAGCCGATGCCTAAGCCGGAGGCTCTACTCCGCGGCTGCCCGGATCGAACTGTCAAACTGTTCGACGCCAACTTGAGCCCGCTCGACGAGGAACAGCCAACATGGCACCACCCAGCCGCCTGAAGGAGACGCTCTGCCATGCGCTATCAGCAACACCTGCAAGCCGCCCTCCGCAAGCGGTACAAGCGGCTGAAGACCGCCGACGCCAGTGACATCGCCCACGAGATCTGCGTCGTCACCGACTGGGTCAGCCGGCACCCAACCCTGTGCGCGATCCTGACCCAAGCTGAGCTTGACGAACCAGGACTCGACTTCGAGCAATGGGAGAAGCGGCTGCGCACCGAGTATGTCTTGCGCCCTCTCTGGCCATGCCGCACCGAGCCGGGCAAAGCCAGCCTCGCCTGGCAACTGATGCAGCACATCACGCGCATAGCACCCCGCCAAGTCCAGCGGGGCAGCGCAGCGGAGCGTGATCCTGTCCAGGAGTATGCAAGGGGACTCACCTACGGCAACAACATTCACCGTATTGCTAAAGAATTCGCCGAGCGCATCATCAGCCCGCTCTTTGATTACTTGGACGACCAGATAGGAGGCGAGACCACCGTCCTCTATGCCCTGGAACGGTATGTCCGGCGCATCGAGTGGTTCGATCGGGACGAACTGCATGCCCGCTACCGGGAAGACACCCGGAACGGTGAGAAGATTTACGATAAAGACCTGCGCAAATTCCTATTCGCTGAAGGCATCAGCATGCCCTTCTCTCAGGCGCAGTCCGCGTCTGGCCTGTCCGATGCGCTTGCCGAACTCGACAGTGAGGACCCGCTCGTCTGTGAGCTCAAGATTTTCGACGCCGCCGGCCATAGCAAGCGGAGTCTGGCGGCAGGGGTTAACCAGGTTCTGCAGTACGCCGAGGACTACGGAAAGGCTGCTGCCTACCTCGTGATCATAAATTTGTCCGGCCGACCCCTCGAACTGCCGACCGATGGTCCGGCCAAAACATGGCCCTCATACCTCCACCTTGCCGGAGTGCGCGTCAACCTTGTTGATGTCCGCGCATTGCCGACGCCAACAGCCAGCAAACAAGGCAAGGCCACGCCCGTAACCATCACACGAGCCGACCTCATAGGCACAGATGCTGCACACAGCGAGAGCCAGGATTGACACGCCAAGATGACGGTCCTGCGCCGGGGCGCCGCCTATTTTTTAAAAATTCGAGGAACGCGTCATGGCGTCTAGGGGGACGGCTTCTCTCAGGCGTAGATTCTCCACGCTGAACTACCAGACAGTACCTTGGCTCGGGCCTGGGGTACTAGCGCCGCTTGGGCGCTAGTCAACGCGCCGCCGAGCGGCACCGGGCCGTGCACATCCATGGATGACGTCACCCTGTGGCATCCCGTGTGTCGCAAGCTGAACTCCTGCCCTCACGACCTGCATCACGTCGCGTTCCAGAGGTCGTAGATTCGGATCCTGCCCCCGCCACCACTGCGGGTCCCGGCCAGCAGCCACCGGGCCGTTTCATCGGGTGAACTGATACGGTGTGGTTCGCGTGAACTTGGCTGCTGTGCCGGATGGGCGCCTAATAAACGTTGTCGCAGCCCTCGCTGCGATTGTGATAGGGTTGCGAACCATCCTGCTTGACGTCCCACAGGTATTCCCAGGTGGGGCAAAGATTGGTGCTGTAGCCTATGACCTAAGCCTAGCGTATCTGGGTGCATGGATCTTCAACTACCTGGTGATAGTGTTGCCTCGGCAATCCGATCGCCGCCTAATCTTCCGCAGGTGCGACCCGCTAATAGCACAATACGCTACATCCGCTAGAGCGGCTTTGGCGCCGATGTTTCAAGAGGCGAACGAGAACCCGGAGCCGCAGCAGCCAGACGCGGCAGCACTGCACCGCGTATGCGGCAAGATCAACCCGAATGATCAGGCGCCACTGATAGTAGGCGGTAGTCCGGGAAGCCCGGTCTACGGCAATTGGATTAGCTGGCTCAAGTTCCAGATGGTTCGCGCAGAGGCTCGACGGGCAAGCCTGGATCCGTACTTCCCATATCTGGATGCAGAAGCTGTCTCACTTATTACGGACCTGGCGGACCATTTCTTCAGGTGGCAAGTGCAGACGCTTTCTGAAATGGGATCGGAAATCATGACTTTCTTTGACTCGAAAGCTCTTTTCTCGAATACTGGGAAGCTTGCACGAGACTGGAAAGCTATCGCATCAAGAATATTCAGCCGAGCTAAAAGATCAAATAGTGGCGACTGCAAGCTCGTTCACCTGCGCCTGCCCTGTTATGAGTGAGATCAGGACAGTCCCGGCGGTCCCCCACTGTCCCGATCGCTGCACGTGGCGCCACGGGGCCCGTCCCGAACGTCTTACCCCGGCCCAGCTCGCACAGCTCGTCCACGGTGGTCCCTGCTACACATTTTGCTACGGTTAAAGTTCTTAAAGCATGCCCGCATTGGTCCGTGCCCCCATCCGGTGTGGGCGCCGGGAATCAAACCCGCATAACCAGCTTGGAAGTTCAGTACTCCACCCACGGCCTGATGCGATGTAGGAGCGGGGCCTCCGCTCCTCGTGACTCCCGAGGCAGTCTCGGGGTGCTCACGTCTACGACTTGAGGAGGCCCCTGTGAGCGAAGCCTATGTGGATAAGCAGATCGTGGGGATTGATTTGCATCGGCGTCGGTCAATGCCCGCTGATGACTTCCATCCCAACTGTGATGCGCAACGTTTTTTGCATCTGATGCAGAGATCAACGCGCCGATTACTCTTGGATTCGGGTCAAAAGGCAGTCTTGTAGACGGGCGTGGCGGAACTGGTAAACGGCTCCGGCTTGCCGCAACACACCTCGCCGATGAGCGTCGTCCAGAAATCGCATCAGCCGTAGCGGCGTGTGCCCCATCAACGCTAGCCAGCCACGGCTCAGAATGAATGCTCCCCATGCCCTTGATAGGAGCATCCACAGTCCGATTCCGAGCCCGAACACGGCCCCCACTGTAAGCCCACCCAAAAAGTTATGTCCGGGTGGGAATACTAGGCCGCCAATGATCGCCCCAGCGGCCCCATAAGCTAGGCTTCCTATGTGTCCAAATATGAAGCGGCCTAACACGGCGCCTGCAAGACCTGCGGCCAAGGCGAGCGCGAGATCGAAGGCGCCGTCCAGTACAGGGATGAACCTGATGCTCTCTGTAAACGCATCAGCCATTCCGTAGAATAGTCCCAGTGACAGCGCCAGGGACACTGCGAATGGCAGTGTGGCGAGACGATCCTGCTTTAATACGATTGATGGGCTGGATACCTGATTTGCGTCGGCAGGTGTATCGAGCCAAACATGTAAGCCAAGTGCGAATCCGAAGATTACGACAAGCACGACTATACGACCGGCCGTCAGCGACCAGCCAAGTCCCAGTGCGACTCCAATCGCGAGGCCAATCAAAAATCTACTAAGGAAGCGCACGCCGGTGCCACGGAATCGCACTTCGACGCGAACCGGCCCTGATCGCTCGCCCAATCCATTGGCGATGCAACCAGAAAGCGCTGCCGCGAGCCCGTAAACTAATCCTATGGTGCGTCCAGCGGCGAGCTCGCCAGTGACTGCAAATAGGAGGGCAGGTGGCAATCCGAACACCAGTCCTCTGGTGTACCAGGGAATCGAACTTACCAACTGCCACCAGGCGAAATCGCGAGTATGCGTGTGCTCGAGGTGTCGGGCGAGGAAGGCCAGCCACCGCTGAGCCTGGTCTGGATAATACCGGCGCAACGTTGCAGGTTGGGTAGTTAGGGCGGGGAGTGGTCGTTGTGGACGTTGCCCGTAGATGGCGGGCAGGAACGCGTCGAGCAGATGTTCTTCAATCGAAGCACGATCGGGAAAACGTGTGGCGTCGTTGAGTTCGGCAGGGTGAGTGGCAGGGCTGGTGTAGGCGGTGCGGGCAAGATCCACCATGAGCGGGGTAGAAAGTGCCTGCGCAAGCGGCCCATCTTGGTGGAGCCGCAAGTGCTCAACGACCGGCTGCCAATGGGCCTGGGCGAGCGGTCGGTTTGTAGTGAGGAAGGTGATAGCGTCGTCGAGTTCGACGGGTTCGATCTCGATGACAGCCGCAGTCGCCAGAGCAGTCCCTCCGTAAAGCACAGCTTTCTCGTACTCGGTACTGCGAGAGGTCACCACCACTGGGCGACCGACAGATATGGCCTGGTCCAAGGCCTCGATTGCTGCCGCATGCAGCGCGGGTGGCACTTCGTCTAGTCCGTCGAGTACGGGCAGCACCCGGCCCCCGGCCACCAAGCGTGTCGCGGCATCCGGGCCGTAGGACACCACGTTGGCCAAGCCGGGGTACTCCTCGACTAGTTTGCGTGCCAGCCAGGTGTACAGGTGTTCGTGTTGGGGATCCCAAGACGATAGCGGTAACAATACTGGTATGGGGTCATCTGGTTTGAGATCGTTGAGCAGTCCAAGAGTAAACAGAATTGCCAGCACTGTTTTGCCCCCGCCGGGCTCGCCGAGCACCACCAGTTGCCTTGCCGGAAGAAGCCGAAAAGTGCGAACCAGATCGAAGAGATCGCCGTGTAACTTTAATCGCAGCGCCCGGCCCGGTACCGCATTCTTGCCCAGCACAACGGATGCATCCGCGGCCACCGGCCTGCACGTACTCGACCATCGCACGCGCAGCGGTTCGGGCCGACGCAGCGAACGGGTCTCGACTTCTAACCCCCACTGGTCTGAGACAGCCTTGGCTAGCTCCTGCTCCGCACGACGTAGCTGTTCGTCACTGAGGTTGTTGATCTTGTTCTGTGTGTTCAAGTCGTCGCTAAGTCGCTGGCGGAGTTGCGCCAATGCCGCTAGCAGTCCCAGGACTATCACGAGCAGCCAAATGAACCAGGGATGATGCTTCCACCACTCAGGCACGGCATTTACGGCCACAGTTGAAACAACGGGAAGCAGTGCGCCACACGCGAGCAAAATCAGTGCGATCAGGGACGGCTCGCGCATTGGTCCACGTCGTCTACCACGCATGCGCGCCTCCTACTTGCCCCGTGACCACTCAACCTACGTGGACTGAATAGCCCTAGGTCACCAAGTGGTAGCCCTTGGTCACCAAAGGCTCGGTATGGCACACGCCGTGATGGCGGTGCTCATGGCATCTAACTACTGGGCGGATCTGGCCTGGTTCAGGGGAGGGGAATTCGCATGCGTGTGCTGTTGTCGACCATCGGTTCGCGTGGGGGGGTCGAGCCGTTGGTGGCGCTGGCCTCACAGTTGCGTGAACATGGCCAGGAAGTCCGCTTCTGCGTCCCCCCGGACTTCCGCGACTGGATCGACGGCCTTGGCTACCCCGTGGTGCCCATCGGGCCCGAACTGCGTCCGAGAGTGTCATCCAGCCGGCCGGCCCCGCAGGCCGAGCCCACGCCCGAGCAGCGACGCCAGGTGATCGAAGCCACCGTCGCCACCCAGTTCGCCACGATCTGCGAGGCCGCCCAAGGGTGTGACGTCGTGCTGGGGTTCGGGTCCATGCAGATCGCCGCCCACTCGGCGGCCGAACTGGTGGGCATCTCCTACGTCTACGCTACCTATTCCCCGGTCACGCTGCCGTCCCCACACCACGCGCCACCCCCACTGCCGGGATGACCAGTGGATGAGGCGGCCGACAAACGGCAATTGTGGGAGCAGGACGCGCAGCGCTGGAACGAGATGTTCGGCGCAGCGCTCAACGCTCAGCGGGCGGTGGCTGGCCTGGTACCGGTCGACGTGCGCGGCCACATGTTCACCGATCGGCCTTTCTTGGCCGCTGACCCCACGCTGCTGGCTTGGCCCGAGCCCGATGATCCGAACGTGGTTCAGACCGGCGCGTGGCTCCAGCCGGATCAGCGCCCGCTGTCGGCCGAACTGGAGACCTTCCTTGACGCCGGCGAACCGCCTGTCTACTTCGGCTTGGGCAGTATGCGCGCCCCCGGAGAGGACGTCAGCCAGGTGATGGTCACCGCGGCTCGCGCGCTTGGGCGCCGCGCGATCGTCTCCCGCGGGTGGGCCGAGTTGTCCCTGACCGACGACACGCCCGACTGCCTGGTGGTCGAGGAAGCCAACCTGCAAGTGCTGTTCGGCCGGGTCGCCGCCGTGGTACACCACGGCGGCTCGGGCACCACCACCATCACCGCGCGAGCTGGAGCACCCCAGGTGGTCATACCGCAGTGGTACGACCAGTACTACTGCGCACGGCGCCTTGAGCACCTCGGCATCGGTGCCGCGCACCAGCCCGGCATGCCAACCGTCGACTCGCTGGCCACCGCTCTCAAACGCGCCTTGGAGCCCGAGGTGGCCGCCCGAGCCCACACCATCGCCGCCACGATACGCGACGACGGCGCGCGGGTCGCCGCACAACGCCTAACCGCGCTGCTCGCGCAGGGGGCAGCCTGAAACCAGCCCCACGTCAAGTAGTCCAGGGCAGATCCTCTGGGCCACCCGACCTCACAACTGGGCCCGGTCAGCCGCCCTTGACCGAGCCGTCCACCGAGTCCTGTCGGAAGCGACCCAACAGCGCACACACTCCCAATATCGACTCTGCACCAGTTGGCCGCCAAGCCGGCTTCGAGGAACGGGAACAGGATCCGATCTTGTTAGACCTCGCCGGAATACAGACCGCAGATATGATCGCCCAGCTCCAACTCGATGTCACTGATTCCCTAAGCAAGGCCAGTGGACACGACACGACCACCGATCAGTAGAGGTAAATTGATCATACCGAGGTTTGCGGTCTCGCAGTCAACGTGCTGTTAGAACCCGATGACGCCACGACATTGTGTCTGGGATGGCTGGCACAAGCGTCAAGCCCACGCCAGGTAGGGGAATGGGATTGTCGTGGTATCCCCTCGATCTCCGCAAGGGCTATCACGCGCTGCGCGGGGCAAGCTTTACAAGCTCGGTCAGTAGTTCAGTGACATCTTGACCCTGGGGTACCGCATGGTCGGGCTGCCCCAGATCGACGGGATGCCACGAGTCCCAGCGTGCAAGATCAGGCATCAGCAAGGCTCACGAGTTAAGTCGCCGCCGTGCGAGGCCGCGTGCTGGAGCACGTATAGCGCGGGACTGGCCGTGGACAACCGGGCCGTCTGTGGGCCGTCCCAGCGAATCCAACAACGTTTATAGCGAGATACAACACTGACCGACGATAAGTATCCCCGCTAGTCAGCACCCCTCTCGTCGCCTGAATCTTAGCCTTGCTGGGTCTCCCAGAAAATCTTGTCGGTCTATAGGACCGTGCCCTCGCCGGGCGGGCAGGTCCCCGGAGTGGCCAGCCACGAGAGCGGGTTGCACACTGCTCTGCCCAGTAATCATGTAGCAGCGACCCCACGCCAGCAGCCGTCACCCACAGCTTCCACCAAGACGACATCCTGGGTCGCCTTGGACACTTCCCTCGTAAAGCCCGCGCTGTGCCGTTATGCCGAATGTGTGCCCAAACGGCCCCGACCTCCTACTCCTGATGCACCATTTGCGCAGGTCCCTATGCCGGAGGAGGTGCTGATCGTGCCGCCCTAATGAGAGCTAGCGGGTCGGCCATTCGGCAGACTCCGCGCCATGCCGCTGGCGGGTGAGCACTGTGTCGCCCTGGGCCTTGGAGTCCTGTTGAGAGATCGTGCCCCTGCTGGTGGTCGGGAGAGTTGATCGCTGATGGGATGTTGTGCCCGCTGTGGTGTGGCGTGAGCA
>Ga0213881_10001488_pt1 | contig 11082 bp, 10 predicted proteins | sample BarmaccoBMER_R08_FD_160104 | JGI IMG/M metagenome (GOLD analysis project Ga0213881, IMG submission 160104) | Barbacenia macrantha exposed rock microbial communities from rupestrian grasslands, the National Park of Serra do Cipo, Brazil - ER_R08 ... | reverse complement strand
TTTCCTGCGTGCCGAAGATCCCGACGTGCAGAAGGCGGTCGGGATGGAGGGCGCCGATCCGGTCGCGGTGTTTACCGAATTGCGCGAGCGCAAGAACAAATTCTAATCGGGTCCGCGCAGCCGATAGATTGCCGTGTGCAGGACGTGCGCCACCGGCCGCACGTCGCTTGCGATGACCAGCGCATCGAGATCGACGAAGCGGTGGCCTTTCTTCTCGTAATTGGCGGCGACTCGGGCGCGCACCGAAAGGCTCTCGCCGACATGCGCGAGCGACAAATTCCGGACCTTGCTGCCCACGTGAATCCACGGGCCCAGCACGACATTGTCCATCAGCGCGTTGTTGCAGAGCCGCAATATGCGGCCGGGATGGACGATGCGCTCGCGGCGATAGAGCGGCTCGGCTTCGCGCACGCCGCTGAGATACCACTCGGCATCTTCTTCGCTCATCTGGCGCGTGGCGGTGCCGAGCAAAGTTCCCGGCGCAAGCGACACCTCGTCGGCGGGCGGTCTTTCCTCGGGAAGCGGCACTACCGCGGGAGGCTCGATCGCGCGCGTCGATTCCTGACCGAGCCGCGCCGTCGCGTTCGCGCACAAAACGCCATCGCTCTCGACGCGAATGACCAGCGACTCGCCGTCTGAATCGGCGCTCACCCGCGCGATGCAACCGTCATAAACGGGCTTGGCGAAACGGCATTCGATCGTCCCGCGCTCGAGCCATTCGCGCCCCCAGACGTCGACCGGAACATGACAGGCATAGGCATAGACCTCGACGCCCGGGACAAGACCACCGCTGAATCCGAAGCGTCGCGCGACGTCGTCATCGTGAATCTTATTTTCGGATTCGCGCGAGAGGTTCTGCGCCTGGACTTCGTAATCCCCGGTCGAATCAATTCTGGTCATCACTCCCCCGCAGCGGGCGCAACCAATTGCCGCCATCCGATCCGAGCGTATTCGGGATTGAGACAGCCGAGGACGATTGCGTAAACGAGAAAGCCGAGCCCGCCTTCAAGGACGATGTGCATCACCAAGCCGACGCGGAAATTGCTCCAGGGCACGAGCATCAGCACGCCAACCATGATGGCTGCGGCGAGAAACACGCGCGCGGTGTTAGCCCAAGGCAGGGGAAAGTCGAATTTCCACCTGATATAGCCGAAGCAGAGTGCTGCGCCGATGGCGGAAGCAACGAGACATCCCTCGACCGCGCCGGCAAGTCCGCCGAGGCGAAGACCGATCCAGGAGCCGGCAATGACACAGACCGCTTCAACCACGTTGATCGCGATCCCGACGTCGATGCGTTCCATCAGGATCAGCACCTGATCGGCGAAGTGGATGCGGATGTTGCGAATGCCGCCGGCGATCGCGGCGAGCGGCAGGATCAGCATGGTTGCCTCCTGGAACGATCGCGAGACGGTGAGCTCGACGAAGGGCCCGGTGAGGAGGCAGAGACCCGCCGTCGCCGGAACGACGAGGGCGATCAGAAGCACGCCGCCCTGCGCCAGCTGGCGGAAAGCCTCGGCCCGGGACCCCGACGCGAAACTCTTTACCGCCAGCGGGAACGAGGCGGCCGAAACCAGCGTCGCGGCGACGCCGGTGAAGCGCTGTCCAAGTCCCCAACCGACGGCGACCAGGCCGAGCGCCGTGGCCCCCGCCGCGTGCTCGACGACGACGCGGATACCGTTGAGGCTGATCCAGCCGATTGCACCGGCGACAACGATGGGCAACCCAAAGCCGAGCGCATTGCGGATCACCTGGCGCGGCAGCGGCCAGCTCACGGGCGCGACATGCAGACGCCGCAACAGCCAGATCAGGGCCAGCGCCTGAGCGCTGGCATAGCCGATGAGTGCCCATTCGGGGGTCGGAGCAATGCCGATCACCGCCGCCAGCGCCAGGGCGAAGCCGGCCACCGGGCCGGCCGTCTGCCCGACCGTGTAGTCGAAGATTTGGTGCTCGGAACGGGCCCGCTCGCTGAGGTGCTGGGTGATGCAGCGGGTCACGGTGAAAGCGATCGCGGCAAAGACGAGAGGGATGCTCGGCTCGATGCGAAGCAGGATCAGGGCACCAAGTGCGACGACTGCCTGGATGAGCGAGGTTGCGGCGAGGACGGCCGATTCTGCCGCCCGATATCGTTGCCGCTCCTTTCCAGGCAGCAAGGCGAAGTAGCGCAGCGTGTATTGCGACCACCAGGATAATGAAAAAACGAAGGCGAGGTCCTGCGCCGCGAAAATGAAGGTCAAGATGCCGTAGAGGTCCGGCGCCATGAAATGCGTCCAGACCAGTGCCGCCACGAACTGCACGAACGGGCCGACCAGCTGTGCGGGCAAATACAGGAACGTATGGCGGATCAGCATGCGGTCTCGGGTACTCGGGGGCCGCTTCGTGCGGCGGGCGCCCCGGCTGGTACTATAATGAATCGTCGGGGCCCGGCTAAAATTCCGCAGAGCTCGGTAAAAACGTGACGCAAAGGACTGGTTTGCCGAGCCAAAAGCCGCTGAAGCTGCTGTTTTACCTTCCTTCCTTGGCGGGAGGCGGCGCCGAGCGCCTGTTGGCGCAGCTCGCCACAGCTCTGATGCGGCGCGGACATAACGTCACACTTGCCGTGGATACCGACAGCTTCGAAAACGCAGGCTTTCTCGATCCCGGTGTCCACCAGGTTCGGCTTGGACCCAATCATGTGTCGAATGTCCTGAGCTTGCATCGCCTCATGCGCGAGACGAGCCCGGATGCGAGCCTGTCGGCGCTCTGCGGACAAAACCTCAAGCACATGTTCGCGGCCATGCTTGCGGGGCGGCTGCGGCGCGCGGTGCAGTCCTATCACGGCTTCTTTGAAGGCGAGCCGCGGCTTCTATCGCGCGTCTCTTATCTGCTGACGCCCCTATCTTCGCGTCTGATGGCGAGGACGGTGTGTGTGTCTGATACGTTACGCGAAGAGCTGATATGCCGGTTCCGCGCCTCGCGAGAGCGGACGATCCGCATCTACAATGGTGTGCAAAAGAGTGCCGCGACGGGCGCGCCGGCACAGGCTCGCGACAAAGTGAAGCCCATCGTCCTCGCCTGCGGGCGTCTTACGCCCGACAAGAACTATCCCTTCCTCGTGCGCGCCTTTGCGCGCATGAAAGACAGGAACGCCCGCCTTGTGATCCTCGGAGAAGGAGCCGAGCGCGGCAGAATTGAAGCAGAGATCACGCGCCTCGCCCTCGAACGGCGCGTTTCTCTTCCCGGTTATGCGGATGCCGCGCCTTGGTACGAAAACGCATCCTGTTTCGCCATGACCTCGAGCCGTGAAACGTTCGGCCTCGTGATTGTCGAGGCGCTTGCCGCGGGATTGCCGGTAGTCACGACCGCAGCCGGCGGACCCGACGAGATTCTGGACCACGGCCGCTACGGACGCGTCGTCGAGCAAGGTGACGAGGCGGCTTTTGCCGAGGCGCTTGACGCGGCACTCGTCGATCCTGGGGATGCCGACATGCGGCTCGCCCGTGCACACGAATTCTCGATGGAGACATGCGCGGAGGCCTACGAAAAGCTGTTCTATGAGATCGCACCGCAATGATTGACCTGTCGCGACGGGGCTTGCTGAACGCCGTGGGCGCGCTGGCTTTTGCGCAGGTTGCAGGCGCACGCGCCGAAAATTATTGCACCGATGGACTTGCGGGACGGCCGCTGACGAGCAGCCGATCATTGCCATTGGGAAACATCAGCAAACGCGTGCAATGGGGAATCGCGATCGAGCAGCCCGGCCTTTACGATCCGGAGCTTGTGGCTGCCCTCCGCACGGAAGCGCCGCGATTCCTGGCGATCGCCAGCGGCCTCAAATTCGGCAACCTGCATCCGCTTTCGATGGCCTATCGCAGGAGCAACGGCGAATCGACGTGGGGCGAATGCGACGACACGGTCGCGCTCGCCAAAGCCTTGGGCGTGCCGATCCGCGGCGATTGCCTCGCCTGGAACGATTGGCTGCCGAACTGGGTGACGGAAATCGCGCGCAAGCGGCCGCGCGGCTGGCAGGATCAGCTGCGGCGCGATTTCGAAGCGCATTTCGACGGCGTCTTCGCGCACTTCCGCGAGATGAACCCGAACCCGCTGCGCTGGTGCGGCGTGGTCAACGAGCCGTTCAATCCGTGGGCGATGAACGGAGCCGAGCCGTCCTGGCGCGCCGGCGCATGGCTCGACGCATTCGGGTTCGAAGCCGATGGTATACCGCGCTACATCCACTCGGCATTCGCGCTCGGCGAGCGTCACAGAAGCGGCGAATGCGCGCTGTTCATCAACGAAGCCAATTGCGAGAACGATCGTTTCGGCCCAGCGATGCGGCCGGCTTATCTCAAGCTCGTCGATTCCCTGCAGAAAGCCGGCCGGCATGTCGACGCGGTCGGACTCGAATGCCATCTCGTGCCGCAATGGATGAGCGATCCCGGGCGCCCGGACTGGCGGCCTTTCGTGCAGTTCCTGCGCGATCTCGCCTCGCGCGGCGTCGAGATTTATCTGACCGAACTCGACGTCAACGATTGTAGCCTGCGTGGCGTCACTGCGCGCGACGCAGAGGTCGAGACTTACATGCGCTCGTTCGTCTCCGCGGCATTGGAAGTACCGGCGGTGACGATGCTCTCGAACTGGAATTTCTCCGACAAAGATTCATGGCTGCGCCAGAGCAATTCCGCCGGACGCGTCGGCATCGAAAGCTGGGCGAAATGTGTGCTGAGCCCCGAATGCCCCCGGCCTGCCCTATATGACGAGAGCATGAATCCGAAACGAGCGCGGCAAGGCCTGGCAGAGGCGCTCGGAGGCAGCCGGGCAGGGCGCTAGCGGCGAATTCGACCGCAAGGACCGGAGTGCGCCGGCGCTCCCTGCGCGTAGAGTGGCGGCAATCGGAATTCATGCGAAAAGGAGCAGATCATGACGAGCATGATCGCAGAACGCCCTCCAACCCCAAACTTCGCCACCGACGAAGCGCGCTGGCAGGCGGTCCTCGAGCGCAACCGGGTGGCGGACGGCAGCTTTTTCGTCTCGGTGCGTACGACCGGCGTTTATTGCCGCCCCTCCTGCGGCGCGCGTCGGGCGCGCCGCGAGAACGTCGCGTTTCATGCGAGCGCCGCGGATGCGGAGGCGGCGGGCTTTCGCGCCTGCCTGCGCTGCAAGCCGAATGTCGACCGTTCCGAGGATGCGCAGGCCAAGGCGGTGGCGCGTGCCTGCCGCGCCATCGAGGAGGCGGAAGAGCCGCCGACGCTGGAGGCGCTTGCCAAGATGGTCGGGCAGAGCCCGTGGCATTTTCACCGCGTGTTCAAATCGGTGACGGGGGTCACGCCGAAAGCCTATGCCGACGCGCATCGCGGCAAGCGCGTTCGCGACGAACTGAAACGCGCCGACACCGTCACGCAGGCGATCTATAGCGCCGGGTTCAATTCAAACGGCCGCTTCTATGCCGCATCCGACGATCTTCTCGGCATGACGCCGACACACTTCCGCAAAGGCGGCGCCGGCGCGACGATCCGCTTCGCGCTCGGCGAATGCTCGCTCGGCGCGATCTTGGTCGCGGCGACGGACAGAGGCGTTTGCGCAATCCGGCTCGGCGACGATCCGCAAACGCTCGTGCGCGCCTTCCAGGATGATTTCCCGAACGCGCAACTCGTCGGCGGCGATAAGGATTTCGAGCGCATCGTCGCGGCGGTGGTCGGCTTTGTCGAAGCTGCGCCAAGCGAATTCAAGTTGCCGCTCGACGTGCGCGGCACCGCCTTCCAGCAGCGCGTCTGGCAGGCCTTGCGCGAGATCCCCGCCGGAACGACTGCGACTTACAGCGAGATCGCGAAAAAGATCGGCGCGCCCGCCGCGGTCCGCGCGGTCGCCGGCGCCTGCGCGGCCAACCGGATCGCGGTGGCGATCCCCTGTCATCGCGTCGTGCGCACCGACGGTTCGCTCTCCGGTTATCGCTGGGGCGTCGAGCGTAAGCGCGCGCTGTTGCAGCGGGAGGCGAAAGGGAACGCCTGAGGAAAGCACCGCTTCGCGCGCGATGACGGCGGCGGGCGAGTGCGTTATACCTGCGTACATGCCGAAGCAGCCGCCCGACAAACAGGCACTCGACCGCGAGCTCGATTTCGAACTCGAGGAGACCTTTCCGGCAAGCGATCCGCTCGATGTGACGCGGCCGGCGCCGCATGGGAAAAAACCGCGCCAGGAAAAAGCGCGTATCGTCATGATCGTCACGTTTCCGTGGGACGCGCCGAAAGAAGAGGTGCACGCGCAAAGCCTCGCGCAGGCACGTGACCTCGCCACGCACGGCGAGTTCTTGTCCAAGCTCATCCTGCGCGATGCAGAGACGAAAATTTCAGGCGCGATTTATGTCTTCGCCGATCGCGCCGCCGCCGAACGCTGGCGCGAGGATTTGCGACGCAGACGCGGGAGCAATGTCGATGCGCGTATCTTTGAGGTGAACGAGGAGGCGTCGAAGCTGACGCGAGGGTAGTGCTCGAGCTCCCGTTACCTCCTGAAGACCTAAGAGTGCGCGTCGGTCCGTTCTCGGATGCCCCGCTGTTCGAGCGAAGCGGCAACGATATGGTGGCGGAAATTGTACAGCTCTGCGATCTCCAGCCGGATGCCGTGGTGTTGGAAGTCGGCTGCGGTTGCGGCCGGCTCGCGCGCGCTCTCGCGCGGTATCTGCGTCCTCAGGGCAATTATGACGGGTTCGATGTACACGAACCCATGATCGCATGGTGTCAGAACAATCTGCAGCCACACCTGTCGAATTTTCGTTTCATGCACGTTGACGTTTACTCGCCGGACCAGAATCCCGCGGGCTATATCAAAGCAAGTAAGTTTTCCTTTCCTTACCCGGATTGCACCTTCGACTCCCTCATCGTTTCTTCCGTATTCACTCACATGTTTCCGGAGGAGATCGAAAGGTATGTGTCAGAACTGGCGCGTGTATTGAAGCCGGGTGGCCGCGGTTTCCTTACGGCATTCCTTTTTGACGAAGCCGGACACGCTGCCGTTACGAGTGGCGCGACCATTTTCGACTTCCGTTATCCTATCGGACCTTGCCTGACGTTCGATCGCGAACATCCGGAACAAGGCGTCGCCTGTCAGAGAGATTGGCTGCTTGAGCTCCTCGATCGCCACGGATTGGAGGTCAAGCTGGTCCGAAACGGAACTTGGCGTTCGGTTCGCTCCTATAAGGTTTCGCAAGATTACATTACGGCGACGAAGCGCGGCGAGACGTTTCACCCACCCCCGACAATCCTTGCCACGACTTTCGCGGTATAATCCACCATCGGCACGATGCGCGCGTAATTCAATCGCGTCGGGCCGATGACGCCGAGCACGCCGACAATCCGGCGCTGCTCGTCATGGAACGGCGCGGCGATCATCGAGGAGCCCGAGAGCGAGAAGAGCTTGTTCTCGCTGCCGATGAAAATCCGCACCCCCTCGCCGCTTTCGGCGCGCGACAAGAGGTCGATCACTTCGGTCTTGGTCTCGAGATCGTTGAACAGAAGCCTTATGCGTTCCAGATCCTGCGCGGCGCTCAAATCTTCGAGCAGATTGCTCTGTCCGCGCACGATGAGCTGCGGCGAATTTCCGCCTAAGCCCGCCCAGCTCGCCAGCCCCGCATCGACCAGGCGCGCGGTGAGTTCATCCAATTCGGCCTGCGCGGCCTTGCGCGACGCCTCGATCTCGTCGCGCACTTCGGCCAGCGTGCGGCCGCGGATGCGTGCGTTCAGAAAATTCGCCGCCTCTTGCAATGCGGAGGGCGGCAGGTCGCGCGGCGTCGCGACAATCCGGTTCTCCACCGAGCCGTCTTCACCGACGAGGACGGCGAGCGCGCGCTCCGGCTCGAGCCGCACGAACTCGATCTGCTTTAACCGCGCATTCTCCTTGTTGGCGACGACGACGCTGGCGCCGCGCGTCAGCCCGGACAAGAGGCTGGTCGCTTCCGCGAGCACCCCCTCAAACGAGCGGTCGCGCGAGGCGGCGCGGACCTGCGCCTCGATGCGGGCGCGCTCGTCCTCGCTCAAGTCGCCGATCTGCAGGAGCGCATCGACGAAAAAGCGCAGGCCGATCTCAGTCGGCAAGCGGCCGGCGCTGGTGTGCGGGGCGTAGACCAGGCCGAGCTCTTCGAGGTCCTGCATGACGTTGCGGACGGAGGCCGGCGACAGCGTCATCGGCAGGATGCGCGAGAGGTGGCGCGAGCCGACCGGCTCGCCGCTGGCGAGGTAGGATTCGACGATACGGCGGAAAATCTCGCGCGAGCGCGCGTCGAGATTGGCGAGGCCGCTGAGCTCGGCTCGATTTGGCTCGGCTCGATTTGGCTCGATACGGGCGATCTCGCGAAATTGATCAGGCGTCTGGGCCATGCGGCCAAGATGGCGGTGCGGCCCCGGTGTGGCAAGCGAGGCGGCCGACCGGCTTGATCCAAGCCTATTGCGCTTCATTTCACGTCGGAGCAAAGGTCGGCCAACAGCCGGGGAGGAACGCGATGAGCGCAGTCGTACAGCCGAAAAGCGGCACTAAGAGCGCGCGGGCCCATTTCCAATGGGACGATCCCTTCCTCCTCGACGAGCAGCTGACCGACGACGAGCGGATGATCCGCGATACGGCGCGCGATTACGCGCAGGAGAAGCTGCTGCCGCGCGTCACCGAAGCCTTTCTCGAGGAGAAGACCGACCGCGCGATTTTCAACGAGATGGGCGCGCTTGGCCTGCTCGGCGTGACGATTCCCGAGGCTTACGGCGGCGCCGAGGCAAGCTATGTCGCCTACGGTTTGGTGGCCCGCGAAGTGGAGCGCGTCGATTCCGGCTACCGCTCGATGATGAGCGTGCAGTCCTCGCTCGTCATGTATCCGATCAACGCCTACGGCGACGAGACGCAGCGCAAAAAATATCTGCCGAAGCTCGCGTCCGGCGAATGGGTCGGCTGTTTCGGATTGACCGAGCCCGATGCCGGCTCCGATCCCGGCAGCATGCGCACCCGCGCTGAAAAAGTGTCCGACGGCTATCGTCTCACCGGCACGAAAATGTGGATTTCGAACGCGCCGATTGCCGACGTGTTCGTCGTCTGGGCGAAATCGTCCGCGCATAACGACGAGATCCGCGGCTTCGTTCTGGAGAAAGGCATGGCTGGCCTCTCCGCGCCGAAGATCGGCGGCAAGCTGTCGCTTCGCGCCTCCATCACCGGGGAGGTCGTGATGGACGGCGTCGTCGCGCCGGAGAGCGCGCTATTGCCGAACGTGTCGGGCCTCAAAGGCCCGTTCGGCTGCCTCAATCGCGCGCGCTACGGCATTTCCTGGGGCGCGATGGGCGCGGCTGAGGATTGCTGGCACCGCGCCCGTCAATACACGCTCGAGCGCAAGCAATTCGGCCGGCCGCTCGCGCAGACGCAGCTCGTGCAGAAGAAGCTCGCCGACATGCAGACCGAGATCGCGCTCGGCCTGCAAGGCTCATTGCGCGTCGGGCGGCTGTTCGACGAGGGCAAGATGGCGCCGGAAATGGTGTCGATCGTCAAGCGCAACAATTGCGGCAAGGCGCTCGACATCGCGCGCATGGCGCGCGACATGCACGGCGGCAACGGCATTCAGGCCGAGTATCACGTGATGCGTCACGTCTGTAATCTCGAGACGGTCAACACCTATGAAGGCACGCACGACGTGCACGCGCTGATTCTCGGTCGCGCGCAGACGGGCTTGCAGGCGTTTTTCTAACAGGCACGCATGTCATTCCCGCCAAGGCGGGAATCCAGGAGCAAGATCAGCACTGGGTTCCCGATCACGCTCACGCGTCTCGGGAATGACACTACCCCTTGATGAACACGTAAATGTCGACTTCGAGGCTCTGATCGTCCGAAGATTTCAGGTCGGTCAGATATTCCTCAACGAACATGTTCTGTGCCTCGATGTTTTTCTCATCGAGATACGCCGTGATCGCTTCGTATGTCGCATCGATATCGTCGTAGGCGCCGCGATGCTGGAACTTCATGGCCTTGCCCGACGGCGATGAGCCGATCTGGATGTCCTTCGTCAATTCGCTCTTGCCTTCCGGCGCCTTGTCGAGCGGGATCATCGCCTGGTAGCGGAAGCCGGCATCGTCGGTTTCGACAAACACGGTGAACGGATGGCCGGAGGCGGTAAGCCCGGCCTTGGTCATCTCGCTCTGAATCTGCGCCAGCGCGCCCGTTATGGCTTTGAAACCCTCATCCCATGTCGCGTTGCCGCGCATGAGGGCGACGGGACGTGCGGGCACTTCCACCATCTGCGCAGCGTCGACAGCGGATTCGTCCGGCGCCTGCTGGGCGGTCGAAGGCGCGGCGGGAGCCTGCGCGGCTGTCGGCGGAGATGCGTCCGGCGGCGTCGAAGGGGCGGGCGCCGCCGGACTTGCAGGCGGCGTTTGCGCGAATGCGCCCGCCGGTGCGAGCGCGAAACAGGCGGCGCAGAGGGCGCCAACCAGCGTGCCGCGCCGGAGCCGCGAGCTAACAAAGGTAGAAATCCTGCTCATTTGCCGCTCCGCATCGTCTCGCCTTCCCACGAGGGAAGCCGGCCGCCCCTGACGGACATAGTGGCGCTCACCGGTTTCGCCTATATGTGCGCGGGACTGGGACCCGAATATGACTGCGCTCGCCAATCGGCCGATTGTGAAGATGAACGGCATCGGCAATGCAATTGCCGTGCTCGACCTGCGCGGCTCGAGCCATGTGGTGAGCGCGGCCGAGGCGCGGGCCATCAATGGCGCGCCGGGGCTCGGCTTCGATCAGCTCATGGTCCTGCATGAGCCGACCAGCCGAGGCAGCGCCGCGCGGCTCGCGATCTACAATAACGACGGCTCGCTCTCGGACGCCTGCGGCAACGGCACGCGCTGCGTCGCCTATCTGCTCATGCGTGCAGGCGAGCGGGATGAGCTGCTGCTCGAAAGCGATGCCGGGCCGCTGCCGGTCACGCGTGAGGGCGAGCTCTCGTTCACCGTCGACATGGGCGCGCCGCGCTTCAGCTGGCGCGATATTCCGCTCTCGCATGCAGTGCCGAATACTGGAGAGGTTCGGCTCGACCCCCCTGTCGCAGGCGCGTCCGAACATCTCGCCGCGCTGAGCATGGGCAACCCGCACGCG
>Ga0213881_10001487_pt1 | contig 11090 bp, 10 predicted proteins | sample BarmaccoBMER_R08_FD_160104 | JGI IMG/M metagenome (GOLD analysis project Ga0213881, IMG submission 160104) | Barbacenia macrantha exposed rock microbial communities from rupestrian grasslands, the National Park of Serra do Cipo, Brazil - ER_R08 ... | reverse complement strand
GTCCGGGAGGGAGAACAGCTCGCGCACGCCGGCCCGGATGTCGGCAACGAGCCGCTTGACCGGAGCCTGCCGGTGCGACGTGCCCACGAGCGCTGTACCCGTCTGCGCCAGGCGCGCGAGCCGCTCCACGGGCACCCGCGACGGCCCGGACCCAAAGCGCCCATCCGCGGGCTTGAGCGAGGTTGGTATCCGAAGAAGAGTGGTCGAGGTTTCAGACATCCTCATGGGCGACGGTAGCGAGTCGGCCGCGGAGCACGCGACGGCATCGGCGGAACTCGCGCACTAGCGCAGGTTCCGCCGATGTCGCGCGGGCGTAGCTACTCGGAAAACTCCGTATCGATCCAGTCCATGTTGGCACGCAGCTCGCGCCCCACCACCTCGACCTGGTGCCCGGCCTGCTCCTCGCGCATCCGCTTGAAGTTCTCCTGGCCGGCGCGGTTCTCCGCGATCCACTCGCGCGCGAAGTCACCGGACTGGATGTCTCGCAGAAGCTTACGCATGGCCTCGCGCGACTCGGTGCTGATCACGCGCTTGCCGCGGGTCATGTCCCCGTATTCCGCGGTGTTCGAGATCGAGTAGCGCATTCCCGCGATGCCCTTCTCGTACATCAGATCGACGATCAGCTTGAGCTCGTGCATGCACTCGAAATACGCCAGACGCGGGTCATAGCCCGCGTCAACGAGCGTCTCATATCCCGCCCGGACGAGCTCGGTGACGCCGCCGCACAGCACCGCCTGCTCCCCGAATAGGTCCGTCTCGGTCTCGTCCTTGAACGTGGTCTCGATCACGCCGCCACGGGTGCAACCGATGCCCTTGGCGTAGGCGAGCGTGAGCGCCAGCGCTTTCCCGCTGAAATCCTGATGGACGGCCACCAGCCCCGGGACGCCCGATCCCTCGAGGTACTGGCGGCGCACCAGGTGACCCGGCCCCTTGGGCGCCACGAGCGCGACGTCGATGTCCGGCGGCGGCACGACTTCCTGGTAGTGGATCGAGAAGCCGTGGCCGAACATCAGCATGTTCCCCGAGGCGATTCCGTCCTTGACGCCGGTCTCCCAGACCTGGCGGTGGAGCTCATCCGGGACGAGCATGATCACCACGTCCCCTTGGCTCGCAGCGTCCGCTGGCTCGGCGACGCGAAGGCCGTGCTCGCGCGCCTTGGTCACGCTGGAAGAGCCAGCGCGCAGTCCGACTACGACCGAGACGCCGGAGTCTTTGAGGTTGAGGGCGTGGGCGTGGCCCTGTGAGCCATAGCCGATGATCGCGACGGTCTTGCCGTCTAGGAGCGAGAGGTCAGCGTCGTCGTCGTAGAACATGGCGAGGGAGCGTAGCTGCCTGCGCTCCGCCGCGAGCATTCGCCCGAGATCAACCCCCCTGGTAGGTGCCCGTCACGATCGGGTTGGGCCAATTCGACGAGCTGTACGGCGTGTTCGGTATGGCGCTGAAGGCGATGTCGAAGGGGTTACCGGTCCAGGGAGCCGGACCGATGTCGATCTGCGTCATGTTCAGCACCTGTCCCCACGGAAAACGAATCACCCACTGATGGCCCAGCGAGCCGTAGTTGTAGAACGACATCCCGTCGCTGCGCCATCCCAGGCCGCTCGCGGGGGCGCCCTGCGCGCTTGGGTCGTGTGGGCCCCCGAACCAGGTCATGCGCCCCGTGATGGTGGTGCCTACGGCGGGGGCCTGCGACGGGGGCGGCGACGCCACTGAACCGCTCGCTCCCGACGCCACCGAACCGCCGGCCCCCGACAGCCTCAGCACGCTTCCGGAGAGGAGCAGCCCGCTCGGGTTGAGCCCGTTGGCGGCGGCCAGCTGGGCCACGCTCATGCCCGCGCGCGCCGCGATGGCTGAGAGCGTGTCGCCGGGTTGCACCACGTAGGACCCGCCGGCGCTCGATGCGCTCGCCGGCGCCGCCGCGGCGGCCGACGCACCACACCCGACGTCGTCGCTGTCGCCGTCCCCATCGCATGCTGCTCCGGTGGATCCCGAAGCAGCGACCCCCGAAGCGGCGACGCCGGTTGACGCCGCGCTGGCTACGCCCGACGAGGACGAGCCCTGCGGCGGAATCGAGATCGCCGAGCCGGCGGTCAGCCACGCGTTGGCCGGGAGCCCGTTGGCCGCCGCGAGCTGCGCGACGCTGAGGCCGTCCTGGGCGGCGATCGAAGATAGGGACTCACCGGGCAGGACGGTGTGCGCTACGGACGCAGAGGCGCCGGACGGGGCCAGGAGAGCAGTAACAAGGGCCGCCGGCAGAAGAAGTCGGGCTCGCATGCGTCGGCATTGTTTCCCAGAACCCTGCCGCGGCTGAAGCCCTGCAAGCGACGTTGCGCCCTGCAGGATCGCGTGCAGACCTTGCGAATCGGGCCTGGGGTGTGCCGGCGCTCAGGCGCTCGCGACGGCGACGAGCGACTGACCGGTGAAGGTCACCGCTCCCGCGGGCGCGGTGAAGGGTTCGGTCAGCGCTGCGATCTCGTGCCGAACCCGGGAACGATCGTCATCCGACAGGGCTTCGAACGCCTCGGCGAACGGCATCGAGACGTCGAGCGTCTCCTCGATGTACTCGTCCACGTCCGTGTACGGGCGGGTGACCCTGACCGCGTCGACGACGACGTCGACGAAGCCGGCCTCCTCGAGCATCTCCTGCAGCCCGCCGGGCTCCGCCAGCGCGAACATGCCGGGCGCGGTCGGGTCGGGCGGCTCGACGTGCCCCAGGGTCACCAGCGCCCGGGTCGGGACCGTGGCCCACGGGTTGACCTCCGGGCTGTCCCACACCGCCAGCGCTGCCCGACCCCCGGGGCGCAGCACGCGGCGCATCTCACGCAGTCCCGCCGCAGGATCAACGATCAGCATCACGCCCCAGCGGCAGAGCACAGCATCGACGCTTGCGGCTGGAAGATCGATCCATTCGAGCTCGAGCCGTTGGAACTCGACGTTGTCGATGCCAAGCCGCTCCGCGCGCTCGCGGGCAACTTCGAGCATGGCCTCGGAGCCGTCGCTGGTGAGTAGGACACCCCCCGGCCTGACCAGCTCCGCGGCCAGAAACCCCGTGTCCCCGGGACCCGCCGCGAGCTCGAGCACCCGCTGGCCAGGCTGCAGAGACAGGTGCTCGATCATCCACGCGGAAACCGGCATGCCGAAGTCGCGCAGCCGCTCGGCACGTCTCCCCCACCCGCTCGCGGCCCGCTGCCACCGATCGCGCATCTCGGCGCGCTGAGCATCGACGTCCGACGCCCCCGCGTCGCCCATCACGCTCCGCGCTCCGAAAGCCGCCTGGTGATCTCGCTGAACGCGCCTTCGATCTGGCTGCTGAGCCGCTGCTGGAAGATCGTCAGCAGGGCTTGCGCCGCCACCGGGCGGAGCCGCTCGACGGCCTCCTCGATCTCCGGCCAGCGCTCGGGCGGCATGTCGGCCTGCGCAAACGGCTTCCACACCTCGCGTAGGAAGAGCTTGACGAATGACCGCGAAACCGAGTCCGAGTGGTGCTGAATGTCCTCCAGCACCGCCAGCGCCGCCCGTAGTGATATCCCGCCCGCGAGGGCCTCGTCGGCGATTGCGAGCAGCGAAGGGCTCGGGGCCTCGTACAAGTCCTCGCCGACGGGGACCAGTACCCCAAGTCTCTGGGCCTCCGCCAGTACCGCGGCACCCTCGGCCGGAGGGAGACGGAACCGTCGACCGAGGTCGGCGCCGCTCAGGGTCTGAGGCTGCTCCGCGCTGCTCGGGGCGGCCAGCGTCTGCTTGAAGCTCAGCAGCCGCTCGGCCGTGCCGTGACTGTCCTCGAGCAGGCGCTTGATGCCGCCGAGATTGAAGCCCTCCTCCTGGAGGTCTCGAATCAAGCGCAGCTGTGCGACGTGCTCCGGCCCGTAGTAGCCGACCCGCATCCGGACCTCGGGGGGCGCGAGGAGCCCGCGCGCCTGGTGCGCACGGATGTTGCGAACCGACATACCGCTCTGCGCCGCAAGCTGCTCGATGGTCAGCTGATGCGGCGAGCCTCGTGCGGGAGGCGTGCCTGTCTCCGTCACCGCAAGCATCGGTAGCGATCATATCGGTGTCACATCGTTCGATGTGACATGACTTGATGCGCTCAACTCAGTTCACGCCGGAGGAGCTTGCCGGACTGCGTGCGCGGCAGCCGCTGTTTGAACCGAAATTCCTTCGGGACCTTGAACGAAGCCAGCCGAGCCGCGCAGTGCTCGCGCAGCGCATCGGTCGCTACGCGCATGCCGTCGCGCAAAACCACGGTCGCGACGACCGCGTCGCCCCATTCCCGATCGGCGCGTCCGTGCACGGCGACGTCGGCGACCGCGGGATGCTCGAGCAGCACCGCTTCTACCTCCGCCGGCGCGACGTTTTCGCCTCCCGTCACGATCGTGTCCGAAATTCGCCCCACGATGTGCAAGCGCGAACGATCGTCGAATCGTCCGAGGTCGCCGGTGTGCAGCCAGCCGTCGTCGGCAACCGCACCGACGGAGACCATTGGCCCCCGCACGATCACCTCCCCCGGCTCGCCGCCGGAGGTCCGGATCTCCACCCCGGGCAGCGGCCACCCGAACGTGGCGATCTGCGAGCACGCCTCGGTCATCCCGTAGCTCGGCGCGACCGGAACCCCGGCGGCATGCGCGCGCTCGAGCAGCGGCTCTGGGATCGCCCCTCCGCCCAGCAGCGCCCACCGGAGCGTGGGGGGATTCTTGAGCCCGGCGTCGAGCAGCCGCGCGAGCATCGTCGGCACCAGCGAGACCATCGTGATCCGCCGGGTCGGGTCCATCAGCTCCGAGAGCACCGCCTCGGTGTCAAAGCGACCATGCACGACGGCCGTGGTCGCGTAGATCGCGCTGCGGATGGGGATCGAAAGCCCGCCGACATGGGTCAGCGGCATGGGGCACAGCCACCGCTCGGCGGGGTCGAGTCCCAGCGCCACCGCCGAGCCGAGCGCGCTGGCGAGCCAGTTGCCGTGGACGAGCACGACCGGTTTGGGAGCGGCGGTCGTGCCCGAGGTGTGCATCACGGTCGTTAGTGGGTCGCCGCCGTACGCTGCCGGCCGTGCCGGCGGCGCACCCCGGAGCGGCTCGGACACGGTCACGCTCGCGCCCGCCAGCCGAGCCGAGCGCTCCGAGTCGGTAAGTCGCAGGTCGATCGGAACCGCGGTCGCGCCGGCGAGCATGCAGCCGTGCAGCGCGATGACGAACTCCTCGGGCGCCGCCAGCGCCAGGGCGACCCGCTCGCCGCTCCCCGCCCCGAGCCGCTGAAGCGCCCCCGCCGCGGCGATGGCCGTCGAGGACAGCTCGTCGTAAGTGAGGCTGCGCTCGGGGCCCTCGATCGCGATGCGCTCGGGGTGCTTGGCCGCGGCCAGGTGGATCCAGAACGCCATCACCGACACGGTAGTCTCGGACGCCCTTGAAAAGGAGCCCCAGTGTCCGTCACGTGGCAGCCGGCCGGCGAGTACACCGACATCCGCTACGAGCTGGCGACCGGTGAAGACGCCGGCATCGCCAAGATCACGATCAACCGTCCCGAGCTTCGCAACGCGTTTCGCCCCGAGACCGTGATCGAGCTGTCCGATGCTTTTGAGCGCGCGCGCGAGGACCTGAGCGTTGGAGTGGTGATCCTGACCGGCGAGGGCACGGAGGCGTTCTGCTCCGGCGGCGACCAGCGCGTTCGCGGGAGCCGCGGCGGGTACGTCACCGGTGCCGATCCCACTGCGGCCGACCCTCACGCCGTGGGGCGCTTCCACGTCACCGACCTGCACGTGCAGATCCGCCGGATGCCCAAGCCGGTTGTGGCTATGGTCGCGGGTTACGCGGTCGGCGGCGGCCACGTGCTCCACGTCGTCTGCGACCTCACGATCGCCGCGGACAACGCGCGCTTCGGCCAGACGGGACCGAAGGTCGGCTCCTTTGACGGCGGCTTTGGTGCCAGCGTCCTGTCTCGCCTGGTCGGACCCAAGAAGGCCAAGGAGATCTGGTTTCTGTGCCGGCAGTACGACGCGCGGCAGGCGCTCGAGATGGGCCTGATCAACGCGGTCGTGCCGCTCGAGCAGCTCGAGACCGAGACCCTCGAGTGGTGCCGCGAGATGCTCGCCCTCTCCCCCTTCGCGTTGAGGCTGCTCAAGGCGAGCTTCAACGCCGACGAGGACGGCCTGGCCGGGATCCAGCAGCTCGCGCACGACGCCAACCTGCTCTTCTATATGAGCGAAGAGGCGCAAGAAGGCCGCGACGCCTACCTCGAGAGGCGCCGGCCCGACTTCGGGAAGTTCCCCCGACGGGCGTGAGCACGCAATGCCGCTTCCGACGCTGAATCGAACCCGGCGCCCGCGCGAGCGGGTTTCCAGGCCCGTCGTCGCCACCCCGAGCGGCATCCGCATCTGGCTCATCGCCGCGCGAGTGCGCACGCTCCCGGCCGCGATTGCGCCGGTGCTGGTCGGTACCGCGCTCGCCGGTTGGCAGCACGTGTTTCACCCGCTGCGGTTCATCGCCGCGCTGATCGGCGCGATCTTCATCCAGATCGGGACAAATTTGTCCAACGACTATTCGGACGCGCGCCGCGGCGCCGACGCCGAGGACCGGCTGGGACCGGTTCGCGTTACCGCGGGCGGGCTCGTCCCGCCCAGTCGGGTCCTGGTCGCCACCTACCTGACCTTCGGGGTCGCGGTGCTGGCGGGGATCTACCTGACCGTCGTCGCCGGCTGGCAGCTGCTGCTGGTCGGGACGGCCTCGATCCTGGCCGGCGTTCTCTACACCGGCGGGCCGAAGCCTTACGGCTACGAGGGGCTCGGCGAGCTGTTCGTGTTCCTGTTCTTCGGAATCGTTGCCGTGGCCGGTTCGTACTTCGTGCAGACCAAGCACCTGATCTGGGAGGCGTTCGCGCTTGCCGTTCCGGTCGGATTGCTCGCCTCGGCGATCCTCATGGTCAACAACTATCGCGATTTGGACAGCGACCGCCGGGCGGGCAAGCATACGCTCGCGGTGAGGCTGGGCCGAGCCAGCACCCGCTCGGTGTTCGCGACGATCGTCTACGGCGCGTTCGTGCTGGCGCCGGTGACCTGGGTGTTCGGCCCGATGAGGCCGTGGGTGCTCCTCCCGTGGCTGACGCTGCCGCTCGCCGCGGAGGTCGTGCGGGCGGTGCGCAACCGCACCGATGGCCCCTCTCTGAACCAGGCCCTCGCGAACTCCGGCCTGCTGCAACTCTCGTTCTGCACGCTGCTGGCTGCCGGGCTCCTGTTGAGCCGGTGAAGCTGCAAATGAGATTTTTAAGGGCGCGCTTGCGCGCGCCCTGGGTTGGGGCGCACGACTCCGTCGGCGTCCGCCCGTTGGCGCTCGTGAGCGTCGAGACCGCAGATGGCCACATGGGCTACGGGGAAGCCGCGCCCCTCGAGAGCTATGACGGCGTCCGGATCGACGACGTCCGCGCGGCGCTCGAGGACTGCCGAGCACCGCTGTCGGACTCGGACGGCGCCGACAGCGACCGCGAACACCTGCTCGAGCGGTGCCGGAAGGTGGCGGTGCTGCCGCAGGCCGTGGCGGCGATCGACCTTGCCCTGTGGGACCTCGCCGGACGCCGCGCGCGCGCGCCGGTTTGGCAGCTCCTCGGCGCCGCCGCCCCGGCACCCGACATCGAGGTCAACGCCACGATCGCGGCGGCCGACCGAGCCGGAGCCGCGCGGGAGGCGGCGGCCGCCGTGGCGGCCGGTTTCAGCGTCATAAAGGTCAAGGTCGGGCTCGGCGACGACGCCGGACGGGTTGCCGCCGTCCGCGCCGCCGCCGGGCCCACGATCGCGATCAGGCTCGACGCGAACGGCGCCTGGACGGTCGCGGAGGCCGGCGCGGCGCTCGACGCGCTCGCGCCGGCGGGGATCGAGCTTTGCGAGGAGCCCGTTCGCGGGGTTGGCGAGCTGTCCGAGGTGGCGGCGCTGACCGATCTGGCGCTTGCGATCGACGAAACCGCCGCCGAGCCAGGAGCGTTCGATCGCCGTCTATGCGCGGCGGCGTGCCTGAAGATCGCGCGCTGCGGCGGGATCTCGGGCACGCTCGACGCGGCGCGCCGGGCGCGCGCGGCGGGGTATGAGGTCTATTTGGCCTCCACGCTCGACGGGCCGCTGGGAATCGCGGCGGCCCTCCACGCCGCCGCCGCGATCAGACCCGACCTTCCGAGTGGGCTCGCGACGCTCGACCACTTCGAGGGTCGGCCGGATCCCTTGGCGCTCTCGCGCGCTGGCCACATGCGCCCGCCCGCCGGCGCCGGTCTCGGCGAGGGGTTGCTCAGCTGGTACGGTCTCGACGCGCGATGACCCGCGCCACCGCGTCGGGGTCCTCGAGGTGCACCGCATGGCCGGCGCCGGGCACCACCACGATCTCGGCACCGGACACGTCGGCCGCCATCGCCTCGGCGATACCACGGAATTTCTGATCCCGCTCCCCCACGACGAGCGTCACTGGGACCGCGAGCTCGTCGAGACGGTCCCATACCGGTGGCAGCGCCCCCGTCCCGAGCCCCCGGAGTGCGCGCGCGAGGCCCGGCGTGGTGCTCCTCAGCCGGTCGGCGTGCGCGGCCGCCGCGACCCCACGCGACTGCCCCGCCAGCACCGGCGTCGCGGCCCATCGACGCGCGAACTCCTCGATGGTCGACCGCTCGATCTCCTCGGCGAGCCGATCATCGGCGCGCCGGCGCGCCGCCCGCTCTCGCGGATTCGCGATCCCCGGACTCGCGCCGATCAGCACGAGCCGGGTCACCCTGTCGCCCAGCGCCAACGCGGCGTGCAGCGCGATCCGCCCGCCCATCGAGTAGCCGACGAGCGTGAACGGTTCGGGCATCAACGCTGCCACGTCAGCGATCACCGCTTCTAGGGTCACGGGCTGGGTGTCCGACGACGACCCGTGGCCGCGCATGTCGGGCGCGAGCGCGCTGTAGCGTTCACCGAGCGCCGCGATCACGGAGTCCCAGCTCGCGCCGGTGTGGGTGAAACCGTGCAGAAGGACGACCGCGGACGCCATCGGACAACCATCATGACCGCCACCGACACCTACCTGCTGCTGCGCGCCTTCTGCGATGAGCTCGCCCGGTGTGGCCTGCGGCATGCGTGCACGTCGCCCGGGTCGCGGTCGGCGCCGATCGTGCTCTCGCTCGTCCGCGAGCCGCGCATCCGCAGCTGGTCGCACCTCGACGAGCGCTGCGCGGGCTTCTTCGCGCTCGGCGCCGCCAAGGCCTCCTCGGAGCCGGTCGCGGTCACGTGCACGTCGGGAACCGCGGCGGCGAACCTCGCCCCGGCGGTGGTCGAGGCGTTCTGGGCGCGGGTCCCACTGATCGTGCTGACCGCCGACCGCCCGCCGGAGCTCCGAGACGTCGGCGCTGGCCAGACCATCGACCAGATCAAGCTCTACGGCGACGCCGTGAAGTGGTTTGCCGAGGTCGATCTCGACGCCGCCACACCGGAGCGGATGCGCTGGATCCGGACGCTCGCCTGCCGCACGTACTGGACCGCGCGCGCCGGCCGCCCCGGTCCGGTACACCTGAACTTCCCGCTCCGCGAGCCCCTCGTCCTCGATGCGCCCCTCCCCGCAGACGCCAGCGGACGAGCCGGCGGGCAGCCGTACGTGATGTTCGACGCCCCATCAGCCGCCGCCCCGGCCGGCGGCACGCACCCCTTCGGCCGCATGGTCATCGTCGCCGGGCGCGACGAGCGTGATCCATCCGCCGCCGAAGAGCTCACGGCCTTTGCCGCCCAGGCGCACATTCCCGTGCTTGCCGACCCGCTCTCCGGCGCGAGGCGGGGGCCGACCGCGATCGCACACTACGACGCCATCCTGCGCGATCCCGCATTCGCCGCCGCTCACCGGCCGGAGTTCGTGATCCGCGTCGGCGACGTTCCCACGTCGAAGCCTCTGCGGGCTTGGCTCGCCGGTCTGGACGACGTGGCCCAGATCGCAATCGACCCGGACGACACCTGGCAGGACCCTGACTCGGTCGTGGGCATGCGCGTCTCTGCTCCGTACCGCACGCTCCTCGCCGGCCTGGCCGCCGGCGAGGTCGTACCGGCGCCGAGCGACTGGCTCGCGGCCTGGCGCGCAGCGGACGACGCCGCCGCTCGAGCGGTCGCGGAGGTGCTCGCCGGCGAGGCCATCCTCTCCGAACCGCTGGTGGCGCGAAGTCTCGGCGAAGGTCTGCCCGCCGACTCGACGCTGTTCGTCGCCTCCTCGATGCCAATCCGCGACGTCGAGTCGTTCCTCACCGTCCGCGCCGACGGTCCCCGCGTGCTGTCTAACCGGGGGGCGAACGGCATCGACGGCACCGTGTCATCGGCGTTCGGCGCGGCGGCCGCCGGCGGGCGCCCGGTCGTGCTGCTGATCGGAGACGTCGCCCTGGCGCACGACATCGGCGGGTTGCTCGCCGCTCGTCGCCTCCACCTGTCGCTCACGATCGTGGTGCTCAACAACGACGGTGGCGGGATCTTTCACTTCCTCCCGATAGCCGGCGAAAGCGACGCGTTCGAGGAGCACGTCGCCACACCCCACAACCTGGATTTCGGCCGGGCCGCGGACCTGTATGGCTGCTCGTACGTTCGCCCCGAGACCACTACCGAGCTGCGCTCGGCGGTCGAGCGTTCGCTCGCGGATCCCGGCACGACGTTGATCGAGATCCGGACCGAGCGCCAGGACAACCTGGCGCTGCACCGGCGCCTGCAGGACGCGGTGCGCGCGGAGCTCACCCCGCGAGCAGAGGCAGCAGCGCCTCGAGCTTGATCTCGGTCTCGGCCAGCTCGGCGGCCGGATCGGAGTCGCGCACGATCCCGCAGCCGCTGTAGAGATGCGCGAGGCGCTCGCGGAGCAACGCGCACCGCAGGGCCACGCAGAACTCTCCGTCACCGATGACGTCCGTCCACCCAACCGGCCCCGCGTACCAACCTCGGTCGAGTCCCTCGAGAGCGGGAATGAGCCGGGCGGCGAATGGGCCCCATCGCTCCGCCGCGACCGCGGGGGTCGGGTGCAGGAGGCCGGCGAGCTCGACGGCGCCAACCGGTGAGGCCAGCTGCGCTCGGATGGGCCGCGCCAGGTGCTGGATGTTGGCCACGCGGACGAGCACCGGATCGGGCGCCGCGGTCA
>Ga0213881_10001486_pt1 | contig 11090 bp, 12 predicted proteins | sample BarmaccoBMER_R08_FD_160104 | JGI IMG/M metagenome (GOLD analysis project Ga0213881, IMG submission 160104) | Barbacenia macrantha exposed rock microbial communities from rupestrian grasslands, the National Park of Serra do Cipo, Brazil - ER_R08 ... | reverse complement strand
GACCCGAACACCACCGGCACCACGTCCATCGCCACCTCGTCCACGAGGCCGGCCGCGAGGATCTGGCCGCCCACCTCGCCCGCGTTCACAGCGACGGTTCGCTGCCCGGCGAGTTCCTGGGCCTTGCCGATCGCGGCCGCCACGTTATCGACGAAATAATAGGACGCCTCGGGGTGCCAGCCCTCGGGCTTGGGCCGGTGGGTCACCACGACCACGTGGTCGCCCGCGGGCGGGTGACCCTCCCAGCCGTTCACCAGGTCGAACAAGCGCCGTCCCATCACGATCGTGCCGATCGCCTCCCACATCGGCCGAACGTAGGCCGCCGATGCACGTGAGACCTTGAAGCGGGTTCCAGCTCCGGAGTGATCGTAGGGCTGGCCGCCGTCTCCGGTGACCGGGGTATCCCCGTTGAAGTACCACTCGTGGAGTGGCCCGACGTCGTCGTTCTTGTCGGCGATGAAGCCGTCCACCGACACCACATTGTGCATGAATACCGTGCCCACAGGTTCCCCTCAAGGTTCCTTGCGTATCCGCCCAACACTTACGCCTCCGATCTTGTCGTCCCCGGGGCAGTCAGGGCTTGTAAGAAATCAATCAGAAGGCATCGGACCCGCATCCGGCGGGAACCCCGGCTCGGCGGGGAACCGGCGCCGCAGGGCCAGGTACTGTGTCGGGGTGTGGCCAGTGAAGTCCTTGAACTCCCTGCTGAAGTGGGGCCGGTCGAAGTAGCCCGCCGTTTGAGCCAGCTCCGACCAGTCGACCGGACGCAGAGCGTCGACGGACAAGATCAGCCGCGCGAAGCGGTAGATCCGCGCCACCCGCTTCGGGGTGACCCCGACATGAAACTTGAACTGCGCGGCCAGGTGATTGCTACTCACCCCGGCGGCATCGGTCAGCGCACCGACCGGCACCGCCCCCCAGGAAGTCTCCAACCGCCCGCCGGTGTGCTGGACTAGGTCGAGACCGCGCGACGGTGCCTCGGCAAGTCGCGACCGCAGCTCCTGTTCCAATACGCGCAGTGTCTCGGCGGCCGATGCGATGTCGCCGGCCTGGTTACGGATCCGGTCCAAAGACCGTTGCCAGACGGCGTCGACCGGCACCCATCGGTCCCGCAACTCGGCCGCCGGCATATCGACGAACGGCGACATCCCCCAAGGCTTGAAATGCACCCCGACGAGCCGCACCCGCGCGGGGTACTCGAACAGGAAACGCCTGGTCCATACACCCATGAACCACCCACCGGCGAACACTGCCGACGGCGCCGAAGGGCCGGAATCCCACAGGCGGACGGGTCCGCCCAGGTTGACGAACAGGTGCGCCGACGGCATCGGCGGGACGTTCATCCGGCGGTGGCGCGGCACCCCGGTCAGGCAGTAGATGTCGTCGATGAACAGGTCGAGCGGCGGGGCGGGCACCCGGCCGATGTATTCCATGGACTCAGTGTGGCCGGCGAGGCTCCGTTCACGACGTAGGCCCACCCCAGCGCCCCGCGACCACAACCAGGTCAATGGCGGACGTGAGTGGACCGCCGGGGCCTACTCGCGCTAGGTGTCGCGAGATGCTCATGGCGGGCGTCCGCGTAACAGGCGTGTCCTGTCCGGCAGTCCGCCGGAGTTGCGGCTAGGTTGCTGCGGTGGGCCTGGATGCGGGGAAAGCCAGTGGTCGCTGTACTGGACCTCACGGGACCGGCCGGTGCCATCCCAGCTGGTCCGAGGATCCCGGCGGCCTGGGCTGCCAGGAACTGCCGCCAGGTCGGCCCGGACCGGCGAGGCGCCAGCTCGACACCTGCGGCATGCAGGATATCTCACACGGTGGACGGCGCAACCTTCACGCCGAGCTTGATGAGCTCACCATGGATCCTGTGGTGTCCCTACAGCGGCTTCTCCCTCGCCAGGCGGACGACAAGGCGGCCGATGCTGCGGTGCGTCGGCGGGCGTCCAGGCTTGCGCAGCAGGTAGACGATCTGAACAGCACCCGGCAAGCTAACAGCGTTACGTCAATCCCCTGGCGAAGGCGCAGCTCAGCCACTCAATCGAGTTTTCGAGCGGCACAGGTCCGGGACGTGGCCGACCTTCGATCCGTCCGCCAAGACGCGTCGTAGCGGGAGTAATCAACGAGTATCACAAGACCGTGTAACTCCAGCTCAGACCGCGTAACTCAATATTCGAGCGGCACACGGGTTTTCGAGGTGCGACCGCGCTGGTCAGAACCACTCAAGCGGCTGTGGCCTGTACAATCCTCATCGGATATAAATTCATGTCTGGGAAGAATTCCCCGACCAATGGTTAACTTGGGTAGTTCGCAGGTTGCCGGGGAGGCTGACATAGAGGGGTTATGGGAATTACTGGGAAACCTCAGGGTGATGGAGGTGAGGCGGACATACAGCGCGGTTACGCGGCTATGGGATATGAACTACTCCTGCCCGATGATGTGCTGCGGTTGAGCCGCGAGGACCTGGCGAGAGTCGCAGCAGGCGTGACGGAAGTCCTGGATGAGGTTTACCTAAGGAAGCGGGACCTCAGCGAGGGGCGAGCTCGTGAGTTGGCCGGTGATGTGGCCGATAGCCGCGTTCTGCTCTTTGCGCTCCTAGACAGCGACCGGAGGGTGGTGGCTACCACGGCGTTCACAAGGGTCCAGCAGATCGTCCCTGGCATCCGGGTCTCCTCATTCGAGGCTGGGCGTACTGCGAAGCGTCCAGGTACCCCGCCGCGGCTGGCAGCGGAGCTGCTTCGAGCAAGCTTCATATGGGCTGCCGGAAACCTCCGGGAGATTGATTATCTCGTGGCTCATGCGAGAGTTGCCCGCGCGGACACCGGCCGACCCTACAATGGTGGCATACTTGGTCGCTTGCTCGGCTACGAGTTTATCCCTACTCACGCAGTCTATTCCAATTACGTGGCGCAAACCGTGGCAGAGCCCTTCGTCTGGACGTGTGCCCCAGTCAACCGCGAACTTTGGTGCGAGGGCGTACAGCGGCAGACGATCTACCTCCCCGACGACGCCGTGTCCCGGATGCTCGGGGCAATGCTGAACGAGAGCCTAGGCGCGCAGATTGCCTATGCGAGGCCCGAGCATGACCACCCGACCGGTATGCGCCTCGAGATCCGGGAACTTAATGGACCGAGTCCAGCCGCCGAATCGCTTTATATGCTCACAACTCATCCAATGGTCTCGCGGAAAGCACTAGCTCAGGTCCCCGCCATTACCCTAACGAGCGGGGCCCTGGCCTCAGCCGGACTGAGCGACAGGATCATCGTGGAAGAGGACATCGTCAGGAAGCCCAACTCGGCTCTTGCGGTTACCCTCCTGCGCCAGCAGGGATTTGACTTGGCGGGCTGGGCACCCTCCAGCTATCGCCGTGGCCGTATAGCCCTCGTCCTGACTCGCCTGGGCACAGTTCCCGCTCAGAGCATTTCTGTCGCTTCAGCTGAGCTCTCGGCTCTTGACGGCCTACCGGCAGCATGCCGCTTCCTTATCTACGTGCTTTCCCGGCATCCGCTGCCTATCATTCGCACCTCCCACGGCTTCGAGGCCCAAGGCTAGGCGCAAGGCCGCGTAGTTAACGTCCCGGTTTGAGCGTCAAGGGCGTGTCGGTCCCGCATATGGCAATGGGATTCCTCGATGATCTGGTTTCGGCCAAGAGCCGATCATGAGGAGTCCCGTCAGTGGACCAGTGTGTCATCACCAGGGAGATCACGGTAGCGGCGGGGGTGTTCGCGCCTGGTCATCTGGGTGAGCTGACCCAGATCGTGCCGTTCGAGATGGTCGACTTCTCATTCACGTATACGAAATCGCCGATGAGATTCGGTGCCCGGCTAAATAATGAAGAAATTCAGAGGATGATACTAGAGAGCCGCTAGCCGAGCTATAACCGAATCTGCCTCAGGAGACCCAATTGATTCATATAGAGATTGGGCGGACGTCAGGTAGTCCCGCGCGGCAGCGTTATTATCGTTCTCGGTTGCGGCTATGCCCAGCTCCAAATAAACTCTCGCAAGTCCCGACTGATCTCCGAGGTCTCGGTAAACGGTCAATACCCGTTCCAAGCGCCGGACCGAACCCGGGTAGCCGCTGAGCCGCTCGATTATGCTCAATTCAATTTCAGTCCAGGCTGCGCCCCGGATGTTGCGTATACCCTGGTACAGCTCCAAGGCTCCGGCAGCTTCGCGGTGCGCCTGAGCAAGCTGGCCTGTCACGCGATGCAATGTCGCGAGTTCTATAGTAGCGTCCGCGACATTCCGCTTCCTTTCCATGTCGCTGAACACAGCCAGGGACTGGCTGAGCAACCGTTCAGCCGCCGGATAGTTGCCTATCATCCGGAAAACAATACCGAGTTCTCGATCGGCCCAAGCGCGGCCATTGCGGTCATCTGCAGAATCATAGAGCTCCCGAGCCTGCTCGAAACGCTCTTGCGCCTGCTGGTATCTTCCCAGCTGGCGATCGATCGTACCTAGCTCTATGAGCATCCATGCCCGATTCCTCAGACTTCCCATGCCGATGAATGCAGCTAGTGCATTTTCTAGATATGGTTGCGCGGACCGGTAGTCTCCAAGAAGCCTGTTGAGCATGCCCAGCACTGCGTTTGCCTGTGCAACGCCTCGCCCGTAGCGGGCACGCTCAAAGAGCGAGAGGGCCCGTATGTGGCGTTCTCTGGCGTCCTCGTACCTTGACAACATATGACTGATAGTGCCAAGCTCTAGAAAACACCCGGCCTCACCTATGAGATCATTCCGCGTCTCGAATAGCGGCAGAGCCATATCGACATACTCCTGGGCGCTTGCATAGTTGCTCATCGCACGCCAGAGAGTCCCAATTTCCAGAAAGCTAACCGCTTTGCCGAGATCATCGCCTAGGGTAACGGCGATCTGCAATCCCGACTCGAGCAGTTCGATTGCTTGCGGGATATTGCCTCTTATCCGTGTGAAGTATGCAAGGCCGCTCGCGAGCTGCCACGTTCCAGGCCACTCGCTGCCGACTGCAAGCCGGGCGACGGCTCTCATGTCCTCGAAATAACGCTCGAACCAGTCCAGGGCAGATAGCTCATCGTGAACAGCACCTTCCCTATGGACAGGGCGTACTGCGGTATCGGCCCCCGGGAGCATATTGATGAGCGCGTTGAGCTCAACCAGGGTCTCTGCGGTGAGGTTGAATAGCCGCTGTCGCGCGCTGGCGCGGTCCGCGTCACTGTCATCGGCCTCTGAGTACTCCATTGCCAAGGCTCGCACAAGGTCATGGAACTGATATCCATAGGGGTCTGGCTTGCCTATGAGGCCGCGCGCGTGCAGCGTCGCAATAGCGGCATCGGCGTCATCCCTTGCTATACCGGCTAGGACACCAACGGTCGTCGCAGTAGCATGCTTACCCGGGTAAAGGGCAACCCGACGGAACACTAGCTGTTCTACGGGACTCAGGATCGCGACCGTTGCCCTGAACGCAGCAGTGGGATCTTCTGGGTCTTCCTGGTCCTGAATCCTAACACGCACCCTATCGGTAGATCCGGTCACGAGCTGGTCAGCAACGTGCCGTATACTGAGTGGTAGTGTATATACCCGTGCGAGCGACTTGATTAGCCTGTCGTCAATCGTTATGGATGCCCTGTCCGTGATTTCCCTGATCATCACAGCAGCATCATCTGATGACAACCCACCAAGCTCAATATGAACGTCTGCGTCAATGCCTGGGATGACGCGTCGGCATGTGATTACCACAGCACAGCGGCCTGAGTTGGGCAACAACGGCGCGACCTGAGCGAGGTCCGCGACATCATCAAGCACGATAAGCATTCGCTTGCCACTCGTATCGGACCGCCAGCGGGCGCTAAGCTGCTCCGCATCAAGGTCGCGTTGAGAGGAGCCCGGAGAGATGGCGTTGATTGCCTGCATTAGCACGTCTTGTGCGCCCAAGCGGCTAGCCGCGCCGGCGTAGCTGCGGAAACTGAAATAGAGCTGACCATCGGGATACCGGTCGGCCATCCGATGTGCCGCGTGGGTCGCCAGCGTCGTTTTCCCGCTTCCGGGACCATCGGTGATCATGTAAATGGTGGGTCTTCCGGCAGATGCGGCTTGCAGTCCCGATCGCGAGGACAACCTATCAAGTTCGCGATTGCGGCCAACAAACACCGCAGGTCTGGGCGGAAGCGCTGATATGGGTCTGTTGCGGCCATGATCTGTTTCCGAGGCTATCGGATCGTTCTGATGTGGTGTCGACGCAACCACGGTTGCTGCTGCAAGTGAGACTAGTAGGACTAGCGCCAAGAATAGCCACCAGTTCCAAGTCGTGGTAATCAGGTTTGTGACGGCTCCCACCGCCGCGCCAATTACTGGACCTGAAGCAAGTATGATACCGCCCCAGCGCCGCCCTCGCACTTTCATACTGTTCTTAACCCCTCCATATGCGAATGTAGCGCATCGGAGTCAACCTGGGCTGAAGACTGGTGTATTACAGCGCCCAAGATTCAACCGCCCATGTTCAGTGGAGCCTGAACTGACCTGGGGTTTCATGCACATCTTCTTTTCTCGGTAAGGAAGGCATGCATGCCTAACAGGTACGATCCGAATACGACGGCGAAGGCTATCCGGCTGGTGCGGGAGCACCAGGGAGGCTATCCAACTGAGTACGCGGCGATCATGGCCGTGGTGGGACGGGTGGGGATGACGCCGGAGACGCTCTACAAGTGGCTTCGCCAGGCCGAGGTCGATGAGAGGACGGCGGCGGGGACCGTGTACCGCTTCAAAACGTCATGACCAGCGCTGAGGTGATCACACAGATTATCTGTTCGGTGCTGTTGGGTTTCAGGCTTGCCGCAGGTGGCAAGGCAGTCGCTGGTGGTGTGCCTGGTGTCACGTACGAGCCGAACGAGACTGGTCATTGCCGGGTGGCTGGAACAGGGACAGCTTCCGAGGTAGTGGTCATCGGGGCTTGCGAGGCGGCGGCCCGGTCAGATGTGCACGGTGCCGTCCTGGTTGATGGTCCAGCCGGGGTTGTGGGCAACTTCCCACACGTAGCCGTCAGGGTCAGCGAACGCTCCAGTCGTTCCGCCCCAGTCAGCCGGTGCTGCCGGGCGGATGATGGCGGCTCCGGCGCGCTCGGCGGCGGCGAGCAGGGCGCCGACGTCTTCGGGCGTGCGCACGTTGTTCGCGAGCTCGATGCCGGGGGCGCCGTGCCCGCCGAGCGCGGTCCACAGTCCGAAGACCATCCCGCCGGCCTGAAAGAAGCAGACCTCGTCATCGGGTTGCATGGCCCCGCGCCAGCCGAGCGCTTCGTAGAAGGCGCGGGCACGGGCGAGGTCCTGAACACCGAGCATTACCAGGCTAATACGCTGTTCCACTGTCGTGGTCCTCCCTCGGGCAGTCATCATGAAAGCCAGGCGGTGCCGGTCTGCCCAGGCCTGCCGGCAACCCGATTCCTACTCTCATCTAGGCATCCTCTCGCCCGTCGCGACGAGATGTATTGAACGCAACGGACATGACCGGTCTTGGCCGTATCCCGGTAGCGCAACGGTTCGCGCGCCGCCGCGGGTGTCTGACAGGTGGGCCGGGCCGGCGAGGCTTGGTGCAGGTCCCGGCGGCTGCCGTGTACTTGACCGCGAGAGCCCCGCCATGCCTTCACCAGTCTTTCTCCAGCGGTGGTACTACCTGACAGGTAATCGACGGCTCCGGTCGCCCGGGGAGATGATCGCCTCATGACCGCATACGCGATAGCTCACCTTCACAACCCTGCCCCGCACCCCGAGGTCGCCGAGTACATCGAGCGCATCCAGGCCACCCTCGACCCCTGCGGCGGGCGCTTCCTCGTCCACGGCGCCGGCCACGAAGTGAAGGAAGGGAGATGGGACGGCGCGGCAGTCATCATCGCCTTCCCCGGCATCGACGAGGCCCGCAACTGGTGGGACTCCCCGGCGTACCGGCAGATCGCGCCCCTGCGCGCGGACCACATCGAGAGCGACATCATCCTGGTCGACGGGGTACCGGACGGATACGACCCGGCCAAGACGGCGGCAAAGATGCGCGAGTTCCTGTAGCGCCAAGCACCGGGCTCCGGACACCAGCTCGATACCCGCCATCCACACCAAACAGCCGCAGGCGGCTTCACCACCCATATCGAAAGACCAGACGACGCTCACTCATGCCGACGATCCTGATCGCCGAATGCGAGTGCGTCGCAACGGTGCTGGCTGTCCGCGCGTTCGCACACCGATTGGCCAGTTCGGGTGCCGCTTACCTCGCGAATCAGGCGCTGACGCCGGTGGCTCGTGGTTTTCTCAGGGCCGACACGGGAAGCCGGTTCATGCTATGGATCCGCAGAGATACAACATGTCGATGGGCACGCGCGACCAGCGCGAGCAGCCGTCTACGGCGCGCGACGCCGTCCGCCTGAACTCGAGGTCGCGCCGCAAACAAACACGCGCCGACCTGCGCAAGCACCCGGTGCTTATTCCCGCGCTGGCCGCGCTGGCTACCTTCGCCATCTTCGCCATCCGGCTGGGTACAGGCAGGCATGCGGCTCTTCACGGCAGCTGGATCTTCCTGGGGGCGGCCGTGGCCGCCCTGGCCATAGCCGGCCTGATGCGATTGTGGATCTGGTACATCCGCCGCCATACCGATGACAGGCACGGCTGACCGATCCTCGCAGACGCGGCTCCTGACGGGCGGCCGGGCCGCATTGCGTCTGGCCCGGCCGCACCGCATCGTGGCTTACAGCGTCACGCAGTTGTTGTCTACCAGCTGATAGCCGTTGCCGACCCTCTCCCAGAACCGGGCGCACCACTTGCTGCCGACCGGGGCAGACTGCGCGCCGAAGCTCACGATCGCGGCGGCGTTGGGCGGGGAGTAGACGCCGTCAGGGCTGTTCGCGATGAATCCGTGCGGTCCGTAGAACTCGAAGTGGCCGTAGATCGGATAACTGGTCATGGCGCCCATGCTGGTGGCCTCGCCACCGCAGGTGGCCACCGCAACCCAGATGATGCCATCATCCCAGGCGGGCGTCTGGCAGTCCGCGGGCGCAGCCTGGGCGATGGTCGGCCGGGCGGGGAGCTGCGCGGCCTGGGCCGGCATCACGCCAGCGATTCCGGCTGTGATCGCGAACGCGATAACCCCGGTCGCGAACCTGAGCTTAACTGAGCCCCGTGGCAGGTGCATATGCTTGAACTCCTTCGTGTCGTAGGCTGCTGAGACCGCATCTGGATCGTTCTGTGATCGAGCGCTCAACCGCGAGCATCACAGATCGTGTTGTCACAGTGCTGCCAGAACGCTTCCACCCGTCTGCCACCAGGGTCGCTGACCCTGTGAGGCTCGTTGCTGACAGTGACCGCCGGGAGGCCGGCGCATCGCGGCTCCTCATTCCGGGACGAGTAACCACCGTCCGTTCGCTGGGAATGCATTATCCCGAACGGCGGTGGTGCGTCAGCCCGCGACGTGCTCCGCCGGGCGGGCGGCGACGTCATCACCATTCCTCCTTAAGGAGGACTTAGGTCCCGATTTCAGTATGAAGGTGGTGCTTGAGGATGAAGACAGGGATTTCCTCCGGGGTGAACGATAGGTACTAACCGGAATTCAGGCTTCCGCATTATGGCAATGACCTACCTGGGGCGATATGCATGATCAAATGCGGGAACTTGTGAACTCCCCGGTATTGCGTATCAAGTGACACGGCCAGGCATCCATGGAATGGAGCGCCTGAGCGCTCATTCCCCTGACCGCCCGTTGACTGAAGGGACATCATGCTCAAGATGCTCTCGGCCGGACTGCTCGCCGCGTCCGGCTTCCTCATCCCCTCCACGGCCGCCACCGCCGCGGTGGCGCCGTCGCCGGACTGCCTGACGCAAGCGCCGCCGGCCTGTTACACGCCCGGTGCCTTCCTGAATGCCTACGGCGTCCAGCCGCTCCTGGATCGCGGCATCGACGGCCGCGGCACGACCGTGGTCCTGATCGAGCAAGCGCATCAAGGGCCCGCGCAGCCGCCGGGCGTGACCGACATCCGCCAGGACCTGGCGGACCTCGATAGCCAGTTCCGCCTGCCTCCGCCGCGGATCAAGGTCATCACCACGCTGGCGGGGCAGGGAGCCGCACCGTGGCTGGCCGACCCCGAGGAGGTCCTGGACACCGCGATCGTGCATGCAGTCGCCCCGGACGCCACCATCGGTGAGCTTCTGGTCAACCCGGCGGATGTGGCGACCCCAGGCGGCTTGGCCACTGTCTTCGGCAAGGCGGTGCGCCTGGCCGTCAGCCGGGGCGACGTGATCTCGCTCAGCGACAGCTTCGGCGAGCATTTCTTCACTCCCGCCGAGGTGGCGCAAATGCACGCGGCGCTGGAGTACGCCGCTGTCCGCCACGTCACCTTCGTTGCGTCATCAGGTGATTTCGGCGCGGTCAGCGACCCGCAGGACTGGGCCAGGTTCATGCCGGTCAAAGAGGTAAGCCTGCCCGCCTCCGATCCGCTCGTGCTCGGCGTAGGCGGCACCAGCCTGACCGCGGACCCAGCCACCGGAGCGTACATCGGCGAGACCGCGTGGAACACCCTGCCGTCCCTTTCCGACGACGGGAATTCGCTCGCCTCGGCTGGCGGGTTCAGTCACCTGTTCACGCGGCCCGCGTACCAGGATGCCGGCACCGGCAGGGGCGTGCCGGACGTCGCGGGAGACGCCGGGTCCACCACCGGGATGGCGGTCGCGCTCATCGTGTCAGGCACCTCATACGGACTCGGGGCGGCCCACGGCACCAGCGCCGCGACACCGTTCTGGGCAGCGCTGATCGCCTTGGCCGACCAGGAGGCCGGACACGATCTCGGGTTCGTCAACCCGGCCATCTACCGCATCGCCCGCGGCCCGCTCTACCACAAGGCATTCCACGACGTCACCACCGGCAACAACACCGTGAGCTTCACCTCGCCGCCCGCCACCATCACCGGTTACCAGGCAGGACCGGGCTGGGACCCGGTCACCGGCTGGGGCACCCCCAACGCCCAGGTCCTCGTCCCGCTACTCGCCCGCTAAGCTTGTTATTTAACCTCTGCTGTCCGGCTTACCTTGTTCTGCCGCTGTTGTCCGGCGTGTCGCTGTGATATCAGGCGGCCACCGCGTCATCATCTTCGGG
>Ga0213881_10001485_pt1 | contig 11101 bp, 11 predicted proteins | sample BarmaccoBMER_R08_FD_160104 | JGI IMG/M metagenome (GOLD analysis project Ga0213881, IMG submission 160104) | Barbacenia macrantha exposed rock microbial communities from rupestrian grasslands, the National Park of Serra do Cipo, Brazil - ER_R08 ... | reverse complement strand
AAATGAGGCGATCAAACGATACGCTTCAAAGGTGGCCACGACGAAAATGTCCCTGACCCTGGAGTCCACCGCCGCCTTTCTGGCAAACCCTACGACGGGCAGGATCTGGCCATTGCTGAGCTGGAACATCAGCACATGATTGCCGAAGCGTTGACCGGACGGGGGCGGCGTGCGGCGGGGTGAGTGCTGGCGTTACCGGCCGCGTGCGATCCCGATTGGTCCGATGGTCCTCGTCTCGGCTCAGTACCTCATCGACGACCGGGCCGTTGACATGCTCTACGGCGTCCCGCTGGTTGTCGACGATCCGGGAGGGCTGACCGCCATTCCAGTCACAATCGGCACCGCCTCCGGCTGGCTGAACATCGCCCGCGATATCACCCGGATCTACCGAGGCGCTCTCGTCGAGCACCTCGGCACGTTGGATCCCGCCGACCTCGACCGCGTCGACAAGGCCATTTACAACACCTTCGGCCTTCCCCTGTGATTCACATGCGCGCAAGATTGCGCGACACGGTCTCCTCCCAGTTTCGTGTTCTGGCCGAACTCAGCTCGTGCCCTGCACGCAGCGGCACCGCGGCTACGCGATGTCACCCTCCAGCATCTCGGTGACCAGTGCGGCGATCGCGGAACGCTCGGAACGGGTCAGGGTGATGTGCGCGAACAGCGGATGGCCTTTCAGCTTCTCGATCACCGCCGCGATCCCGTCGTGCCGGCCGACCCGCAGGTTGTCGCGCTGGGCCACGTCGTGGGTGAGCACCACCCGTGAACCAGCGCCCAGACGTGACAGCACGGTGAGTAGCACGTTGCGCTCCAACGACTGCGCCTCGTCGACGATGACGAACGCGTCGTGCAGCGAGCGGCCGCGGATGTGGGTCAGCGGCAGGACCTCGAGCATGCCCCTGGCCAGCACCTCCTCGATCACTTCCGAGCTGACCAGCGCGCCAAGGGTGTCGAAGACAGCCTGCGCCCAGGGCGCCATCTTCTCGCTCTCGCTGCCAGGCAAGTAGCCCAGCTCCTGGCCGCCGACCGCGTACACCGGGCGGAACACCACTACCCGACGGTGCTGCTGACGTTCCAATACCGCTTCCAGCCCAGCGCACAGCGCCAGCGCTGACTTGCCGGTGCCGGCCCGCCCGCCCAGCGAGACGATGCCAACTTCCGGGTCAAGTAGCAGATCCAGCGCGATGCGCTGCTCCGCCGAGCGACCGTGCAGCCCGAAGGCCTCGCGGTCTCCCCGCACCAACCGGACTCGCTTGTCCGGGCTGACCCGACCCAAGGCCGCGGTACCAGCGCCAACAAGCCGCAGACCGGTGTGGCACGGCAGCTCGGCGACCCAGTCGAGCTCGGTGCCCGCGACATCCACCGATCCGTCCCGAAACAGCGCGTCGACCACGTCCGAGGAGCTCACCCCGACATCAGCCAGCCCGGTCCAGCCCGACGGCACCACGTCCTGGGCCCGGTACTCGTCAGCGGCCAGGCCGACGGCGGCAGCTTTTACCCGCAACGGCATGTCCTTGGTGACCAACACGACGCGCTGGCCGGCCGGGAGCTCGTGCGCCAGGTTGAGCGCACACGCCAGAATGCGGCTGTCGTTGCTGTCGGTTCGAAAGCCATTGGGGAGCACATCCGGGTCGGTATGGTTCAGCTCTATCCGTATCGTGCCGCCGACATCGCCGATGGGTACCGGGGCGTCCAGCCGCCCGTACCGGATGCGCAGGTCATCCAGCAGCCTCAGCGCTTCCCTGGCGAACCAACCCAGCTCGGGGTGATGCCGCTTTCCCTCCAGCTCAGAGATGACCACCAGCGGGAGCACCACGTTGTGCTCATCGAACCGAGTCACTGCCCAGGGATCTGACAACAGCACCGAGGTGTCCAGCACGTAGCAACAAGGGCCCAGAACGGGGTGGCTGACATCGGAGCTGACACACGGCTTGGCGCCGAACCCGGCGATCCAAGACGGCTGAGGGGCGGGACGTCGTGCGATCACGGCAACTCCCTAGCGGGCGCGGCACCGCGCCCGCGGTGGTGGTGGGACCGGCGACCCTGTCCGGAAGTGGCATCAGGAGTCAAGGACGTCCCTCACCACCGCCCGCAAGGGCCGGGTGCCGGCCCCCCGTGCCTGTGACAGCCACGTTCAGGGCCTCCCGAGCGGCCCGCATCGGATACGACCCGCCAGGGCGAACGGTACCGGCGAAGGCCCCAGTGCGGTCAACAGTCAACTGAGACTTTCGACAGTCAAGCCCGGGCCGATAACCGAGGTGGGTTACCGTGGTCGCGGAGCGTCAACCGCAAGCCGCGCTAAAGATCGACAATAGCTACTCCCCGTTTACGAGAGTTTCACTCAAGCGCCGCCACGACCGCCGCTAACCGAACGCGCAAGCCAGCGGACCCACACACGGACCCACACATGGAACCCACACACCGCCGCGCCCACACGCGCTGCCCGTACCGCCACGCTCAACGACTGCCTCGTCGCCGCTGACCCGGCGCCTGGAGCACTGTGGCCCGCGCGGCGCAACACCCCCAGCCACAGTTCGCCCACTCGGGTGGATTCTCGTGACGCCATGTCGTACCGCTCGTTGAAGGCCACAGAGATGCCGATAACAAAGCCACCAAATGGAGGGAATAACCAGACGGAATGCGCACCATAAACACGATAGTGGTACGCGGTTTTGTTTGCGGCATTCTCGACACTATTTTCGGAGCAGTCAGCGCGGGCTCCCCAAGCATCGCTGGCGTCGTGAAGGGGGCCGCCGCCTGAAGGCGTCGGTTTACTCAACAGGAGATGAAAACTGTGCTGAAAAAGGCTGGAATTATTGTGGCGGCCGCCGCAGCCGGTCTGCTCGCGGTGAGCCCACTCGCTTTCGCGGGAGAGTACGAGGGCGAGAGCGAAGGACACCACGGTCACCACGAGCACCACGAACAGGGCGTCCGCTGCGACCAAGACAACAGGGTGAAGAACAACTCCGACTCAGATGCCGACAGGGCACTCATTGAGGTTAACCACCTCACGGTTCAGGTGCCGGTCCAGTTGTGTGGCAACAAGGTTGTATCCGGTGTACTCGGAGTCATCGCCAAAGATCAGTACAACGAAGATGACCAGTGAACTAGCAGCTCAAACCATCCAGACGCGCCTCGCTCTCGTCTCTTAGATACGCTGAGCGTCGGCAGTCGCTGAAGCCTGGTGGTGGGGCCCCGAGTCCGCCACCAGGCTTTGGCGCGTACTTAATGCAGTGAGTTGTTTTGCGTCTCAAATCCGCCTGGAGCCGCGGTGTCCGGTCAGCCCGTTCTCCGGCTCGCACTCGCCACTCACCGCAGCCACTGATTCACCCAATAGAGATCGTAACTTTTTCGAGATAGTGACCGCGACGAAATTGCTGACCCCGGTTTGATTACGGGGGAACACCCGCTATATTGGTCTCTGTCAGCGAGGGCTCCCCAAATCACCGCTGACAGTCAGGGCGAGCGTCAAGCGATGCCGCCGATTGAACAGGAGAGAAACTGTGCTGAAAAAGGCTGGAATCGTGGTGGCTGCCGCCTCCGCCGGTCTGCTCGCTGTGAGTCCCCTCGCGTTCGCGCAAGGAGGACTCATCTCCGTTGATGACGACACCGTGCAGGTTCCGATTCAGGCGTGTGGCAATGACATCATCACGGGCGTCATCGGCATCCTTGCGAAGGACCAGAAGAACAAGCAGGACGGCGACGTCCACTGCGACCAGGACAGCAGGGTCACCAACAACTCGCACTCCGACGACGACTGATCGTTCTGGCTGTCTGAACGAGCGCCGGGCGGCCAGTTCGGCGCTCGTTTCGCGAACCGAGCGGGGGCGCTAGGAACCGAAACGCCGGTGGCGGTTGCCGTAGTCGCGCAACGCACGCAAGAAGTCCACCCGGCGAAACTCCGGCCAGTAAGCCTCGCAAAACCAGAACTCCGAGTGGGCCGACTGCCAGAGCAGGAACCCGGACAACCGCTGCTCGCCAGATGTCCGGATCACCAGGTCAGGGTCTGGCTGGCCTGAGGTGTAGAGGTGCTCGGCGATCTGGTCGACGTCCAGCACCTCGGCCAATTCCTCCATCGACGTACCAGCCTCGGCGTGCTTGAGCAACAACTTGCGCAGCGCGTCGGCGATCTCCTGGCGACCCCCGTAACCGACAGCGACGTTGACCGCAAGACCTCCACGATCGGCGGTCCGCCGCGCGGCGCTGGTCAGCCGTTCAGCCATCTCCCTCGGCAACAGGTCGAGCGCACCCACGAGGCGGACCCGCCACGGGTTGCCTACGCCGCACAGTTTGTCGACCACGTCCGCGATGATCTCTAGCAGCGGCTGGATCTCACATTCTGGACGGTTGCGCAGGTTGTCGGGGGAGAGCATCCAGAACGTCACCAGCTCGACGCCGCCTTCGGCGCACCACCCCAGCAGCTCGATGATCTTGGCCGCGCCAACCCGGTGACCGTCGCTGACGTCGGCGAAACCAGCCTCACGGGCCCAGCGCCGATTACCGTCCATGATGACCCCGACATGGCGGGGGCGCTGCGCGCCGACCAGCTCGCGGCGGAGTTTGCGCTCGTACAGCGAGTACAGCAGGTTGCGCATGGCCACCCGGCGAGGGTACGCCGCCGGGTGTGAGCTAACGCGCATCCGCCCCACAGTGGCTCGGTGGCCGCGCGATGCTGCGTACCCTTAAGCCTTGTGCCCAGCGGGACCGCCGACATCGATACTCCGGTACTGGTGCCCAAGCCCAGATTCCGAGGCTGGCTGCACCACTGGTCGTTCGTCGCGTCAATGGCGGCGGGCGCCACCCTGATCACAGTAGCCGCCACCGTGATCAAGTCGGCTACCGCCGTGGTGTCCACCTCGATCTACGTGACCACCGTGCTGGGGCTGTTCGGCATCAGCGCGCTGTACCACCGCTATCCCTGGCGCAGCCCCACCGCGCGGGCCCGCATGCGTCGGCTAGACCATTCGATGATCTTCGTGTTCATCGCGGGCACGTACACACCGGTGGCCGCGCTCGCGTTGACTTCGGCTACTCGAGCGGTAGTACTCGCTGTGGTGTGGGCGGGAGCGCTGGGCGGGGTGGCCTTGCAGCTGGCGTGGCCGGGCACGCCGCGCTGGGTAGGTGTGCCGGTCTACCTCGCGCTCGGCTGGGTCGCCGTCTTCGTGCTCCCTGACCTGCTGCACCGAGCCGGGATCGCCACGCTAGCCCTCTTGCTGGCTGGCGGTGCGCTGTACACGGTCGGGGCGTTGTGCTTCGCGTTCAAACGCCCCGATCCGTGGCCGACGACGTTCGGCTACCACGAGTTCTTCCACGCGGCCACCGTGTTGGCGGCCACCTGCCACTACGTTGCCATCTGGTTTGTGCTCATGGCTTGACCGGCACACGCTGGCCGGGACTCGGCCGGGACTGGTTGTCGCTACGTCCCCGGACCCTGTGTCCGCAGCTCATCGACCTTCGCCATCGCCGTACGCAGCTCGACCAGCCATTCATCGGCATGTTGACCGACCAGCCGCACCGTCCACGCCAGCGCGTCCGACCGAGACCGCGCCACCCCAGCATCAACCAAAGTGTCCAGCACGATGCGCTCCGACTGGCGCAGCCGGGTCATTACCGGTACCGCCAGTGTGGTGAATAGCTCCTCGACATCCTCCAGGCGGGCGCCCCATGCCACCTTGCGCCGGTAGCGGTGCTCGGCCTGCCGAGCAATCTCGATCCGCTCCTCCCGCGTCTGTTCCCGGAAACGGGCTATCCGGCCGCTCACAGCGGCGGCTCGGTCAGCCCGGCCAGCGTCGCTGTCGGCGAACTCGCCCTCCAACGCCGGCAGCTCGCCGACCACCAGGATCTCTTCGCGATCCACACTCACGTCCGGGACGCCGACATACCACCCGTCCGGCAGCCGGCCGCGCAACCAACCAACGGCGTCGGTGGCGGCCGGGAGATCAGCATGCTGCCAGCCTCCTCGCCCACCGCCCTTGCCTCCTGGTCCCCGACCCGGCCCTGGCCATCCTTGGTGTGTCCGTCCGACCATCGCTGGCCTCCTCCGCAGTCCTCCTCAGTGGATGCAACAGATATTACATTATTACGTTCGTTCCTTGTGCTCGCGCGCTACGGGCAAGGGCGCCATCGCCCTGACACGATTGACCCATGCGCTACGTCGAACACGTCATGGATCTGGTGGGCGATACCCCCCTGGTCAGGTTGACCCGGGTGACAAACGGTCCGCGGCCGCTGGTCCTGGCGAAGGTTGAGTACTTCAACCCCGGAGGTAGCGTCAAAGACCGCATCGCGCGGCGGATGATCGAGGCCGCAGAAGCCAGTGGAGCACTGCGCCCCGGTGGCACGATTATCGAGCCGACGTCGGGAAACACCGGCATCGGCCTGGCCATGATTGCCCAGCGGCGCGGCTACCGCTGCGTGTTCGTCTGTCCGGATAAGGTCAGTGAGGACAAGCGCGATGTGCTCAGGGCATACGGCGCCGAGGTCGTGGTTTGCCCCACGGCGGTACCTCCTGATCACCCCAACTCGTACTACTCGACCTCCGACCGACTCGCCCGCGAGATCGACGGCGGGTGGAAGCCGAACCAGTACACCAACGAAGCCAACCCGACCAGCCACTACCTGGACACCGGGCCCGAGCTGTGGGCCCAGACCGGCGGCCGCATCACTCACTTCGTCGCCGGTATCGGCACCGGCGGCACAATCAGCGGTGCCGGGCGCTATCTGAAGGAGGTCAGCCGAAATCGAGTCAAGATCATCGGTGCCGACCCGGAGGGCTCGGTGTACAGCGGGGGTACCGGTCGTCCGTACCTGGTGGAGGGGGTCGGCGAGGACTTCTGGCCGTCCACCTACAACCGGGAAATCTGTGACGAGATCATCGCGGTGCGCGACGCCGATTCGTTCGCCATGACACGCCGGCTGGCCCGCGAGGAGGCACTGTTGGTTGGCGGCTCATGCGGCATGGCGGCGGCCGCGGCGCTGCGGGTCGCGGCCTCGCTGAGCGGACCCGAAGCCGACAACGCGGTCATCGTGGTCCTGCTGCCCGATGGTGGCCGTGGCTACCTCGGCAAGGTGTTCAACGACTCGTGGATGGCCACCTACGGCTTCCTGTCCACCGATTCCAGTGAGGCGCTGGTGGGTGACATCTTGCGCGGCAAAGACGGCCGGCTACCGGACCTGGTGCACGGCCACCCGAACGAGACAGTCGCCGACGTGGTCGGCTACCTGCGCGAGTTCGGCGTGTCTCAGCTGCCGATCGTGGCCGCCGAACCGCCGGTGATGGCCGCCGAGGTCGTTGGCTCGGTGAACGAGCGCGAGCTGCTGGACGCGCTGTTCGCCGGGCGCGCCAAGCTGGCCGACCGGGTGGAGCGCCACATGGGTGCGCCACTGCCGACCATCGGGTCCGGTGAACCGGTCGCCGCCGCCATGGCCGCGCTGGCCAAAGCCGACGGCGCTCTGGTCCTGGTGGACGGCAAACCAGCGGGCGTGATAACCCGACAGGATGTGCTGACTTTCCTCTCCGGATGAATCCGGATGAACCACCACCGCGCGAAAAACGATCAGTCTCCGTGATACTCGCACAGTCGCCGCGACCGCCGCGCAAGCCCCACTCGGACGCGGCGGCAAGCGCGGGGCGTACCGTCGGGCGGCATGAACGGCTTCTCGACGCGCGCCATCCACGCCGGTCAGGAACCTGACCCGACCACCGGGTCGGTCATCGTGCCGATCTACGCCACCTCAACGTTCGCTCAGGACAGTGTGGGCGAGACGAGAGGCGGCTACGACTATTCCCGCACCGCCAACCCCACCCGAACCGCGCTCGCGGAATGCCTCGCGTCGCTGGAGCGCGGCCGACACGGGTTCGCGTTCAGCTCCGGTATGGCGGCCACCGACCTGCTGCTGCGGACGAGCCTCAAGCCGAACGACCACCTGCTCATCCCGCACGACGCGTATGGCGGCACGTTTCGGCTGATCGACAAGGTATTCACCGAGTGGGGCGTGACATACACACCGGTCAATCTGGCCGACCTGGATGCCGTGCGAGCCGCGCTGCGTGATACCACCCGCATGATTTGGTGCGAGACGCCGACCAACCCCATGCTAGGCATCGCGGACATCTCGATGCTGGCGGAGGTCACCCGCGACATCGGCGCGCGTCTGGTGGTGGACAACACGTTTGCTTCGCCCTACCTGCAGACCCCGCTGTCCCTCGGCGCGGATGTGGTGGTGCAGTCCACGACGAAGTACATCGGCGGCCACTCCGACCTGGTAGGGGGAGCGGTAGTCACCAATGACGACGAGCTCGCCGACGTGATCGCGTTCGCGCACAACGCGACCGGCGCGGTACCCGGGCCGTTCGACGCCTGGCTGACGTTGCGCGGGCTCAAGACTCTCGCGGTGCGGATGGAGCGACACTGTGACAACGCCGAGCGCGTGGCCGCCGCGCTGGTCGGGCATCCGAAGATCACCCGGGTGCACTACCCCGGCCTGCCCGACCACCCCGGCCACGAGGTGGCAGCCAAACAAATGCACAGGTTCGGCGGAATGGTGTCGTTCCAGGTCAGCGCAGATGGGGGCACCGCAGCCGGCGGGGCAGACCCCGCGGCGGCCGCGCTGAGGGTGTGCGCGGCCACGAAGTTGTTCACGCTGGCCGAATCGCTGGGCGGCGTGGAATCACTGATCGAGCACCCCGCCCGGATGACCCACGCCTCCGTCAAAGGCTCCGCGCTGCAGGTGCCCGCTGATCTGGTGCGGTTGTCGGTCGGAATCGAGGACGCCGACGACCTAATCGAGGATCTACTGGCCGCGCTCGGCTGAGCGGAACTTACAGACAGCTCACAAACAGCTCACGGACGCAGTGGGGCTTGCTGGTCGAATGTCGACACCCGCGGCGTCGGCGATGTAGCGGCGGTTACCGGCAGATCGTCTGGTTCCACGCAACCACCGATCAGCTCGTAGCCTCCCGCGCCGACCACGTAGCGGCCGGGGTTCTCACAACCCGCCCGCGCTACCGTGACCACCGCAATCGTGGTCATAGCGGCGGCGACCAGCAAGGACACAACAACGGACCAGGCACCAGTACCGGCCCTTGGCCCCGTCATACGTCCTCCTTCGGCACTGCTTCTTTCCAACGTCTTTCCGGGAAGCACGCATCTTCCGGCTGGCGGGAGCATTCGCTTTCGGCACCTGTTTCGGTCGGCGCCAGACACGAGCCACATCCGCGCTGCCGGGCAAGAGGCTACTCCGACCAGTGCAAGGATGCGCCGATGGGCACCTCACCGGCTTACCAGGTCGAGTTCGCCGATATCACCGCCGCCGCCACCTTGTTGGAAGGGGTAGCGCTCCGCACCCCGCTTTCGCCGTCCCAAGACTTGGCGGCAAAGGTCGGCGGCCCAGTCTGGCTCAAATGTGAGAACCTGCAACGTACCGGTTCGTTCAAGATCCGAGGCGCCTACGTCCGGATGCATGCGCTGTCAGCCGCCGAACGAACCGCCGGCGTGGTCGCGGCCAGCGCGGGAAACCACGGTCAGGGTGTGGCCCTGGCGGCTAAGTTGCTCAAGATACCGGCCACGGTGTTCATGCCGAGGCTGGCGGCGCTGCCGAAGGTGGCCGCCACCCGCAGCCACGGCGCGGACGTGTGGCTGACCGGCGACACGTTGGATGAAGCGCTGGCCGAAGCGGCCGAGTTCGCCGACCGCACCGGCGCGGTGTTCGTACACCCGTTCGATCATCCGCTGGTGGTCGCCGGTCAGGGCACGGTCGGTCTGGAAGTGTGCGCGCAGGCGCCGGACGTGCGGACGGTGCTCGTGCCGACTGGGGGCGGCGGCTTGATCGCCGGCGTGGCGGCGGCGGCGCGTGAGCTCGCCCCGGCCGCCAAGGTAGTGGGCGTGCAGGCCGCCGAGTTCGCGGCGTGGCCGGCCTCACTCATCGCTGGGCACCCGGTCCGGATCACGGCCAAACCGACCATCGCTGACGGCATCGCCGTTCCCCGACCAGGTGAGGTTCCGTTCGCGCTGATCTCTGGGCTGGTGGACGAGATGCTCACGGTGAGCGAGGACGCATTGGCCCGTGCGCTGCTGCACTGCCTTGAGCGGGCCAAACAGGTCGTGGAGCCGGCGGGTGTCGCGGGTGTGGCGGCCCTGCTGAATAACCCTAGTCGTTTTGAACCACCGGTGGTGTGTGTGTTGTCCGGCGGCAACATTGATCCGCTGTTGCTGTTGCACGTCATCCAGCATGGGCTCGCCGCTACCGGTCGCTACCTCAGCATCCGTGTGCGGCTGGTGGATCGGCCCGGTGTACTGGCCGAAGTGCTCGGGTTAGTGGCCGAGCACGGTTGCAACGTGCTCGACGTCGAGCATTCACGAATCTCGGGCGCACTCGCGCTGGGCGAAGTGGAGGTGGCACTACGGCTGGAAACCCGAGGCCTCCGACACCAGGCCGAAGTACTTGAGGCACTGGAGGCCTCAGGTCACCACGTTATCTCCGCCTAGATCTCCAGCTAGCCGCGAAACGGTTCGGCGTCCTCCAGCGTCACCTTCATTGAGCCGCCGTTAGGCAGCTGATATTGCCTGGTCTCGCCAACCTTCGCGCCGAGAATAGCAGCGCCCAGCGGAGAGTTCGGCGAGTAAACCTCAAGGTCGCCGTGGCTGCCTTCCTCGCGCGAGCCCAACAGGAACCGCTCAGTCTCGTCATCGCCGTCATAACGGACGGTAAGCACCATACCCGGCTGCGCGATGCCGGTCTCCGTCGGCGCCTGGCCGACCTTCGCGGTGCGCAGCAGCTCCTGCAACTGGCGGATCCGGGCTTCCTGCTGGCCTTGCTCCTCGCGAGCGGCGTGGTAGCCGCCATTCTCCTTGAGATCACCTTCCTCGCGCCGGGCGTTGATTTCCGCCGCGATAACCGGCCGATTCGCGATCAGCTCATCGAGCTCGTGCTTGAGCCGGTCGTAGGCGTCCTGAGTCAGCCAGGTCACCTGGATCTCGGTCACGGTCATCACTCCTCCAACCTTCCGGACCAGCGGGTTGCGGGTCGGCAACTGTGCTACGCCGCCCATCCCAGGGATGCGACCTGAGAAGGAAAAAACACGACCAGACCACGGGTCGTG
>Ga0213881_10001484_pt1 | contig 11128 bp, 10 predicted proteins | sample BarmaccoBMER_R08_FD_160104 | JGI IMG/M metagenome (GOLD analysis project Ga0213881, IMG submission 160104) | Barbacenia macrantha exposed rock microbial communities from rupestrian grasslands, the National Park of Serra do Cipo, Brazil - ER_R08 ... | reverse complement strand
GTGCACCCCTCATAGGCGGACCGTCTGGGCGCGCACCCGGTTGTCCTCCCACGCGGCGAAAGCGGCCGACGCGACCGCCAAATCTTGGATAGCCAACCCCGTGGAATCGAAGAGCGTGACCGCCTCTGGCCCCGGGCGGCCGGGCGCGTCGCCGGCCAGAACCGCACCCAGTTCGGTCACCTGCTCGCGCGTGACCACGCCCGCCTGCACCGCGCCCGTCAGCTCGCCACCGTGCGAGGCCTGCTCCCACTCGTCGCAGAAGAGCACGCACGACGCCACCGCGCCGACGCTCGCCTCGGCCTTGCCCGGTCCGTCCGCGCCGAGCATGTTCAGGTGCGATCCGGCGTGCAGGCGGCCGGCGTCGATCACGATCTCGTTCCCTGGCGTCACGCAGCACACGACATCGCGGGCGGCCGCCTCGGCCAGCGATCCCACGCTCCAGCCGAGCTCCGAAGCCAGCGCGTCCGCCACCGGCGCCTGGGCGTCGTGGCACACGCCCGGACTGTATCCGGCCGCCGCCAGGCAGCGCGCCGCCCAGGTGCCGTGCAGCCCGCAGCCGATGATTCCGACCGTCCGGGCGTCCGCCCGGGCCAGGGCCGAGGCCGCCACCGCGGCCACCGCCCCGGTGCGCAGCGCAGTCACCGAGCGGGCGTCGAGGAGCATCAGCGGCTCGCCGTTCTCCGCGCTCGATAGGCAGATCACCCCGGTCACCGTGGGCCGGCCGCGCGCGGGGTTATCTGGGAAGGAGGTCACCCACTTCAAGAGCGCCAGCCCATCGCCGCGCGCCGGCATGGCCCGGAAATCTCCGTGTGGTGGACTCGGCAAATAGACCTTGGCCGGCATCGCCCATTCGCCGGCGTGGAAGCGCAGCAGGCCCTCACGCACACGCTCGATGGCCGACGCGGGCGACACCGCCGCCAGCACTGCCTGGTGATCCAGAACGGGGAGTTCAGGCACGCCGGGCACGATACGCTCAGACCCTCCGTGAACCGGCGACCGAAGCTCAGCATCGTCGCGCCCGCCGCGACCCCCGAGGAGGCGGCCGCCGTCGTCGCCGCGCTGGAGCGCTTCATGCGTGACACCGCTCCCCGCCCCGCCCCGCCGGCCCCACGCCACAATCCGTGGCAGCGCGCGGCGCTCGAGGAGGGCGTGAGCCGCGCCCCGGTTGAGCCGGCGCCCTGGGCCTAGAGGTCCCCGGTCGCGCCCCGGCCGAGCCGACGCCCCGGCGCCTAGAGGTCCCCCGGTCGGGCCCCGATCGGCGCCGGAAACGGCTTGACAGGAACCGATGCGTCTGCCAGCGTCCAATCGTTGGCTGGTGGGCCAACCAGCGCCCGCCGGCAGAGCGTCCGGGGGCGTAGCATGAGGAGTCGTTCCTCAGTCGTGCTTGTGGCGGGATATCACCCTCAGCTAAAGGGTTTTGCTGGCGTATCGAACGCTAGATGCGCCCAGGCTCGCGCTCGCCGCTGCGCCGGCGGCACCGGCATCGTTCAGCCCCCAAAGTCGATGCCCGGGCTGTCGATCTGCGCCGGCTGAGAGCGCGCCGGCTGCCGCGGCGGTGGCCCCCGCCGTCGCGGCGCCGGGTTCATGGCCCCGCGGCCGCCCTCGCGCCGCTGGAATGGCCTGCAGCTGACGCAAATCCCTGAACCCCGATTGCCTTTTGGTACATTTGTCGTCCGTCCGCGACTGGAAGGAAGACCGATGCACAGCGCCCGCACCGGATCGCTCGAGAGCCCCGAGGTACTCGAGAACGTACCCGGGCACATCATCCCGATCCTCGAGCGCGAGTTCGATGACTTCGACACCGAGTCCACGCGCTTCCTGACGGGCGAGCTCGACGGCGAGGACTTCACCAAGTTCCGCCTCAAGCAGGGCGTGTACGGCCAGCGCCAGCCCAACGTGCAGATGGTCCGGGTCAAGCTGCCGCTGGGCGGCGTCACCCCCGACCAGCTCGACGCGTTCGCGGACGGGATCGACAGGTACGTGCCGCTACGCAAGGGGCATATCACGACCCGCCAGAACATCCAGATGCACCACGTCCCGCTGCCGGACGCGGCCAAGCTGATCCGCGAGCTCGGCGACGCCGGGCTGTCCTCCCGCGAGGGCTGCGGGAACACCATGCGCAACGTGACCGGCGACCCCCGCGCCGGCACGCTCGAGGGGGAGCTGTTCGACATCACCCCGTACGCGGGCGCCTACGTGCGCTACTTCGTCCGCCACCCCACCACGCAGAACATGCCGCGCAAGTTCAAGACCGCGTTTGCCGCCACCGACGAGGACAACGCGATCACCAAGATCCACGACCTCGCCTTCCTGCCCAAAATCAGGGACGGCGTGCGGGGTGCGGAGGTGCTCGTGGGCGGCGGGACCTCGATCATGCCGCGGCTGGCGCCCACCCTGTATGACTTCGTCGAGCTTGACAACGGCGACTACCTCAAAGTCGCCGAGGCCGTGGTGCGAATCTTCGATCGGACCGACTGGTTGCGCCCCAACCGCGCGCGGGCCCGGATCAAGGTGCTGGTCGACAAGATCGGGATCGACGCCTTCCGGGAGATGGTCGAGGAGGAGCTGGCCGGCGACTGGGTCGACGAGCGCGACTTCAGCCCGGACAGGATCCTGTTCGAGTACGACGAAGAGGCGAACGCGCCGGCACGGCCGCAATCCTTCGCGTCACCCAACGGAGACAACCGTGAGTTCACGCGCTTTGTCGAGACCAACGTCCAAGGTCAACGTCAGCACGGATTCTCGACCGTCGAGGTCAAGGTGCCGCTCGGCGATCTGACACCCGGGCAGTTCCGCGGGCTGGCCAACATCATGCGCGCGTACACCGGCGGCTTCGCGCGGACCAGCGTCCACCAGAACTTGATCCTGCGGTGGGTGCGCGACGAATCCGTGTATGACGTGTGGCGGGGGCTCGGTGAGCTGAAGCTGAACGATCCCGGCGCGGACGAGATCACCGACGTGGTGAGCTGCCCCGGTACCGACTCGTGCAAGCTCGGCATCACCAGCTCAATGGGCCTCAACCAGGCCATCCACGAGCGCCTGGTCCAGATGCAGGTCGATGATGAGCTGACCCGCCGAATCCATGTCAAGATGAGCGGCTGCCCCAACGGCTGCGGCCAGCACCACATCGCCAACATCGGCTTCTACGGCGCCTCGATCAAGGTCGGCGAGCACACCATTCCGGCCTACATCCCGCACGTCGGCGGTGCGTACGAGGGCGGCGATGTGCGCTACGGTCAGCGCCTCAAGGCCCGGCTCCCGGCCAAGCGCGTGCCTGAGGCGGTGCAGCGATGGGTACGCTTCTACGAATCCGAGCGGCAAGACGGTGAGGAATTCAACGCTTTTGTCGACCGCGTCGGGCCGCAGGAGTTCGAAGCCCAGGTCAAGGACCTGACGCTGCCGATCGAGTTCAGCCTGGAGAACATGAACTACTTCATCGACTGGACCAAGAGCTCGCCGTTCGAGGTGATCCGCGGGGAAGGCGAGTGCGCGGTCTGACGCGTGCCGACGATGAGCGTGGCGATCCAAGATCTCGAGACCGTGTCCGCCCAGGAGGTGCTGGCCTACGCGGTCGAGCGCTTCCACCCGCGGTTGAAGATGGCCTGCTCCTTTCAGAAGGAGGAGTCCGTCCTGCTGCACATGCTGACCGCGACCTGCCCCGAGCCGCGGGTGTTCATGATCGACACGGGTGTGCTGTTCCCCGAGACGCTCCAGACCTGGAAGCGCTTCGAGGAGCGGTTCGCCGTCAACATCGAGGTGGTCGACGCGCGCAGCCCGGACGAGCCCTGGACGATGGCTCGCTGCTGCGGTGAGGCCAAGGTCGACGGGCTCGAGCGCGCGCTTGACGACATCGACGCCTGGATCACCGGGATCCGCCGGGAGCAGGCGCCCACCCGCGCCGACGCGGCTAAGCTGGAACGCGACGAGCGCCGCGGGATCTGGAAGGTCAACCCACTCGCCGACTGGGACGAGAAGGACCTGTGGCGCTACATCTTCGAGCATGACCTTCCCTACCACCCGCTGCACGATCAGGGCTTCGCCTCGATCGGCTGCGCGCCGTGCACGCGTCCCGGCAACGGTCGCGAGGGCCGCTGGGTCGGCCTCGAGAAGACCGAATGCGGAATCCACGAGTGACGCGCTCGCACGCGCGTGATCCACGAGTGAGGACCACCAGTTGAACCCCCTGCACTACGAGCTGTCGCACCTCGAGACGCTCGAGGCCGAATCGATCCACGTCTTCCGCGAAGTCGCGGCCGAGTTCGAGCGTCCTGTGCTGCTGTTCAGCGGCGGCAAGGATTCGCTCGTGCTCCTGCGCCTGGCCGAGAAGGCGTTCCGTCCCGGTCGCTTCCCGTTCCCGGTCATGCACGTCGACACCGGCCACAACTTCCCGGAGGTGCTCGAGTTCCGCGACCGCCTGATCGAGAGTCTCGGCGAGCGGCTGATCGTGGCCAGCGTGCAGGAATCGATCGATCGGGGACGGGCGGTCGAGGAGACCGGGCCGCGCGCGTCGCGCAATCGCCTGCAGACCGTCACCCTGCTCGATGCGATTGCCGAGCACGGTTTCGATGCGGCCTTCGGCGGCGCCCGGCGCGACGAGGAGCGCGCCCGCGCCAAGGAGCGGGTGTTCTCCTTCCGGGACGACTTCGGTCAATGGGAGCCCAAGCGCCAGCGCCCCGAGGTCTGGGCGCTCTACAACGGCCGCATCCGCAAGGGCGAGCACGTCCGCGTGTTCCCGCTCTCGAATTGGACCGAGCTCGACGTGTGGCAGTACATCGCCCAGGAGCGCCTCGAGGTGCCCTCGATCTACTTCGCGCATCCCCGGCAAGTGTTCGAGCGCGACGGGATGCTCTACGCCATGAGTCCGCACGTGCAGCTGATCGAGGGCGAGACACCCTTCGAGGCGTCCGTCCGCTACCGCACGGTCGGCGACATGACGTGCACCGGCGCCGTCCGTTCCTACGCCACCTCGCTGCCCGAGGTGGTGTCCGAGATCGCCGCCACCCGCGTGACCGAGCGCGGAGAGACGCGCGCGGATGACCGCGTGACCGAGGCGGCGATGGAGGATCGCAAGCGCGAGGGATATTTCTGAGCGGTGACTCCGGGCGCCGCCACCAACGGGCACGCGGTCACCACGCGTACCAGCGAGCTTTTGCGCTTCGCCACCGCCGGCTCGGTAGACGACGGCAAGTCGACCCTAATCGGACGGCTGTTGCACGACTCGAAGGCGATCTTCGAGGACCAGCTCGAGCACGTCGTGAGGACCTCCGAGCGCCGCGGCGACGGCTACGTCAACCTCGCGCTCTTGACCGACGGCCTGCGCGCCGAGCGCGAGCAGGGGATCACCATCGACGTCGCCTACCGGTACTTCCAGACGCCGAGACGCAAGTTCGTGATCGCCGACACGCCTGGCCACGAGCAGTACACGCGCAACATGGTCACCGGCGCCTCCACCGCGGACCTGTCGATCGTGCTCGTCGATGCCCGCAAGGGGGTGAGCGAGCAGACCCGCCGCCACGCTTACATCGCCTCGCTGCTGCGCATCCCCCATCTCGTGGTGTGCGTGAACAAGATGGACCTCGTCGGCTACGACGAGGCAGCCTTCGACCATGTGGTCGAGGAGCTGACCGACTGGACCGCGCGCCTGGATATCGGCGACGTCACGTTCATCCCGATCTCGGCCCTGCACGGTGACAACGTCGTCGACCGCTCGTTGGTGATGCCGTGGTACGACGGGCCGCCGCTGCTCTATCACCTGGAGCACGTGGTGATCGCGCCCGACCGCAACCTCACGGACCTGCGGTTCCCGGTGCAGTGGGTGATCCGGGTGGGCGGGTCCCAGATGAACCACCACCACGATTACCGCGGCTACGGCGGTCAGATCGCCGGCGGCGTGGTGCATCCCGGCGACGAGGTGATGGTGCTGCCGAGCGGCCGGCGCACGCGCGTGGCCGCCATCGAGACCTACGACGGTCCGGTCGAGACCGCCTTCCCGAACATGTCGGTGACGATCCGGGTGGACGACGACCTGGACATCTCGCGCGGCGACATGATCGCCGAGCCCGAGGATCCCCCCCTCGCCGCGCGCGAGCTCGACGCGATGCTCTGCTGGATGGGGCAAACGCCGCTGCGCCCAGGCGCCCGCTTGACCATCAAGCACACCACGCGCATCACCCGCGCGCGCGTCGAGGAGCTCGACTACCGCGTCGAGGTCAACACGCTCGGCCATGAGCCCGCCGATCAGCTGGCCTTGAACGAGATCGGGCGGGTGCGGATTCGTGCCGGCTCGCCGCTGATGGCGGACCCCTACTCTCGCAACCGCAGCACGGGCAGCTTCATCCTGATCGATGAGGCGAGCAACGACACGGTGGCGGCCGGGATGGTGCTGAGCGCGCACTGAGCCGTCCCATTTGGGAAGAAACGTCTATATGGCGATACTTTCTTCCCAAGCACTATGAGGGAACGGTCCGCCGACGAGGAGGCGTACCACGTCGGCACGGCGGCGATGTCCACCGACGCCGCACTCGACGAAGCGTTCACGCCATCGCCGCCGACCGAGCCCCTGACCGTCGCCGAACCGGCCCGTGAGACGCCCGTCCACGCCATCACCCAGGTGCTGGTGGTCGGAGGCGGCCCGGCCGGCTTCGCCGCCGCGCTCGCCGCCCGTCGCGCCGGCGCCGAGGTCCTGCTCGTGGAGCGCTACAACCATCTCGGCGGCCTCTCCACTGGCGGCCTGGTCATCTGGATCGACCGCATGACCGACTGGAACGGGCGTCTGGTCATCGCGGGCATCGGACAGGAGCTTCTGGAGCGCCTGCCGCAGGATGCCGTCGCCGGCGCTCCACGCAACCTCTGGGGATCGAACTCCGAGGACCGCGTCGCCTATTGGCGCGAACGCCAGGGCGCCTTCCGTGACACCGTGACGTGGTCGCCGATGATCGACCCGGAATGGCTGAAGTACCTATCGGTCGAGATGCTGATCGACGCGGGCGTGAAGCTCCTGCTCCACAGCTGGGTGGCCGAGCCGCTGCTCGACCGCCAGCGCGTCCGCGGCGTGACGTTCGAGAGCAAGCAGGGCCGACGCGCCATCCTGGCCGAGGTCATCGTCGATGCCACTGGCGATCTGGACCTGTGCGCGCGGGCGGGCCTGGAATTCGAGGCCGACGCCAAGGCCGGCGGGGGCGGCATCGCCCACTGTCTGAACACCGGTTGGCTGTGGGCCGGGGTGGATTTCGCTCGGTGGTTGAAGTTCAAGCGGGACGATCCGCAGGCCCACCGCCAGCTCATGACCGACGCCGGCGAGGCGCTTGGGTTCGCGGAGCGGCCGGTGGTTGGCTGGAGCAACGACGTGGCGCTGTTCCTTGGGCCGCGGCTGAGCGGCTATAGCGGCGTGGACGTGACCGACCTGACGCGGGTCGAGGTGGAGTCGCGCCGGCGGATGGTCGCCCACCTGGATCACTTCCGCCGCCGTGCCCCCGGGTTCGAGAACGCCTGGCTGATGCTGTCCGCGCCCCAGATCGGGGTGCGCCACACGCGCCGCCTCATAGGCCTCGACAAACTGACGGCCGACGACTGGCGTCAAGGCATCCGCCACCACGACGAGATCGGCGTCTCGCCCTCGCCGTCGCAGAAGTTCGCCAACGTCTCCGTGCCCTACCGCGCGCTGGTCGCGCGTGACGCCGAGAACCTGCTGGCGCCCGGTCGTCACATGTCTTGCGATCCCCAGACCCAGGCGTTCATGCGCGAGATCCCGCAGTGCTGGCTGACCGGGCAGGCGGCCGGGGTGGCCGCCGCGCTGGCCGCATCGCGTGAAATCCCGGTGGGCGAACTCGACGCGGGCGCGCTCCAGGCGGAGCTGCGCAGGCAGGGGGCCTATCTTCAGGCCGACGCCGACTCGACCGCCGCAGTCGCCGGCGGCCCACCCCGAGGCCCGAAGGTCTCGATCACGGCGGACACGCCGGCGTTCTGAGCCCCCGCCACCACGATCTGCACCGCCTGCTCAGAGTTCAGCACGCTGACCACGTTGCCCGAGCCCTGTTCCGCCGCGGTGTCCGCCGTCGCGTCAGGATGCTCGGACGACAGGCGCCACCGCGTCTTCCCCGACACCGCGTCTTTGCCCACCGCGGCCAGCGCCTCCCGGCTGTTCACCGCGTGCTCGTACACGAAGCGCCGCACGTCATCCTTCGTCCATCCGGCGCCCGCGAACAGCGAGGCATGCTCGGGTCCGAGCGCGATACAGGCGCTGATCGTCTCGTGGATGAGGGCGCCGGTCCGCCGAACCGTGTCGGCGAGGTCGCGCCCGAGCTGCTCGGGCACCGTGGTGTGCCGCGCCTCGATGTGCACCACCGAGCGCATCGTCATCGCCGTCACCGTGCTCTCTGACGCATCGAAGCCATGCTCGACGTGGAACGGCGGCCAGGGTGACTCCTCCTCGTTCTCGGCGATGCACGCCGTGTACTTCGCCGGGTTGCCCTGGGTGGCCTGGTCGAGCTCGCGCGGGCGCAGGCCGAACGCGTTGATCGCGGTCAGGCGGATCGCACGTCCGATCGTGGCGTTGGCCCGGAAGCCCGACCCGAACACGTTCCCCTTGCTATTGAGACCGAGTTGTTCTCGGATTGGACCGTTGACCAGCAGCATCGGCGCGGTCCCCGTGGTGCTCTGCCAGATGCCGCGGGTCACGTAGCCCTCGGCCTCGAGCGCCGACCATGCCGCCAGCACGACCGGGAAGTACTCGGGCCGGCAGCCGGCCATCGCGGCGTTGATCGCGGCCACGCGGACGGTGCACTCGCGGTTTAGGTGGGGCATGGACAGCAGCACCTCATCCGGTCCGCGCGAGGTCTGCTCGAGGAACTCCGCCAGGTATGACTCGGTCACCGGCATGACCGGCAGCCCATCGGTCCAGCCTCGCTCGGCGTATTCCTCTAACACCCGCCGGACCGCGTCGACGTCGATGACCGGAAGCCCCGCCGGCGCGCCATCCATGGGGGCGGTCACCCTCCCGCCAGGATGCGCACGACCTCGCTGATCACCGGCCTCACGTTCGCCTCGATCTGCGGCGGGCTGAGGCTCGCGATGGGGTGGGGGATGGTCACGAACTCGAACTCCGGCGCGCCGTACACGTCGGCCATGGCACGCGCCGGCACCACGAACGCGTCCGTGCAGATCGACACCGTAGGTACGCCGGCCCGCTCGAGCACGATTCCGTCGGCCAAACTGGCCGCCGAACAGGATCCTCAGTCACCAACCCCGGCGATCACCGCATCGCAGCTCTGCGCGATCTCCTTGGCCCGGTCCTCCTCGACCGGTGTGCCGAAGTACGACTTCGTGTAGGTGCTCACCGCGCCGAGGTGATGCTGCGCGCGCAGCTGGGCCGCCACCGTCTGCAGCACGAGGGCGGCGTTGGGCTTGGCGTTGTCGAGCAGCCCGAGGCGCGCCCCCGCGAGGTTGCCAATGCGCGGGGTCAGCGTCGCGGCGCGCGGCACGTCAAATTGGCCGGTCGGATCGAGAATGGCTTCCCGATTGCTAACGATGAACCTCCGCTCTGCGGTTACGCTGTGCCTTCGCACGCTACCACCGGGCGCTCGACCGAACAGTCGCCCGCTAAAGTCCCGCGCCGCATGTTCTCGAAGGTGCTGATCGCCAACCGCGGCGAGATCGCGGTCCGCGTCATGCGCGCGTGCGAGGAACTCGGGATCGGCACCGTCGCCGTCTACTCGGAGCTCGATCGCGACGCCGTGCATGTCAAGCGCGCGCAGGAGGCGTACCTGCTGGGGCCCGGCCCGGCGGCTGAGAGCTATCTCGTGATCGAGAAGCTGATCGACGCGGTCGAGCGTTCGGGGGCCGAGGCGGTGCATCCCGGCTACGGCTTCCTGGCCGAGAACGCCGCGTTCGCATCGGCGCTCGAGGAGCGCGGCATCACGTTCATCGGCCCCCCCTCGAAGGCCATCGAAGCAATGGGATCGAAGACCCGCGCCCGGGAACTGATGATGCGCGCCGGCGTTCCGATCGTCCCGGGCACGACCGAGCCGGTGGCCACCATCGAAGACGCCCGGCGCGTGATCGAAGAGACGATCGGCTATCCGGTCGCGGTCAAGGCGGCCGGCGGCGGCGGCGGTAAGGGCTTCCGGGTCGCGCTCGAGGAGTCCAGGCTGCAGGAGGCGTTCGAGGGCGCAGCGCGCGAGGGGGAGAAGTTCTTCGGTGACGCCACGGTTTATCTCGAGCGCTACCTGCCCGACCCGCGCCACGTCGAGGTCCAGGTTCTGGCCGACACTCACGGCAACGTGATCCACCTGGGAGAGCGCGACTGCTCGCTCCAGCGCCGCCACCAGAAGCTGATCGAGGAAGCGCCGGCGCCGGCGGTGGATTTCGAGCTGCGAGCCCGGATTGGGAAGGTCGCCACCGAGGCGGCGGCGGCCGTGTCGTATACCGGGGCGGGGACGATCGAAGGGCTGCTCCAGGACGGCGAGTACTTCTTCCTCGAGATGAACACCCGTGTCCAGGTCGAGCATTGCGTGACCGAGATGGTTACCGGCATCGATATCGTCAAAGAGGGCATCAGGGTCGCTGCCGGTCAGCCGCTGTCGATCACCCAGGAGGACGTCGAGCTCCGCGGTCACGCGATCGAGTGCCGGATCAACGCCGAGGACGCCTCCAAGAACTTCGCTCCCGCGCCGGGGCGGATCGCGGCCTATCGCGAGCCTGCGGGGCCGGGCGTGCGCGTCGACTCGGGCGTCGAGTCAGGCTCGGAGATCTCGCCCATGTACGACCCCCTGGTGGCCAAGCTGATCGTCTGGGACGTCGATCGCGAGAGGGCCACGGCGCGGATGCTGCGTGCCTTGGCCGAATACCGGATCGACGGCCTCAAGACGCTGCTGCCTTTCCATGAGGCCATCCTCGCGACCCGGCAATGGCATGACGCCGAGACCTGCCGCGACCTGATCGAGGATCGCCAGTGGTTGAAGACGCTCGCGTTCCCGCCCGCGGAGAAGCCGCCTGCCGAAGCCAAGGACGCCGCGGTTCAGCAGAGCTACACGGTCGAGGTCTCCGGCAAGCGCTTTGATGTGAAGGTGATCGGGCCGCCGGTGGCCGCGGCCGGCGCGGTCAACGGCGCCGCCCCAGGGCCGGGCGCCGG
>Ga0213881_10001483_pt1 | contig 11132 bp, 12 predicted proteins | sample BarmaccoBMER_R08_FD_160104 | JGI IMG/M metagenome (GOLD analysis project Ga0213881, IMG submission 160104) | Barbacenia macrantha exposed rock microbial communities from rupestrian grasslands, the National Park of Serra do Cipo, Brazil - ER_R08 ... | reverse complement strand
TAGCGGCGTTGCCCATAGGTGTAACGGGACACAAGATCAGCTACCGCGCCTGGGAGCGCGCTTTCGCTGCCAAGTTGAAGGTTGTCGCTACTCTTCGCAACTCCAAAAAGCGAGGTGCCCTTAGCCGCACCGCCTGGCCAGATGGTTGGCTCAACAAACAACTTTGAACGGTTTGGTGCTTGCCGCGACGAGCCGATCTCCCTTGTCATCTTCTAAAAGGATGAGATGAACTCCCTTCGCTTTGGCGAGAACGGCGACCGCGTCTAAGCCGCCACCGCGCTGTTCGATGCTTCTTAGCTTGCGCTGGCTCATCGCGTTCGATCCGTTAGCGACCGAATCGAGCCAGTCTTCTGCCCACTTATTTTCAGGTGTGGTCATACAGTCGAAGAACTTCGCTTACATCTAACGAGACAAAGCTCAGTCGCGGCTACCTGACAGCGCGATCTCGCTGCGCTACCAACGTCCTACTCACGAAGTACGAAAACAAATCGGGCAGGTGTTGACTGCATTGCCCGGTAAGATGATTTTTCGCAATGCTCACTCGACCTTTGCGGCCTTGAGATCATAACCGTTGTTGCGAATGAGCATTTGCTCAACTCGACCGCTACTGCCCCGGACGAAGATGTACCGTGCTGTATCGTCGGGAGTGAAAAACGTGGTGTCAGACTCTGGCAACAGATCGATTCGGTCCGGCTGGCCAATCTCTTGCAGCCCCAGCTTGTCGTCGCTCACGGCGACGCGATAAGCGAGCGATCCCATGAGGCGATAAACTCCAGCATAGTCGCTCAGTCGCTCGCCACCAACCGACGCTCGGCTCGGCTTGGTCGGGTAGAAGGTCTCGTGCGAGGCGAGAATGAGCCATCGGCCATCTCGCAAAATGTACGTATCGGTTTTGCGCAAGGGCTGCGTTGTGACCTTCTGCCCATCCCAGTCTTCTGTCTCGATGATCCGATAAGTCATCACTGCCGTGTCACCATCGCGCGCAATGCGGACGTCCTCGAAGTGGAAGTCATCGCTGTAGCCCGCCAACGGTGGGCGGAAGCCGTGCATCACCTGCTCTTTTGATTGGAGCGCGGCAGATGGCGTGGCAATGAAGTACCGAGGGTGAACGTAAGGCGACCAAAGCGTCGGATCGCCCTTGTCGAACAGGAGAATTCTTTCGCGAGCGATTCGGGTAAGTTCTTTCTCAAGTTCGGTGTCAGACTGTGCTGTTGGTGCAGTTGCCTGCGCCAACAGCGCCGCCGGCATGAGTACGGCACTGATAATCACGCGCGGTATAATCATATAACGAGACAAAGCTGAGCCGCGGGTACCTGACAGCGTGGCTTCGCTGCTCAATGCGTATTCTAAATCAGGAACGGTCAAGTTAACAAGCCGGGTAGCGGTCGGCGGCAGCGCCTGATTAGGCCTTCGCCACGTCGACGTACTCGGCGCTCGATAGAGGTTCGGGGACGGAGAGCCCTTCGGCTTGCATCTTCTCGATGTGGAACTCGATAGCTTCACGGATCAGTTGAAGCGCCTCTTCCCGCGTTTCGGCGGCTGCCACGCAACCGGGCAGATCGGGCACGTAAGCTCCGTAGCTCGTCGGACTGCGCTCTAGAACAATGGCGTACCGCATCAGTTTTTCAGGCCGGCTTGCTTAACGATACTGTTCAGGGTACCACGCGGAATGTCAACGCTCGGCTGGCCGGCAATCGTGACAACGCCGCACTTCTGCGGTGCCTGGAGTGGCGATGACTCTCGCCGGTGCGGGCTAGAAACCAGCCGTCGCTCTCGATAAGCCTGATCGCTTCGCGGACTTTCACGCCGTTGCATACAGGTGCACATGCTTCCGGTCAACGCTGCATACGTCTAACGAGACAAAGCTCCGCCACACCTATCGAGAGCGAGCTTGGCTGCGAGTTTAGTGTTGGAAGTCACGAGGAAGCAAGGAAACAAACGGGCAGCTGTCGGCTGTGGCGATTGGTTATGCCTCTCCGTTATCTGGCGCCCGTCGTGTCCTTCTTCCGCCCAAGTATGGTCTCGTCGCGGAGGGCTTGAAGATCGACTTGGCAGGGCGCGTGATCAGCTGCCGGCGTGGAATCTTCGATTAGTTTGCGCACTGAGGATCCAACCTGCGTCCGCAACTCGGGCCACATGCACGCAAACGCAGGGTTGCTCAAGATTGGACCCCAATTGTATCCGAGCCTGGCCACGGCGTCAGAGGGGAGTAGGCCCTGCTCTACCTGAAGCTGAATCATCTCGAGCATGCGAAGGTCTGCGGTCGCTATCCGCTCCACGGTTTCCCAGTCTTCGAGGGTCCACCGCTTCACGGCCTCTGGGTATTCGGATTCCGTCTCGAGCCGATTCGTCCGGGCGTTGAAGCCTCTATGGAATTCCGCGGTCGAAATCCCAATCGCCCGGTATGCCGCTGCACGCGCCTGAATATTGCTTTCCCGAATCTGCATACCCACAAATAGCAACGAGATGATCACCCCAGCTGCCCCCAACGTCTGCCGAATCGTTCGGCTTGAAATGCGAAATCGTGATGGCAACGACTTCATAGACCTAACGCGAACAAGATGAGCGACGCCGGACGGAAGCGCGCGCTGCACGGAATGGAACGGACCGGCGAGTCGCGCGAGTGAATCAATGGAAGTGTCGAAGTCATCTCAAAAGTGGAGCACACAGCGCTCCGCCGTTCGCTCCATGGCATGGTTAGATTCGTTTCCTGCATTTAGTGTCCTTGCTGGGAATGCTCCCTTAACATCGCTAAGTATTGGTCGATTAATTCGACTCCGTGCACCGGCGACCAATGGCCGGAGACGATCTTATCGATTTTGAGATGAAGCTCTTTTAGCTTTTGCAATGTCTTAGGATATTCGTCGATATCGGAAAACGCGAGGTTGCCGAGATGTTCCTTTAAGATCGAGCCAGCGTAAAGGACGCTCTCCCTGGGGAAGTAAACAAAGATGTCGTCGACGTTATGGGAAGGTCCCAGATAGAAGGCACGGAGAGATCCGTTCTCAAGCTCAAAATGATTCTGGAAGGTTTTAGTGGGAAGACTGAGTGGAAGGTTAGGATAAGAGGTCAAATACTTGCGCGTAAAGTCGATCGTCTTTTCCCAATCGCTCTTGAGCGTCTGCTCGGTCAATTCCGTCGACATGACGTTAGCACCGATGCTCTTCCAGTAAGCAACGCCTCCCGCATACTCTGGGTCGTGGTCAGGCAGAATGACATCTTTCACCGGTTTATCTGTTATCTTCCGGATCTCTTGCGCCATCAGGGCAGCGGTCTGAGGGGACCAACCGGCACCAACTAGCGTGACGGAGTCAGAGTCGATATACAAAACGTAGTTTGTTGCCGCGTAATGTGAATCCTCCGCAAGATAGATCGAGCCTGTCAGTGGATAGATTGAGATGCCGGGTTCGGCAGCGCCGACCCTCGAAATTGAAAACAGTAGGAAGAGAGCGACTGCTGATTTCACGATTGCGCCTATGAATCTAACGGGAATTCGACTGAAATATTCCGCTTTGTAGAGCGGGGACAGCTGCATAACAAAGTGCTTCTGAGCGGCTGCGGCCATTGCTGGCGGGCTTCGGCACGCCCATGATGATATCGAGCTTGGTTTTTTAGCGCACGAACATTCTTTCGCTTTCGTCGCCACACAAACTTGCGGCTAACATAAGTTACGGAACAACCAGTGCTACCGCCCGCGGTCATATTGCGATTAAGCGTATCCCTTCCGCACGGCCATAGGTGATATATTAGAAACAGCTAACTCCAGTTAAAGGAACCTTCGTTTTTAGGGCGAACAATTCTCGTCCGCCACCTAACACGCAGGAGTACCGAGTAAGACGACTAAGGAGGCACAATACTCTTCGGTACATCGCCACGCCGCCAGGCCGCCACGCCGCACCGTACATTTCGCTGTTCGGCGTGGAATGAGTTCCGTATGTTCTGAGCGAAATGACTGCGAATGAGATCAAGGCAATGCAGGCACCCATAAAAGAACGCTACCGGCAAACGCCGGAGGCGGCGCTGATCACGTTGCACGCAGAAGGGCGTCTCGGCGAAGGCGTTACCTGCAAGCTCGAAACTGGCAGGGCCGCTGTGGCTGCCGGGCTGCATCCGGCGAGTGGTGGCGACGGCCTCAGCGCGTGCTCGGGCGATATGTTACTGGAAGCGCTCGTCGCATGCGCCGGCGTAACGCTCAACGCAGTCGCTACTGCGCTCGAGATTAAGCTGCGCGATGCGAGAATACACGCGGAAGGTGATCTCGACTTTCGCGGTACTCTCGGCGTCTCAAGGGAAGTGCCAGTCGGTTTTCAAACCATACGATTGCGATTTGATTTGGACACGGACGCGTCGGACGAGCAGATCGCGACGTTGCTCAAGCTAACCGAGCGTTATTGCGTGGTCTATCAAACCCTGGTGCGCCCGGCCTCAATCGAAGTCGCGCATCAGCTCACAAATCGTTAGCTTGGTTAGCCCCACCGCGGCTGTTCATCCGGGCTAATGCCGAGCGCGAGCTTGCCGCAAATCTCATGCGTCAGCATCGCATTCGCTGGATGTAGCCGCCCGATTCGGGCATCGCGGAATAACTGCTCGAAAGGCGCCTGCCGGAAAATGCCGAACCCTCCTGCAACTTCAAGCGCGCGATCGACAACGCGGAACGCCGCTTCAGTCGCACGATACTTCGCTGCGAAAATCTTAAGTACCCAATTCGCGCCGTGGTTCACACCGCGCGACCATTCATCAGCAAGGTTTTCGAGTTGCGGCCCAATTCCTTCGAGCTCGATCGCCATCTCAGCGACGGCATGCTGTACTTCGGGGTGATATGCCATCGAGCGCGTAAGCGTCATGGACTTTTTCTTCTTCACTGACTCGACGGTGAGTGCGAACGCGCGCTGCGCCACGCCATAGTACACATTCGCGAACCCAAGCAGAGCCCACACAAAGACCGAGAGAACAAAAGGGTCCAAGCCCGCCGCTCCAGCGGGTACGACACGCGCGATGTAACGATCCGGAATAACGACGCCCTCGAGAATGGTGTCGTCACTGCGCGTCGCGCGCATACCAAGCACGTCCCAGGTTTCCTTGATGCTGTAGCCAGGAGTATCACGCGGCATGAACGCATGTACGACTTTCGGAGCGTTAGCATCGGTGGTGTCGAACCCATGCAGACCGAGGAAAGTCCAAACAGGTGTGAGACTGCTGAAAAATTTATGACCTGTGAAACAGTAGCCGTCATCGACCCGTTCAGCGCGCGTCGTCGAAAACAGCACGGGAATGTCGTTGCCTGATTCGGCGTGGCCGGCTGCGAAGACGGCGCCGTTGACCGCCTCACGCAACAACCATTCCAGCGAGCGATCTCCGTTGCGCCAGAGCTCAGCGGCAACTCCGGTCCAGTAGAGATGCATGTTCACCGCGAGTGCAGTCGCCGCGGCATAGTGGCCGAGCCGGCGTTGTTCCTGCGCGACTTCGGCGATTGAAAACCCCTGGCCACCGAGCTCGCGCGGCACCGCCGCCGTGAGATAGCCGGCCTTTCGCAGCTCCTCGAAGTCTTCGGTAAAGAAGCGATTCTCGCGATCGTACACAGGCGCGCGTTGCGAAAATCGCCCAAGCATTTCGTCGCTGAGCAGCGTGTGTTCGGCCATGGCGCTCGAAGCGAGCATAGGAACCTGGCAAACGAGCAGCAAGATTGTTTTCGGCATCAGCCCTGCGCGTAAATCTTTGGCTCGCAACGCTGTTCCGCGCTGTGTATTAGTTGCAAATGCCGCTCTACATCGACATCCACGACGTGCCGGGCAGCACAATCGCTGAAGTCGCCAAGGCACACGAGATGGACGTGGCGATGCAGGAGAAGTACGGCGTGAAATATCGCCGCTACTTCTTTAATCACGAATGCGGCAAGCTGTTCTGCCTTGTGGATGCGCCGAACCCTGAAGCCGCTGTGCAAGTGCATCGCGAAGCACACGGCTTGGAAGCGAAGCGGCTCATCGAAGTACAGCCGGAGCTCGCTGACGCGTTCCTGGGCGGCGGCAAAGTCGTCAACGGCGCCGTCATGCTGCCGGACGCGAGCGCGGATCAACTCGACCCCGCAGTGCGCACGATCATCTTCACCGATATCGTCAATTCCACTGCGTTTACGCAGCAGCTAGGCGACGAAAAAGCAATGGAGTTGCTGCACAAACACGATTCCATAGTACGGGACGCGCTCGCGCAGACGAACGGCCGCGAAGTGAAGCACACCGGCGACGGAATCATGGCGTCATTTTCGTCGGCGGTTGCGGCGATGCGTTGCGCCGCGCACATGCAGCGCGCGTTCGATGCGACACAAGCGATGGATCTTCCGGTGAAGGTGCGCATCGGCGCCGCAGCCGGCGAACCGATCGATCACAACAAAGACATTTTTGGCTCAACCGTGCAAATGGCAGCGCGGCTTTGCGCGCATGCGGAGCCGGACGAAATTCTCGTCTCGAACGTGGTCGCCGAGTTATGCATCGGCAAAGGCTTACATTTCGAGTGCCGCGGCGAAGTGACGCTGAAAGGCTTCGATCGGCCTGTTCACGTGCACGCCGTACACTGGCGCGACGCGTAGCGTTCGGTCCGTGAGCGCGATTGGAGCAGGTGCGCCCTGACGGACGCGCGCTCGCCTACGAAGGAAGCGGCTACCCCTTCCGCCATCAACCGGGCCCGATTGACGCAAATCTTACCGGCACCAGAACGTGCCGCCTCCGTATTGTACAAGCTCTGGTTCGACGCTCCGGCAACGATCAACGACACAAGCTACGAGCTAATCCCGCTGGTTCCGCTTGGGTAGCGCACGCGCCTCGCGTGCTGGTTTCGGCGACCCGCCGAAACGACCTTTCGGCTGCGTTACCAAAAACACGCCGCCGACCACGCGTCCCTTCATCAAAGCGATAATCGCCAGAATAAACAGTGCTACAGCAAAGGCAGCAACACCCACGATTGGCCACCGGGAGCATTTCCGCGAAGAACGGTCGCCGAGCGGCTATCTGCCTATAGGCGTGGGTCTGGGCGGCGGGTCAGTGCTGGTCGCCGGGCGAGGGCTTCGGTTTAGCTTCTTTTGTTCTGGGTTGCCCTTGGGAACGACCTTCGGCGGCGCCATTGTGTTCCGCTTGCTGACGCCCGGCCGCATTTTGCGGCTGACGCGAGTGGTCGGTCGTTTCCCGCCGTTCCGCCGCGTTGGATGTTTGGCCCGCTCTGGTCTCACGGGCTTCCGCGCCGCGCGTTTGCCGGGTGTTCTCACGAGCCTCGGGACGGCGGTTCTCTTCATTTCGCGAATTTTCACCGCGTTCGGCCGAGGTCTTTTCCGCGTTATGAGTGTTCTCGCGGTGTTGTCCGTTTTGCCTCGCTTCTCGCGCCTCTGCGCCACGTGCGCTCCCGCGTGACTCCGCTTCTCCCCGCTGCGTCTCGCGAGCGGCCCCATTCGTCTTTGGCGCGGCCTCGGCTTTGCCTGCCGCGGCTTGACCCGGTTTCTTGGCCCCCTGTTGCGCAGCCTGGGCTGCTTCTGCGCGACCCGCGGGTTGTGTACTCTTGTCGAAAGAGCGAATCGCTTCTGGCTTTGGATGGCCCTTATTCACCGACGCTTGTAAATCTCTGTTTTTACTTGCTGCTTCGCGTCGCGCTGTTTGCTGAGAAGTGGCCGGGATGTGTTGCGCGCTTTCAGCGGCTTTCTGCTCCGCGGTCGGCTGCGCCTGCACGCCATTCGGCCCATTGAAACTCGCTCGGTTGCTGTTGTTGGCTTGGTTGCTCAGGACGGAACGATCCTCAAAAACATTATGGACCACGGCCGTGTTCACATGAGTTACGGCCGCATTGTACGAGAAGACGTTCCCATCCCATCGACCGCCTAGATAACCATCGCCGAAATAGCCAAAGCCATAGTTGATACCGCCGTAGAACCCGACCTGCGGACCCCAGTAACCATCATTAAATACATAGACGCCGTTGTTAAAGCCCCACCACGGCGGCGTCCAGAGCAGGCCGACTTGCGGCGGTTCCGCCCAGAATCCGGGCACCCAATAATAACCTACGTCGCTGTAACCCCAGTAACCGGGCGTCCAGATATATCCATCGACGGGACATACTGGTTGTTGCTCCACGACAAGAGTAGGTGGGGCAATTTGAACCGATACACCTACTTGAGCATAAGAAGGCGTAAAGCTGAGGGCTGCGTAAATCAGCGCCGCGAATGCGAAAAAGCGGAATTTCATAAGTTTACTTGTTGATACGGAACGGAACGCAATTTGGCTGCCTCGGACTGCAATTCCGCGCTGCCGACGCTGCTGCTAGTGCCGTGATATCGCTGTCAGGAAAGCGTAATCACGTTCGGAAACCTTTTTCTCGAAAGCGCCTTTCGAGCTGAATAGCAGCACCTTCTTTCCAACGAACTGAAGATGAAGATCGCCCGCATTGACGAACACGCCACCGGTAGGTCGCGTCGGGTAACCCTGAGACCAGCCATTCTGGTTTTGCTCAAACCACGCCTGGAGCTGCCGGTATTCTGGTGATCCTGAGGTCAGTGACAATGTCTTCCGTTCCGGGCTGTTCGAGCCTGGACTCGGTTCGTAAACCACTACCTGGACGTCAACGTTGTCCGGTAGCGCAAGTGGGAGAGTTTTGCTGCACGCCGGCAAGCCGACGAGGAGCATGAGCAGTGCACAGATCAGGAAACCTTTGCCGGAAGGAAAAGCGCGCATGATAGATTCGCCGATGACGAAAGCAGAAGAGGTCATGATTGTGACACGCGCAATGGCTATGTAACAACTCGTATTATGTCGTGACGCTCGCGAGAGGCGAGAAGTACGGTTGCAGGGGAATTACACTTGTTTGCGGCAGCCGTTGAGAGATCGAGGGAGTGACGCACCTATGCAAGCGCCTGCGGGTGGGGACACCCGCCTCTACAAGGTCGGCCGGTGGTGGCTCGTCGCAGGTGGCGGGAACGTCCACCGTTGTCATTCGAGAATGCTGCCGGGTAAAGACTTCCGCATCAACTCGGCGCGAACGGAGTTGAATAGGAAAAAGTAACTATCGTCTCTATAAGGGAAATATACACAATATGAAGTCACGTATTCTCGCTCTTCTCGCGCTCGCTCTCGCGGCGCTTCCGTTTTCGTCCTCGCAGGCGTTCGTCGGCATCTCGGTCAATTTCGCGCCGCCAATTCTGCCGGTGGTCGCCCAGCCGATCTGCCCCGCGCCCGGTTACATCTGGACGCCTGGCTACTGGGCGTATGATCCGGCGTTCGGCTATTACTGGGTGCCAGGCGCATGGGTGCCCGCGCCGTCGATCGGCCTGCTCTGGACACCGCCGTACTGGGGATTCTCCAATGGCGTTTACGTGTTTAACCAGGGCTACTGGGGACCGACCGTCGGGTTCTATGGCGGAATAAATTATGGCTACGGCTATACAGGCAACGGGTACTGGGGCGGCCGCTGGGACGGAAATGTATTCCGCTACAACACAGCGGTGTCGCGCGTCAACACCACCGTGATTCATAACACTTACGTGGATCAATCTGTTGTCCGTCAGCAGGCAAATACAAGCCGCGCCAGTTTTAATGGCCCAAATGGCATTACCGCGCAGCCGACGGCACAGCAACGAGCGGCGGCGGAAAGCGCACAGAAAGTCGGGCCCACTTCTCAGCAGCTCGCCCTGCGTCGGGCCGCGAGTACCAACCGCGACCTGCGCGCTGCCGTGAACCACGGTCGTCCGCAGGCTCAGGCGATCGAGGCCGTCCGAAGCAGCGCCGCGCCAATGAACGCGCCGGCTAAAACCGAAGGGGAGCGCGCCACGGCGGCCGAGCGGCAAAATAACGCGGCGACGCGACGCAATAACGCCGAGGCGGCAACGAATCGTCCACGCCAGAGTCCTGAGGCGAGACAATCGACGACCCGGGCAGAGAACCAGCGGGCCGCACAGAATCAACGCGCTGCGGAGCAGCAGCGTGCCGCGGAACGCCAGCGCGAGAACGCGCGGAACTCCGAGCTTCGTGCCGCACGTGGAGCTGAAGCGCGCAGGTCTGCCCCAAATGGCCCGCTGCGGCGTGAAATGGCTCCGCAGTTCCGCGGGCCGCAGAACGCCAGACCTCGCCCGCAGCCGAATACCAATCGGCGGCAAGCTCCCGCGGAACAACAGCGCGGGAAAAAACGTCAGCCTCCGGGACAAGGCTGATCATCGCGAATCGGGCGCGCAGATTTTAACTTGGTACTCACCGGCGGCAGAACTTGGTCTCTGCCGCCGGTCGAGCGTTCTCTCAATTTCCGGGTTTGGTGGCTGCTGAAGACGTAATCTCGCGAAGAACGACGCCTGCGGAGCAGGCACCTTTCTAAGTACCCGCACGAGGTTCTGGTCCTTACAGGAGTCGTTGCCAGACGTCCACGTTTTCCGCGCGAAACGCCGCGATCGATTTTGCCGTGGCGTAAACGCGTGTAGCGCAATTTGCTTTGGGTCGCTGCGTTGAGTTGACGAGATGTGCAGCTTCCGCGCGATTCTAAACAAATTAGATTAAAAGACGTACTCGGTTCGGTGCTCTATCCGGGCAATGAGTACTTAACGAGGTTCATTCCAGAAACCTCACGCGCTTCATCAGTGCTGCGGGAATAGCGGTAATTATATTTCAAACCGATTCAATTTTTCTTCCGTAGTAAGTTTGCAGGTTCTACAAACCTTTTGACCCTTTTCCCCCGGATATGCCGCTATTCTCAAGTGAAGACATCTTGCGCACGACACGGATATGATGCGACATGGCTGGAAAAAAATCGGGCGCTATCTGCCGTGGGGAATTCTTCTCGTCACCTTCGCCGTTGCAGTCATTCACGCGACCGGCCAGCAGACTACGCCCAACGCGGCGCCGGTCGTGAATGTCGGTCCAGCGCAATTCATTCATTTATCTGATACCGCCGTTCTGCCCGGCTATGCCACTGATGACGGCCTGCCGTTACCGCCGGGATCATTAACTTATCAATGGACGGTCATCGGCGAGCCTTACGGCGTCGATCCGGCGACGGTGCTGTTCACCAATGCCGCTGCCGCAAGTACGAGGGCGCAGTTCCCCGCCGAAGGCACTTACACCTTGCAGCTCAGCGCGTCCGACAGTGTACTCTCAGGGCAAAACCAGCTCTCA
>Ga0213881_10001482_pt1 | contig 11133 bp, 9 predicted proteins | sample BarmaccoBMER_R08_FD_160104 | JGI IMG/M metagenome (GOLD analysis project Ga0213881, IMG submission 160104) | Barbacenia macrantha exposed rock microbial communities from rupestrian grasslands, the National Park of Serra do Cipo, Brazil - ER_R08 ... | reverse complement strand
CGAGCTCGCCGAGACATTGTTGCCAGTCGGCAACCGCAACGTCATCACCGATGTCGCGGTGGCCGCGGAGCTGGCCAGCGCGGCGGCGTCCTGCGCCCGGCTGAACGTGGAGATCAACCTGGCCGGCCTGACGGACGAGGATGCCCGCCGGCCTCTTCTCGACGCGCTGGCCGGGGTGGACGAGCTGGTGACGCGGGCAGACAAGGTCACCGCCGCCGTCCGGGAAGCGATCAGCCGATGAGCGCCCGGGTGCTCTCCGGTAAGGAACTCGCGGCCACGATCCGTAGCCAGATCACCGAGCAGGCCGCCGTGCTGAGGGCTGCGGGCACCACACCCCGGCTGGCGGTGGTGACGGCCACCGATGACGCCTCCAGCGCCTGGTACGTCAGCTCCCTGGCCCGAGCGGCCGGCAACGTGGGCATCAGCTGCGACGTGGTCGACCTCGGCGCCGATGCCGACATCGACACCATCCGCACCGAACTGGGCAAGCTCAGTGCGCAGGAGACGGTCCACGGCGTCATCCTGCAAACCCCTCTGCCACCGGGCGCCACGCTCGCGGACCTCGCGACTGGGATCGACCCCACCAAGGACGTCGACGGGGCCAACCCGCTGAGTCTCGGACGTCTGGCCTCCGGGTTGCCGGCGTACGCCCCCGCCACCGCCGAAGCGGTGCTAGCGCTGCTCGACCACCACGGCATCGACCTGGCAGGCCAGCACGTCGCCGTCGTGGGCCGCTCCGCCGTGGTCGGCAAGCCAGTCGCGCATCTGTTGCTGAACCGCAATGCCACGGTGACGATCTGCCACTCCCGCACCCGTCACCTCGCGGCCATCACCAGGGCGGCCGACGTGCTGGTTGCCGCCATCGGCAAACCAAAGATGATCACTGCGGAGTACCTGCGGCCCGGCGCGATCGCGGTCGACGTCGGCACCAACCCCACCGAGGACGGCGGCCTGGTCGGCGACATCGACCCCGACACCGCGCGCACCCAGGCCGCCGGCGTGACTCCCGTACCTGGCGGAGTCGGCCCGGTGACCACCGCCCTGCTGCTGGCGCACACCGTACAAGCCGCCGCCCACTGAAACGGCCTCGCACCCGGACCGGGGTCGGCCTGCTGTCCTCATACTGGCGGCGCGCCGCGTATCGGGAGCAGTTGATCACCGTCGGGTCTTTCGACAGGTGTATCCGAATCACGGTGACTACGAGTCGCTCGGCGGAACAACTCCAGACTTGGATGCGCCGGACGCGGGAACACGTTGTTGGACGTGCATGCTGAGCAGAAAGCCGCGTTGCCGGAACAGCTTGTGGTGGCCAGTGCGTCGGGGCGGCCCTTGCGCGTGCGGGACCTGAACAATCCGATCGCTTTACGCGTGCACCCCGCCGAGACTTTCCACCGAACAGTGAACGGGCGGTTGGTCGCCGACCGGGTTACGCCTTTAGCGGAGCTGGAGATGTCGCGGGTGTCTGGGTCCCGAGTGGAGGGGAACTTTTCCCGCCCATCATGGCTCTACTGGCCTGGGCGGACAGCTCGCTGGGGAAAACTTCCCGATGGTACGGCCGTTGGGGTGCCGTGCCTGGCTGGCCGGGGGCTACCGTGTGGCGGGGTTTTGGTGCGGCCGGCGAGTGTCGTGGGGGGTGGGCGATGCCCAGGAAGAAAGCAGAAGAGTCCGCGAAAGCCCAGCGTGACCAGCTACGGGATCGCCTGCGTGCGCTGGGGTGCTCGATCCCCCAGATCGCTGCGGAGATGGGTCGCCGGTTCAACCTGCGGCGATGAGTCATGCCGTCGGGGGGAGCGCCCCCGGATTTCTCGGCGTCGTCGCGTCTTAGCCGCCGGTGGATATTCCTGTCGCAGCGAATATGGTGTGGAAGGCGCTGGGCAGCAGTTGGTCATGACACGCGTTATCGGTGGCCTGCTGATCGGGTAGCTCATGAGCACGGGGATCGGTAGGCCAAGCCGGGCAGGTAGTGATCCCACTCGCTTTTGGTAATAGCGTGGGTAATGCTACAGATCCGAGCGGTCACACCTTCCAGGCTGACGTCCCACAGCCGCGCGGTGTGGTCGGCGCTGGCGGTGGCCAGGATATGCCCATCAGGACTAAACGCCACCGACTCGACGTGGTTGGTATGGCCGGTGAGGGTGCCTAGGAGCGTGGGATGGTGGAGATCACGCACATCCCACAACCGCACGGTCTGATCGTCACTGCCGGTCGCCAAAGTGTGCCCATCGGGGCTGAACGCCACCGAGAAGACGGTGTTGGTGTGGCCGGTGAGGATGTCTAAGGGCGTGGGCTGGTGGGGGTCGCGAATGTCCCACAGCCGCGCGGTCTGGTCGGCGCTGGCGGTGGCCAGGGTACGCCCATCGGGACTAAACGCCACCGAGAAGACGCCACTGGTGTGGCCGGTGAGGACGCCTAGGAGCGTGGGATGGTCGGGGGCACGGATGTCCCATAACCGCGCGGTGCTATCGACGCTGGCGGCGGCCAGGGTACGCCCATCGGGACTAAACGCCACCGAGGGGACATAGCTGGTGTGGCCGGTGAGGGTGCTCAGGGCCGTGGGATGGCGGGGGTCACGGACATCCCACAATCGCGCGGTCTGATCGCTGCCGGCAGTGGCTACGGTGTGACCATCAGGACTGAACGCCACCAACTCAACAGCAGCGGTATGGCCAGTGAGGACGCCTAGGGCCGTGGGATGGCGGGGGTCACCGATGTCCCATAACCGCACGGTGCTATCGACGCTGGCGGTGACCAAGGTATGCCCATCAGGACTGAACGCTACCGAGTGGACATAGCTGGTGTGGCCGGTGAGGACGCTCAGGGCCGTGGGATGGCGGGAGTCGCGGATGTCCCACAACCGCGCGGTCTGATCGTCACTGCCGGTGGCCAGAGTGTGCCCATCAGGACTGAACGCCACCGAGTAGACGGAGTTGGTGTGGCCGTTCACGATGGGTCCAGGAAGGTCCCACAGCCGCGCGGTTTGGTCGGCGCTGGAGGTGGCCAGAGTGTGCCCGTCCGGGCTGAACGCCACTGAATAGACCCAGTTAGTGTGGCCGGTGAGGGTGCCTAGGGGCGTGGGATGGCGGGGGTCATGGACGTCCCATAACCGCGCGGTGTCATCGAAGCTGGCGGTGGCCAGAGCGCGCCCATCGGGGCTAAACGCCACCGAGTAGACATAGCTGGTGTGGCCGGTGAGAACGCCCAGGGGCGCGGGATGGTGGGGGTCGCGGACATCCCACAGCCGCGCGGTCTGATCGCTGTTGGTGGTGGCCAGGGTATGCCCATCGGGGCTGAACGCCGCGGAGTAGACGGTGTGGTCGGTGAGGACGCTCAGGGGCGTGGGATGGTGGGGGTCGCGGACATCCCATAACCGCACGGTGCGGTCTTCACTGGTGGTGGCCAGGGTATGCCCATCGGAGCTGAACGCCGCCGAGTAGACGGTGTCGGTATGGCCAGTGAGGACGCCCAGGGCCGTGGGATGGTGGGGGTCGCGGACATCCCACAGCCGCGCGGTCTGATCGCTGCCGGCAGTGGCTACGGTGTGACCATCAGGACTGAACGCCACCAACTCAACGGCGCGGGTATGGCCAATGAGGACGCTCAGGGGCGTGGGATGGTCGGGATCGCGGACGTCCCATAACCGCGCGGTTTGATCGCTGTTGGCGGTGGCCAAGGTATGCCCATCAGGACTGAACGCTACCGAGTGGACATAGCTGGTGTGGCCGGTAAGGATACCCAGGGCCGTGGGGTGGTCAGGGTCGCGGACGTCCCACAACCGCGCGGTGCCATCGTCACTGCCGGTGGCCAGAGTGTGCCCATCAGGACTGAACGCCACCGAGCGGACGGTGTTGGTGTGGGCGGTCAGTCGGGTGGCGTAGGGGGTGGCCGCAATACTGAGCAAACTGCCGCGGGCTTCGGCGCGGGTTTCAATGGTGGGGGCAAGCCGGTAGGCGGCCAGGGCGAGTTGGGCGGCCAGACCGGGGTTGGTGACGCGCAGTTGCAGGGCCTGTCCGGCGAGTTGGCGGGATATTGCGACATCCCGTTGGTGCGCTGCGGCGCGCTGTTGGATCAGGGCGATTCCCGCCGCGACCACGGCGAGTACGAGCAGCACCGACAGGACGGTGATAGTGCGTCCACGCCGGATCCGGTCTCGGCGGATGCTGGTCCGCAGGAAGACCCGGGCCGTGGGGCTGAGGTCCACCCGCTCGGTGACCAGATCGCCGGCTTGGATGCGGGCGCCGGTGTCGGTTACTGCGGCGGCCAGTTGCCCGCGTTCCCATAACCGGGCCGGTGCGCGACCCTCGGTGTCCCAGTCGGTGGCGGCTTGCTCAAGGGAGCGGCGGGCCCGCAGCGCCGAGGCGTTCTCCTCGATTGCCTGAGCCAGCGGTGGCCAAGCGGACAGAAACGCCTCATGAGCCACTCCGATGACCACGCGGCCCTGATCGGTATCCGTGGTGAGCAGCCGCCGCCGGACAAAAGCGTCCAGCTCGCGGATCACCGGCTCCGGCAGCTCATCCCGGGGTACCCGCCACCGGGTGGGACGACCCTGTTCATCCACGGTGACCAACCGCAACAACCCTGCAATCACCTCCCTACGGCCTCGACCACCAGCCGCACTCGCGTCGGCCAGTGCCGCGTCGGCTTGACGGGTCAGGGCACCCCGCACTCCCCCAAGCTGGTCGTAACGCCGTTGGGAGAGTTGCCCACCGCGGCTGATGCCCTCCGCCAGCTGGGCCAAGGTGAATGCCAGGAGCGGCAGCGCCTCCCCGCTGTCGGTATTGCCTACCAAGCACGCCACCAGGTCCTCTTCGACGGTGATCCCGGCGAGGTGGGCCGGGCCCTGGATCACCGCCGGCAGCGCCTCGCGGCGTAACGGGCGCAGCGGGTAGGGACGGGTCGGCAATACCGCCAGCTCGGCGTCGATCAGCAAGGGGTCGAGGAACTCCGGCCGCAGCGTGGCCACCACCTGTACTGGACCACCCAGCGCCGGATGAAGTAGCTGCGCGAATCGGGCCCGCGCTACCGGGCTGGCCTGGGTGAGCAGCTCCTCGAACTGATCCACCACGAGCAGCAGCCGCCGCGCCCGGGCGGTTAGTAGCAGCTCATCGACCAGCCCTGTCAGGCCACCGTCATCAAGCCGGTGCCCTGTCTCCGCCGCCGTCCAGCCCAGCCCCAGCTGCTGGGCCGCGGGGGCCAGTTCCCGGACCAGGGCCGCCACCGGGTCAGCCCCGGGCAACATGGGGGATAGGGTCCACCAGCCCGGCTCCCCGGCCATCATGTGCAGCAATCCGGCCCGTACCAGCGAGGACTTGCCACACCCGGAGGGTCCCACTACCAGGAGCACCGCGCCCTCGGCGTGCTCAGCCGGGGACCGCAGCAGCCCGGCCAACTGCTCCACCTCAGCGTTGCGGCCGAAGAACACCTGATGGTCGGTGACGTCCAACGGCCGTAGCCCGGGAAATGGTGACCGGTCATCGGGCCACCCCACGCCTCCGGCGGCATCCACCCGACGCAACTCCTCCCCCAGCGCTGCACGCCCCGCAGTGGAATCGACGGTCAGATCGGCGTACTGGAGGGACGTCAACAGCGGGTGCGCCACCCCCGGCTCAGCTCGCACCGGCAATACCCGGCTGCCCCGCGACAGCGCAATACCGACCTCGGCCGCACACCACGTCGATGCCAAGTAGGCGCAGGTGACTACACAGACCACGGCGTCGGCCCAGCGCAGCCGCTCATGCAGCCGCCGCTCCCATTGCTCACCGACCCGGATCCCGTCCCGCAGATCCTGATCCAGGAACACCTCGTGACCTTCACCCAGCAGCCACCCATGCAGCCCAGCGGCGCACTCACCATCCTCGCTGGCATGACTGATGAAGACCCTGGCCACGACACCTCCCCCTGCGGGCTGGCGTAAAACCACAGTGCCCCCGTGCCTCAGGGCGCAAGCTGGTTCACGATCCCAGCCGATGTGATCTCCTCAGCATCGGGGTCTGTGCGGGGTGGAAGTGGAATGGGTGCGCCAGCAGCACAGCGTTTGATCACACACTGTGGGCAGGCCCCAACGGAAGATCACTCCCTGGCCATCGGGGCTCTCACCGAGCGCTGCGGCCCGGCGGCTTCCGCGGTCAGTTGGAATCCTGCAGACCAGTGCGCAGTTCGTGGTATCGGGTGTATCCGGCCTCGGTCAGGGTGGCGCGGCGCGCTCCGAATCCTGCGGGATCCGGATCAGCCAGGGTGATCAGACCGGCCGCGACCAGAGTAGTAAGGGGTCCCTCCAGCCAGGGCACCATCGGCTGGCCGCAATAGAAATACCGGCCGTCCACCTCCGTCACCTCGCCGTCAGGATCGCCGACCCGGCGCAGTGCGCCGAGCGTGTCGAGTTCCTCATCGGTCAGCGGCCGCCCCGGGGGGTGGTGAGTCATCACGATCTCCTGTGATCGGCGTGGTGCAGCGCGAGCGAGGCGAGCAGCTCGGGGCCGGAATCGCTAGTCAGCGGGAGCTCACCCCACGGCAGGGCCGCTCGATGTCCGGGTGGAGGTGCTGCAGCGGGTGTGTGGGTTGGTGCGATGGCGCGGGGGAGGCCACGCGATCAGCGGTCGGCCGTCGGGGTACCGGGACGAGCTGACGAACAGTCCTCTTATCGGTGGCTGCTCTTTTGTTGTGGGGGTGTGGTGCCGCCCGGTCCGGTCAGGGGGTGGCAGGAACCGGGCGGCACCGTCTGCGGTCCGGGGACGAAAGTTGCTCGTCCCCGGGGATGCGGCACAGCTATGCTGCACGCCTATCATGCACCAACACACCAAGCACATGCAAGGTAGGCAAAAGCCATGGTTGCGGAATACTGGATGCGGGCACCACACGACGGAGGCAAGATCGGATGATCCCGACAACCCGACTACGACGACTCGCTGCGGAAATGCGTCGACTGCGGGAGTCCAGGGACATGACCCGGGAAGAGGTCAGCACGCAGACCAGCATCAACGAAGCAACGATCTACCGACTGGAAACCGCCCGGGTACGCCGCCCCCAGAAACGGACCCTGACCGCCCTACTGGACCTCTATGGCGTGACCGATCCCCATCGCGAGGAGCTGCTCGACCTCGGTCGCAACAGTGCGCAACAAGAATGGCTGCAGCCCTACCATGCAGAGTTACCCGAGGACTACACGACCTACATGGCTTTCGAGGCCGAAGCCCGATCGGTGAACAACTATGAGTCACTGTTCGTGCCCGGACTGCTACAGACCGAAGCCTACGCCCACGCGGTGATCACGGGCGTGCTGCCGATGGCCAGCGAACGCGACGTCGAACACCACGTCCACGCCCGCATCGAGCGCCAACACCTACTCCACAAACCCGACCCCCTGACATTATGGGCCATCATCGACGAAGCCGCGCTGCACCGACAAGTCGGCGGCCGGGACGTCATGCGCCGCCAGCTCGACCACCTGATCAAGGCAGCTAACGAGCCGAATGTGATCGTGCAAGTCATCCCCTACAGCGCTGGCGCTCACCCCGGGATGCCCGGTTCGTTCATCCTGCTGGACTTCCCCAACCCGGCCGACCCCAATGTGGTCCACATCGACTCACTAGCCGGTGACCTGTTCCTGGAGAAGGAAGCCGACATCCGCCGCTATCGCCTACTATTCGATCATCTACGCGCCATAGCATCCAGGCCCGACCACACCACTAGAATGCTGATTACATTGATGGACGACTGAAAGAGGGGCGGGGGTGCCTTCGATGATTGTGACTTGCACCGCCAGCACCACCTGCTCGACCACTACACCCACGCTGCCGGCACACCCACAGCGTCCCGGCGCTATGGATCGGATCGCCATCATCGGCTGCGGCGGGTCCGGCAAAACCCGCCTGGCCCACCACCTCGCCGCCCTGCTCCACCTCCCCGTGACCCACCTGGATGGCGTGTACTACGACGCCGACTGGAACCCGCTGCCCCAGCAGGAATTCGCCACCCTCCAGCGCGACCTCGTCGCGAGACCCCGCTGGCTCATCGAGGGCAACTACGCCGCCACCCTGCCAATCCGGCTCGCCGCCGCCGACACCGTGATCTTCCTCGATCTCCCCGCGATCACCTGCCTGATCGGTATTCTCCAGCGTCGGTGGCGCTACCGGGGCGGCCAACACACAGACGGTGTCTACGACCGCATCACCTGGAGCTTCCTCCGCTATATCTGGGGATACCGCACGACCATGCGCCCTTGCATCCGTCACCTGCTGGACGAACATGCCAGCAGCGCCGGCCTGATCACCCTGACCAGCCGCCGCCAGACCGCCCAATTCCTAGATCGTCGCCCCCGCCGCCCGTGACTTCACGTGATCGATTCAGCGACTTGTTTGATGATCGACACAGCTTCGTGCTCGGAGGGCACGATCATCACGCGGCTGGTGGGTTCCGTTTCAGTCGGGTAGCCACGGCGTCCCAGACATAGGAGGCGAGCAGGCTCTTGGGGCCCTCCGGCAGTTCGGTCTCCGCGCCGTCGTCGCCGAGTAACCAGCCGCTGTTGTGGTCAACCTCGAACGCGCCGCCTTCTCCCACAGCGTTGACCACCAGCAGGTCGCAGCCCTTGCGGGCAAGTTTGGCCCGGCCGTGGGTGAGCACGTCGCCCTCGGAGTCGCCAGTCTCGGCGGCGAAACCGACCACCACCTGGCCCGCCAGGCGGCGGCGGACCACCTCGGCCAGAATGTCCGGGGTGCACACGAGCGATATCGGATCCGGGTCCACCCCGGTCTTCTTGATCTTGCTGAGCTGCGGGTTGGCCGGCCGGAAATCGGCCACCGCAGCGGCCATCACGACCGCGTCGGCCTGCGGTGCCGCCGTGAGCACCGCCTCCCGCAGCTGGCCCGCGGTGCCCACGTCGAGCACCTGCACCCCGGCGGGATCGGTCAGCTCAGCGGTGTGCGCCGCCACCAGCGTCACCCGGGCACCGCGCTGTGCGGCAACCCGGGCCAGCGCGTAGCCCTGTCGGCCGGAGGACCGGTTGCCCAGGTAGCGCACCGGGTCCAGCGGCTCGCGAGTACCACCCGCAGAGATCACCACACGCCGGCCGGTGAGGTCGGAGGGCAGGGCGTCCGCGCGACGCAACAGCAGCACGGCGAGGTCAACGATCTCCGCCGGCTCCGGCAGGCGACCGGCGCCCGAGTCGGCACCGGTGAGCCGCCCGGACGCGGGCTGGGCGACGACGGTTCCGCGGGAGCACAGCACCGCGGCGTTGTGCACCGTGGCGGGGTGTTCCCACATCTCCGTGTGCATCGCGGGAACGAGCAGAACCGGGCACCGGGCGGTGAGCAGGGTGGCGCAGAGCAGATCATCGGCCCGGCCATGGGCAGCGCGAGCCAACAGATCCGCGGTGGCTGGGACGACCAGGACCAGGTCGGCGGCCTGCCCCCACCGCACGTGGGGCACCTCAGCGACATCGGCGAACAAGTCGCGATGCACCGGTAGCCCAGACAGCGCCTCCCACGTCGGGGCGCCGATGAAGTGGAGGGCAGCCTCGGTGGGAATGACCCGGACCTGATGCCCCAGCTCGGTGAGACGACGGAGCACCTCGCATGCTTTGTAGGCGGCGATGCCGCCCCCAACGCCGAGCACGATCCGCCGGGGTGAGTCCAACCGGGCGGGCCCGGCTGGACTCACTGGCCCTCGGTGTGCTCGAGGAGTCCGGCATGGATCTCGCGCAACGCGATCGACAGCGGCTTCTCCCGGGGACCCGGCTCGACCAGCGGCCCGACGTATTCCAGCAGTCCCTCCCCGAGCTGCGCGTAGTAGTCGTTGATCTGACGAGCCCGTTTCGCCGCAAAGATGACCAAGGCGTACTTCGAGCTGACTTTGTCCAGCAGATCGTCGATCGGGGGGTTGGTGATGCCCTCAGGGTTAACAACCGAGGATGCGCCGAGCGCGTCCAGGTTGGTGGGAATACTCACGCACTGTCTCCAGAGAACGTTAGGTGTCAGCAAGGTTTGTCCGGGGGTCGGGGCGGCAGTGTCTGCTGGCCTGTGCCGACCATTAAGGCTATCAACTCCTGCGCAGCCCGCTGCACGTCGTCGTTGACGACTGTCGCATCGAATTCCCCGGCGGCGTCCAGCTCCTCGCCCGCCACCCGCAACCGGCGCTCCCGGGTGGCGGGATCCTCCGTGCCGCGAGCGGCTAGCCGCCCGCACAGCACCTCCCAGGACGGGGGCACCAGCATCACCAGCAGTGCGCCGGGCATCGCGGCCCGGATCTGCCGGGCTCCTTGTACTTCGATTTCCAGCAGCGTATGTCGGCCCCTCGCCAGCGCCTGGCGTACCGGCACGGCAGGAGTGCCGTAGAAGTTGCCGGCGTATTCGGCGTACTCAAGAAACTCGCCGCGCTCGATCATGCGAGCGAAGGTGGCCCGGTCCACGTAGTGGTAATGCTCATCGGCTCGCTCCTCGCGGCGAGGCGGCCGCGTGGTCATCGAGACACTGAGGAACAGCTGCGGCCAGCGCCGAAGGACCTCAGCGATCACGCTGGACTTGCCGACACCGGAAGGACCTGAGAGCACAGTGAGTCGGGGCCCGGCGGCCTCGCTGGACCCCGACTCACACACCGTCACAGCGTGGCCACTCTGCGTTGGTCTTCTGATGATCACTCGGGAATAATTACTCTCGGATGATCACTCTGTGCCGAACTCGCTGAGCAACGCCTTGCGCTGGCGATCGCCAAGCCCGCGCAACCGCCGGCTCGCGGCGATCTCCAGCCGCTCCATGATCTGCTGAGCGCGGACCTTGCCCACGCCGGGCAGCGCCTCCAGCAAAGCCGAAACCTTCATCTTGCCCAGGACGTCGTCACTATCGGACTTAGCCAGGACCTCCTTGAGATTGGTCCCACCGCGCTTGAGGCGCTCCTTGAGCTCGGCCCTGGCGCGTCGGGCGGCGGCCGCCTTCTCCAAAGCAGCGGCCCGCTGCTCCTCGGTCAGCTCGGGAAGGGCCACAGTCTCCTCCGTCGATTGCTAGTGCTGAGAGATGTTGTGATTGGTGCGGCGACCGTATCCTCTGGGCGACCCTCCACTGAACCCGGGGTGCCCCCGCCGACCTGCCCCGACAGGGGACGCAGCAGGGCTGCTGCCACATCGGCGGTGCGCCGGGCGGCGCGGCG
>Ga0213881_10001480_pt1 | contig 11134 bp, 11 predicted proteins | sample BarmaccoBMER_R08_FD_160104 | JGI IMG/M metagenome (GOLD analysis project Ga0213881, IMG submission 160104) | Barbacenia macrantha exposed rock microbial communities from rupestrian grasslands, the National Park of Serra do Cipo, Brazil - ER_R08 ... | reverse complement strand
TATGCACTTGCAAAAAAAATCCTAAATCTACCTGTTACGCATTCTAAATGTAATTCACTTATCCTGCTATTTCATTTCTTAGAATATGAATTTGTGCATAAAAAGCAGAAATCATAAAGAGAAATAATAAAACTTGCTACTCCTTCAGATAAAGATTAGTGCTGACTATATCGCTCTTTGAGCAGAGAAGATGAATATATCTTATGGTAGAAGGCTAACGTAAAAAAAATAAGATAAGTTGTAAACACGATCACACATAAAGATTCCAAAGCTGTATTTCAGCTATGTAATCAGTCTTGTAAAATCGAGGAGAAACAAAATGAGTTTAGAAGAAAGAGCTAAAGCTGCTGGCAAAAACATAGAAGGCAAAGCTCAAGAAGCTTGGGGAAATGTTACTGGCGATCCTGAACATCAAGCAGAGGGTCAAGCAAAGCAAGCTGAAAGCAATGTCAGGAACACTAAAGAGGATGTAAAAGATAGGGTCAAGGACGCTCTTGACTAGAGGTGAGATAGAGTTGCGCGAGTTTAGTTAGCGCCATATCTCCTACAGAGGGTGCTTAATGTAAGCACTGCCCTTGCAAGGCAGTGCTTGCGTTACATGGACTCGTGAGAACAAGTTCATACAGACTGAATTTCAGCCCTACAACCGTATTTTTCGGGTGGATGTCGAGAAAGTTTACATATGAATAGGTGACAAAGCTTTTAGTTGTTGGTTAATAGCAGTTAAATTGCAAGAGGGATGAGGGCGGGAACGAATCAGTTGTATGTCCCTCACTGCTAATCGCTTTTGTTGTATGTGAAAAAGGAGACAATAAATGACGAGCAGTGAACAATACAAGCGTCAAATCATGCATGATTTGGCTCAGGGCAATACTGAATCCCTTGATGATGCTCCACTGGACCCAACTCAAGCATACAAAAATTTCGACGATTTTGCTCAGCGTTCGTCGCATGATGAACGTCGTCAGTTGTTTGGCCGATCTTTGCATCCAAAGAAGATTCCTTCCAGTCAGATGGAGCCGGAACTCCAGAAAGCAATTATCCAGATTAAGCCGAACGAGCGAGATAATGTAGCAAGAGCATTCTTCAAGCACTTGAAGTCTAGAGGACTAGACGAACGCCAATTGGAACAGCAGTTAGGTCTTAGCACCCACAATCCTAATCGCATGAGTGCTGAAGATGTTAGTAAGCTTGCAACCTTTGCGTATCATAACCATCCTGATATCTTCCAAGAAGTGCTAGTAGAGCAGCCTGGAATCATAAAATTTCTCAGCAACCCTGTAGTAGCCGCCGTCTTAGGAATTGCTGCCGCCAAGTGGTTAGGTAGTCACGACAGGTAAGAGAGCAGAGGGAGCTGAATTCCCCTGCTCTCTTCTTCTACACCTTTGCCAACTCAGGAGTAGGACGCTTGCTATGACGAATGCCAGTGATCGCTTCTGCATAATCCTTTGCTTTAAAAACTGCTGAGCCAGCTACGATAGCATTGGCTCCAGCTTCTAAAACCTGCCAAGTATTATCCTGCTTTAGACCCCCATCCACTTCAATCCAGGGGTCAAGACCACGCTCGTCGCACATTTGACGTAGTTTACAAATTTTTGGCACTACAGATGGGATGAAGCTCTGACCGCCAAAACCAGGGTTGACACTCATAATCAACACCAGATCACAAAGCTCTAGGACGTACTCAAGAAAATCTAACGGTGTAGAAGGATTCAACACGGCACCAGCCTTTTTCCCCAGTTCTTTAATTTGACCGAGAGTGCGGTGTAGGTGGGGCGAAGCATTGTGTTCTACATGGACAATAATGTGGTCGGCACCAGCCTTGGCAAAGTCTGCAACATACTTTTCTGGCTCCACAATCATCAAGTGGACATCTAATGGTTTATTAGTGATTGGGCGAATCGCTTCGACAATCAGAGGACCAATCGTGATATTGGGGACAAAACGCCCGTCCATGACATCAACGTGAATCCAGTCGGCACCAGCCGATTCTACGGCGCGAATTTCTTCTCCTAAACGGCTAAAATCTGCTGATAGGATAGACGGGGCAATAACAATGGGCTTCTGGGATGACGTTTGGGTCATAGCTGGGGTTCTCCTGCGTCCTTGTGTTTGAATAGCTAAGTGCCGAACGTCGGCAACTTGTAATAAGTTTAACAAAATCTTTATTGTTCTTATCTAAGGCAAAGTAGTTTTTGTGGACGTGATGATAGATGCTTAAAAAACTGACCTGGATTATGGGGGGAGCATCTCTTCCCCTGCTAGCGCTTCAGACAATGCCTTTTGGAGAAGTAGGGATAGATGCTTTGCGGCTGCATCGTCCTCCCTACAACCTGATTGGTCGCAAGATTGCTATTGGGCAGGTGGAAATTGGTCGTCCTGGTGAATTCGGTTGGGATAAGGCAGTCTCTCAAAACCATGTGATTGCTCCAGCGGGGGTGTTCTTACGCAATACCAGAGCTAAGTCAAATAAAGACCTTGCTCCCCACGCGGAGAATGTTGCCAGCATTATGATCAGCACAGACAAAGCCTTACCAGGAGTCGCACCAGGAGCGCGACTCTACTCTGCTGCCGTTGGTTCACTCAAAACTGGCAGTCAGCCAGAAGAGTGCTTATCTGCTCAGCAAGTCGCGTTGCAAAACGGGGGTGATGTCCGTGCTATTAACTTCAGCTTTGGCGAAACCTTTGACCGTGACTCGCGACCGCATCCTATTTTGGATGGTAATGCCTTACTAACACAATGCGTTGACTGGTCAGCCCGCGTTCATAATGTCCTCTATGTCGTTGCAGGCAACCAGGGTCAAGGCGGTATTCCAATCCCAACAGACAACTATAACGGTGTCAATGTTGCTTTTACAACTCGGCGACAAGGAATTTTTGACAAGGTTGAAACTTCTAATTTGGCAGGAATGTCTGGCACTTCGGGACAACACCTTGTGGGACGTGAGACTGATATAGGAGGCCGCCGTGCCATTAGTCTGGTCGCTCCTGGCAGCGACCTAACATTGATTAATTTAGACGGCAGCACGTCTCGTCATGTTAGTGGTACCAGTTTTGCTGCCCCTCAGGTAACAGCTACTGTTGCCTTGTTGCAGGAATTTGGCGATCGGCAACTGCGAATGCACCAACTTCATTGGAGTCTGGATTCTCGTCGTCATGAAGTGATGAAAGCAGTGCTAATGAATTCGGCTGACAAGCTCAAAGACCTTGGTAATGGTCTACTACTGGGAATGACCAAGACGATAATTGATAAAAATGACAGCGATTGGCTGGCTTCAGATGCTTACCATAATCCGAAGATTCCGCTTCACGCTCAAATGGGTGCAGGTCAACTAAATGCTTTCCGTGCGTACCAGCAATTTGCAGGTGGGGAGTGGTCTCCTGTTGCTGTTGTGCCAGCCTTAGGTTGGGACTATAACTCAGTGAAGGTTGGCTCGTTTTCAGACTACCTACTAGCCCAACCCTTGCAACAGGGAAGTTTTGTATCAATTACCCTGGCTTGGGACCGATTGGTAGAGCTAAACGATTTGAAAAACGATGGTCAATTTGCCGTGGGTGATAGTTTCCGCAATCGCGGCTTAAATCGTCTCGATCTCTACCTATTATCGGCTGAATCTGGAGCAGTAGGTAGCATCTGTGCCTCGGTCAGCAATGTTGATAGTGTCCAGCATATTTTCTGTCGCATTCCAAAAACTGGCAACTACAAAATTCGCGTGCAATTTCGTCAACAGATTAATGAAGCCACTCAACGTTATGCCTTGGCTTGGTGGACAGTACCAGGGTTAAAACTCCCGATAGGAGAAGATCGTAACAGCAATCGTCAGTAGTACAACTGTATAGAGCAATCCATAGGCAGCGTTTTCGACGAGTATGGGCAGACTTGGCAATGCATCTGGGCCATAAACTGCCTGATTCTTCAAGTCCAATCGGGATAAATCTGGCAAGACAAGATATAAGCCTTGAGTCAGACGTTCAAAGCTAGGATTTTTGCTCAACCTGCCTAACTCAACTAAATGTTCGCTGAACTGACCCATTAAGTAAATTCCAAAGGTCAGTAATGTTGCTAGTGCTGGACTGGTAAATACACTTAACCCAATAGCAACAGCTACAATTAAACATAGTTGCAAGAACAGGTAGAGTGCGGCTAAGAGAATACTCTCCAGTGGGTAAGCAATCTGCCCCAGCTGTAAAACCACCAGATAAATTGCCGTCATTGCGATAATAAGCAGGGCTAGAACGGCTGATAGACCCAAATGTTTGCCTGTGATAAACTCGCTGCGACTGATGGGCTTAGCAATTAAGACGAGGACAGTTCGCTTTTCAATTTCTTTATTGACAAGCCCTGTTCCTACAAATATTGCCACAATCAAGCCCATAACGCTCATTGCTGCCAAACCAAAGTCCAAAATAATTTTGTTTTGTGCTGTAGATGCTACTTGAGGTAATAGCTGTGCCGCGATCACAAGCAATAGGGCATAAAAGCCGATGATATATAAGATGCGATCGCGAATGACTTCCCGAAACACATTTGTCGCTATGACTAGAATTCTGGCTAAATTCATGCTTGCTGCTCCTTGAGACTTAAACCCCATGCCTAACACATTAAGATTAAGCCAGTAAAGTCGTCACAAAGGACTCACCTTGGCTCGGTAAAGCAGCTTATCACCTTGACGATATCCAGTGTAGCGGACCTTGACGCGATCGCCCTTTTGCGCCGTTCCTTCCATCAGTTGATGCATTTGGGGATCATAAGGCAACTCTACCCCCACAGGGGCAATCGCCTCCACCCCCCACTGCTGCAATAGCTGTGACAATGGCTGCAATAATGGCAACAATCTTGCTGCTGGTAGTTGAGGATTGTTCTGAGCAGCAGCAGCAGCAGTTGGCAATTGCAATATCAACGACTCCAGAATTTGCAAACTCGACTGCTGAAATTCTTGCCATAGTGCTTGCCGTTGTTCTTCCAATTGAGCAGCAAGCCGTTGATACTCCCGATGTAAATCGGCAGTTGCTAACCCCGATTCCTGACGCACGGCAGTACTTTCTTCACCAAAAGTCACGATCAACTCAGTTATTGGCACCTGTAGCGCCAGACTTAGCTTGAGCAGAACATCCATCCGCATCCGCGCTATTTCCCCGCACCGCAGTCGCCTAATCTGCCGTTCCGAAACCCCAGCAGTTTGTGCCAGAGCTTTAAAACTAGAAATACCCATCCTCTGCATTAAGCCTTGCAGTGAATGAGTGTAATTGTGTTCAGGCATAACTATTGCTGATGACCATTCTGCTTATGCATTCTAAAGCCGGGTGGGGTGTAATCAGTAGATATGTTATGCAAGGTGCTTCTGCAATACAGCACGAGGAGCTTTGCGAACTTTAGCAAGGATTGTTTCCTTGCCTAAGCGCTGGCAAGCTTCATAGCGATGGCAACCAGAAAAACCATAGTATTGTCCATCAACCTCTAAGACGTCAATGGGTTCTTGCTGTCCAATCTCTTGAATCGATTCCATCAAAGCTGCAACCTTGTTTGGATCGTTCTGTCGCGGTAGGGGACGACGAATTTGGTTTAGGGGAATCTCTTGTACTTTTACCATACTGCTGCTTATAACTAGATTGTTGCTTGACTTCTTAAATCATAGCCGTTATGACTTCGAGTTGCAACCTGCTTGAAGTCATCAGCTAGTTTTCAATGTATCCTTGAAAAAACCTTCACAATTGGCAATGCCAAGAAACTCTTACACACCAAGGCAAGTTTCAAAGCTACCTCACCGAAAGTTGAGAGGGTTGAAATGGCTTTGCTATTCTTCTTTTGCCGCACTGACAACTTCATTGTGTTTACTGGGGATAAGTGCCACATCGGTACCGTTACCACCACGCCAGGATGTGGAGTCCCATACTCCGCCAGAGACTGCTTCGGCAGCTTTAAACTTGCTCAAAATCGGAATTTTGCAACGATTTGGTGAACAACCTACTGATCAACTAAAACTGCAAGCAACACCAGGCGATCGCCTAACCCTCAGCTTTAAGATAGATACCAGGCAGCAAACCATTCAGGCTAACAGCGTTAAGTTGGAAGTCATGATGCAACCCCTCAGAATTCCAGTTGTGGAGGAGCGAGTTGTTCTCAGTACGCACCGGAGTTTTGAAAGTGCTGAATATAGTGCCCAACAATGGCGTTCGCAGGGGATAGAGGTTGAGATTGCTCAACCGAAGCGCTGGGAAGTTTGGGCAAAACGGGAAGTCTACAACACACCCTTACTCCGACGCCTGTTACTGCAAAGTCTACAAGCTGCTGGAGTCAAGACAGCGTATATGTATACGCAAATCTGGAAACAGGTGCCCCAAGTGATTTGGTTCGTTGATGGCAACCGATACAGCTTTCAGCAGCTCGATATTGCTGCTGGTAAAAACTTAATCTTTGTGCAGGGTGAAAATGAGCAGAGTCCTCGTCTCTATGCTGGGCGTCTACAGCTTTTGCCTAACGCTTACGGTACATACACTTTGATTAATGACGTGCCATTAGAAACGTACTTGCGTGGTGTTGTGCCTAACGAAATTGAAGCAAACTCACCCGAAGCAGCGCTTGAGGCGCAGGCGATCATTGCAAGAACGTATGTGTTGCGCAACCTGTACCGCTTTGCGATAGATGGGTATGAGCTTTGTGCCTCCATCGACTGCCAAGTCTATTTAGGACTAACGGGAACAGATGCTAACGCCGATCGGGCGATCGCAGCAACGCGGGGACAAGTGCTGACTTATCACAATCAGCTAGCTGATGCAGTGTACTCTTCTACCACAGGTGGTGTTACAGCCGCTTTCAATGATGTCTGGAACGGTGCCGAGCGACCTTATCTACAACCTGTGGTAGATGCAGCCAGCAAGGTTTGGAATCTAAAAGATCAAAGTTTAGCTGATGAGAAAAACTTCCAGCGATTTATTGAGCTGCGTCAAGGATTTAACGAAACTGGCGCACGTATGTTTCGATGGCGCTTTGAGCGCAGCATAGTAAAGATTGCCCGAAATCTGCAACGTTATCTGAAAACAACCAAGAGTTCAATGGCGAATTTCAAAACGCTACAGCAACTAGAAGTTGTGCAGCGAGCGCCTGATGGACGGATTCTCAAGCTAGCTGTCAAAACTGATTTGGGGACTTTTACCCTAGAGAAAGATGAGGTGCGCAATGCCTTTTCTGCTCCTAAAAGCACTCTCTTCTATCTGCAGCCCCTGCGTCAGGGAAAGGACATGCTTTGGGGGTATGCTTTTGTTGGTGGTGGATTAGGACATGGTGTCGGTTTGAGTCAGACTGGCTGTCAAGAGTTAGCTAAACTGGGTTGGTCGAGTTCGCGTATCTTAAACTTCTACTACCCTGGTACTCAGATTCAGCAGCTAGGCTATGCTAACAAACCATAAAATAAGGCAGGAACATGCAAACCATTGGTCCCTGCCTATAACTCGTCTTATGAAGACTAACCGCTAGGACGGCTAGTAAAGTTCTTCCTCTTTGTGGGTTTCTATAGTGCAGTCACCAGTGGGGTAGGCCACACAGGTTAGCACATATCCAGCCTCGATCTGATCGTCATCTAAGAAAGACTGGTCAGACTGGTCGGGCATTGGACCTTCTTTCAACTTACCAGCGCAGGTGGAGCAAGCTCCAGCACGGCAGGAATAGGGCAGATCGAGTCCAGCTTCTTCAGCTGCGTCTAGAATATAGGTATCGTCTTCAACCTCGATGGTTTGATTTAGACCTTCGGCCTCGTTGACTAACGTGACCTTGTAACTTGCCATTCAGCAGTCCTCTCTAAGGCAGTATAAGATACAGATAAGCAAACTTACGGCCTCACTAATCCGAGAGACCGCTGCATTAAGCTTGCTCCATCTTTGATACTACGGGAAAAATTAAAGCTTGCAACCCTTTATTTCCCCTAATCCGCAACGGATTAGTAATGGAATTTGGTCATTTAATAAAAATAAGTCTTCCTTATAAAAAGACTTGGAGATATCGTGTTGATACTAAGTGCATAGTATAATTCAAGGCCGTCAAAATCGTAAATTGCTCAATCTAGCTAGTAGTCAGTCTGATGTAAAAAAATAACCTTGGATTCTGAGCTAGTAGGAGTTCCAATGCGATTGGAAGGGGGTAGAGTTGAACTATGAACGACGTAATAGATACTTCCTCCCCTTTTTCTGCTACTAACCCAGTAAGGGTGGGACTAGTAGGGACTGGATATGCCGCGAAGCTAAGGGCTGAGACATTACAAGCGGATCGAAGAGCTTTGCTGCTGGCTGTTGTTGGTCATACGCTAGAAAAGACGGAGGCATTCGCTCAGGCGCACCAAGCCAAGGCAGTTGCATCTTGGCAACAGCTTTTAGAGCGCCCTGATTTAGATTTAGTGATTGTTTCTACTATTAATCGAGACCATGGGGCGATTGTCCGTAACGCTCTCAAAACTGGTAAGCATGTCATTGTAGAATACCCCCTATGCCTAAATCCTCAGGAGGGCGAGGAACTCATTGCTCTGGCACAAGCCCAAGGTAAACTCCTGCATGTAGAACACATTGAAGTGCTTGGGGGCTTGCACCAAGCATTACGCTCTGCTTTACCAGCAATCGGCACTGGGTTTTATGCCCGCTATAGCACTATTAATCCCCAGCGCCCTGCACCCCAACGCTGGACATATCAACCAGATTTGTTTGGCTTCCCACTAACTGGTGCCCTTTCCCGACTCCATCGCCTCACCGATTTGTTCGGTGCGGTTGCTCAGGTGAGTTGTCAGGCTCGGTTCTGGGGTAACACGAGATCCCTAGACTCAGAATTTTACACAGCTTGTTTGTGCACAGCTCAGTTGAGCTTTAATAATGGGGTGTTTGCCGAAATCACCTATGGTAAAGGGGAAACTATGTGGCAGAACGAACGCAAATTTGAAGTTTATGGTGAGCAAGGAGGGTTAATTTTTGATGGCGATCGCGGAGTCTTGGTGCAAGCAGAGGCAACAACAACAATAGAGGTTGGCAGTCGCCGTGGCTTGTTTGCTAAGGATACAGGCATGGTACTAGACTACTTGATTGAAGGTACCCCCTTGTATGTCACACCTATGGCGAGTCTGTATGCTCTCAAGGTTGCTGACGCTGCAAGGCAAGCGGCTGAGACTGGTGAGACTGTAGCCATTAAATAAATTACAGCTTATACCGAGGCTTGCCTTGGGCAATCATTGCTCCAGCTACCTCAGCATCTACAGGCTTAGAGAAGAAGTAACCTTGCCCATATTGACACTGCATTGCCTGGAGCTGTGCTACTTGTGCCTCCGTTTCTATTCCCTCAGCCGTCACCTCAATGCCAAGATTATGGGCAAGCATCACGATTGTCCGGACAATCTCCGCCTTCTCGCTACTCATGCTGGCGATAAAGGAACGGTCAATCTTTAACACATCGACGGGAAAGCGGTGCAGATAACTTAAGGAAGAATAACCTGTTCCAAAATCATCCATGTGTAACTCAATCCCCAAATCCCTGAGTTGCAACAGCACAGCGGTGACCGACTCCACATTCTCCATGATGGTGCTTTCAGTGATCTCTATCTTCAAACAGCAGGCATCTAGGTGCGTTTCCTGGAGAATTTTCCGAATTGACTGAATGAGTTGGGGATGTGAGAACTGTCTGCTGGAAAGATTAATGCTGATTGATAATGATTGCTTAGAGTATTGTATCTGCCAGCTACGCAGCTGACGGCAAGCCTCGTGCAGGATGCTATAGCCAATCGGGATAATTACCCCGGTTTCTTCGGCAACTGGGATGAACTCCTGTGGGAGAATCAGACCACGCAAAGGGTGCTGCCAGCGGACTAGAGCTTCAAAACCAATGATGCTGCCAGTGAAGAGCGACACAATTGGCTGGTAATGAAGTCGAAACTCGTGACGTCCGATTGCCTGTTGCAAATGCGTCTCCAACTGTAAGAGCGTAACCATCTGTTCGTGCATACTGGGGTTAAATACTTGATAGCAGGCTTTCCCTAGTGTCTTGGCACGATACATAGCTGTGTCCGCATCTCTTATTAGGTCTTCTGGCCGATCGTAATCTAGAGTACTCAGGGCAATGCCCACGCTGCAACTAATAAAGACCTCTTGTTCACAAAGATGGAACGGTAATGCCAACTCTGCTTGCAGCCGACGCGCGACATTAGTGGCATCTCTAACATCTGTTAGATTTTCCAGCAGGATGGCAAATTCGTCTCCTCCTAGACGCGCTGCTGTGTCTTCGTTGCGCAAGCAAGCTCTCAGACGTTGGGCGATCACAATCAAAAGTTGGTCCCCCACTAGATGTCCGAGACTATCGTTGATCAGCTTGAAGCGGTCTAGGTCAATAAACAGTACGGCAAATACAAACCTATGCTGTTGTTTAGAGCGATTGAGCGCATACATCAACCGCTCCATTAGTAGAGCCCGATTGGGTAAACCCGTGAGTTCATCATGGTAGATGTTGTATCGCAGTTGAGCTTCTGTCCTCTGACGCTCCAGAATGTTCTGTTCTAAAATTGCCAGGTTACGCCTTAATTCGAGTTGCGTTAGCACTTGCAGCGCTAAAATCCGCAGCGCTTCTTGCTGTTCATTGCTGAGTTCTCGCGGCACATGGTCTAGAACGCAGAGAGTACCGAGGGCAAAGCCATCGGGGGTAATTAGAGGTGCACCAGCATAAAACCGGATGTGAGTATCACCAGTCACAAAGGGATTATTGACAAACCGCTCATCCTGTAGAGTGTCTGGAACAATCAATAGGTCTGCTTGCAGGATAGTGTGAGCACAGAAAGTTATATTACGAGATTCTTCTGTTGCCAGGATTCCCACTCTTGACTTGAACCACTGGCGTTCAGCACCAATTAGACCAATGGCAGCAATTGGAGTGTGACAAATATAAGCGGCTAAGCGAGTGAGATCGTCAAAGTAAGCTTCGGGAGCAGTGTCTAGGATCTGATACTGGGACAAAGTCTTTAGCCGCTCAATTTCAATTTCAAGTAATTCCACCATAGGATCATGTCACACAGGAATGTTTCACAGCTATTAGTGATAGCCTAAAGAAGCCTCAAACAACTAGTTATGTTTAGAAATCAGATAGGACTGCGATAGAAGTCTTTTTCCTGCAGCA
>Ga0213881_10001479_pt1 | contig 11135 bp, 9 predicted proteins | sample BarmaccoBMER_R08_FD_160104 | JGI IMG/M metagenome (GOLD analysis project Ga0213881, IMG submission 160104) | Barbacenia macrantha exposed rock microbial communities from rupestrian grasslands, the National Park of Serra do Cipo, Brazil - ER_R08 ... | reverse complement strand
GAGTTTCTGCGTCGCTGGGATCCGGCACTGTGGCCGCAACGCTCCACGACGTCGGATTCGAAAGGTCCGCAAACGTTTTCCGAACTGCTCAGCGAGCCCGGCGTCACCGAGGAGAGTCGGCTGAGATCGCGGTTCGGCTTTCTGGCCATCCACGGCGGCGGTCTGGAGGAGATGACCGACGTGATCGCCGAGAGGGCTGCCGAGGCGGCCGGCGCCTCGCTGTATGCGCTGCACCATCCCCACCGCTACCCGCACCATCTTCCGTCGGCACGATTCCTTGCCGATGAGTCACCAGCGCTCGCGCAGTTCCTCGACCACGTCGAGGTCGCGGTGTCGCTGCACGGATACGGCCGTATCGGCCGCAGCACCGAATTGCTGGCCGGGGGCCGCAACCGCGAGCTGGCCGCGCACGTGGCACGCCACATCGCGCTGCCCGGTTACCACGTGATCCTCGACCTCGACGCGATTCCACCGGAGCTTCGCGGCCTACATCCCGACAACCCGGTAAATCGGGTGCGCGGCGGCGGCACCCAGCTCGAGCTGTCGCCGCGGGTGCGCGGGATCGGTCCGCGTAGCCAAATGCCGGGCGGTGACGGTCTCTCCCCGATCACGTCCGCGCTGGTGCGCGGTCTCGTCGCGGCCGCGCGGGGCTGGGCCTGACGCCATCCGCGCGGCCTGCCATTCCGAATACCGGATGTGGACCGCATGGACACCCCGGCGCTTTACCGTACCCGGATCACCCATATGCGCCGTGCGCCGGCTCACCACTACTTTGAGCACCGCAGCTACAGCTGGTACCTCGACATCGACAACCTGCCCCGGCTGCCGCGGTGGCTCCGCCCCTTCGCGCGCTTCGACGCGCGCGACCACTTCGACGGTGTCGCCGACGACTCGCTGCGCCAGCGGATCGACGCTTTCCTGACCACCCACGGTGCGGCGGTGCCGGGCGGCCGGATCACCGCATTGCTGCAGGCCCGGGTGCTCGGCTACGCGTTCAATCCGCTGACCCTCTACTGGTGCCACGACCGCAACGGCGTGCTGCGAAACGTGGTCGCCGAGGTCCACAACACCCGCGGCGAACAGCACGGCTACCTGCTGCCGCGGGCGGACAGCCCCGTCCTCGCCGCCAAGAGGCTCTACGCGTCGCCGTTTCACCCCGTCGACGGGCACTACCTGGTGCGGGCGCCACGACCCGACCGCTTCCTTGACATTGCCGTGTCGCTACACCGCGCCGACGAGCCCGCGTTCGTCGCCACCATGCGGGGTACCCGCAGGCGCGCCGTCGCCGCCCAAGTGCTGTGGTTGCAGATTGCCGCGCCGCTTGCGCCGCTGTTGGCCCGGCTCGACATGGGGGTGCAGGCTGCTGTCTTGTGGCTGCGTGGGGTCCCTCGGGTGCCGTGGCGGCCAACGGTCAATGGCCACATTGGGATTGCCAACGCCGCTAGCCATGTCGACGTGACAGAATTACCCGACCCAAGCGTGGCATCGTGAAATACTTTGCGCCGCAGCGGGAAACTGCATGACGACCGCAGCCGCTGGCGATAAGCTACCGCCCGATGAGCGGATCGGCGCAGCACAGAAGCGAGCTGGACGCGTTGCTGGCACGGGTGGCCCGCAAGGACGTCGACGCATTCACCCAGTTCTACGATCACACCCGCGCGCGCGTGTACGGGTTGGTGACCCGGGTGTTGCGTGATCCCGGCTACAGCGAAGAAACCACCCAAGACGTGTACCTGCACGTCTGGCGCAACGCTGAACGCTACAACCCGGCCGCGGGCTCGGCGCTGGCGTGGCTGCTCACGCTCGCACATCGGCGCGCTATAGACCGCGTGCGAACCGAGCAGGCAGCCACCCGACGAGAGTCTCGCTACGGCGCGGCCAACACCGATCCGCCTACCGACGTGGTCGCCGACTCGGCGATCCTCGGCGAGGAACGCCGCCGGGTTGCCGAATGCCTCCGTACGCTGACCGACGCCCAGCGTCAGTGCATCGAATTGGCTTACTACGACGGTCTGACGTATGTTCAGGTGTCCGAGCGGTTGTCGGCCAACTTGGCGACGATCAAATCGCGGATGCGTGCCGCGTTGCGGGGCCTGCGTCATTGTCTGGGCATGACATGACCGGACCGTCGGATTTCGAGCTGCTGGAGTTGGCGACGGCCTATGCGCTGCACGCCGTGTCCGACACCGAGTCCGCCGACATCGAACGACGCGTGGCGGCCGCCCCCGACGCGGTTGCCGAGGCGTTCTACGACGAGGTGCGCGCGGTTCGCGAGACGTTGGCCGCGGTCTCCGCGACGACACAAGTCGAGCCGCCGGCGGTGCTCCGCGACCGGCTGCTGGCCGCGGTTGCAATCCATTCAGAGCGTCACTTTCCTTGGCGCGCAATGCTGCTGGCATCGGTCGCCGCGGTGGTGATCGGGCTTGGCGCGCTGAGCGCGGGGTTGGCGCTGCGCCCCGCGCCGCCGCCGTCGACCGCCCAGCAGGTGTTCTCCGCGCCGGATGTGCGCACGGCCTCGGGCGCGGTTCCCACCGGTGGCACCGCGACGGTCGTGTACTCGCATGAGAGGAACGCCGGCGTGCTGGTGATGAACAATGTCGCACCGCCGGCGCCAGGCACCGTGTACCAGATGTGGTTGCTGGGCGACAAGGGTCCCAGATCGGCGGGCACGATGGACGCCAAGGCAGTCGCACCGTCGACCACCGCGGTGCTGCCCGACCTGGGCAATTCGAACGCGTTGGCGTTCACCGTGGAGCCGGGGAGCGGGTCGGCACAGCCGACCGGTCAGATGGTCGCGGAGTTACCGCTTAGCTGATCGTTGCTGCTGCCGCCGCGGCGATGACGTCGGCGACGTTGTTGCGCAGCCGCCACGCCTTCGTCTGGCGCATGGCGCCGTTGCCGACCTCGGCGACGCGGGCGAGCTCGTCGGCCACCCTGCGGTGCTCGCCGAGTGACTGTAGCGCCGGCCCGATCCGCTCAATGAAACCGGCGAGCAGGTCACGGGTGGGCGCCGATCGCAGACCTCCGGTCAGATCCACCGCCCGCCCGGCGAGGCCGTCGTGTGCGGCCTTCCAGTAGGCGGCACGCAGGGCGCCGGGCGCCAGCCGCGGCGGCGTGCGCCGCCGCCGCCGCTCGTCCAGAGCCGTCATCACCGCCGCCCGCATCAGCGTCGTCAGCAGCACCGATTCGGCGACCGTCGACGGCACGTCGGCAACTCGGACTTCGATGGTCGGATAGTTCGACGACGGGCGGACGTCCCAGTAGACCATCGCGTCGTCGAGTACCGCGCCGGTGTCCAGGAGCACCCGTACGGTTTGGTCGTAGTCTTCGACGGACTCGAAGTACGGTGGCGGTCCGGCGCTGGGCCAGCGGGCCCACAGAATGCTGCGCCAGCTGGCGTATCCGGTTTCGGTGTTGCGGTACACCGCGAGTTGGCGGTCAGGGCCAGCAGCAACGGCAGCCACGGGCGCAGCCAGTTGCTGACGTAAATCGCCGCTTCCCGGTCGGGCACCGCGACGTGCACGTGGCACCCGCAAATCCCTTGCTCGTGGGCGATCATCCCGAACTTCTCGGCGATCTGGCGGTATCGCGGTGTGTCGGTCACCGGGAACTGGCGGGGCACCGTTGGGGGCAACGCCACAGCCAGCAGTTGGGCGCCGCGGGCCTGCGCGGCCTCGGCTGCGATGTGGCGAAGCCTGGTCAGCTCCTCGCCCAGTTCTGCGCCGTCGGCGACGACGCCTGTCGTGGTCTCGACCTGGCAGCTGGTCAATTCCAGCTGGAGCTTGACGCCACGCCGCGCGGCCTCGTCGGCGACCGCCCGGTTGGCCGCCATCGGTTCGGCGGTGTCGGGATCGACGAGCAGGAACTCCTCTTCGACTCCGATGGTTGGATGCTCGTCCATCGCATGTCGAGCGTCCCGGGTTTCTCAGCGGCGGGAGGCGTCTTGACCTCTCCCCCCTCGTCTTGAGGTTCGCCTCGACCCAGTCGGCTCTGCCCTCGTCTCCATCCGCTGGTTGCCGGTGACCTGGCCGATCTTCTGTTGGCCTTGCCGGCGAGCCTATCGGCCTTGTGCCGTGCGGTGTCGGCTGAACCCATCGCCGTGTCGTACTTTCGTCTGGTTTGTCCCTCGAAGCCTGTCTCCCAATGGATTTTCGCCCGGTGCGACCACCGAAACGGGGTTTGCGCCGTCAGATGCGGGGGAAGCCCAGGGATAGAGAGGAGTCACCGTGATTAGCGCGCTTACCCCCAGTGCCGAGGGATGCGCCGCAGGCGTCCGGGCGCTGGATCGCGCGGAGGGCATTCTGGTGGGCCTGCGGCGCTGCCGGGTCGAGTCGGCGTTCGACGAGATCATCGGCGTGTCGCAGCAGCATGTGCTACCGGTGCTGCGCGTGGCCCGCGCGCTGGTCGAACTGGCCGAAGGCCGCGCGCCGTCCGACCTGGACGCTGCCGAGGTGGCGCGCCGACACTGGGGTGATCTACTGCCCGCGACGACAACATCATGAAACCTTGACGGCGCACATGTTGCCACCGACCGCTCGCCGCCGCGGAGTCAGGACACCGATGGTTCAGACTGGTCAATAGCTGGGCCTACCATCGAGCCCGTGACAGTGAAGGACTTTCGTTTCGGTGTGGGTCTGTGGCCCAAGACCACCCGCGCGGCATGGCAGGACACCGCGCGCCGCGCCGAGGGCCTCGGGTTCGACGTCTTGCATGTGCCCGACCATCTGGGTGCGCCCGCGCCGTTCCCCGCCCTGGTGTCGGCTGCGGATGTTACGTCGGTGAAAGTTGGCACGTTCGTCCTCAACGCGGGGTTCTACAAGCCGGCGCTGCTGGCCCGCGATGTCGGCGCGTTGGACATGCTGACCGACGGCCGCTTCGAGCTCGGCCTCGGCGCCGGGTATGTCCGCGAGGAGTTCGAGGCGGCTGAGTTGCCGTTTCTCAGCGCTGGGCGCCGCGTCGAATACCTTGGACATGTCACCCGGCATCTGCGTGAGCGGATGAGCACTGTGCCGATCCTGATCGCGGGATCAGGCGACCGGCTGCTCACCCTGGCGGCCCAGCAGGCCGACATCATCGGCATCGCCGGGGGCCGCCCCGACAGCGCGGCCCCCGATCCGCTGGCCGAGCGGGCGGAGTTTGTGCGGCGGGCCGCGGGTGACCGGTTCAATGAGCTGGAGCTGAACCTGGCGATCACCGCCGTGCCGCACGACAACAGCGGCGTGCCGGACCTGTCGCTGACCCGTAGGTACGCACCGACGTTGTCCGACGCCGAGTTGCTCGAACTGCCCGGCGTGCTCAGCGGCTCCCCCCGCGACATCGCTGACCGGCTGCGCCGCCACCGCGACACCTACGGCCTGACCTACTTCACGGTGCAGGAACACCACGCCGAAGGCTTCTCGAAAGTCATCGCCGAGCTGCGCTGACGGGACCCGCCTGCCGGTGTTGGTCTGTGGGGACGAGATCGCGGGGTCAAGAAACTGATCACGCCGGTTTGGGAACGCGCCGGATTGGCCGTCACGAGGGGATCCCGACGCGCGGTGTCCGATCGGTTTCGTGCGGGACATCGTCGCGCTTATCGTTGCCGTGGCGTGCGCGTCGTCGCCGATTCCGGCGTGGCCATCGATCGACGCGACGACGGTCGCGCCCTCGATGACGAACAGCAGCTGACAGGCGAGTCGTGCTGGGTCGCCGGGGCGGGCTTCATTTCGGCGAGCCGCTTGGTGAGCAGATCGCGGTAGCGCTGCAGGTGCGCGGGACAGCTTGATGACGTTGGGTCGGCCCAGCAGCGCCAACAGCAGGATGGCGAGCAGCATCAGGTCGGTTCGGCCGGTGTTCTGAGCGGCAGAAACCTAGGGGCCCTTTCGAGGACGCGATCAGTTCGGCCGCGACACGAAACAGGCACCCGTTGGCCGGGCCGAGGCGTAACCCGGTCACCCGGTGCGGTGCAGCGGCCCGCAGCAATACCGACAACAGAAGCGACGCACCACGGCGGCCGCACGCCCCTCGACCTCCAATCAACAAGGGTGGACGCATCTGCGAACGCCAGGTCCTAGACACCGGGAACAAGCACCTACAATCGTGCCCGGTCACCAAGATCTACCCGCGGCGCAACGCCGACGGCAACCCCTGGTATGTCGAGTTCGCCACCCACTTGTGCGGCACGGTGCACCGTAATCGCATCGACACCACCGACGCCGATCGCGAACATCGCTACAACCGGGACGAGCACCTTCAAAAGCACGTCAAAACCGATAACGGCGACAGCGTCTACGACCGCTGCTATGGCTGGCGTGAAGATGCCGAGAGCCTCAACAACACCCTTGACCGCACCCTCTATGGCGGACGCACGATCGCCTACACCGCCATTCGTCAGCTGACCTTCATTCTCGGATTCGCGTTGGGCCGCAAAGCAATCACAGCGCACCTACATCGACTACGACAAGCTCCTGAGCGAGCTTGCCTAACGCCGCCCACCACGCCGAGGCTCACCCCACGCCGCCCACGCGCGCCCTGGGCGTCGTTGGATGTCGCCGTGCCCGCTACACTCACACTCGCCGCACCCCGACAACCAGGCCAATCGGCGGGAGCGGCACCAGGGCGCCGAGAAGCACCGCCGAAAACCGCCCAGCGCCCCCGCTGGCGAGGTTTGGTCAGGTATTCAAAGACGTTCCCGGCCCTCGTAGCTCAGGGGATAGAGCACGGCTCTCCTAAAGCCGGTGTCGCAGGTTCGATTCCTGCCGGGGGCACAAGTATTTACGCAGTTCAGGGCATGTTTTCGAGTCCGAGCGGCCCGCCCGGAACCTAATCGCTGCCTAACGGCAATTCGTTAGCTCACTGCGCCGCCGACTGGCCGTCGTTGCTGGTCGGCTGGCTCGGCCTGTCACTCGATGGCCGGTGCTGGCCGGTCGGGGCCCCCGACCAGTCAGCCGTAAGCCACCGCTACCTGCTACCGCCGAGCGACGATCAGTGCGACGGTATTGAGTGCGGGAACAGACTCAGGAGGCAATGTGTCCACTTATCGCGCATTCGAGGTCACCGGCCAGCGGCAGTTCCGGATGGTAGAGCGGGAACGGCGGGAACCGCTGCCCGGTGAGGTCCGCTTGCGAGTAAATGCGTGCGGGGTTTGCCACAGCGATTTCATCGCAGTAGAGGGCCAGCGGCCCGATCCGTCGAAACCGATCGTGCCAGGCCACGAGATCGCCGGTGTGATCGAGGCCGTGGGACCAGGGGTAACCGTCTGGCGCGAAGGTGACCAGGTCGGCGTGGGATTCCTCAACGGCCACTGCGGCGAATGCGAGCCATGCCGTCGTGGTGATTTCATCAACTGCGACAATCAGCAACAGACTGGCACCACCGTCGACGGCGGATACGCCGAGGTAGCGTACGCCCGCGCCAGCGGACTGGTTCGACTTCCCGACGGGATAGACCCTGCCGACCTCGCGCCATTGCTGTGCGCGGGCCTGACCGTATACAGCGCCCTGCTGCAGGCCGGTCGCGACGCCCTGCCTGGCGCGCTGGTAGCCATCCAGGGCATTGGCGGATTGGGTCACCTCGGAATCCAGTACGCCGCCAAACTCGGATATCGCGTTGCGGCGATCGCCCGTGGTACTGAAAAGGCCGAGCTCGCTAGGCGACTCGGAGCCGATCACTACATCGACAGTGTGGCCATAGATCCGGCGACGGCGCTGCAGGAACTCGGTGGAGCCGTGGCCATCGTCGCGACCGCCTCCAACGGGGCGTCCATGTCGCCGCTGATTGCCGGCCTAGCGCGGCGCGGAAAGCTGATCGTCGTCGGCGCCGCCGCAGAACCCATTGAGGTACAGACCGTCGACCTCATCTTCGGAACCCACTCGGTGATCGGTTCGCTGACCGGTAGCTCCATCGAAAACGAGGACAACCTTCGGCTGGCGATGCGGCGCGGCATCCGCTCGATGAACGAGGTCATGCCGTTTTCGGAGGCACCGAAGGCCTACGAACGGATGATGTCCGGAAAGGCGCGCTTCCGCATCGTCCTCGACATCGGTTGAGGGGCGGCGTAGTAGCGCGACGTTGTTGTGGTGTCAGCGAGTAACCAAACATGCAGCGCCGCTAACTGGGTCAAGTGGTCGCAGGTTCGAATCCTGTCCCCGCTACTATGTCCCCGCTACTATGTCCCCGCTACTATGTCAGCCCGACCGTGTCAGCCCGACCGTCAGCCCGACCGTCAGGCCAGCGCTGTCAGCCCAGCGCTGTCAGCCCAGCGGGGGCACTGCCGGGGGCACCAGCATTAAAGGGCACACTGCCGAGGTGCTGTGCCCAGCTGATGCTTGACAGCGGTCGGTCTTCGGCGACCTGAGCGCGATGTCCGCGCGGGTGCGTCGTGCTTGGAAGGTCGCGATCGGTACTGGTTGCTTGCTAATCACACCTAAGCGGCGCCGGCCGACATCGCCGTGCTCCTTCAGCAGCACTCTCGCCGGCACTCGCGAACGTCTGCCCGAGCCAGCCGGCAAACTCCGTTCGGATCAAGGTTCCGGAGCCAGCCGTCGTCCCGCTGCCCGCTACCCACGGTCTACGACCCCGCCACCACTCGTCGGCACAACCGCCTGCTCCTGTGGGCGCCAGATGGCTTGAGTATGTGAGGCTGACCCACAGTCGAGGCGCCTACCAGCGGTCTTTTGCGCCGGTGCTGATATCTCAACCGCGGTGCTAGATTCGACGCCGAACCGGCCGCGACGGGAAGGGGCCCGCCATGGTGAACTCCAGCGGACTGTTGTTCAATCCAGACACCTATGACCCGGTGCAGTTCGACCCCGAGACGAGGCGTCAACTCCGGGCGGTGATCGACTGGTTCGAGCGGCGCGGCAAGGCAAGGCTGTTACAGGACGACCTCGACGCGGTATGGGTGTCGGACTTCCTGGATTTCATCAAGCGGGAGCGAATCTTCGCTTCCTTCCTCACGCCATCGGCTTATGGCGGCGGTGACCCGAACAAGCGTTGGGATACCGCGCGCAATGCCGCGCTGAGCGAGATCTTCGGGTTCTACGGGCTGGCGTATTGGTATGCCGAACAGGTCACGATTCTCGGCCTTGGGCCGATCTGGCAGAGCGACAATATCAAAGCCAAGGAGCGCGCGGCCGAGCAACTCGAGGCAGGCGGCGTGATGGCCTTCGCGCTCTCGGAGCGGGAGCATGGCGCAGACATCTACAACACCGACATGGTGCTGACGCCCACCGACGAGGAAGACATCGTGTTCCGCGCCTCCGGGGAGAAGTACTACATCGGCAACGGCAACGTGGCGGGTATGATTTCGGTATTCTCGCGCCGCACGGACGTCGAGGGCGCGGGCGGTTATGTGTGGTTTGTCGCCGACAGCCGTCACGACAATTACGAGCTGATCGATAACGTCGTCCATGGCCAGATGTATGTGAGTAACTTCCGGCTACACGATTACCCGGTGCACGAAGAAGACATCCTGTGCACCGGGCCTGACGCGTTCTCGGTCGCACTCAACACCGTCAATGTCGGCAAGTTCAACCTATGCAGCGGCTCGATCGGGATGTGCGAGCATGCGTTCTACGAGGCGATCACGCACGCGAATAACCGAATTCTGTATGGCGACCCGGTGACCAACTTCCCACACGTGCGTGCCGGTTTCGTCGAGGCCTACGCCCGGTTGGTCGCGATGAAGCTGTTCAGCGACCGCGCGATCGACTACTTTCGCAGCGCCAGCCGAGCGGACCGGAGATACCTGCTGTTCAATCCAGTGACCAAGTCCAAGGTCACCTCCGAGGGCGAAACATTGGTCACTCTGCTACGGGATGTCCTCGCCGCCAAAGCCTTCGAGAAGAACACGTACTTCTGCGAGGTCGCGCGGCTAATCGGTGCCTTGCCCAGGCTGGAGGGTACCGTGCACGTCAACGTCGCGCAGATCCTGAAATTCATGCCGAACTACCTATTCAACCCCTCCGAGTACCCCGAGATCGGCAAGCGCAGCGACCCGGCGGACGACGTGTTCTTCTGGGCGCAGGGTCCGGCTGGGGGCGCATCGAAGGTGCAGTTCATGGATTGGACTCCCGTCTACGAGAAGTCCCTGGACATACCGAACATTGCCCGCTTCGTTGAACAGGCCAGGGCGCTGAAGGAGCTGCTCACCACGGCTGCGCCAGACGCTGAACAAGGGCGCGACCTCGACTTCATCCTCGTCGTCGGGCACCTGTTCACACTCGTGGTCTATGGCCAGTTGATTCTCGAGCAGGCCAGCCTGATCGACTTGGATCGTGACTTGGTAGACCAGATCTTCGATGTCCAGATTCGCGACTTCTCCGCCCATGCGGTCGCGTTGCATGGCAAGCCGAGTTCCACTTCGGCACAACAGGAATGGGCACTATCGGCGGTGCGTAAACCGGTCACGGACGCACAGCGCTTCGATCGGGTCTGGGAACAGGTGAAGGCCTACGACGGCGCCTACCAGATGCGTCCGTAGCCGCAGCCCAATCCCCACCGACGTGTACGGCAGTACGAGTCACCTGAACTACGCCAAATTACGCAAACCCACGGTTTGCTGCCGAAGGTGTTGGCGGCATCAACCCGATAGACGAGGCGGAAGACCACAGCAAACTCGTTTCCTGGTAAACGATTACGGTCGAAACCAAGACCAGAGCAGACAGTGAGCAACGCCCGACGAGCGTTGCTCATTACCCACGCCCCGCCTGGCGATGTCACCACTTTCGACGATTGGTCCGACGCCGACGGCGAACTGTCGCGTATGATCCCCCGCCCCAGCGCCGTGTCGATGAGTCGCTCATCGTCAGATCGTCGGCCAACAATGGGCCATGGTGGCTGGTCAGTCGGGTTCGTGAGCGACGAACCAGCCGAGCAGCAGGTCGGCTAGCGTGTCGGGTTGTTCCTCGGGTATCCAGTGTGAGACACCGGGCAGGATCTCGAATCGGTACTCCCCGCTGACGTATCGAGCGGTGTCGTGGGCTGCTTTGGGGAGCAACGCGATGTCACGGTCGCTCCACACGTACATCGTTGGCACAGAGATCTTTTGATTGCTGGCCCGCAGGTCGGACAGTGGTATCGCGCGGTACCAGTTGATCCCCGCCGTCAGGGCCCCGGGTTCACTCATGGCCTGTACATCGCGCTCGACCCCGGCC
>Ga0213881_10001478_pt1 | contig 11136 bp, 5 predicted proteins | sample BarmaccoBMER_R08_FD_160104 | JGI IMG/M metagenome (GOLD analysis project Ga0213881, IMG submission 160104) | Barbacenia macrantha exposed rock microbial communities from rupestrian grasslands, the National Park of Serra do Cipo, Brazil - ER_R08 ... | reverse complement strand
GCCACCCCCACTCCCCCCCCACTTTGGTAGAAAGAACCGGGGGCCCCCCCCCCCCCCCCGAGTTTGGCAGCGGTACTCAGGCACGTTTGAGGGCGTCCCTTTCGCCTAGTGTGTCACTCAGTGTGTTGCATTGCTGATCATGGCCGCCTGGTGACAGTCGTCTCGTCAAGGCGCGTACCCAAAGCAACCGACGACTACTGATCTGATCAGGTATCCCGGTCACTGGTACGGAGCCTGCAGCCTACTATCATGATCGACTCGCGGGACCGATGGTATCTCTCGGACGACCACGGTACTGGTCACCGAGCAGGGGCTAGCATTCTTGCCCGACGGGTACGGTTTCCCGCGGAGGGACGCAAGCATAAGAAAGGCGCACCCGTGACGCACAGTCCACTTCCAGCCCGCCGAGACCCGCCTCCAAGTATTGACACAACTAGGGCAAACGCTGCTCGGATCTGGAACTACTGGCTAGGAGGCAAGGACAACTACCCAGTTGATCGCCTCGTTGGCAGTCAGATTTCCGCCGCCATGCCCGAGATCGTCGATGCCGCCCGGGCCGAGCGGGGGTTCCTGGTTCGTACCGTGCGTCACCTGGTCACCGATACCGGTATCTACCAGTTCCTTGACATCGGCACTGGGTTGCCCACCGCCAACAACACCCACGAAGTTGCCCAAGCGAGCGCGCCACAATGCCGCATCGTTTATGTAAACAACGATCCTTTAATCTTGGCGCACGCTCGCGCTCTGCTCACCAGCACACCTGAAGGAGCTACCGACTACGTTGATGCTGACCCGCGCGACCCCGACAAGATACTACCCCAAGCCGCACGGGCCCTCGATTTTACCCAACCGATCGCACTCATGCTGCTGGGGACTGTGGAACACGTCTTGGACAACAATGAGGCTTACGCGCTTGCTAATCGCCTAATGGACGCACTGCCCTCCGGTAGCTACCTGGCCTTGTGCAGCCTCGCGACCGAGGTCCGGTCGGAGGCGATCAATAAGGTTGTGCACCAGTGGAACAAAAGCGTTACACCCACGATCAAGGCCCGTAGCCGCCAAGAACTGATTCGCTTCTTCGACCGGCTAGAGCTGCTAGAGCCCGGAGTGGTATCGGCTTCACAGTGGCGACCCGAAGCGGCAGAGAGGGAAGCTCCGGTCGAGGTATGCAAATTTAGCGGCGTCGGCCGAAAGCTATAAGAAGCATGTAAGTTCACGACTCTGACTGATTATCCCGCCTCGCCGGGATCGGTGATGACCGATTTCGCTTCGCCGACGCCGATCGCTCAACGCCCACGCCGTAAGCGCCCCGGTGACCCGCGCTAGCGGCAAAAGCCTGGCTGTGATGCACCGGCATCAAGAAAGACCTTAGCGGCCGTCGGCTACAGCTGGGCCTTCTCCGCGCTAAGCGCGTCGCCCGAGCCATTACGAGCGACGCAGAACCGCCGGCGACGGCACACCGCCGCCCAACGCAACCTCTTTAACGCGTGGGTGCCGAACTAGTCATCCACGGCGTTGACCTGCGACATCGCTGGACAGTTGCCGTGATGCGTGATCGCTGACTGTGACGGCCCGACTGCTGTATCTGATCTTCCGGCAGGTCATGGCTGACTAGGACTGCTGGCCCGCAGGCGCCAGTTTCGAGCGTCTCACTTGGATCATGGAGGGCTTCCTCATATGATCATGGACTCGTGGTGGATGAATTGTCACGTTGGCTGGTACCCAACGAACTGTGGGCGCTAGTGGAACCCTTAAGCCTGCCAGCAAAGACTCGGCCCCAGGGTGGCGAGATATCTCGCGTTGACAATCGGGCGGTGTTTACCCCGATTGTGTTCGTGCTGACCAGCGGCTGTGCCTGGCGACATCTGCCGCCGAGTTTCGGGTTAAAGTCCCCACTGCGCATCGGCGGTTTACGGAATGGAACCAAGCCGGCCTGTGGCGGCAATTGCATCATGCGGTGCTGGATGAACTGGGTAGTCGGGGACTGATCGACTGGTCGCGTGCCGTCATCGACGCCGCCAGCGTCCGGGCCAAAAAAGGAGCTCGCTGACCGGCCCGAATCCGGTGGATCGGGGCAAGCCCGGCTCGAAGATCCATGGGCCTCCGTCGCTCTCGGGCTCGCTGCGACGTAGGAACCGGTGAGCGGGAACCTACTGGCGAAATCGCCTCAATTTGGTTCAATTCTGGGCTGTGGCAAGAGCGCGGATGCGGTCGTCGCGGTGGCGGTGGCGAGCGGTCGCCAGCGTGGCTGCAAGTGTGGCTGTAGTGGCGGCATTAGTTGTGGGTGTGTGGTGGCTGTTAAGCAAGGGCTCTGCTACTAAGGGCTCGGATATCGCGACGGTCGTCGGGCTGCCGATATCGATCGCGAGCCTCGTTATTGCTGTGCTTGCTTACCGAAAGAGCTCGGCCGAGGACCGTAAGTTAACGGAGGAGGCCGCACGGGTTCCACAAGAAGCGCTCGCCCAGGCGTTGCAAGGCCACTTCGATCCGCGCGGCCGTGGCGTTGATCAGCGGAGCCGTCCTGGCTGGTATTTCACCGGCCGCGTCGGTGTCTTGAAGGAGCTGGTGGGGTGGCTGACCAATCCCGGAAGCGATCTAGCGCCCCGAGTTGTGACCGGCGGACCGGGGTCAGGTAAGTCAGCGGTTCTTGGGCGCATCGTCACACTGGCTAATCACCGTCTTCGTGGCCAGGTGCCCCTCGACGACGCGGCCGCGGGCACGGTGCCGCCGGTGGGTTGCGTCAATGTGGCAGTACAAGCGACGGGGAAGACGCTGGAACAGGTGGTCGTTGAGATCAGCGAGGCGCTTCGGATCGAGCATGGCTCGGCGCAGCAATTGGTTGACGCGCTGGGTGACCGTCCCAATGCGGCGGTTGTGGTCGTGGACGCGGTCGACGAAGCTGCTCAGCCGCAGGAACTCGCGCGGAAGCTGCTGCGTCCCTTGGGATCGACGAACCGTGTACGGCTACTTGTCGGCACACGGAAACGTCTGGTGCCGCTACTCGGTGCAACCGCCGTTGTCTTGGACCTCGACGATCCGGATTATCTGGAGAGGTCCGACCTGGCGGAATACGCCCGGCGGTGTCTGCTAATCGGGAGCGACCCAGCGGCACAGTCTGGCTACCGCGACCGACCGGATGTAGCTGTCCGAGTAGCGCAAGCCATCGCAGACCGGGCTTATCCAAGCTTCCTGGTCGTACAGCTCGCCAGTCGTTCCCTGGCCAACGCCACCGGCGTAGTCGACTTCGAACAGCCTGATTGGCGTGATCGGTTCCCCGCCACCGTCGGCGAAGCAATGGACGACTACCTGGCCCGGCTCGCAGTGGGCGGAACACGCGAACAGTGGGTGAAAGACCTTCTGCTGCCGCTCGCCTATGCCCAGGGGTATGGACTGCCCGATGAGGAGTTGTGGGCCGCGCTTGCCACCGCCACAGGCACGCAACGCTACGGACCTCATGATATCCGCATGCTACGCGAAACCTCCGCAGCTGACCTGCTCCAACCCGTGGAAGCAAACGGAATGACGTTCTTTCGTCTCTTTCATGAGGCATTGGCAGAGTATTTCCGCAGCGGACGGAGGGAGCAGGACGATCAGCGCATGTACACGGTGGGGCTCCTGGGTTTAGTCCCGCCATCTATACAGCCTCCGGGTAAGGACTGGTTCCACGCACCTGAGTACGTCCGGACTCACCTTGTTACATACGCGGCTAAGGCTGGGATGCTTGACAAGCTACTCATCGATGTTGGTTTTTTGATGGTTGCGGAACCGACCCGCCTCGTTCGTGAGTTGCCGGCGGCGACCACAGCGCCCGCCGTCCAAGCGGAACAAGCCATGCAGCAAGCTACCCCTTATTTGCTAACCAGCACACCAGGTGATCGAGCCTCGTACCTGGAGATGGCCGCACGTCGTAACCGTGTCGACTGGCTTGCCACCCAGCTTTGCGAGTTGCAACCTATCCGGGCATGGCGCATTAGTTGGACTCACTGGCGCTCGCCCAGCCCTCACCGCGTGCTCGGCGCTGCCAGTGGGGGCATCTATGGCCTGGCCATTACCGAAGTCGACGGACAAACAGTCGTAGTTTCGAGAGACGAGCAGGGGCTGACCCGATGCTGGGAGATCCGGACCGGTAAGCCTGTCGGCGACACTTTGACAGGTTGGCCGAACTCGTTAGCACTGGCCGTGGGCCAGCTGGACGGAAAATCTATCCTAATCCACCCTTGCGCAGAAGACGGGCAAGCTCTTGAGGTGTGGGATATCGCGGAAGGGATCGAAGTACGCGAGCCATTGACCTTGGCTACAAATGATCCACGTTCACTCGCGTTTTTTGAGCTGGATGGAGATCCACTGATCGCCGTCCTCGACTGGGCAAATCGCCTTTTCCTGTACAACCTGCATACAGACGCTCTCGTCCACGAGTTTGCGCAGCTCGATGCTCCTCCGACGCGAGATCTCGCCGTCTGGGAAACCGGTGGCGGCCTTATGGCGCTGTGCCCGAGCCGCAAAGGCCTGCTGACCTGGAACATTACGACTGGCCACGCTACAGAGATTGCAGTGCCAAACATCGGCCCCGTCGTCCCTGGCCCCACGCTGGATGGAAAGCCTACCTTTATTAGCGGGTACGGAAACACCATCCGACTCTATGACCTTGCTACGGCGCAAGTCCTAGCTGAAGGACCCAAGGAGCGAGAATGGTTCATCCGTGAGCTGACGGCATTGACGGCTGACCGGAGGACATTCGCTATTTCGGGAAGCACTGGCGGTGTCGTGCGTATTTGGGACGTCGGCCGCATGCGACCTATTGGGCCGCCGCTACTCGGCCACGACGGTTTTATCATGCGTGTCGGCGCGGTCATGGCAGACGGGCAGCTACTCGTCGTATCCGGTGCGTACGACGGGGTACTAAGAATATGGCACGTGGACCCCAACGCCCCGCCAGTGGTCCTTCCAGATGATCAGCGTTTCGACACGGTGGCGCTAGGCGTTAGTGAAGCCGTCGGCGTCCCAGTCATCCTTACCGCAGATCCAGAAGGATCAATTCACCCCTACCACGCCTTGGGCGGAAAACTACAGACCCACTCAATCCAGCGAAGAGCTGAGGCCGAGCAGGGCGAAAGCCAGCACAATCCCTACACCTGGCTAGATGGTCGCCTTATTACCGTATCCATCGCAAAGACGCCTTCTCCTACCGAAAGGAACGGCGCCGCGCAAGCCGGCACCGTCGATCGAGTCGCGCAGCTGCATGACTTCCTCGACGGCAAGCTAGTCGGCCAATTTGTTACCATCAAGGATCCACCCGACTCCGACCTGGACGTACTACGAAGCCACGATGAGCTGCTCGTGGTCGGCACGAGAGACAATACACTTGTTTTGTGGAATAAAGACAGTCCATTGTCTCAAAACAGTCCCTACACCGTGGGAACGAGTCGAATTCAGTCGGTTGCGCTCGCTCATCGTCACGACCAGCCAGTCGCGCTTATATCAGATGAAGAAGGAGCGGCATCGCTTCTGGACCTCGTGACCGGTCAACTTCATGACATTGCCCCTCCGGCTAGCACCTCAAGCGTCTTCGTGTCACAACTCCACTCCACTGCAACAATCATATTCGGTGGATATGGCGGTAAGCCCGTTTGCGTCTGGGACTTGGAGACTTTGACCCCCACAATGGACCCTTTACCGCATCACGGTTCACCCGTCTACGCTGTAGACACTGGCACCATCCATAACCGTGACGTTGTCGTACTCGGCGACGGGGAAGGCACCATCTCGGTATGGGATGTCAAGCGCCGCAGGCTCCGGACAATCCAAACCGGCGCTATGATCCTGAGTCTCGCCTTAGTCGATCACGATAGAATTGTTCTCGGTGGACCATTGGGTGTCACAATGCTTCAGCTCACCGACACCTTCTGGGAAGAGGCTGGTTGAAGTACAGCGTACAAATAAGTACTCCCGACGATCAATGATCCATGCCCAGCAGCATGATCGAACAGCCTTCAAGGACCTTGTTAGGTGATCGGTTTGGGGCCGGATCGTCGGCGGTGTAATCTGACAATCAAACATTGGGCTGGGATGCTGAGTGTTGTGTCACGGCCGCGGCGGGTGTTTTTGAGTTATACGTCGGAGTTGCGGCGGTTTCCCGTAGGGCGATCGTTTGGGGCGTGTGGGTGTCGAACTGGCCATCCATGGTGGTGACCTGCGGCATTGCTGGACAGTGGTCGTCGGGCATCGTCGGTCGTGGCGGTACGACTGCAGTATCTGATCTTCCGGCAAGTCATGACCTGGCTCGGTCTGCTGGCTCGAAGAATGCAGAGATTCTCGTGCTGCGCCACGAGGTCGCCCTGTTACGCCGCCAGGTCAGCAGACCACAACTGTCCTGGGCCGACCAGGCAGTGTTCGCAGCCTTGGCCCGGTTTCTGTCCCCCGCTTGTCGACGGCATCGCATCGTCACCCGGCCACAATCGGGCGGTGGCACCGGGACCTGGTGAAGCGACCCTGGATCCAGCCCCGACGTCACCGAACCGGCGGCCGGCACATCACCTCACCGGAGCTGCGGCGGTTGGTGCTGCGCGTGGCCGCCGAGAACTCGCCCTGGGGTTACCGGCGCATCCACAGCGAACTCGCCCGGCTCGGCTACCAGATCGCGGCAAATACCGTGTGGTCGATTCTCAAGCAAGCCGGCATCGATCCCGCGCCTCGCCGCGACGCGCCAAGCTGGCGGCAATACCTGCGGGTACAAGCCCGGGGCATTCTGGCCACCGACTTCTTCTGCGTCGACACGCTACTGCTCCAACGGCTGTATGTGCTGTTCGTAGCGGAGCAGGCAACCCGACGCGTTCACCTCCCGGGAGTCACCGCCGACCCGAATGGTGCCTGGGTTGCCCAGCAGGCGCGGAATTTTCTGATGGACCTCGGCGCCGCGCAGCCGAGGTCACGGTGTTGATCCGGGACCGCGACAGCAAGTTCACCAGCTTTTCGATGCCGTGTTTGCCAGCGAGGGGATTGGCATCCTGCGCACCCCGGTGCGGGCACCCCAGGCGAACGCGATCGCCGAACGCTGGATTGGAACCGCCCGCCGTGAACTGTAGGACCGGAGCCTGATCATCAACCGCCGCCCTCTCATGGCGGTGCTGGTCGAGTACGTGACGCACTTCAACCACCATCGCCCGCACCGCGCGCTCAACCAAGCAGCACCACTGCGGTCACTGCCACCACCGGCGGCGGCGCCATCCCAGGTTCACCTGCGACGTCGTGATCTGCTCGGCGGGGTTGATACACGAATACACCCAGGTCGGATGACGCGAATGACCAATTCCTCACCCACAAGGTGACATATATGGCTACGGAACTACAGCGACGGAAGATGGATCGCGAATTCGACCTTTTCGATCATAACTGCGATGGGATACTTGGACGAGAGGGCTACGCGTCTGTAGCGCACAAACTCATCAAGACATTTAAAGCGTACCCTAAGTCACCGCCAGCAAAAGGGGGCATCGCCACATACGAGGCGTTGTGACGAAATTATAAGCGTCAATAGAAATGGATCCTGCTACTATCCGACGCAAGGCGTTTAGCGTTACCGCCTTCCTCCACGCCAAACCGTGCTCACACTCAGTCTACTGTGTCCACTTAGGTGCGCGGCCTGTTATGCCCCAGACGAGTAGATCAAGCGCCTTTTCACCGTCGCGCATATCTACATAATGCATAGCCTCAAGGAATAGTGGCAATTTTGGTGGGCCAACGAGATCTGCAAGCAGAACCGGAATCGCTGGACACTGACGCCGAACGAACTGCCGGATAATAGCACTGATTTCTTGATCCTGCCATGGTCCGCGACCGTCTGCGCCGATGATGATTGCTGCCGCTTTTACCTGGAGAAGCTGCTCTTGAAGTGTTACCTGCCAAGGTAACCCCGGTCGCGTCTCCCAAACATCCAACCAGGGTCGCAAGCCTCGTTCTCGCAGCTGCCGCGCGAGGCCCTCCACCACAAGTCGGTCCGTCGAGTTGTAACACATAAAGACATCGAATTCGCCAATGAGCTCCTTGGCTTCAACGACGGAAATGCGAGCCTCAGCCGACTTCCTCCTATCCACTTGAATGTCTAGATCCGACGACTCCTTCGACATTTTCCCCGCACTTGCGGCGCAGTAGAAGGCGAGAGGTAACGGCACTTTCTGGTCATCGCAGTACTGGCACCATATCCAATCTCTTTCACGCCTGAGCCGCTCCTCCATTGCCGCACCATTCCGGACAAGGGTCTTACAATTTGGACATTCGGCCCACCAGCGGCGAACAACTTCACCCGCCCAAGATCGCTTGATATGACGCTCAACGCATCGACAAAGAAGGTTAAAGAGTTCGAATGCATCGCTTGCCGTTCGGATTAATATCTTTCTGCACTCCTCGTTACTAGGGGGTACAAGCTCAATATCAATCCTCTGCCCATCAATGGTAGAAAAGGTTGCGTATGCGGCGTACGCCTTCTCTAGGTCGAAAGCCTGGCTATAGGATAACCTAACCACCAATCTTACGAAATCGCCGATCGAGTCGACCGGATATGAGTAGCTCAACACGCCCATCGGCCGTTCTTCCCATGAGGTGGGAACCGCCGAACACACAGACGGAAACAGCAACCTGCCGTCTTCGCGCAGGGCGATCTCCCGCTCAATGCAAAGCTCGATAGCCGCATAGAGCAGGAGGCGTTCGTGTTCGCGGTCCAGCCGATGCATATCGCCCCAATCAAGGGCACCATCTATCACGGACCGTTCCTCGATAAGGCCTAATCCTGACGGGTCAGCTCTGGCATTCCGGATGATCGCGGAGACGTATCCATCGAGTATGTCGGGAGATAACAGTACGAGACTTCCAAAGCGCAACCGCCAAGCTAGGCCTTGCGCGCGCGCTCCAGACAGAATGATTGAAAACTCCGCCGAAGCAGGCGCCCCGCTACGTTCGAGACGTGAACTGAACATGTCCTGCAAAGAGCTTTCCGTGACAATGACAGCACCTCGCTCTCTTAACTCAAAAACAAGATCCCGAAAGATGGCCAGGGTCATCGGTGAGCTATTTACCGGAATCTTGTTCCAATCGATTTCTTGACACATCAAGTCTATGAGCGACCGGATGCCCATACCAGTTCTAGAACTCGTGAGACAGAACCGCTTTGCATCTAAGCTCAGCGTGCGTGTCAGCTGGTCCAGCTCGGCTTCAGATAGCCGATCGCATTGAGCGCTTACTAAAATTCGCGGGCAGGCACTTCGACTGCCTAGCAGATCCTCCCATTGGGCAACGTCGAAAAGTGAGGCCCTGTGATCGGTTGCGTCGAACACTAAGAGAGCTAAAGCAGCTTCATCAGTAAATAGGCTATGAACAAGACGGTACTCGGGCTGGCCGGCGAGGTCCCACACGTGCAGTTCACGTTCCACGCCCGAGGTGACGTTAATCTTTACTCGCGACACAATGATTCCGTGTGTGGATGGCTGCTCCTCGAACGGGTGTCCGGCTAGCGCTCGTGCCAAGCACGTTTTTCCCGCCCTACTGCATCCAAGGACGATCACACGAGCATGGGAAACGCCTACACGTGCCTCCTCGACCGCCGAATGAAAAGCGTCCCTTAAACGCCACACACGTGGTTGTTCGAACTGCCCGCCAGGCGTTGCGACCAGGAAGGAGTCCGGCGATACCGAGGGTCCGGAATAGCGAGAGGTTCGAGAATCTACGAGTTGAGCCACAACGTTCCACGAGCCAACAGCCTGAATTAACACCGTCCCGGATTCGGCTCGCGACACCAAGAACTTGCCGTCAGGAGAAAATTCAACAGTATCGACAATTCCTGCATGGTCGGCCAGCACGTGAGTGAGTGTCCCGGTCTCCACCGCCCATATGCGAATAAGCCCGTCCCAGCCAGAGGCCGCCAGCACCAGTCCATTCGGTGCCCACGTTACTGACGTAAGCTTTGTTTCGACGGCACCCAACACCGTACCGACTGCTGGCCTGTCGGCAGCCCAGAGGCGCACTGTACCGTCGTCCGAAGAGGTAGCAACCATTTCGGAGAACGGCCGACATCGTACAGCAGTTATATGGGCTGAGTGGATCAAACTTTCCGCGATGAGCGCCCCGTGAAAAAGATCCCAGCAGTAGGCCATACCGCTCGTCGTTACGCCCACACAGACACCACTTGTTGCAACCAAATCGACACTAGTTATCGCCGATCCATCTCCGTGAAGCAGCAGACGAGGCTTTTCATCATGCACATTCCATACGATTGCAGTGCCATCATCAGAAGCTGACAGCAGCTGGTCATCCGTAGTTAGCCATCGGATACTTGTCACGCCCGCTGCATGGTCGACTAGCGTATGGGCGAGTGCTCCCGACGCAATGTCCCAGACGTATACGCGATGGTCCCAGGATCCAGCCGCTAAGTAGCGACCAGTAGGCGACCAAGAGTACCTACTAATATCATCAATAGGACCATTTAGTCGGTGTACTAGTTCCAAGCCCTGAGCAAGATCACTGAATCTGCTCGGCACATCCTTGCCCGCCATGGATGACTACCATTCCGCCGTGAGTGGTTCCTTCCGCAAATCATAGGCAGCTCCGCTATGATCGCAGGTCAGATTCCATGGGCCTTGCCGACACTCACCCCGCCGTTCGCGACGCGGCTCCGCCGCCGGCCGCGTACATAGCAAGGCCCGTTTACCTTACACCACCAAGTGGTGGCATCCCTTCGGTGCGACCGAGCGGCGGCGACAGGCAAGCCGCGAGCACCCTCACCAAGGACTGCGACGAGCTTCCGCACCCGTGCCCTATGTACAGCATCTCTGGCTACTAGGCTCGTCCAGGACTGCAGTGCTTGTCAGCTGGTCGATGAGCTGGTGGAGATGGTGTGTGTGATATGGACCGGCGCAGCTGCTGGACACCGCTCATCGCATTACACCAGGCACGCTCCGAAGAACCCGCCTGGTGTCCGGCCGAGCGGGGAAGGTGCCAAGTCCAGCTCTTCGGCGGCCTTTCTAGTGTGGTGTCTCGCAATTGAGTTTACGGTATCTTATGCTGTGGGGCATGAGTCGAGCAGCGGCGCCGTTGGCAATATCTGATGGGCAACGAGAAGTTCTAGAAACTTTGACCAGATCGCCGAGT
>Ga0213881_10001477_pt1 | contig 11137 bp, 15 predicted proteins | sample BarmaccoBMER_R08_FD_160104 | JGI IMG/M metagenome (GOLD analysis project Ga0213881, IMG submission 160104) | Barbacenia macrantha exposed rock microbial communities from rupestrian grasslands, the National Park of Serra do Cipo, Brazil - ER_R08 ... | reverse complement strand
CGCTTCACAACAGCGGCAGCGCTGATCAATGATTTACGTTCTAGCGCTGACATCAATAAGGCACTCAAGAGCTACACTGCTCCTCATGTGCTTGTCATAGACGAGATGGGATACCTAGGTTATGGTCCAGATGCAGCAGATATCCTTTTCCAGATCGTCAACCAGCGTTACCATCAAGGCAAGCCAATCTTATTCACTACCAATAAGGCACTAAATCGATGGGGTCGGGTGTTACATGATGAGGAGTTAGCCCTTGCTATCCTCGACCGCACACTTCATCATGGCTCAGTTATAGTAACGGAAAAATTTTGAGCGTTAAGGCTAAAAAGCTTACAGGGTGAAGATTCCAGAGGACGTTTTGATTTCCAATCCTCAATCTCAGGAGGTATCCAACTGTCCCATTTTGAGCCATAAATGGGATAGTTCTAAATCCCCACAACGAATTTCCGCCATTGCAGGCTTTTTTGGTCTGATTAGCTGAATATCGTAAATGGGACAGTTCGGCTCCAGCCTTGGCTAACGACCAAAATTTTTCCGTTGCTATAACTAAGCCATCATGGTGAACACTTAAAGCTGAGTGGTCCATCCTACCGCTTGCGTGGGCGGAAGTTGGAAGGGGAGGAACCTGCTGTCAAAGAAGAATAGCAAGAGTATCCTGGATACTACAAGGTACGACAAGTTGTAGTCAATAATGCCGCTAAACTCACTGGACAGCTGCTAATTCCCAGTGGGTTTAATAGCATATTCATTTTTATTTTGCTCATCCAGTTGATGATTTTTAGGTTCTAAAGCGGACGGAGTTTCCGGAAGAAGTACAGCCATCATTTGCGGAATTCACAATTGTCTGCAGGAGAGGTGTCAGATGCTGACAGGGCAAGTAAGCCGTTGATGATGGATTGCATCTCCTCTAGTTCAGCGGTAGTCCACTGAGCCGCATGGGGGGCGACATCTGTGGGGGAGAGGTGGGAAGTGGTTGGGGATTTGGGCATGGGGGTTAGGGAGCAAAAAATTGGAAGTTTAGTGCTATTATGCACCCTAAGTTTGAGTTGTCTTGTCTGAGATTAGGAAGCAATTAACTGCAAGTTGCTCTGATTTTTGCACCCTAATTCGAGTCAAATGTAAATGAGAGATGAAAATCTCTCGATGCAGCTAGTAAAAGTGATCGCGCTCATCGGAATCGCTCCAGTAGGGATAATAGACACAAAGCGTTGGTTCTAAGGGAAAAATATGGCTTCTTACAAGGGCTGGGTTCTAGATGCAGTCAGCAAGTTAGATTACATCACTGTCCATTGCTATCTGCCAGGATCAACAACTCCAACTAATTATGTGCGCTTCGATTATAGGTATGAGGACGTGCGAAATTACGAAGGTGCATATACTCAAGCCCAGCGACAGATCGATGTGATTGAAGGCGTTATAGAGAAAAGGTAATTGTCGTCAGGAAAGAGCCGGTGCAATGGCAACAAGTGAACTGCCACCAGAGCGAATTGCCCGTCCGTGTCCACTTGAGTTCAACTGTTGGCAGATGGGACTACAAGCAGACGGGTATTGTCGTAATTTGAGGTACTGCGTAACTTGGGCAGATAGGTTGCACTCGACAAGTGAACCGGAACATGAACTCGACAAGCAAGACAAGCGTTGGTTTTGTCGAACTTGCGGATACATCTGGAAATCCCGACCTCAAAGCCTTTGCCCCCAAATGCAGCAGTACGGTCCCCATCGCCCTTACCCTGGAGTCGTAGCAACCAGAAGTGAGCTGCAGCAAATGGGCTTGTTGCCAACTCGATTACCTGTAGGAGTGGCGTGGAACATGCTGGGTAAGAGGTTTTATGAACTCTACGACCTTAAGGCAGTGAGGTCCGCTCTCAATTCAAAGGTGCGAATCTATCGAGTCTGTCGTCACTGGAAGGGGCAACCACAAGGAGTTGAGCGCTCGTGGAAGGGAAAGCCAGACGGCATAGGAGATCTAGAAAAGTTTTATACTTATGAGGAAGCTCAGAAGCTGGTAGCGAAATTACAATCTAGACCTCAGAAGCTGGCAGAAGAAACATGGAGCGTCGAGTGCGTTCCTGGCTTGCCTGAAGAGTTTGACTGAAACAACCTATGACAGCCCTGGAGAAGTATGGCTGGTGGGGCAGTGGTAGCAAAGAGCCACCTGCCGATTTGAAGACCAAAAAGCAGTTGTCAGAACTGGGATTAAGACCGTTGAAGCCAGTAGGGTTAATTCAAACCAGTAAGTATGACTGTCTGCTTTATGACCCGAAAGATCCGGCAAGTGCGGCTCCGAAGAGGAAATGCAGTGATAAGCAACTTGAGATCTTAGCCCGGAATCGGGATTTGACAGCGAAAAAAGCTGCCTACAAACGGTGGTGTCGAGAGGGAGGGTGGATTGAATCAGACCGAGTTCAAGCCGTGGAGTGGGCACGAGAGATGATGCAGCGGCAGGACTGGGTGATTTTAGATACGGAGACAACTGGACTCTATGCAGCAGAAGTTGTGGAGATTGCTGTGATCGCTCCTCAAGGTAATCCACTGCTGGATACCCTGGTCAAACCAACTATCACTATTCCAGAAGAGGTGATCAAGATTCACGGGATTACAAATGAGATGGTAGCGGAGGCTCCATCCTTTGTGGATGTCCATTCCCAAATCGTCGCGGCGCTTTTTGGTAAACAAGTAATTATTTACAATGCGGACTTTGATATAGGCATACTCAAGTACTGCTGCCAGTTACATAGACTGCCACTGCTCGGTTTGCGGGAGCGATCGCACTGTCTGATGGAATGGCATAGCCAGTGGGTGGGTGAGTGGAGGGAGTACTTTAGAAGTTACCGTTGGCAACCGTTGTGTGGAGGACATCGAGCGCTGAGTGATTGTCGAGCTGCCCTGAGTTGCCTACAGAGTATAGCGGCTGATACGCCCCATATGTGTTACCCGAAAGGAATTGAACCACCGTGACTAGGATGCGAGGTTCTAGACTCATGCAAAATCAGACTCCGAGTAAAACTCTTTTAGAAGTCCTGCTGTTAATGCAGGAATGTGGGATTGTGCCAGAAAATTGTCACCCTAGCTGGAAGCGGTACTTTCGGCAGAAAAACCAAACTTGCTCATGCGACAAGATACTCCAAATTCTACTGTTGATGCAGGAATATGGCATTGTGCCGGAAAATTGTCATCCCAGTTGGAAGCAGTACTTCCAGGTAGCGGAGGAGTAGACGCGACCACAGATTTGTGCCTCAAGGTGGCGTGCGGCGATGCTGCAAACGCCCGGTTTAACGGCGGCGGAATGTCCGAATGCTCAGGTGTGCGGAACGATTGTGGAGTTGACGCCGGAGGAGGAGGTCGAGCTGCTGAGGGCAAGGCAGGAGGAGAGACAGAGGTGGGAGCGAGTGCGGGTGACGGCGAGGGAGGCAGCACGGATGCTGTTGAGGCATCGGGGATGTCCCCAAACGCCAGAATCACTGGGATTGTTGGAAAGCCTAGAAAGGATTGAAGCCAGGGTAGGGGAAGTACGTGAGCGGTTGGGGACCTTTGAGGGAGAATACATTGCCCCACCTGGATGTGAAGCGCATAGGTACAATGTCAAGCGACCCAAGGGGGTGTTCGGCTACAACAAACTGACAGCGAGGGAAGCGCTGTTTGAGCCAGTAGAGCAGCAGCAAAGGGTCAAGACAATTCACCTGAGTTATGACGATGATGCTCGTAACTTAGAAGCCAGGGAGGGGATAGCGCGGCGCAACAAGCTAATGCAGGCGAACACGCGACTGCGGCAGGTGGAGAGGATGATGGCGGAAGTGCTGGGAGAACTGGAAGCTTAGAAATTGCCGTCAGCTCCGCATCGGCACAAGCAGTCGTCACCAAGGTTCTAGCAGTATGCAACTAGCTAGATAGCTAGAACATAACCGTCTCTGGCAGATGAAGCCGCCCAGGGCTGGTCTAATGCTCCTTCACGGCAGTAGGAAACAAGAGTGGTGCAAGCCCAATGAGCTTACCCGGATGTTTGCAAATCAAGCCCAGAGTTTCTAAGTCAGATAACTTAGCATCGGGACCAGAGGAGGTGAGGCTGTAGCCGACAGATGTAGCCAGGTGATCTCTAGTTAGTAGTTGTGGGTGGGCGGCAAGCAGCAGGCGTAGGAACTCGGCATGACCATCGGTGTATTTGCTCTGTAGCCAATGCAGCCAAGCTTGATGTAGCTCAGCTAAGGAACTGATTTGAGCAATGGCGGTAGGCTCAACCAGGGAGCGACCTAGCTCTGTGAGTGAGAATCCGTGGTTGAGTCGCTGAATCAGTCCGGCAGTAGACAGTACCCTGGCATGAGTAGCTGGACCAGAGGACCTGGGGGATTGACCAGAAAAGATAGCCAGGTTGTCCAACTGCAAGGCAGGAATTCCCAAGCCTTCTAGCTCTCCCAGCACGTTGAGCATCCGCTGTTGAGAGGGCTTCAGCTGCAAATCCAATGACTTGGGCACTGAAGGAGTGGGAGCAGACACAGAATGCTGCTGGCACTTGGCAACAGGATGTTTAGGCTCCACAGTAGTTGGAGGATGATTGCTCGGTATAGCTTCTAAGGCAGCAACAGCGGCGTTCAGCCGTTCCAGTATGGCACTGCCCGCGCTGAGCAAGTGGTTGCCTGTATCTAGAAGTTGAGCCCCTAAATCCACGAGTGAGTGAGCTGCCGTTTCTAGCCGTTCGACTTCGCCAGCTTGAAAGATGGGAGTTGTAGTTGGCAGAGTCGCTAGCTGGACTTTGAGGTCAGCAATCTGCTGCTCGTAGGAGGCGATCGCTCCTTGGGTAGCGGCATCAGCAGTTGGGGATGCGTCAGACTGGCTGGGTAGGATTTGAAGTTGGTCAATGGCGGCTTGCAGCTGCTCAGGTGGAGGTGGAAGAGGAGGTGTGACTTTGCCAGGTTGAGGGTGGGAGGTCATCACTTCCCCAGTGCGAATCAACAGGGGTACATTGCTGATAGCTGGACCTACGGCATAAAACGTACCAGGGGACAGAGATTTGAGTGTCTCGCGCTGCTTCTTGTCAAAACCCAGGTCATCACCAGCACGACGCACATCCACATCCAATCCAGTACTGCCAATCAGCTTGTTTTTGAGTTCGGCGGCGGCATCCTTGTGGAGTTTGGAAAGCCGTTGTGTAGCCAAGACAGGGGCGTATCCGCGTTTGCGTCCCAGTGTACATAGATCGATAACTGCCTGAGTTGATTCGGCTTCTCCGGCTCCACGTTCAGGGCAGTACTGGTGAGCCTCGTCGAGTACGAGCAAAAGGGGATGCCAAAGGTTGTTAGGAAGTGAGAGCAACTCCTCAAGGAAATGTTTGACGAATTGGCGACGGAGAGGAAGTTTGAGATCGAAAAGGTTGATGACTGCTGAAACTTCCAACTCAACGAGTTGGCGGCAGAGTGAGCCAGCTAAAGAGGGGTGGGCTGGGACATCTGCGTCTTCTCCAACCAGAATGTAAGGAAACTGCTGGCGCAAACTGCTGAACTCTCCTTCCGGGTCTAAGACGAGATGCTGAATCTGACCAAAGGTTTGTTCTAACAAATAGCGTAGAGCCCAAGATTTGCCCCCACCAGAATTGGCTTGGATCAACATCCGGCTAGTGACCAAGCGATCGAGGTCAGCGGTAACTGCGTCTGTTTCGTTAGTGGGTAGAAATCTGAGTAGGGGTGGAATTGCGAGCATTGGAGCGCTCCTGTTTATAGTTGTTTAGCATTCAGGTGGTTAGTAGGCTGGGGCTGCCGTGTGATGTCTATTGCCAGATATGCTTTCTAGAAGGTGGAGGTCGTTGTATAATGCTGCTAATGCAGCATCCCATAAACAGATAAAGTGCGTAGTGGACATCAGCCTAGTTGTTAAGCCCAAGGAAGTCGAGAGGGATTGGCTGAGGCGGTTGAGTGCAGGGATGGTATTCAAAGCTGGATGAAGTCTTGAACTTTATGACCCTGCTTAGTCTTAGCAGTATTGTGCCTTGGGGAAAGTTGATGTTTGGAGTTGTGGTCGGAAATAGCGAGGTGGTGTGATTGGAAGAAGCGTTCAACAGAAGAGCGATCGCTGCCAGACAACTGAGCCACAGCGGTAGGGGTGAGAGCCCATTTTTGGTCAAGTTCAGTAGCGGTGTAGTTGTTAAAGTCCATAATGGCTTGAACAGCCTGTTCGATGCGGACGTCAGCAAGCTCTGAAGTTGGAGGCGAAGATGGGAGTGAGCCGTTAGCCGCACCTGCCACAAAAGCCTTAAGAAGAGTCACATCCTTGCCACGGTTATGAGAGCGAGCATTAGCCACCTGAATTTGCTGATGGTAATCGCTCACAAGATGATGATGTTCCGTCAGAAATTCCTGAGCAGCTTGGCGATGGATGCCAAACTCCCGCTCTAGCAATCCTGGTGTCAGAGCAAATGTATTGTCACGATGTTGGCGGTTCCAATCCTGCACAGCTAGAAAGATCCGCAGAGCCCGGTCCTTAGCGCCACCAGCTTTAGGAGGTTTGGGAACTGGTGCAACACTAACAGATTGCTCGCTCGTCGAAGTCAAGACCGGAGAACTTGTCACCCTCGATGGCACCGAGGTTGATGGCTGTGAGGAGGTGACCGATTGACTCTGCCCATTGCCATTGAGCAACTGACGGAACCCGTCGAGTTTGGCTTGTGCCTGTGCCAGTTCTGTCATGAGACGAGAGTTTTCCGCGCGGATTTGGTCAACATGATTGTGAGCTTGACTGGTAGCTGTCAATTGGGCAACAGCCTGGTCACGTTCTCTCTGGAGTGTTGCTAACTGCTGACGCAACAGCTCGACCTCCTGCGTTAACCAGGCGAGAGTCCGCGACTGGTCAGCAACAGCCTGAGCAAGTATGGGAGTGTCAGGCACCAGAGGTGACGCAGCAGGTAGAGTGGCCTCAGTTGGCGATTTTATCTGTTGTTGGTGGGATTCAATCCAACCTAAGAGAGCCGTCATCTTCTGCTGTTGATTAGTGCAGTCAGGAGCCAGTTCATCAAGTACCGCCAGCCAGCGATCGCGTTCGTTCGCATCAATCCGCAGCGAACCACGCTTAGAGGATGGTCGTTGCCGGACAGAAGGAGATGGCAAGTCGGCTGGCTCGATGGTGGTATCCACCGCTGCGGCAGTCAGCTCGACCGTCTGGGGAATTTGCCCAGCATCTGGAATTGGTAGTGGGTCATCAGCCATAAGCAGAATACCTCTGGTTTGCAGAACCTGACCTGTGTCATCAGCCAAGCGGTAATGGAAATAGTGCTGAGTCGCCGCCGCGTTGGGTAGATGGCGTCCCTGCTCATCCAACAAATGTCCGAGATAATGTTGGAGGAAGCGGTGTTCATGCTGGTGGGGTGGGCAGAAAAAGTGAAGAGCGATCGCGCCATACACCCCGCGTAGTCGGTGGACAGAAACCGTTTTAAATCCATCTAAAATTGGCACAATGCCACCAAAGTATTTCTCAACCCGACGATTGACCCGACCATTAAAAGCATCAATTTCTGGGGCATCATGTCCTAATCCTGCCAGGTTGACCACTGGCGGCAGGGCGCGAAATCGCTCAATTGCCGTCAGCACCTCAGCCGCCGGAATCAGCGTCAGGATATCAAAAGGTGGAGTATCAGGGTCTTTTTGCTGCCCTGCAAAGTGGAGTGTATACGTATATGATGTGCGTTCAAACTTGCCCTTAGCAACCACCTCAGTATGTCGGCGTCCAGTCACAGCACAAAGAGCGAGCGCCAAAGTCTCTGGTTCCGTGCTAGTTAGCAGTTCCCTCGCCTTGTGCAGGTACTGATGCAAAGGTACAACCTGGAGATTGTCCTGGCGCTGATTGTTGTGAGCCGTTGTGGCTTGTCGGAGCTTGATATAAGTGTTTTGGTCAAATTTGAGATAAGTCAGAGCCAAGTGTTCATGGGATTGCCCCTGTTCACCCGTATTGCGTTTGGTCCAGCTTACCCAATGACTGTTCTGGTCAGTCAAGGGCAGAGAGTGATTAGCGATCGCCTCATTAATCAGTCGGCGATAGGTGGGAACAAGATAGCTACCAATAGATGATAGGGGATAGCCTTCTTCTAGCAAAGCGATCTCGGTGTGGCAGAGGTGCCGGATGTCGTCTTCAGAAGTAAGTTGCCGCAAGTGGTCGACAAAGTGCAAGGCAAGCTGTCCGAGTTCGTCTTTGGGCAGCTTAGTGCGATCGCCCCGTGCAATGCGCTGTCGATATCTCTCAATAATTTCCTCTCGTGTCAGGTCAAAGCGGGTAGCGTTGCTCATGGTGTTTCATCAAGTGGGAGCAAGGGGTTGAGACGTAAAAGCAGATCTGGGATGTTGGTTTGCGTAATGTCCCAAACCGTTTCTAAATCAACACGGTCGTATTGATGAGCGAGGACATCTCTAAGTCCCGCCATCTCTCGCCAAGGGATATCAGGGTGTTGAGTTCGCATCACTTGAGAAATGCGTTTGGTTGCCTCGCCAATGATGATGCAGAAATACAAGACAGCGGCTTGTTTCTCGCGATTGGACTTAAACGCTTCAAGCGTCAGCGATTGTACAACTGCTTGAATTTGTTGAGCTGCATCGACAATATCTAGGAGCGCTTCCCCATCGCGATTAGCTGCCGCCATAGATGACTTGCGCTGTAGAGAGAATATTGCGTTTGCGAATCCAGTTATGGCTTTCCTGAATCGCTTTCTTACTGACAAGATCGACCTTCCGCCTAAAAAGAGCTTCTAGCTCATCCTGCATGGCAATCCACTCGGATAGTCCCTTTGGTACGGTTGGCTGGAACTCGACTAACACATCCACATCGCTGTCAGGGCGAAAATCTTCCCGAAGCACAGAGCCAAACAGGGCAAACTCTGAAACCTGCCAGTGTTGACAGAAGGCTTCAATCTTAGACTGCGAAAGGGATAGCCGCACCAAGGTTTGATCTAAATCGAATGGCATGAGCGGATAAGGCTCCCATAGCTCAACTCAGTTCTATCTACAATCCTACGAGTTTATGTGTATAAAGTCAAGTTGAGTGTATATGTATATGTATGGGTTGAGCTGTCGATTAACACGCTTGATCACCGAATTAACACATTAACCGTCCGCAAGGCAAACAGCTATAACCTCCATTTATTAGAGCTCCTGGCTGTTCCTGTGCAGTTCCTTAAATTCACACAATCGCTGTCCCAACTTGGCAATTTGTCCACTTCGGCTGACAATGGCAGACATCTAGCGTGTTAATCTCGCTCAAAAACTTGGCAATTTGCTCCGGCTGCCACCCTCAGTCATCTTGGCAATTCCTTGCCCGATTTGGCTTTCACGCTCGACTTGACGTCTGGCAACAGACTCTAGAGGCCATTTAATTTGTTAACGAGGACAAGAAACGAGTTAAGCGACAACAATGCCTACTTTCTGATCGCACTTTTGAGTTGAGTTCACCGATGAATGCGCTCGCACGCTGATCGCAACAAACAATGAGCTTTCGTCATCGTTAAGCAACTTGCCGCATTACCCCTGATAGGAACTCAATCAATTGTTGAATGACGGGGTGCTGTTGAAGGGTATGAATTTGAGTTGGCGTGAGACGGTCAATCACCGTCGAAGGGTCAACTTGAGTCTTGAGCAATTCTTGAGTCGCTGGCTCATTTGCGAGAATCGATGCAATTGTGGGCACGGCAAGCAGAACTTTGAAGGAAACGTTGAGCGGTGCTGCGGGTAGCAATAAGGTATTTGCTAAGCTAATTTTTTCTTGGATTTCGGCTTCCTTCTGGGTTTCGGCATCCAAGACTATCACCACTGGACGCGCTCGATCCGATAACAAAGTGCCTGCCGCAGAATAAACTGACGATCGCCCATGCGTGGCATAAAATACAAGGTTTGAAGCCAGGGGAGCAGGCAGCAGTTTCCGCAGAAGCGTTAGATCGATTTCACGTTCGGTCACAAGGTAAGCGGATGTCATGGCAAATCTCCCAGGTCGATGCGATAGTTGGCAGTGGCACGTTCGACACAGTAGCGGTATTTCTGAATTAGCCCCGGTCGAAACGTTTGACGCTGAAGGGCATAGTCGATTTCGCTCCCTTCCCACAAGAGAATGGCTTGATTCGCATTGTACTGCGCTAGAATCTGCGTTGCTGGGGTGAATTGCGTGGTGGTAAAGATGAGTCCGATGACTCCGGCGGGTCTTCTTAACAATTGATTGCGGAGCTTAGCGACGGGATCGATCGCGATGTTGTCCGTCCGATCTTTACACTCGACCAGGCAAGCAAACCCATCGCAGTAAACAGCTCCATCAATTTGTTCGAGAATCGTGCCGCCCATTTGAATGCTGTAGGGATAAGTAACACTGGCTCCTTCGAGTTCAAAGGCTCGAAGAATCAGATACTCCAAGGCTTTACCAGGTTCCCAATCTGGTGTGTTACTCGCTTCAATTTGAGTCCAGAGGGCGAGGAGTTGAGAACGGTCATACGTTGCGATTCGTTGTTGATATTCAGCAGCACTCGTCATGCAATCAGATTCTCGCAGCTGTCGATTAACACGCTTGATCACCGGATTAACACATTAATCGTCCGCAAGGCAAACAGCTATAACCTCCATTTAGTAGAGTTCCTGGCTGTTCCTGTGCAGTTAGTCCCTTTGGTGCGGTGGGCTGAAATTCGACCAACACATCCACATTGCTGTCAGGGCAAAAATCTTCCCGAAGCACAGAGCCAAACAGGGCTAATTCTGGGACCTGCCAGCGTTGACAGAAGGCTGCAATCTCAAACTGCGAAAGGGACAGCCACACCAATGTTTGATCTAAATCAAGTTGCATCGCGCTCCCAGATACCAACCCTCTACTATTATATACAATCTTAGCTATTTATGTGTACAAAGTCAAGTATGAGTGTATGCGTATACTGCTTGGCTCAGCATGTGAAACTCTTATTTAGCAAGTATTGTAGTAACAACCGTCTCCTGATTCGTATGTTTAATTGATACAAATTCCTTATACAGATAGGATTCTCAAAAGTAAAGGTATACGAAATCTTTATACATATATACTGATTTAGACAAGATTCTTATACTCTTATAAATGCAGAGAGCTATTTGGAGAAAGCCCTTGCCCGAAACCCTTATAGAATAAAGGTTTTGCAGGACGTGTCTCATACATGTATGAG
>Ga0213881_10001476_pt1 | contig 11159 bp, 7 predicted proteins | sample BarmaccoBMER_R08_FD_160104 | JGI IMG/M metagenome (GOLD analysis project Ga0213881, IMG submission 160104) | Barbacenia macrantha exposed rock microbial communities from rupestrian grasslands, the National Park of Serra do Cipo, Brazil - ER_R08 ... | reverse complement strand
CGCCACCACACGTTTGTCCGCGCCCCCCACGGGGCGCGCCACAAGTATCTCCGCACCAACATTCGGCAATATTCGGCCGTAGTAGTCGACGAGCTGCGGTGATGCCCATACCGTGGGAGGGCGGTCTTCTTTGAGCGGTCACTGTGGTCTGACTGGCATGCTAGGGCTCAGGACAGCGCGCACGTCTCTCACCGTACCGGAGAAAATAATCAAACCGATCTCTTCGGCGCGCGCCCGAGGACAGTCTCCGCCCCTCCTGGCCGGGTAAAAACATCAAGTTCGCGCCACACCCCATCCTCGTGACGGCCAGCTCAGCATCCTAGAAAATTGGATTTCTGTTGTCGAGAAGAAGACCGTGTTCCCGAGTTCACGGGGTGCATCAGCGCCGCGTGCCGCTAACTCCGGCGGGAGGCATCTATCACCCATTCGCACCGCACGGCAACTCCTGCCGTCACCGTGAATTATGTGACCGTCGAGCGGTGGGTGCAGCTTGCCATGCCACTGAGCAGGAAGCGAGGAATCCCGTCAACCCCGATCACAGGCTTGTGAAGCTTTGACTACGGCCAATCTGCTATCGGTGCTCTTGCGGAGCCGGTCCGCGTCTTCACTTGTTGCGCGGTGGTACCAGTCGATCATCGAGTGCATTCTTGGTCATAACATAGATGAGCACACGGCGTTGTTCCGGCCTACAGCGGTGGCAATTGTGGTGGCATTCGCACCTGATCGCCAGCATTCACCGACGACCGACCGGCACTATTGACCTGCTCAAACGACGGGCGTGATTCGGCCTGAACTGTAGGTCGACGAGCTTGAAAGCGTATTCCTCGCCTCGAACTGGAAGGCCATGGAATACGCGGCATTTTGACCCGGGCTCTTCCGGGGGCCTCAGTGGGTCAGCAGGGCGGCATGCTGGCCCTCGCAGGTCCCACATTGCTTCAGGCGAAGAAAACGCGTAGCGAGGTCATCAAGATCGACACCCCACTTTACCCCCACATTTGGGGCGGTACATGGTGGCAAATGTTCGGCACCGATAAGCGGTCCCGTTCGGTAATCGTGCGGCTAGCGGGCACTGTCGGGTAGCGTCCGGTGCTGGTCAGTGGGTTCGACTCCGAATCGGAAGGACGGCGGTTCGACCCCGCCCCTGGCCACCACGTCTGACCAGGCTAAACCACCCAATCTGTGCACTCTACGATTGCTCGCTGTCCCACGGATTGTCCAATTCTCCGGCTCAGACTGCCCCGCTTGGGTACACGGGCCTGTCGCAGCTACCACACCTGTGTTGCCGAATCCGCCTTTACGGTGATTTTCAAGGCGGCGCGCTCCGAGCGCCGCGGGCCGGGCCCGCCTCCCGCTTCGCTACCGGTGGTCCGGCCCCTTGCGCCAAGCCGGCACGCTCCCCGCAGTCCGTGTAATTGCTTTCGCGGTTTCACGAGTCCGTTAGTGGATCGCAGATATGCCTGGTTGGTGGCTGGCCGGCGGCCCGGGGCGGGAGGGTTAGACCGGCGGCCTGCCGAGGTCTGGGGCTTTCACTGGCAGACCACGGTGTGCAGCACGCTGGTCGCATCGCTGTCTCTTCGCAGGGTGACCATGGCACGCTCGGAGCGATCACCAAGCACTTACCAGACCGGGTGACGGTGCACGCTCGGCCGAATCCAGGGGCCGCTGGCGGGTGCACCGGGGTGTAGAGCGGCGGGTTATTGGTATCGGAGGGCTTGGATGGGGCGTAGCCGGGCGGCGCGGTAGGCGGGGTAGCCGCCGGCGATGAGCCCGATGGCCAGGCTGATGGTGAAGGCGACGAGTACGGGCGGGGCGGACAGCACGGGGCTGAACCCGGCGAGTACTCCCGAGGCGGGGGCGATGGACGGGGCGAGGATGCGGATCAGCAGGGCCAGGCCGATCCCGGCTCCTACGCCGAGCAGGCCCCCGAAGCCGGCGAGCACGGTGGATTCGAGGAGGAACTGTTCGAGGATGGCGCGGCTGGTGGCGCCGATGGCTTTGCGGATGCCGATTTCGCGGGTTCGTTCGGTGACTGAGACGAGCATGATGTTCAACACTCCGATTCCCCCGACGATCAGCGATAGTCCAGCAACAACCGGGGTGAAGATGACCAGGATGGTCACGATCTGGTTGAAGCTGGTCAGTCGGGAGCCCAGGGTTTGGATTTGGTAGTCGCGCCTTTGCGGGTCGGTGACGTGGTGGCGGGCATCCAGGATCTGGGTGATCTCGGCGGTGGCGGCGGGCACGGCTGCCTGTGAGGTGGCTTCGGCGGTGATTTGATGCAGTTCATTGCTGGTGCTGCCGTAGCCGTAGCCGAAGACGTAGCGGCGGGCGGCGCCCAGCGGCATGATCGCGGTGTTGTCCATTTGTTGGCCGTAGCTGGCCATCACCCCGACGATCCGAAACGACGATTTGTCGATCTGGACGGTCTGGCCCAGTGCCGCGGAAGTGCTACCGAAAAGGGTGCGCGCCACGGTCGGGCCCAGCACCACCACCTTGGCGTTGTCACTGGCCTGGGAATCGGTGTAAAACGATCCGGCGGTGACGTTGCGGTTGTTGGTGCTAGCCCAGTTGGCCGTGGTCCCGACGATATTCGCAGTCAGGTCCTGGGCGCTGCCGGTTTGGATCACCGTCGGAGTGGTAGTGGCGCCGGGGGTCGCAGCGTCGGTGACGGCGGGGGCGACGCTGGCCACGTCGGGCGCGTTGGCCAGGGCCTCGGCGTCGCCGTCGGTCAACGGATGCGCCGGGGGACCGTTGGGTACCGCCTCCGCCTGCGACACGATGGTGATGTTGTTGGAAATCGGTTCGATGCGCGCGTCCACGGAGTTTTTCACCCCGAGGCCACAGGCGGACAGCAAGATCACCGCGGAGACTCCGATGATCAGCCCGAGCATGGTCAGCATGGAGCGCAGCCGGTGGGCGCGCACCGCCCTAAGCGCAACGAGTAACGCCTCTTTGAGGTTCATTTGGTGGCCGTTCCCCGACTCTGCCGTACTGCACTGATCGACAAGGGCATCACTTCAGAGATAACCCCTGTTTAGCGCTAGTGTCCCGTAAGCTTCTGGACTTCTGACTCGATCCATCGAACTTTGGCAAGGATTGTGTCGGCATCGGCGGTCCAGGTGAACGGTTTACAGTTGGCGTTCCAGTTGGCGATGTAGTTCTGGATCGTAGTGATGAGTTGTTTGACCGAGCTGAATGTTCCTCGGCGGATCGCTTGGCGCGTAATCAAGCCAAACCATATCTCGATCTGGTTGATCCAGGACGCTCCGACCGGCGTGCGGTGAAAAGTGATGTTCGGATTGGCAGCCAGCCAGTCGTGCACGTCCAGAGTGAAGTGCGTGCCCAGGTTGTCCACGACGACGTGAATCTCGCGATCGGCGTACTGGGCAGCGACCATCTTCATGAACGTGAGAAATTCTTCCGATCCGCGTCGTGGATAGCATTCTCCGGTGACTTTGCCGGTCGCGACATCCAACGCACCAAACAGATTGACTGTGCCGTGCCGGACGTAGTCGTGCGTTCGCTTTTCCGTTTTATCGAAAGTTAGAGGAAGCAACGGCTGAGTACGGTCCAGGGCTTGCACTCCGGACTTCTCGTCTACGCACAGCACCACCGCAGCCGCCGGTGGGGCCAGGTACAAGCCCACGACGTCGGCAACCTTCTCGGCGAAGAGCGGATCCTTCGACAGCTTGAAGGTGTCCTGCCGATGCGGCTTGAGTCCATGTTCGCGCCACAGGTCAGCCACAAAGACATGCGACACCTCAATACCTTCCTGTCGTTTCAGATATTTCGCCATTTCTCGACTCGACCAGTGTGACAAACCGGTGTGCCCTGGCGGACTCGTCCTGCTGAGAGCAATAATCCGGGAACGAACGCGGTCGTCGTGCGTTCTTGGCTTCCCCGGATGCGGTATCCCACGGAGACCATCAACACCAGACTCCGCATACCGCATTGGCCACAATCGGGCGGTCTTATCTGTTACGCCTGCCCACTGGGCGATCTGAACCGCGGAATGGCCATCATCCCACCACAACACCAGCCGGGCCCGTAAAGCGAGCACAGCATCCACCGACTTGTCACGCACTAGACGGTTCAATTGATCACGTTGATCAACAGTTAGAACACCACGTTGAGCAGGCATGAGGGGATAATCTCATGCGTAGGATATCAACAGGACACGACACGCTTACGGGACACTAGTACAACGCTAGTACAAAGGAGTCCAGCGAATTCCCAGCCGGTTTTCAGCGAACTCACTAACTTCATGACGCTGCGTCAACGTGCTACCCCGCTTGGTACACGAGATGACACGGCCGTCCTAGCTGCGCGATGGCGACCGTTCCCATATGTCTTAGGTGACTGTCAAGTGATCTTCAGGCTGTTCTTACATAGCGGGTCATGTCTGAAACTACAAGCTTAGAACGCCATCGTTCACCGGCGCGGTGCACGAGGGTCGGAGAGAGCCTGCATGGGGAATGCCGGCGGAATCCCTCGACGGACCAGAAGTACGCGCCGCTGGTCTTCTCAGCGCCCACGCCAGCCGCTCACCGAACCCCTCACGCTGGCAAGCCCTCGCAAGTGCCAACGAAGACGTGGCAAACCCAGGGTGGGCAGATCTCCATGTCAATCATTCGCGCACAGCGCAATGCCAACGCGAAATGGCGGCGGGTCCGACCACGGCAAATTAAGACAAAGCACCACGTCAATGCTATGCGCAGCCTGTTACTGACGAAGCATTCCGCGTGCTGTTCTCTCACAAGATCTTGCCAATTTATGAGGATCCTGCCCTCGCCGGGCAGGCAGGCCTCCGGGATGGCCAGACATAGACTCGCCGCGACAGGTGAGCGGGGTGTGGCCTCCCGCCGACCTCCCCGAGGGCTACCACGCGGCAGCCCAGGGGCAGAGCCCACGGCACACACACCAGTTCGGTCGAGGGCTGCCCCTGGGCCGCCGCGTGGTCGGACTGCGTCAGGCCGACGGGATGCCACACGAATCCCGACGTGCAAGATCTGTGATCCGTGCCCCTGTCGGAGAGTCCGTCACGAAGCACCTGACCAAAAATCAGATCTTTCACGAGCAGGCGCATAGCCGGTAGGAGCTCGCCGCTGCGTGGCCTCCTGGACTACATCAGTTGGTACATCAACGGTTACGAACGACCATGGACATCCTCGGACGTGAAGACGAGGCTGAGGCATGTCCATGGACAAATAGCAGATCCTGGCGGGATGTCGCTTCCGACTACGGATCCCATGGTTACTATGGTCCCGCCACAACGTCTTACCTCCGGCGCAGGCGTCGGAAGTTAGGATGCACCTGCTGGCTTGGAAGTCGGTAGTAGATCACGCTGATCAGGCAGGCGTAACGTTCTCCGCCTGCGGGCCCTTAGGGCCTTGGGTAATGTCAAAATTGACTACTTGATTCTCTTCCAAGCTTCTGTAACCGGATGAACTGATTGCCGAGTAATGCACGAACACGTCCGGACCGCCACCATCCTGAGCGATAAACCCGAATCCCTTCTCCGCATTGAACCACTTGACAGTACCCGTAGCCACGTTACCGACCTCCGGCGTTGTTCAGTAAGGGCCCTCATGGCCCGGCGGCAGACTCTACCGCAGCAGCGGCCCACCCTGGCGCCACAGCACCATGTGGTGACGGGTGCGCGGCGAACCCTCCCGGAGTGTGGTAGTCCATCGCCGACGGTCCGCGCTCATCTGCTGCATCCACATTTTTTCCACACCCCTGTGCATGTACGCGCCGCCGAACCGCCCCTACCGCATGGCGGTCAACTGTGGCACGCCGCAGTGCAGGCCATCGGCAGGTCAGCGTGCACCAACTGGCGCGGTAGAGAGATTTCCAAGCTCACGACGAATCGCGCATGCAGCACCAGTACCGCCGTGTGGAAGTTGGCCGGATACCGATTCAATGGCTTTTGCCCGAGAAGCAGGTACCCAACGAGCGCATGGCCGAGTGTCGCGTCCCTGAGAACCGCGTGCGCATCGTGGTCTCATCGTTGGTCTCATCCGTCTACGTTCGTCCGCGTTCATCAGCATCCACAATCAATGTGGCAGCGCAGGTGGCGGACGTTAACGGCATTCAGGGAACGATTATCCAGACTCCTGAAAATCGGAAGGGGAGCGGTTCAACCCCGCCCCTGACCACCGTATTTGACCGTGCTATACGGCGCGACTACAACAGTGCTGCATGTTGCCGAAGACCTCTTATAGGTTTCAGGGCGGACGGGCGGCCCCAAATGCAGCGCAAATCAATCGTCTGAATTGCCTGTACCGTATGCGTAGCCTGGGCGGTATCAGCCTGAATAGGTGAGCTGGCCGAGTCCGCGGGCGTCGGCGGGGTTGGGTAGTAGGGCGTGGCGTCCGAGTGTTGGGACGGGGTTTGGTGGGGGTTCTTGCTGGGTGTGTTGGTAGGTGTCTTCGTGGAGTTGGTTGTAGAGCCCGTTCGCGGCGAGGAGTTGGTGGTGGGTGCCCTGTTCGGCGATCTTGCCGTGGTCGAGTACGGCGATTCGGTCGGCGAGGGGGGTCAGTGTCAGGTCGTGGGTGATCACGATTGTGGTCTTGGTGTGGGCGAGGGCACGTAGTGTTGGTGCGAGTGCGGCGATGGAGGTGGCGTCGAGTCCGGTGGTGGGTTCGTCGAGGATGAGCACTGGTGCGTTGCGCAGCACGGCGCGGGCCAGCGCGATGCGCTGGCGTTGGCCTCCCGACAGTGCTGCGCCGCGGTGTCCCAGCGGGGTGAGGTAGCCCTGTGGGAGGGTGGAAATGAATTCGTCGGCGCCGACGGCGCGGGCGGCGGCGCGGATGGCGGCGGGGTGGGCGTCGGTGGTTCCGTAGGCGATGTTGTCGGCGACAGTGCCGGTGAGCACTGCGTTGTCCTGGGGCAACAGGGTCACGCTCGTGCGCAGTGCAGCCAGGCTGAAGTCGCGCAGGTCGGTGCCATCGAGTGCGATTCCTCCGGTGGAGGGGTCATAAAAGCGCACTAGTAACTGTGCCAGGGTTGATTTGCCGGACCCGCTGGGGCCTGTGATCACCAATAGCTGTCCAGGCTCGGCGCGCAGCGAGACGTTGCACACGCTGGGGCGGTCGGCGCCGGGGTAGTTGAAGCTTACGTGGTCGAGCTCGACTCGGCCGATCCTGGCTGGGCGGTCGACCCGGGTGTCGGTGACGGCGCGTGGGGTGATGGTGTGTGGCGTGATGGTGGGGTCGGTGACTAGCGGGGCTGTGTCGAGGATCTGGCAGAGCCGATCGCCGCTGGCCTGGGCTGCGGTCGCCGAAAGCATCAGGTCACCGAGGCGGTGTAGCGGGGCGTAGAGGAATCCGAGGTAGGTGGTGAACGCGACGAGGCCACCGATGCTCAGCCGGTGCGCGGAGATTTCCCATGCCCCGACACCGAGTACAGCAAGGATGCCGAGTGTCTCGAACAGGTCGGTCAGTGGGGTGTAGATCGCGGACAGCCGGGTTTGGGCTAACCGGGCATGCAGCCAGCGCTGTCCCTCCTGATGCAGCCGTTGGGATTCCCGGACCTGGGTGCCGTAGGCCTGGATCAGCGTCATGTTCGCGATGCCCTCCTCGACGACTGCGCTGATCGCGCCGTTGGTGTGCCGTTCGCTTTGTGACAGCGTGCGGATGCGGGTGGAGAATTTGCGGGTCGAGATCGCCACCAGCGGCATCAGCACCAGGACGGCCAGCGCCAGATCCCAACGGATGTAGAACGCGGCACCGGCGAAGAACAGGATTGCCGCCATCGAGGACAACGCTTGGACGATCCCCGAGCAGACCAACTCCTCGATGGCCTCGACGTCACCGCAGAGCCGGGCCACAAGATCGCCGAGCGGGTGCCGGACGAAGAAGTCCGGGCTGAGCCGTTGCAGGTGTTCGAAGGCTCGATCGCGCAGTCGGAGCAGGAAGTTTTCCGCGGTCCGGGCCATCAGGTAGGACCCGCCGAAGGTGGCCATTCCCCCGGCCGCAGCGGCGCCCAGCCACACTGCGGCGGGGCCCCAGTAGGCCATCATGGCGCCATCGGCGACCGCACCGTTGACGATGTCGGAAAACATCCACACCGCCACCGTGTCGGTCGCCGCCGCGACGATCAGCAGGACCGTCGCCATGGCGATCGCGGCACGGTCGGGTCGGGTTAACAGCCGGAACCGGCGCAAAAGGTGTATCACCGCACGGCTGGTGCCCACGACCCGACCAGGTTGCCCAGCCGAAGTAGCTCGCACCGCACCAGACCCCTCGGAGCTGGTCATCGAAACCCCCGGTCACAATAGGATTTCCAGTCGCGTCGACCAGAAATGATTCAAACTTGTTGTTCTTATCGAGTGTTGAGTCTTTCAACGGACTGCGGAGACCGTCTCGGAAGAGCTGTAACAACACTGCACGGCAAGAGGCCAGGGCCGGCATATCACCGACCCCGGCCTCTTCAGCTGCCCGACTCAATGATTGCGGTTGCGCTTACCGTCGCGCCGCCTGGTGGCCCCGCACTTACGGGATGGAAGAGGACTGAACTTACTCATGATTCCCTCCTAGGGTTGCAAGCCCGACCCTGCGCCGGACCGCTAACAACGACACTAGAAGCGACAGCTGTGTATTCCCTGTCCGTGCCCTGTCCATGTCCTAGGTGGGCTGTTGCGTTGACGAAATGCGGGCGTGGCAAGCCCGAGTGGAGTGGTGATCAGATGGCAGAGGGCGAGTTTGGTGAAGGCCGCCGGAAGCTGTCCTTCGGGTCAGCATCGACGCCGAGTTCAAGTGACTGCGCCGGGGGTTTTGAATGAACGCGTGGCCGGTGCTAATGACACGGGCGGAGCGCAGCCGTTTCAGTCTGCGCATTGGAGTCACTCTGGCATTGAGCCGGCCGTGATCGGATTCAATGGATTGTTCGCGTATTGCTCGATGACATGGCAGGCAGTGGGCGGCAGTTCATCGAGCACTTGGGCGTAGGCCGCGGCTTGCTCGGTGGTCACCTCGGTCGGGCGTAGGCCGTGCTCCAGCGCCGGGTGAAGAACTGGCGGGGTGGTCATCAGATCCCGTTTCTGGGATACCAGTACATCGATGATCTGCCCGAACTGGTACAGATAAACCTACTGCCCGGCGACTTTCACATAGGCCTCGTCCACGAACCACCTCTCACCGGGGCAGTGCCGGCAAGGGTAAGCCGCGTCGATCAGCAGCGGCGGGAACCGATACACCCAGCAAGAGATGCTGACGTGATCGACCTGGATCTCGCGTTCGCCCAGCAATTCCTCGACATCTCGATACGACAGGCCGTAACGCAAATACCAACGCGCCGTCAATATGAGCACGTCTGGCCGGAAGCGGTATCCGGCGAGCTCGACCTCGATGCTGGTCCGCGGGGCTGGCGACGACGCATTAGCTCAGCCTTCCTGAGCTCGTCATCCGTCCATGCAACAGTGCCCTGGGGCGGCAGGCTGTGGGCGATCGACACCGACGACGGCCGGGCGATCTGGTCGACATCTATCTCCGATTACACCGGCGTCCCCGATGACCTGTCTCGCACCAGCTCCGCCTACTGGCGTGGCGAGCTGTTTCTCGGCACGAACGCCCAGACCATGCCCCAATCTGGCGTCGTGCACGGCGCCTACCTGGTCTGCCTCAACGCGCGGACCGGCCAGCAGCGTTGGAAGACCTGGTCGACCCCGACCCGACGACCATCGTCACCGGCTCGCCGACCGTCGACGATGACGTCGTGTACCTGGCACGTCATCCAAGGCCGTGGACCTGAGCCAGGAGACGACGTTCCGCGGTTCGATCGAAGCGATCGAGGCGTGCACCGGCCGTATCGTGGTGGAAGACCGACACTATTCCTAAGGGCTAATTTCCTGTGAACCCACGTACCTATCTGTCTGGTTAGCGGGCCATGCCGCGTACGCCGTGTAAGGCGTGCGCGCCACTGAAGGCGCCACTGTGACCTCCACCGGCCAAAATGACCAAGATGATGATTAACGTGAGCGCCCCAAGGCCGACTAGCAACAGGATCACCGTCGTGGCGGTGCGTGGCGTTGTCGGCTGGTAGGTGGAGAGGTCTTGCGGTTGCGATTGCGTTACCGCTGGATCCGTTGGCCAGTGGCTAGGCGTCGCTGTCCGCGATTCGTGGCTGATGTTAGCCCAGGGCTCTGACGATGTAGCGGAGAGAGACCCCTGCGCTGATGACTCCTTCTGCACATTTAAGGTGATCCCGTTTACGGCGACTGATGACGTAGTTAGATCTCGGGTCGGGTCCTCCACAGGGCAAGATTCGACCAACCAAGGCAGTGGCGTTTCCGTGGTGGATAGGGGAATCTCTTCCACAAGTTGTGACATGGTCTGCGTCCCGTCTAGTTCAGATCGAGCGTCTAGATTCTTTCTTTGTCCTGCTAACCGAACCCGGTTTAACCGGGGGATACTACGTCGGTGTGATGGTCAGGAAGTACCTGTCTTTGTTGAGCTGTGATCCGCAACGAGCGTTAGCGGCGGCCGGCGTGACATGAAGCCTCCCGCATCGTCTGTCTTGTTTATCGCGACCGCCGCGTGGATGTCACTGTGTGCTTCCTATGAACTGCATGAGGTTTTGCTGTGTCGCGCACTCTCGGCTGCTGTCAGCCACGCCTTCCGCTGTAGTCAGCCGCGACGACCATGGCCGATACCCGTGCTCACGTGACCCAATCTCCACCACGAATACACGGAAGCCGTGTCACTGCCCCCGGCGCTCGCTCTAGGCTCGTCCTCTCCTGCTACTCCGCGTTCGGGTTCTGACCGCAACCATAGAGGCTACACAGCGTATCCATAGGAAGGGGTCCTAGCTTCATCGCGGAAGTCGTCCGGAAATATGACGATCAGGAGAAGGGATTCCGAAATGGCTATTTCAATCATTACCGAAGGGCCCGTGGACCTGGAGGGTCGAGGTGGACTTGAGCGTGTGGCTGCCCAACTGTCGCGAGATGTGGGCGTACATGGTGCACCTTATGCGCCAACGGCAGACCTAGGTTCGTCCTTCCTGGCCGGTGAGCGTGACGCCGGTCGGGACCCGGGTGGTTGGCGTGGTGAGCATGACGCCGGTCGCGATCCGGGTGGTTGGCGTGGTGAGCATGACGCCGGTCGCGATCCGGGTGGTTGGCGTGGTGAGCATGACGCCGGTCGCGATCCGGGTGG
>Ga0213881_10001475_pt1 | contig 11164 bp, 6 predicted proteins | sample BarmaccoBMER_R08_FD_160104 | JGI IMG/M metagenome (GOLD analysis project Ga0213881, IMG submission 160104) | Barbacenia macrantha exposed rock microbial communities from rupestrian grasslands, the National Park of Serra do Cipo, Brazil - ER_R08 ... | reverse complement strand
GCCGCGTTTCACCTGCCGCTCATCATTGTGGCGGCAACTGTAATTAGCGCCTTCGTTCTGGCCGGTGTCTGGCCGCAGTTCCGCTACTGCGTCTTTGCCCATAACATGGTGCCGAACATCGACCCGAAAAACCATAGCCCGTGGCTGCGCTGGGCTTATCCTTTTCTGCTCGTACTCATTGCGGGTGGGGCCACGTACGTTGCGCGATGGCAGTCGCACGATGGTCGCGCGCCGCGGCGAACTTTCGTGTTTGCGGTTGTTGCGGTTTACCTGGCGACACTGTGCAGCTTCTGGCGCTTGATTACGCGGCAGGATTTTATGCCGGTTACGCCGCTGGCGATTATTCTTTGCACCGGCGCACTGGTTCACTTTGCCGGCATTGTCCTCGGCGCTGATGTCCGAATAGCTAACCGTCGAGCGCGCGAGTGGTGGATACCTGCGGCGGTGGCTGCTCTCACAGCCGCATCGTGCGCGATTGTGACGCGGCCCTTATGGCATCCCGCCACTGCGCGGGAGTTCGCTCGGCTTCGCGCGGTGCTGACTCTTACGCGACCAGATGAATTCGTGATGGACTCGAAAGGCGAAGCCATTTTCCGGCAACGATGTATCCGCGCGGTGCTGGAGCCGGTCACGCTCGAACGCATTCAGCGTCACGAGTTGATAGATGACGTCGAGGAGCGGTGTATCGCCACGCGCACCTGCCTGGTTGTTACGGGCCCGCGGCTGCGAGTACTGCCGGCACATGGCCGCGAATTCATTTCGCGCAATTTCATCCCGGTGCTCGGCGGGCTGCGCGTTGCTGGAGGTCTGCTTCATGCCGCGGCGGCGAATACGCCGGTACTGCATTTCACCGTTAGGATCCCGGCTGAGTACGACCTGGTGGCCCACAAGAAAACCGTCGCCGGCATCTTAGATGGAACCGAGTGCCACGGCGCCCGCTTCCTCGAATCCGGGGAGCATACCTTTGTGCCGGGCGCGAGCGTCTCGCCCGTTCAGTTTGTCTGGGCGCGAGCGGTCGAGAACCATTATTTTCCGAGCGAAAAAGTGCTGGCCGCAGATGTCCTCACGGATGACGAGATGACGACGCCATCCGCCAGAGATTGATTGCGGAGGACTTTTCCGGGGGAGTTAGCGGAGAGTTTGCAGCGTCCAAGTCCAGCCCCGATTCTGCTGAAATTCGAGCCAGGCGAAGCTCGGTGGCGCGCCGCGACTCGGTCGCGTGACACAACCGGGGTTGAGGAAGCGGACGCCGTTGATGATCTCATCGCGCGGCACATGGGTGTGGCCGTGCAGGAGCATGTCGCAAGCGCCGAGTGCCTGGCGGGGTGATGGAGGAATGTGCTGAAGACGAAAACGTGTACTATTCCTCGTTAGCTCCAGCATCAGGCGCCAGTCGGGGTTAGTGTCACAGTTGCCGCGTACCAGGGTCACGGGTGGCCCGATTAGCTTCAACTCCTGCAAGAGCGCGTCGCTACAAACATCGCCCAGGTGCCAGATCTCGTTAGCTATGCGCGCTGCTTCGGTGACAACTGGTGGGAGCTTGTTGTGCGTGTCGGCGATAACGAGAATGCGTTGCGCGGTCTGTTCGGTTGCCATGTCGAGAAGTACGAGAGATTTGTCACTAATCCGGCGAGGACAAATCGCGAGACATTCCTTTGGCGGTCGTTTGCAGCGAGGAGCGGCGACGTCGAACTCGCGCCGAATGACAACCAGAGCGGCTGGCATTACGCTCTGCCAGAATGTCTTTCAGTGATTTCGGCCTTTCAGCGGAAGCAGTGCGCGGCGCGCAGGCGATGGGATTCAGCGAACCGACGCCGATCCAGCTCCGGGCCTTTCCGATCGTACTCGCAGGGCGCGACCTCATCGGAACGGCGCAGACAGGCACGGGCAAAACGGCCGCGTTCGCTCTGCCGATTCTGACCCTGCTCGCGCAACACGGGAAATTCCGCTGTCTTGTCCTCGAGCCGACGCGGGAGCTCGCGGCCCAGGTGGAAACGGCCTTTCGCGACTACGGCCGGTTCACCGACATTCGCGCCACCGTCGTCCATGGGGGCGTCGGCTACGGCAAACAACGCGACGAACTCAAGCGAGGCGTGGACGTCGTCATCGCTACGCCGGGGCGGCTGCTGGATCATTTGGAGCAAGGCACGCTCCACTTTCGCGACGTCCACATTCTGGTGCTCGATGAAGTGGATCGCATGCTCGATATGGGCTTTTTGCCCGATGTGCGGCGGATCGTGAATCGGATCTCGAGCGACCGGCAGACACTGCTGTTTTCCGCGACGCTGCCGCCAGAAATCGAAAGGCTGGCTGCGACTGTTCTTCACGAGCCGGAAGTTGTCGAAATCGGGGCGCGGCGTTCGCCTGCTGAAACGGTCACTCACGCGGTGTATCCGGTCGCGGCCGAGCAAAAGTTCGACCTCCTCATGGCGCTGCTCGAGCGCACCAACTTTGATAGCGTCCTGATTTTTTGCCGGACAAAACAGAACGCTGATCGCGTGGCGCACTCGCTCAAGCACGCCAAGCACGCGGTGGCGGTTTTGCATTCCAACCGTACTCAGCGTGAGCGAATCGAGGCGCTGGAAGGATTCAAAACGGGGAAGTACGAGGTGATGGTGGCCACCGATATCGCCTCGCGCGGGCTCGACATCGCGGGCGTCAGCCACGTCATCAACTACGACGTGCCGGAGCATCCGGAAGATTACGTGCACCGCATTGGCCGCACCGGCCGCGCGCAAAACGTCGGTGACGCCTTCACCTTGATGAACGGCGAAGAACTGCCCGCCTTGCAAGCCATCGAGCGATTCATCGGCCAAAAAATCCCGCAGCTGAAACTGGAGAATTTTCCCTACAAGTACACCGCGCTTTTCGAGCCACAGGTGATCGCCGGCGGTAAACGCGGCATCGGTGGCGGCCGCACGTATCGCGGGTACTCGTTCGGGCGCAGGCGACATTAGAGCCGAGGGTTGGTGCGCTCGATGACATCTTTCCTGAGTGACCTCCTGCTCGATACTCGCTACGCGCTACGTATGTTTTGGAGAACGCCTGCGTTCACCTGTGTCGCTGTACTTACTCTCATGGCGGGCATTGCTGCTAACGTAGTGATGTTCGGCGTCGTTGAAGCGGTTCTACGACCGCTGGATGTCGCCGAGCCGCGCAACTTCTATCAAGTCCGGAACGGGGTGTGGACGAATTGGAAGTTACTAACTACATCTTATCCGGCATTCCGCGAGTACCAGCAACGGAATACTACCTTCAGCGGACTGGCCGGATACTATGGCTACTGCGAGGCACGGCTGCACGGTGCCGGGGAAAGCAAAGCGATCAATGGTTACGCAGTAACCGGTAACTATTTCGATCTTCTCGGAGTACAACCAGAACTAGGACGCTTAATCCACTCCGATGATGAGCACGGTCCGGGTTCTGCGCCTTTTGTGGTACTCAGCGATAGTCTTTGGCGTAGTGCCTTCAAGGCGGATCCGAAAGTTATCGGTAGCATTATTCGGCTGAACAAGGATCAGTTCACCGTCATCGGAATTACGCCGGCGCGGTTTCATGGCACAGAACGGTTTGTTTGGCCAGACTACTACATACCATTACTTAACTACTTTAGCGCAACTTACCTGAACGATCGCTCAGGTTATGGCCTCACCGTGCTCGGGCGATTAAAGGGAGGCACCACCCGCTGGCAGGCGGCAGAAAATCTCAGCGCAATTTCCGCGGCTCAGGCAAAGGAGCATCCACAAACCGATGCCGGGTTGCCGGTGCGACTAGTGCGTCCGGGACTTTACGCCGATACCGGCGACGTCATTCGCAGTTCTCTGTACGCGGTCATGGGACTGTCACTACTGGTACTGGCGGCGGCGAGCGCAAATCTCGCGGCGCTTTTTGCCGCCCGCGCGGCCGATCGCGGCCGCGAGCTGGCGATTCGTCTGGCCGTGGGGGCAAGCCGCTGGCGTCTCGTGCGCCAACTTCTTACTGAAGCGCTGCTCGTGGCGGTGATCGGCGGCGCAGCCGGGCTCGGCTGCGCTGGGTATCTGCTGAAGGCGATTAGTCGAAGCTCGTTAGCCGCGTTTTTCCCAGTTAACTCGCCGCTCACGGGTGCGCCAATTGTGCTGAATGCAACGAGCTATCTTGTCGCCTTGGTGTTCACTGTACTTAGCGCGCTGTTCTTCGGAATAATTCCCGCGCGACAGATCTGGCGAAGCAGCGAAACGCCAGGGAGCGGTGCCGCAGTGGCAAGCGATTTACCCCGTTTTAGCGCGCGGGATCTGTTGCTCGGCATACAGATCGCGATTTGTGCGTTGATGGTTACAGCTTCTCTCGTGGCGGTGCGCGGGATGTGGCGAACACTGCACGCGCCGCTCGGGTTCCAGCCAAAAGGCGCGACACTTACCGAGATCGACCTGACCGATGCTGAAGCCAATGGCGAGGCTTCGCTCGTCCAAAAGAAAGCGATGATCAACGCCCTCCAAAGCATTCCCGGCGTGACGAGCGCGGGAAGTCTGAGCAAGCCATTTTTCACCGGAGGCCGGCGCGGTACGCCGGTTTTCGCACCGGGAACGACCGAGCTTACGCTGAAGAAGTCGCTGCTCTCCGCCTTAACGTTTGCGATTTCGCCTGAGTACCTCGCGGTTGCGCGGACGCGGCTCTTACGCGGCCGCGATTTTTCCTGGCGCGACACGATGGGGACGCCCGACGTCGTCATTGTGAATGAAACATTCGCGCGCAAGATGTGGGGCGACACGCCGGCTATTGGGCGGCGGTTCATTTTCCTTAACAAGCTGCGGGAAGTCACAGGTGTGGTAGAAGACGGGAAGTACCTCGAGATGCAAGAGCCGCCGCAGCCGGTGGTGTTCCTGCCGCTGGCGCAAGACGAGCACGCTAACACCGCCTTTATCGTGCGGTCGCAACGGCCGCTTAGTGAAATGGGCCCGCTGATCGAACACGCACTTCTATCGGTGGAGCCGAATGCAGTCGTCACCTCGCAGGATTGGTACGCCGCCCTGGCTTGGCCATTGTTTCCGGTCCGCGCAGCAGCGGTGGCGATCGGAACCATGGCCGCGCTTGCATCGATGGTAGCCGTAACCGGCATTTTCGGCATGGCCGCTTACAACGTTAGCCGAAGAATGAAAGAGCTAGGGATTCGCGTCGCCCTGGGCGCGCGCCTGAGGCACGTCCTGAGTACAGCAGTAGGAAAGCCGCTGGCGCTGCTTGGCGCGGGCTCAGTGGTGGGTGTGATGTGGGCGATTTTTGCCAGGTCGTGGCTAGGAGAAATTGTGCACGAGCCCAATCCCGCCGACCCGCTCGTGATGCTCGGCGCCGTACTCACGATGACACTGCTCGGCGTTGCCGCCTCGACGCTTCCAGCCCTACGGGCGGTCGCCGTTGATCCATCCAAACTCCTCCGCGAAGACGCCTAGTACCGAAGTGCGCGTGACATGCCGTTTGTGAGCCGAGGCACAAGGTGCCATGTACTCTCTCCGTTAATGATCGGTAGCGTGCCGACGTTTTTCGCCAGCTACAGAAAGCCGGCTGCGGTGCCGTTGGCGGGTTGAGTACGCGCCACGGAAGGTTGCTCCCGTTTCAGTTCCTTCCATCTTTGCCGGGTGTTTCGCGGACTTGGCACCGGGCTGGTGATTCCGGACGGGTGGCAGCATGAGGCGGCGCGAGCGTTGCAGGAAGGGGCGGACGTGGTGGTTCAGGCGCCGACGGGCGCGGGAAAAACTTACATTTTCGAGCTGCTCTACCCAGCCTTGAAACAGCGCGCGGTTTTCACCGTGCCGACGCGAGCGCTGGCGAATGACAAGCTGGTGGAATGGCGCGGCCGCGGTTGGGACGTGGGGATTGCCACGGGCGATGTGGCGTTTAACCTCCATGCCCGCGTGGTGGTCGCGACGCTCGAGACGCAGCGGGCGCGATTGCTGCGCGGAGAAGGACCAGGCCTGCTCGTCATCGACGAGTTCCAGATGCTGGGCGACGAAACGCGCGGTGTGCACTACGAGCTGGCGGTGGCGCTCGCGCCGCGTCACACGCAATTGCTGTTGCTCAGCGGCAGCGTGGCGAATCCGTCGGACGTGGTGCAATGGCTGGAGCGCATTGGCCGGCGGGTTGTACTGGTGGAACACAGCGAGCGGCCGGTGCCGCTGGAAGTACGAGACGTGGAGAGTTTGCCCGATTCGCAGTTTGTGCAATCGCGCGAGAAATGGGCGCGTCTGGCCGGGCGCGTCATTCGCGCTGAGCTTGCGCCATTACTGATTTTTGCGCCGCGTCGAAAGGCTGCCGAGCAAATCGCGCAGGCGATTGCTTCGGGTGTGCCGGTTCGCGATCCGCTGGCTCTCACGGCCGAGCAGGAGAGTGTGGCGGGCAAGGGGCTGAGCAAGCTTCTCCGGCAGCGAGTGGCTTATCATCACAGCGGCTTGAGTTATGCCGCGCGCGCGGGCGTTGTCGAAGCGCTCGCGAAAACAGGCCAGCTCAATGTGGTTGTTGCCACCATGGGACTTGCTGCCGGCATTAACTTCTCCATGCGTTCCGTCCTCGTCGCCGATCGCCGGTATTTTGCTGGAAATTTCGAGCGGCAAGTCGAGCCGGATGAATTGCTGCAAATGTTTGGCCGTGCTGGCCGGCGTGGGCTGGATGACACGGGCTACGCACTTTTTACGGCGGATTTGCCGCGGCTGGCGGATGCGCGGGCGCGGCGTCTGCGCAGGCCGGCGCAGGTGGATTGGCCGACCTTCCTGAGTGTGATGCACGCCGCGGCGCAGCGAGGAGAACAGCCTTACGCGGCCGCGGTCGAGCTGTCGCGCTCGCTCTTTAGTACACAAACGGTGCGGCTCGGCGTCGAACACGCGCTCGAGACAGGAGCGCGTCCATGCGGGCTCTGGGTTTCAGATGAGCGGAGCCGCTTTGTGCGGCGTGGAGTTACAGAGATGCTGAACTCGCAAGGTTATTGGGAGCAGCGACCCAATGGCTCCGAGGCTGAGCTGGGAGAAGCTCTCGTGCGGGTGAATGACCGCTGGGTTCCTGCTTTGTCCGTGCCGCAAACCTTGGCTGGAATAAAGTACGGAAGCGTTTGCCGCTTGCCGCGACAGCTTCGCGGTTTGGAGTACGGCCGCGAAGTACCGATAGCGAGAGCGGGAACTAACGACAAATATATTATAGTTAAACCATTCAGGCGAATAGTTGGCCGTAAACTTATAGCTGCAGCAGAGCTCGATTGTGTACTTAACGGCTTGTTAACAACATTCTTCAAGCCCGCCCGCATCATTGATCGAGTCACTCGCAATGGTACTATTTCCGCCCGGCTCGACTACTCAAGCATGCGTGTCGCTGCCCACATTGATTCGGTCGGGCGCGCTTTAATCAATCCGCCGTTGCGGGAAAATCTGCCGGAGGTTTGCCGAGGGTGTGATCAGCTGGCGCGCGATCAATCAGCCGCGATCGAACGCTCACCCGCGTATGCCTGGCGTGAACTTGGGCTGACTCAGCCGGACGGTACTCCGACAGCGCGCGGCGTGATTTTTTCCTTTTTCCACGGCGGAGAAGGGCTGGCCATCGCCGCAGCTTTAGAAGACGAAAGCTACCCGGTCGATGAACTTATCTTTGATCTTGCCAATATCCGTGCTGGCCCGCGTTTCGCCGCTGAAGATTCGCCGATGGGCGGCCGGCTGGGGATTCTCTGCCAGCGCGTGTTCGCCCGCAACGATTATCCTGGGTACCTGCAAATGGGCGTCCCGCCGCAGTACGGCGCGGGCGCTTCCGAGATCGTGCGCGACATTGTGGAGAATGCGACCTCGCGTCATCGCTTTGCCACCGAGACGCTGCGGCCGGGAGACATCGAGCGCGCGCTGATGGAGTGGCGTAGTCTGCTGCGGCACATTGTGGCCGCGCCCGAATATCCGCTGGCGCGATGGCAGCAGGTACAAGCGGCTGCCGCCAGGTACGTGGAGCAAACGACGTCGCCGGTAGTTTGGGAGCTGCCGCCACTTCTCGCCGTACAACAGCAGCGACGCGTGCCCGGTACTTTTTCGTCTCGTTAGCTCGCGTTTCACTCCAGCCCGGAGACGTGTAGCTCCGATAGTGAGTGATCTACTCTCTTGTCCGTGCGTTGAACAGCGGGCTCTGCTAGCGTCGGGATATGCGATATATCGTTTTCGGATTGGTTCTGGCGGCGATTGCCCCGCCATCATTCGCGCAGATCGCGCCTTTAGCAGACCGCGTCGCCAGGCAGAACGCGTTATTCGAGGAATTTTACCAGACGAGCCTGAAGAACTCGCCGGAACGCGCGACAGCTTACGGCGATTACCGATATAATTCGCAGCTTGGGCAGTACTCGCTGGCCGAGATCGCGCGCCAGCACGCGGAGGCCGACAATTTTCTGAAACAGCTGCAAGCGATTCCGACTGAAGGTATGAGCGACAAGGACCTGCTCAGCCATCAATTGCTGGAGCGGCAGCTCCAACGCGAGGACGTCAATTACAGCCTGAAAAACTACGAGATGCCAGTGAACCAGCAGAATGGGATTCACACGCGGCTGGCCGATTTGCCGCTCAGCGTTCCGCTTGACTCCGTGGAACACTACCAGGACTACATCTCGCGCTTGAGGCAAATCCCGCGCGTACTCGAGCAGACGACCGAGGTGATGCGGCAAGGAGAGAAGGATGGGCTCATGCCGCCGAATCTTGTGCTCGAGAAGTTACCCGGCCAATGCGAAGGCATTATCGCAGCGAACCCGTTTCTCCGACCAACGACGACGTTTCCGGCGAGCTTTTCCGAAGCGGACAAAAAGAGGCTCACGCAAGAAATTACGGCAGCGGTGAATGCCCAAGGTCTTTCCCGCTCATCGGAAGTTCGCCGAGTTCCTGCGCACTGAGTACGATCCAAAAGGACGGCCTGAGCTTTCAATCGAAAGCCTGCCGGATGGGAAGCGACGCTACGCGGAAGCGGTAAAGATGATGACGACGGTAAACATTACGCCGGCTGAAGTACACGAGTTGGGCTTGAAGGAGGTAGAGCGAATCACGGCGGAGATGACGAAGTTAGCACAGACGCAAGGTTACACGGACCTGGCCAGCTTCCGCGCCGCGATCAACAACGATCCGAAGTGGAAGCCGCAAAACGAGCAGCAGATTGTGGATGACTTCAAAAAGTACATCGACCAGATGCAGCCGAAGCTGCCGGAGCTATTCGGTCTGCTGCCGAGGTCGCCGGTGACGGTGGAGGCAATCCCGGACTTCGCGAAGGCCGAATCGACGCACTATGTGGCCGGAACGCCGGACGGCAAACGGCCTGGACGCGTGGTTGTCGCCGTCGCCGACCCGACCAAACGCACGCTGGTGGATGACGAAGCCGTCGCCTACCACGAGGGCGTACCCGGTCACCACATGCAGATCAGCATTGCGCAAACGTTACCCGATTTGCCGAAGTTCCGGCTGCACGGCTTTTACTCGGCCTACGCGGAAGGCTGGGCGCTTTATGCTGAGGAATTAGGGAAGGAGATCGGCTTCTACAAAGACCCGGTTTCTGATTACGGCCGGCTCAGCTCGGAGCTATTCCGCGCCGTCCGGCTGGTCGTCGATACCGGCATTCACGACCAGAACTGGAGCCGTGAGAAGGTCATCGACTACATGCACGCGAACGACGTGAACGATGCGCTTGCGCAGACGGAGGCGGATCGTTACATCGCGTGGCCGGCGCAGGCGCTTGCTTATAAAATGGGGCAGCTAACGATTCGCAAACTACGCGAAGAGGCGAAAACCAGGCTCGGCGCGAAGTTCGATATCAAAGCATTCCATGACGAGATTCTGAATGGAGGAGCAATGCCGCTGGATTTGTTGCAGGAACGAGTGGAGCGGTGGATCAACGCGCAAGCTTCTGCGGGCGGCGCGAGTACGGGTGGGTAGATAATCACCGGCGATTCTCCTCAGAGTCTCTCGCCTACTGCACCTCGCGAAAAGCGCGCCCGAGATTTTCGATAACGTCGCGCGCGAGCAGTGATTGCTCGCTGGCTGAGCCATTGTAAATAGCGAGTTCGGCAGCGCGACCGCAGACCCAAGCGCCGAGTCGCGCGGCGTCGAACAGCGAAAGTTTCTGGCCGATCAAAGCCGCACAGACGCCGGTGAGGGCGTCGCCCATTCCGCCAGTCGCCATTCCGGGATTGCCCGTTGTATTGTAGCTGAGTCCTGTGCGGTTTTCCGCCACCACGGTGCGGCTGCCCTTCAGCAGAAGTGTGACGGGAAACTCGCGCGTGAATTTTCGCGCCAGCTCGGCCCGCGTGTACTTCTCGTCGCCAGCGAGGCGTTTCATTTCACCGGGATGAGGCGTGAGCAACCGCGGAGCGGCGCAGTTCTTCAGGATGTTTGTGTCCGTCGAGAGAATGTTCAGCGCGTCAGCGTCAATCACCATCGGCTCCGCGGCGCGTTGAATCAGGCGCAGGATGGATGGCGCATGCGAGCGCCCCAAGCCAGGACCGACGGCCCAAACGGCGACCGATTCCGTCTCGAGCGCATCGTACGATTCAACCGGCTGGATCATCGCCTCGGCCGGCGCAGCGGAGGCTACGATTTCGTAAATGTCTTCGAGTACGAACACGCGAACAAGCCCGGCGCCACCGTGGAGCGCGCCGGCTGCCGACAAGAGCGCCGCGCCGCTCAATCCGCGTGAACCGGCGACGATACCGATGCGACCGAACTGATTTTTATAGGCGCTAAACTCGCGCCGCGGTAACAACCCGCGCAGCGATGCAGCGCAAGCGATTGTCTCATCAGCCGAAGGCAGCTCGAGCTCGGGTAGCGGCACAATTCCGAGCCGGCCAACGAAATTGATCGCCTGATCTGCTACCAGGCCGCGCTTGGCGGCGCCGATCGTCGCGGTAAAATCGGACACGACGCAATCTTCGTCACAGATTCCGCTGTCGCCATCGAGGCCGCTTGGCAGATCGATGGCGAAGACGTAAGCGTTCTCCGCGGTGCGCAGCGCGTTAATCTCGCGCGCGAGTTTCTTCACCGGCTCGCGCAAAGGCGGCTTTGAGCCGAGCCCGAGCAGCCCGTCGAGCATGATGAGCGGCGCCGAGGAATGCGCAGCCGTACGTTCGACAGCCGCGCCGTACTCAGCGAGCTTCTTGCGCAGCAACTCGCCGCATTCGGATTCGGAAAACGCGAGCCGA
>Ga0213881_10001474_pt1 | contig 11172 bp, 11 predicted proteins | sample BarmaccoBMER_R08_FD_160104 | JGI IMG/M metagenome (GOLD analysis project Ga0213881, IMG submission 160104) | Barbacenia macrantha exposed rock microbial communities from rupestrian grasslands, the National Park of Serra do Cipo, Brazil - ER_R08 ... | reverse complement strand
CAGGGAGTAACAGCAGCGTTTAACTTAAACATGTTGGATCATTTGAATCGGCGTTTTGAGGGTAACTTTGACACTACACAATTTGAACACCAAGCTTTTTATAACGAATCACAGCAACAAATCGAGATGCATTTGCGGAGTTTGCGATCACAAATTGTCCAGCTACGCACTCTAGACTTAACCGTTCATTTTGAGACTAACGAGACGATCTTGACAGAAATTTCTCGCAAATTTGACCCTGACGTCTTACAACAAGAACTCTCAAATCGGGGTTTAATGCCACAACAAGTTTGGACAGATCCCAATCGTTGGTTTGGCTTGTTGCTGTGTCAATTCCAAAGGAAAACTGTTTAACTGCCGCAATATCCCGACACAATGGCGAAAACATGCACGCCCATATGCTTGGCCAGTTAACGCTACGTGACCAACGCCGCCGCTCGCGCCCCACAGCATCAATCTGGTTTTCTGCTATGCCTGCTTTTGGTAAGCGGATATCATTAACAAGAGAGCATTTCCAAAATTATGAAATAGCATATGAAGATGACCAAAATGGTGGAGTCCGCGCACTGACGCTGGGAAATCGGGACATTTCCGTTACTTCACCAGAAAGCAGATTGCTAAACGCAATTGATACCTAGATATCACCTGACCTTAGGGATGAGAGCTTGTAGTTGGGGCATAACTTGCCAGAACTGGATGAGATTACCACTCTAATGGTGACGAAGTTACAAACGGCAATGGAGGAAATGGAAGCATTAACAGCACTACTAGAAGGAGATGCAAAGGAGATTGAAGAGCCATCACTTACATTAGAGTCAAATTTGGCAAAGTAAAAATAGTGAGAGCAACGGAGAAATTCTATCAATTTGGAGCACAATCATGAGTTCTGAACCACTGGCATCGGTGCAACTGTCTGAAGGCATTGCCAAGCTCAAAATGCTGCCTCAAGAAAAGCAGCAACAGGTACTGGATTTCATTGAGTTTTTACGAACAAAGATCAATTATCAGGACATACCTCGAAAAAACTGGGAGCCTGGAATATCAGCTTTGTCAGCAGCAGGTGACTTGGTGGGCTGTGTGGAGGGACCGGAAGATTTGTCTACTAACCCAGAATACATGCAAGGATTTGGGGAATAGTGAGGCAGCAAGTTCTACTAGATACAGGTCCTCTAGTGGCTTTAGTTAACCGACGAGATCAGTTTCATCAATGGGCCAAAACAGAATGGGAGCAGATTGAGCCACCCTTGCTCACCTGTGAAGCTGTCATTACAGAAGCAAGCTTTTTATTAAGAAGTGTTTATGGTGGTCAGCAAGCCGTTGTGTCGCTGATCCAACGAGGCATTGTCCAAATTCCGTTTTGCTTAGAGGAAGAAGTGGAGCGTGTAGGGGAACTGTTAAACCGCTATCGATCTGTACCAATATCCTTAGCTGATGCCTGCATGGTGCGGATGGCTGAACAATATGCATCAAGTTATGTGCTGACGATAGATAGTGATTTCCACATCTATCCCAAAGAGAAAAATCAAAAAATTCCTGTTATCATACATAGTGACAGCTTTGTTAGCTGACTAGAGGATTGATAGGCTAATTTTGTCAGCAAAAATAACCGCAGCGCCTGTTCTCCAAGTCCTCGCATACTGCTGCCTCATCTCAAAATGTTTCTTAGGAGAGGGATCACCCATTCTCACATCCTAAAGCTTAATCGTCTCATCGTAACTGCCACTGGCGAGCAGATGAAAATGCTCTTATTTAGGCTTGAAGGACAGCATATTTATTTGTTTATAGGGGACAATGGCTACTAGGTGATGCGTAGTACGAAGGCTTCATCTGATTGCTTCTAACTTCTTGAGAATTTGGGGTTTAAGCTCGTCGAATTCCTTCTTGAGAAGACTTTTACTGGTCTGCGGTTCTGCAACTGATGTCAAAACCTGACTGGTTGTGAGCCAGTTTTGCATGAGTCGGCATTGTGCGGGAGCAATGGGTACGAGCGTACAAGCACAAGGGCGTTGAGGTTCTTCTCGGGCAAACAATAACAGGCGGTATTGCCCCAATTCTCCCAGTAGTCGCGCTGTCTCCCGAGTCTGTGACATTTTCATATCTAGGTAGCAAGGTAGCCACTTAGGACCATGCTGCTGGTTATAGAGGACGGTAATCCATAACATCATTGGATGAGGAGCCATGATGCACAGAAATTGATTGTAGCGGATATTCAAAAGACGTTTACGAATTTCTTGTTGTGGCAACATAACCCACAATCCTGCTGAAATTTCACCGTTATTAGAAATAGGTGCGGAAAAGACAATATCGGCAATCGGTTTGTCTTGAGGCCAGGAAATCATAAACTCAGACATATCCTGGGTAGGCTGCGTCTTGAGTGAGCGATCGCCGTAGCGTTGCTCAAGGAGGACTAAAGCTTCGATAATTTCGCTCATGGTTTGCGGACGATCATCTGGAGCCTTGGCCATACAGCTCATTACCAAATCTGCCAGCGTCTGAGGTATCTCTAATCTAGGTGCAACTGAATTTAGAGAACGCGGTTGTTGAGAGAGATGAGTTTTGTACCATCCTCCAAAAGATTGCGTATCTGCTTGCAGGGGCATTTTGCCAGTTAGCATTTCAAACATCATTATGCCTAGACTGTAAATATCTGAGCGGCAATCGAGTTCCTTGCCATCCATCTGTTCAGGAGAAGAGTAAGCTAAGGTGCCTAGGTAATAATTAGTCCGATTGCTATCTGGCTGGAGTAGCTTAGCAATGCCAAAGTCAAGAATTTTAATCAGCTCCTTAGACTTTGAGTCATGCAGTACCAAAATGTTGCTAGGTTTTAGATCTCGGTGGATGATAGGACAGATGGCATCATTGATCCATATACCTTGGTGAGCACACTGTAACCCAATGCTGATTTGACGTGCTAACCGCAGGAATGTTGCTAAGGAAAGCGGTTGAAGGCGAATGACATGACCCAAGCTCTTGCCTTGCAAATATTCCATGACGTAGAAAGGGTTGTCGTTTTCATCGACGCCGTAATCCGTCACTTGGACAATGTGGCTAGTTTTTTGACTGAGAAGGGCGCAGATTTTTGCTTCTTGCTCAAAGCGATCCCGCACTCGGATTTTTGTTTGCTGCTCAATTGCCAAGGCGAGAAACTTGATGGCAACAGGTACACCTCCTAGCAGAATATCGCTTGCTAAATAAACCCGACTCATTGCTCCAGTGCCAATCAATTTTTGGATGCGATAGCGCTTGGCAAGTAAACGATCAATATGGGGATCGAGCATCGGCAGATCGGGAGGAGGGTTTAGATATGCCCGCCATGAACTGGGTGAACGTCTCCTAAAAGGACAGGTTGACTTGCACCAGTGACTTGAGGTAGGTTTCCAGGAATACCCAGCTGACGCCAGTAAGCTAGAATAGCAAAGGCAATTGCTTCCTTAAAATCTGCACTCAAGCCCACTTCATCCGTGGTTAGCACCTGCACCGATTCTAACTGCACCTCAAGCCGATGTCTCAAGTATAAATTGCGACTTCCCCCACCGCACAACAGCACTTGCTGAGGCATCTGTGGTAAGAAAGTTTGATAGCTGTGAGCAATTGAAGCAGCAGTTAATTCTGTTAAAGTCGCTAACAAGTCAGCTTGCTCCAGCTCATGTACTGCAGCTTGAGCCAAACACTGATGCAAGTATTGAGAGCTAAAATGCTCTCGCCCAGTCGATTTAGGTGGTAGTTGTTGGAAGTAATCTTGCTGTAACCACTGTTCTACCAATTCCTTACAGGGAGTGCCAGTAGCAGCTATCTTACCGTCTTGGTCATAAGTTTTAGCGCCATTAGTAAAATGCTGCACTGCCAGATCTAAAAGCGTATTTCCTGGTCCAGTATCCCAGCCACAAATTTGTTGTTCCCAAAGAGATTTATCTTTAGCTGTCGGTAGATAGGTCACATTACCAATACCGCCAACATTCTGTACGCAGCGAGAAGCCTGCAGATGGCTCAGCAGATAAGCATCGACTTTAGATACCAAAGGAGCCCCTTGACCCCCAGCAGCAATATCAGCACTACGAAAATTACTAACGCAAGGAATACCAGTCAACTGAGCAATCACCGCCCCACGCCCCAGCTGTAAACTATATCCCAATCGGTTTGCTCTTGAAATTCTCCCTATCCCCCCATTCCCCCATCTCCCCATTGCCCCTAATTCCCACTTCGTAGGGACCCCGAGTTCCCCATCTCCCCATCCCTCCCTCCTCTCCCCAGGGGGTCGGTGATAAACCGTTTGACCATGAGAGCCGATCAATTCAGCCGGAGCGCGATCACTTTGAATGTTTTGAGCTGCCTGGGCAAAAACTAGAGCGATCGCATCATCTAATTCTGCCAACTCTGCCATGGACAGGGCTGCACCACCACAAACTGCTAAAATTTGCTGCCTAAGGTCAGATGGGTACGGATAGGTTGCTCCAGCTAGTAGCTCAACTTTTAAGTCCCAGTCAGTTCCAACAACATCTATCAAAGCAGCATCAATGCCGTCTACTGATGTACCACTTATTAAGCCGATGACTCGGGTCATTAACTTCTACCTGCCTTAATTTTATTCGCGGGCAGCCTGCGCAACATCGAGGTCCCGATTCAAATTTAAAACGTTAACACCCGGTTCGCCAAAAATTCCTAAGAATCTGCCTCGTGTGTGTTTAATAATCAAATTATTAATCTGCTCTGCGGAAAAGCCACGAATCCGAGCTACCCGATTGAGCTGAGCCATAGCTGCTTCTGGTGTAATGTGAGGATCTAAGCCAGAGCCAGAAGTGTAGACTAAATCAGCCGTTATTGGCAAGACACTAGCCTGTTTCAGCTTGTCAATTCGTTTCTGAACTTGTTTAAGCAGCTCTGGATTACTAGGAGCCAAATTACTAGCACCAGATATCCCGGTTCTAAGGATGTGATACTTGTCATTCTTGGGATCGGCCGTACTATAGTTAATCGAGCTAGGACGACTCCAGAAATACCGTTCAGCGGTGAAAGGTTGACCGATCAAAGCTGATCCAACAACTTGTCCCTGTAGATCTTGTACTAAACTGCCGTTGGCTTGGTATGGAAAGAATTTCTGACCTACTAGGAGTATGACGGCAGGATATATGACTGCTGTAACCACCCAGAGAATTAGGGTGATACGAATAGCTCTAATAAAGTCCCGCACAATAGACATTACAAGCGCTCCAGCAAAAGAAAAGATGATAAACCCAAGTCACGGATCGTAACACCTTACACTATTTAGCTTTATATCTGCAATAGGACGAAGCTGCCCATCAATAAAGCTGGCAAAATTCCAAATGGTATTACCCTCTAGCAATTTGAAAAGCCTCAGCAATCGGACCCAAGGCCATAACGGGAAAGAATGTCAGTACTCCCAAAATCACAATGACTCCTGCTGTGACTATAGTGAAAAGAACTGTATCAGTTCGCAGCGTTCCTACAGTTTCAGGTACAGGCTGTTTGTGCGCCATATTATTAGCTAACAGCAGCATGGCAACGATTGGCAGATAGCGTCCCAATATTAGGGGAAGAAGGCAACTGAGATTCCACCACAAAGCAGTCTTGGCAGGTTCGCTATTGCCCAAACCAGCAAAGCCAGAACCATTATTCGCTGCAGCTGAGGCATACTCATAAACCACCTCAGTCACACCGTGAAACCCTGGATTACCTGTACCCGCCAACTGATCAGGAAAGGCTAGAGTGATCGCCATTGGGAACAAGATAACGAGCGGGTGAACTAGCAGGACAACGCTGGCAAGGACGACTTCCGGTTTCTCAATTTTGCGACCCAGAAACTCTGGCGTTCGCCCTACCATCAAGCCCGTAACGAAAACTGACAAAATCAGGTAGATGAATAGGTAAGCTGTCCCAGTTCCCTGACCACCCCAGATGATTTGGAGGAACAAATTAAATAGGGCAGACAATTGACCGAGTGGCATGAGAGAATCAAGCATTGCATTTACAGCTCCACACATAGTCCCAGTAGTTGTCACTGTAAATAGCGCTGTTTGTGCCCAACCAAATCGAGTTTCTTTGCCCTCCAAATTAGCTTGAAGATCCGGGTCTAGATCTAGGAGATCGTTAACGAGAGGATTGCCCTGGTACTCATCAACTGCGCTCACCCCAATTAAAACTACAAAGATGATGAAGACCATCCAGAACAGCAGCTTGGCTTGCTTGGTGTTACCTATAAAAACACCGTATGTGAAGATAAAGGCAGCAGGAATGCTGGCCATAGCAATAGTTTCCAACAAATTGGTAGCAGGGTTGGGATTTTCAAACGGATGGGCAGAGTTCTGTCCAAAGAAGCCACCACCGTTTTCTCCTAGCTGCTTAATGATTTCAAAATGAGCTACAGGTCCTCTAGCAATTGGTTGCGTTGCTCCATCCAATGTGGTGACTATCTGAGGACCCAATAGCGTTTCTGGGACACCTGATGCCAGTAACAATATTGCTCCCACCAGTGAGATTGGTAGCAAGATGCGTGTCACAGATAGAGTTAGATCGACATAAAAGTTCCCCAACGGCTTGCCAGTCAAGCCCCGAATAAAGGCAATGCCTACAGCTAAGCCAGTGGCAGCGGAAACGAAGAACATGTAGCCAATACCCAAGATCTGGCTGAGGTAGCTTAGGGTGGTTTCGCCGGAGTAATGCTGTTGATCTGTGTTAGTTAAAAATGAGATAGTGGTGTGAAACACTGTATCCCATGCAGGTGTGGCTAGTCGAGTGGGATTCAATGGCAGAAATGTCTGAGTTTTAAGCAGTGCAAAAACTAGTCCACCCGCGATGATATTAATGAACATCACTGCACGAATATATTGCCAGCCAGTCATATTCACTTTTGCTCTGACACCGCTCAAAATGTAGATGACTCGCTCTAGAGGAATCATGGCCGGATCGAGTAAAGTTTTCTCTCCCAGATAGACTCGCGCCATGTATCTACCAAAAAAGGGAGCAATCACTACCAAGATGATGAGCGTTACAGCAATCTGAAAAAATCCTTGTAGCATGGGTCAATTAGAGGTTCCCTAAGACAGTGGGTAAGACGCTGAATTCGTACCATACTTAATTTTGGGCTAGTTAGTTAGTTCTGCCCTATAGCCAAATAATCTGAGCGCTTCTTAGCGTTAAAGTCAACTTTATGTCCACTGTACTGGCTGAAAACCTAAGCAAAGTCTATCCAGTAGCTGTCAAAGAACCAGGCATCAAGGGAACATTGCTACACTTTGTGCGCCGCTCCTATCGGGCGGTAGAGGCGGTTAAGCAAGTTTCTTTCCAAATTGAGCCTGGAGAGGTTGTCGGCTTTTTAGGAGCCAACGGCGCGGGCAAAACGACTACTCTGAAGATGCTCACAGGGCTAATCTACCCCTCTGCTGGGCGGGTGAGGGTCGCGGGATACGTCCCCTTCCGGCGCCAAGCTGACTTTTTGCAGCAAATCACACTGGTAATGGGGCAAAAACAGCAGCTCATTTGGGATTTGCCAGCGCTGGACTCCTTCAAGATCAATGCTGCCATTTATGGTCTTTCTGAGCGAGAGTACCGGCAGCGAGTGGGTGAACTGACTGAAATGCTAGCCCTAGAAGGCAAGCTAACCCAGCCAGTCCGCAAACTTTCCTTAGGTGAGCGCATGAAAGCTGAACTGCTAGCAGCACTATTGCACCAACCCCAAGTCCTCTTTTTAGACGAGCCGACACTGGGACTCGACGTTAATGCCCAAGTGGGAGTCCGTGAATTCTTACGAGAGTACAACCAGCGATATGGAGCTACGATTCTATTAACAAGTCATTACATGGCAGACATTACTGCTCTCTGCCAGCGAGTGCTGCTGATTCATCAAGGACAGCTGATTTACGATGGTAGCCTGGATGGACTGTTGGAGCGCTTTGCCCCCTACCGTGAGGTACAGGTGAAACTTACCCATCCTCAAACTGAGGCAGAACTGTTGCCTTACGGTGAAATTAAACATATGGAAGGTCCATCAGTACGTTTCCTCGTACAGCGTGGAATGCTGACCCGCATAGTGGCTAAAATGCTAGCAGAATTGGATGTAATAGATTTAACTGTGACAGAGCCGCCAGTTGAAGAGGTGATTGGTCGCGTATTCCGTGCGGGGGTAGTTTCTTGAGTTCGGCTATCAGAAAAGCTAAGGTTTTGCTCGTAGCTTACTATGCTTATATGCTGGAGTACAGAGCAGAGCTATTTCTATGGGCTTTGTCTGGAACTCTACCACTTATCCTAATGGGAGTCTGGACCCAAGCAGCACAAGGCGGCAGGTTTGGGCTCACACCTGTAGACTTTGTACGCTACTTTCTCGCAGTTTTTTTGATCAGGCAGTTCACTACAGTTTGGGTAATCTATGAGTTTGAAAAGGAAGTAGTGGAAGGAAGGCTTTCACCTCGTTTGCTACAGCCACTCGACCCCGTCTGGCATCACGTTGCCAGTCATCTGTCCGAAAGACTTGCCCGTTTGCCATTCGCACTAGCGCTGGTAGGGTTTTTCTTCATGCTCTACCCACAAGCTTTCTGGATACCAAGTCCTGCAAGGTTCTTACTATTTTTAATAGTGCTGGTGCTTGCCTTTGCTCTACGATTTCTCATCCAGTACACCTTCGCTATGTTTGCCTTCTGGACTGAACGAGCAATGGCAATTGAGAACTTTTGGTTTTTGTTCTATCTATTTCTTTCGGGAATGATTGCTCCATTGAAAATGTTCCCTGCACCCGTGCGTCAGGTTTTGGTTTGGACTCCGTTTCCCTACCTAATTAATTTCCCAGCATCTGTTTTGATTGGGCTACCAGTTGAGGTGGGGCGAGGGTTGTTGGTAATGTTGGGTTGGGGTGTAATGTTTTTTGTTTGGAATCGTTGGCTGTGGCGGCGAGGGCTGAAGCAGTATTCGGGAATGGGGGCTTAAATGAAAAATGCACGACCGAGCCACTTCCTAAACTATTACGAATAGTCTAACAATAAATTTAAAACACTACCCGCTCCCGTTTTTGCAACACAACCCGCTGTACTGCTTTGCAGTCAGCGTGGGAGAACGTTACCCTCTGAGAACGATGATGACCCCAAATAAAATGATCAGACCACCGATTAAAGTTTGCCAGTTAAGTGTGTCCTCCTGATAGAGGAGTATTGCAAATAGGGCAACAAAAATGGGATAGGTAATCTCGATAATGCTAGCTTTGGTAGCAGTGCCTTTGGCGATCGCCGCGAAAATTAGGATTGTGCTGGCACAACCGACCAAAACCACCAGCCCAAAGAGCAACAGATTTCTAATCGTCCAATAGTTCCTGAGCTGAGCTAGACTTAATTCAAAACGGAAGCAGACAAAGACAAACAAGTAGGTGAGAGCAAGAGCAATAGTGTAGGCAAGTGTCAGCAAAGGGGTGGGGATGGTTTTTGAGAGTTGCTCGATTGTGGCATATTGCAATCCCCATAAAATTGCTGCCCCTAGGGCATAGATGAACCAGAGATTATTTGCAAGCATAGAAAATAGAATATTTTTAACTAAATTAAGAAATTAAGAGAAAGCCAATTAACAAAAAGTTACAAAGAATGAAAGAAATAGGCATTACAAAGGAGACTTTTTTTTGCAACTTCAACGCAAGGTTTTCCCTTCCTATTTGGGTAAGGTTATGGATCACTAGTATATTGAGAAGAGAGATGAAAACAGAGGTATAGGAAAGAAATACAAATCCATCAGAGAAAATTAGGTAAGCAACTCTTGGTAAACCCGCTTTAACAACAAAACCGAAAGTAGTCAAGAAAAGCATAGATGAAATACCAATTGTAACTTGACTACTAAATTCCTTCTGAGGATTAATCCAGAAAGCACCCCATGCAATTATGTTAAAGAATATGATAGGCAGAAAAAAATTCCAAATATAATAAGCAAACGCACGCTGGATCTTAAGCTCAATTATCAAACGAGAATAACTATTTCTTTCAGGAGGGAACAAGACAGACTTTACCTTTTGACTTATTGATTTGAAATGCCACGCTGAGCGTATAGAATAGGCTTCTCGGTTAAATCCTGTTGAAATTCTATCAGGATCGAGAACAACCTGGCTTGTAGGGTAATTCCAAGATACAACAAGGAGCAAGAGTGTTTGAGAATCAAATGGAAAAAACTTTAAGAAAAATGGTGACGATAACTTAGCATCAAATGTTTGAACATGTAGAACAGTACCATCATTGTTAATACTGAGATAATCATCAACAACGTTAAATTTTTGGGAGTTAACAAACCTCAACCTCGGTGCCCAGATATCTCCAGCCTGATAAGATTTGATTTGTTGTAAGCCTTTTTCTTTGGGATCAAAGGATAATCTTAAGTCTTTCCAACTTGAGTACAGATAACCCATTATTTCAAAATTTTCATTAGTTTCATCGAGATCGATTAAGTTGCTGATGTAGACTCCCGTAGTAACTTTAATAGGTTTACTCTGATGATCCGGAGGTTCAAGTAACTTTCGGTGGCTTGAAAATTCAAGTGTCTGCTGCTGACTAGTTAATACCTTTTCTAGTCGAACTGTTTTCATCTGTAGAGTGGGCGTAATTCTAAGATTTCGACTAGTTGATTGGGCAATTACAGGCACAGTGGTGATAACTAGGGTAGCAATCACACCAACTAGGCTCAAGAACATCAATATCTTACTGTGCTTCACAATGCAGCATTGATTGAAATAGAGATTGAGCAAGCAAAAATCGCTTAACTGGCATTCCAGGGAGCTAAAGAAAACCAGTAGCTAATAGCTCATCTTATATCTTGCAGGGGTAATATTGATATTCGGCTACCAATTTAAGCCGGGACACTTTACCCCAACACCCTTAGTAGTCACTCCTGATTATGACTGAATGGAATGCCAGCAGATATCAATCGATTTCTCAACTTCAGGAGGCGATCGCCACAGAGCAACTGTCTCGTGTGACTTTAGGTGAACGAGATCGCGTCCTGGACATTGGCTGCGGGAATGGCAAAATTACAGCGGCGATCGCCTCCCGTATTCCTCAAGGTTCTGTGGTGGGCATAGATACATCACGGAACATGATTGCCTTTGCTCAAGAACATTACAAAGCTCCTAACTTGCATTTCGAGGTAGAGGATGCCCGCAGCCTGCCATACCAGCAGGAATTTGACCAGATTGTT
>Ga0213881_10001473_pt1 | contig 11179 bp, 9 predicted proteins | sample BarmaccoBMER_R08_FD_160104 | JGI IMG/M metagenome (GOLD analysis project Ga0213881, IMG submission 160104) | Barbacenia macrantha exposed rock microbial communities from rupestrian grasslands, the National Park of Serra do Cipo, Brazil - ER_R08 ... | reverse complement strand
TGACAGGAAGACCAACGGTGAGTTGGGTGGAAGGAGTAATTGTCAATCCTAGTGACGAGGCTAAATCGTCCACCCAGTTGGGACCATTGGAGTAACGTCCTTGATAGTAAGGAGGACTGGGGGGCTGGACAGCTATAATACCAGGCTGAATCAAGTTAGCCGTGGTCGTCACGTTATAGATATTACCAATATCAGACAGGCTATCACCAAAGACGTAGAGCTGATCAAAATTCAACTCGGCTGCCATGGCCTTGAGTGGGAAGAAGGAGAGCAGGGAAAATCCGACCGCAAGAGTTTGTGTTTTCACAGATTGTCAACCAAGAGTTCTAATGCCTAAAACTGTACAAGAGCCATGGAGCGTTGCGTAGTGTAGTGCCTAACCAGTCCTCACCGATTCACTATCTCTGCCAGCTGGCGGTAACCGCGGCAGGTACACTTCCTCCCACTTCTGGGCTCTGTAATTGAGGTAAAGGTGCGGTGGGAAGCAGAAGCTGTTGGCTCGACTCAGACTGAACTGAAGTGACGGGTAAGCTGTCCGTCACTGACGGGTGAGGTGACGGGCTAAAACCTAAGCCCGGATTAGATAGTGACGGGAGTGACGGGTCAGAGACTTTCTCTAGATTCTGTACGGACACACTCTCAACTGTTGTGAAAATTTCCTGATTCCCCTCCAGATAATTCGGAAATTGAATTGACCCGTCACTCCCGTCACTCTCCTTGTCCAGAGCCAGTTTCAACCCGTCACTTAACCCGTCACCGTGACGGCAATCACCCGTCACTTGAGTGGTGGAGAGGGCATCTATGGGATTGGGGAGATTCGCATCGGCATCAGAGCGTAACCGTAACCCGGTGATGAATTTGCCATGGTTGCGGCAGAGCTTTTGCACGTCAGCCCAGTGCAGGATGTGATTGCATAAGTCGAGCAGACTGGGAGAAAATTCCCGTGACCCCTTGGGTTTACCACCCGTGCGCTGGCAATACTGCCAATAGCTACCAAACAAAGCTTCGGCATTGTCTTTGTCGCTGCCCACGGGAGTCAGAGCATCAGGGTCATGAATACAGCACTCATTAATCCAGGCAGCAATCGAGTCAGTCCACATCCGGTAATCCCACACCTGCTCTACAACTTCCGGGGAGGCCTTAGCGAGTTGCAGCAGGGTGCTGGTCACTTCAGAGTCAGGCAGAGCCAGGACATAGTTAGTGAGAGCGTCAAGGTAGGGAGCAAATTCCTGCTCTAGGTTGCGCCGCTGGCTCTTGGGGAATTGGTGAGTAAAAGGCACCATCAACAGGCGTCTGGTCAAACCAGAGGAGGTAGCACCAGCGAAGATGGGATAGTTGGAGACAACCATTACCATGCCGTCATAGATATACTGAAAGGCTTTCTTACCCTTCTCCTCACCCCGAATCAGATCTCCCGCCGTCATCTGCTTAAACCGACCCAAACCACCGGAATATTTATCCTCATCTGGGAAGGTGACGAGGCGGTTGCGATAGGCATTAGCGGACTCAAAGCGATTGCCATTCGAGTCCTCTAAGGTGCTGTTGTAGTTGTTGCGTTCGGCAACTAGGGCAGTGAAGAGTCGAGTAAAGGTGCCCTTGCCGCTGCCACCGGGACCTGTGAGGTGCAGGAAGACCTGTAGGCCTAAAGGTAGCGAAGCTGCTACCAGCCGCCATGCAAGAGCTAGAGCCTTTTCAGGACAAGGATTTCCAAAAAAAAATTCCAAATGCTTTAAATTTCCAAATCAAGGCAATTGAAGATTTTCTAGAAGCTTTATCCAAAGCTGGTTTCAAGGCTTAGGTAGCGGCTCATGACAGCTACGCTACTATTGAGTCAACTTGAGGAGAGCTGATAACAAGTAGCAGGTTTTGAGTACTAGTCTCATGACGACCAGCTCTCCCAATCCCTACAAAGGCTACCGATTTCCGGCTGAGATTATCAGCCACTGTGTCTGGCGCTACTACACCTTTCCCTTGAGCTACCGTGACATTAAGGTAGAGCAGCAACATCTGACTAATTTCATGCTCAAGTCGCCCGTTCTGAAGCAAGTCAGGTTGGTCGATCACAGCAGCGTGAGTCAATGATTCAATTGCTCGCTCCAGCATAAAGACGATCGAGTCAAGCATTTCAGCATCAATCGGATTGATCTGATGTGCCAGATAAGCTCGGAGCTGCTGATTCATCTCGTTTTCAGGCTGAGTGCCACTCATTCTTGGAACTTGCTCATGCAAAACTTTGTGCAACGTTGGATTGATCGCATGAGCGGTGAGACTAGCTTTCACAATTTCGGGTACAACAACGTCAATCGGCTGATCAAAGTGTTCTTGCAACTTCGATTCGATCAGGGTCATCATCTCGTTAAGATGTCGATCGCGCAATGCCGTAATCAATGCCTCTTTGTTTGGGAAGTAATGATACAACGAACCGATACTGATTCCCGCTTGCTCCGCAATGCAGTTGGTACTGGCTTTGTCATATCCTGATTCAATCAAAGCATTACCGAAACTCGTGATTCAGGGACTTGGTTTATTCGATGCAAATATGCGCGAGTTCGTCGAGATGTTCTATCAATACACTGAACCGCAGATTGTCGTATCGCGTGAGTTTGAGCAACCATTTGGCTGGTCTGCGACACCTCTGAATGTGGCGCTCCGAGCCACTCTCAACTGGTATCGTCAGCGTTACATATCAGCAGAGTCAAACCGTTTGGCGAACCCCAATTTTAAGGTGCATCACACTCTCTAGGTACAACTGCGAAGCGCGATCGCGCACTGTGGCTTAGTTTGAGCAATGGAAAAAAATGATTGTTAAAGCTGAAAAGCTTGCTGCTTAGAGCTTCTAGCGAATGATTAATTTGGCTACTTGTTGCCTCATACTGTCTCATCTTCAGCCGTAAATGGGACAGTTCAAAACCTAAATTAACGAGTTTCCGCAACCTGCCATGTAAATTGAGCGAACTATGCTGATTCAAGAATGATTGTGCCTTAACTTCAAACATGGGCGATTAAGTTGACAATGCCTTTACAGAGAAGCACTGCAGAATATCGGGATCGAAATGGTTTGGGCTCTCAATCCAAACCGATCTCTACACTCAGTCTTTTATTACAAAGTATAATAAAAACTCTGCGACAAAGGATTATTTAGTAGAAAATATTAAAACTATTACAAAATATTTTAGTATTTATATAAAATATTTTTTCTGTATTCTTTCCTTAAAAATAAAAAACTTTTTATTAAAAAACTAAGCAAAATCCATGCTTTTTATGTAGACTTTTAAATTTTTATAAAATTATTTTAGCTCTCTCAATTACTCCTTCTTCCTAAATGAATATAATTTTCAGTAATATATTATATATCATCTAAATGTTGGCGTAAAACCTTAATGAGTGCAATCTTTGTCTCGCTCTTAGCCAAACCTGCTGTGTCTAACTTTAGGAACTAGATTGGCAGTATGGTATTCTTCGACTGTGCCGATTTATATGATTAAATTAAATTTATACTGGATTTGTTGCATTCTAAAACGTTATGAAAATAATTTTAAACATAAAACTTTTTAGGGCATAATTAAAATAAAAAAGCTAATTTAATCGAAACAGTGATAAAACCATATTTAATACTTTTTTTAAAACTTTTGTGCTAGCTATAATGGTGAGAGGTTTCCCAAGCTAGATCAGTTGCTGGCTGAATGTATGCAAAGAGTCAGGGCTCTGACGGCTAGAGGATTAAAATTTTTCTCACTAAGGATAGACAAGGCGATCTTTTACTAAACATAGGTTAGAGTAGGTGGCACAATACTATTGTGGTGTAGGACCTGTAGATGGTCCTCTAAAGGATTTCATATACAGGGGTCAGAGAGGGTGAAACAATATGAGGAAAAATCTGCTCGTTCTAACTGCCATGGGTCTTGTATCAAGCCAATTCTCAGTGCTTGATGCTGCGAGTGCGCAACAACTAATTGCTAGGTCGGATAACACAACAGGTGTTAATAGAACTTGCAAGGTTGCCCCTCTTGTTAAGTCTTTCAATACTCATTACATAGTCCCTGGAAACGAGCTTTCTGGATCAAGAGTAGCAGCTAGCCCCATAGACAAGTGGGTGCTTCCTATCGACGGTAGCGTTGTCGTTGTTACTGAAAACGGTCAAGTCCTTGCCCACGAGATAGACCTAGCGCGCGAAGTGGTTAATCCGCCGTACCAACTCTCAGGACCAGCAGTAGCAGCTGATCCTCAAGATAAATGGGTTTTTTCTATTGGCAATAGTATTGTAGCTATCACCGACAGCGGTCAAGTTCTTGCTTACAACGTTGACTTGGCTCGTCGTACAGTGAGTCCAGCCTATCAGCTTTCCGGCTCAAGAGTAGCAGCTGATCCCCAAGACAAATGGGTTCTTCCTGTCGGCGGTCACATTGTAGTTATTACTCAAAGTGGTCAAGTCTCTGTGTATGACATCGACCTGTCACGCCGTACAGTGAGTTCAGCCTATCGACTTGCTGGACCACCAGTAGCGGCCTATCCTGAAGACAAACAGGTTTTTCCCCTGAATGGTAGTATTGCACTCCTGACTATTGATGGGCAAATCTTTGTGTACAACATTGACTTATCGAGCAGGATAGTTAGACCAGCACGCGAGGTTGCTGGAATCAATGGAGAAGCTTTACTAGACAAGCGGCTGCTGTCCTTCAACCGATGTTTAACAAGCAGAAGGGTCTCATCTGATACTCTTTTGGCTATTACCCTAGATGGTCAAGTCTTTGTGGGTATTACTGCTGTGCAAATACCTTAACTAAGGCTTAATGAGATACTGTGCCGATTGGCGATATTTAGCTATTAGCCGCGATCGCTTGAATAATGGATAAGCAACTATTCCAGCCAAGGGTAAACCTGTGCCTAAAATAGCGGCTAATACGAATTGATTCCAACCTCCTAGAAAGACGTGAATACCCGAACTAATTCCTAAACCTACTGTCAGTATTAGGGTAGTAAGGATAGTTTTGCGGCTAAATCCTTGATTTGCTAGCCGAACTCCGCTTGCCCTAATTAAATTCACTTCTAAAACCGGAGCTACGGCCCCAATCACAATCCCACCCAATAAGCACCTCAAGCTTCCAAACCAATTAAAGCCAGCCCCATAGTACACCAGCGCCAAAGCTCCTGATGTTATCAAAGCTCCCAACAGTGCTCCTAACAAAAATCCCTGCTTGACTCTAGCGCGCTCTCCAGTTCGAACATTCGCAGTCACAGCCGTTATTGTCACTCCACCAGCAGCCCCAACAATCGCTCCGGCAATTGCCCGAGGAGCGATCGAATCAAAACTGCTAACCAAAGTAGGAATCCAGCCAGCTAAAAAGCCAGAAAGTACGCATAATAGAGCCAGAAACAGGTAAGGTGTTTTTTTTGTTTCAAATAACACAGCTGTCTGGACTTGAATTGTTAAAGGTAAACTTTCTGGGTCAGAATTGGAATGCAGCAAAACTGGACGACTGTAGAGCTGATTCGCCATGAGTTTTCCTGTATCGATAGTTACTCTACATCGAACACAATTACCCAAAAACTCAGAAGGATTAAATGAGATCCAAGCATGGTTATCAGGTGTGTGAGGTGGATCGCTCAAGTGAGGAGCAACTTCCCATTTACCTTCGAGCAGGGTTCCGGGAGCAGAGTTGCTCACAGTAATAATTTGAGTTAGTTTTTCGTCTAAACTTGTTGCTGAAAACACTAAACTAGAGGTGCTGAGTTTAACCTCTGGCTGCCGCATGAGCGCAATCGGATCAAGTGCTTCTAATGCAGCGGATGCAGTAGCATAACGATTTTTTGGGTTGGGCTGCACCAGTTTTTCTAGCCAGTTAATCCAACGCCGACTGAGCCTGGGTACTAGAGATTGAAAATCAATTTGACCATTTGCATCAATTAATGTATTGATTGCGGTTGATTTTGTTTGAGTTAGTAAGCAAATCAGTGTAGCACCCAAGCCATAGAGATCGGTTGCTTCACTAAGTTGACGATTGTAGAGCTGCTCTGGTGGCATAAAGCCGATGGTACCTAGTGCCACACTGCTCATTCCCACTTCTCCACCACCAATTCGGGCGAAGCCAAAATCCACCAAGTACACTTGTAGCTGTTCGTCAACTAAGATATTTTCTGGTTTAATATCTCGATGAATAACCACAGGACAGCGGTCTTGTAGATAAATGAGAACCTCTAAAACCTTGGTGGCGATTTGCTTGATTTCATCTGCGTTGAAGGTACGGGGCACAGCTAGAGACTGAGCATTTTTAAATTCCTGCACTAGACAGAAGCCATCTGAGGTTTCAAAAGAATTCAAATAACGAGGGATGCTGGGATGATTTAGAGAGCGTAACACCTGAATCTCGCGCTCATAGGCTTTGAAGCCTGACCAGTTGGAGATAAAGCCTGGAAACTGGAACTGTTTGACGACGACTAGCGATTGAGCTTGTGGAAGCGCGCTGCCAGATCTGCCACAGGCATTCCCTTGAGTGTTTGTATCTACTGCCAAATATGTGACTCGACCACCAGCATAGTTGCGTCCTAGTTCTCGAATGACTTGGTAGCCTAGCGGGGAAAAGTCTGGAAAGTTGCTCATAGTTGTTAGGGTAAGAGCAGGTTGCGACTATTGTAGGCGATACAGGCAGCATCGCCCTCCAAGACATCACGCTCTAGTAGAAGTGCAGCCTAAAGGTTAGTATTAGCGTGCGACGGCATTATTTGCTTTTATTCTCCGTTTTTCCTGATGAATCGCTTTTACCCTAATGTGTCTGCTGCTTACAAACGCTCCCGAGGAAGTTTAGATATTCACCTGCTTAAGTCGGTAATACGGGTGGGCGTCTCGCTCTCAATGTGGCTGCTTCCCTTAGCAGGTATCATGCGTCCTGCTTTAGGGGCGGAAAGAATTTATTTTATTTACGGGGCTTTAGAGAGATCGATTCCTGTTAGCTCTCTGCAAACATACGCCAAAACTGGCAAAGCCGATTCTGACCTAGCCCCTTACACTAAGCGCTTTAGTCCAAAACAGCAAACTGATTTTAGGCGACTGCTGGTGAACCGTATCAATTTAGACCCGGTAGCGGTTTCACAGTTTTTCTACTCACCCATTGGAGAAGCTCTACTGACAAGATTGGGGCAGTTTGTGCAAACCGGAGCTGGTCTTTCAGGTTTTTATAGCATTCGAGGCGCACTAATTTTGGCAGCCGCAGATCCTCATGGCTTGACGCTTTTAAATGTACTGCAAAAGTTTCCCACTGATGGCATTAGGGTCGATCTAGCGCGTGTCCTCCAAACAACAGGGGATCTAGAAAGAATGATCGAGCAAACGAATCGGGCAGTTGCACTCGTGTCACAGAAGTCTAAAGCAGCAGCCATGACTACCCAACCTCAGGTAAATTTTTCCCAATTGCCAAACTTAGGGGAACGAGGACGATTTACCTGGAGCAAACAGACGTTGAGGCTTAATAACTCTCAACGTAAAAGCCAGTTTCTAACTGATATTTACCTCCCAAAGGTCAACGCTAGAGCGCCAGTCATTGTCATTTCTTACGGTTTAGGTGAAGACCGCTCTAGCTATGCTTATCTAGCAGAGCAACTAGCTTCCTATGGATTTGTCGTTGCTATACCAGAGAATCCAGGTAGTAGTGCTCAACAATTGCAATTACTACTGAGGGGCCTTACAAATGAAGTGGCAAATCCTAGTGAATTTGTTGACCGAGCTTTGAATGTGAAATTTTTGCTGGATGAACTACAGCGCCTGTCTCAGTCCGACCCAACATTTCAAGTCAACCTGCAACAAGTTGGGGTGATTGGTCAATCTTATGGAGGCTACACAGCGCTAGCCTTGGCAGGGGCTCCTCTCAACTTTAGCCAACTGCGCAAAGACTGTGCGGATCTCAATAATTCCTTGAATTTGTCCTTGGTACTTCAGTGTCGGGCGCTCGGTTTGCCGCGAATTCCATATGATCTACATGACAGCAGAATCAAAGCTGTGATCGCCATTAACCCAATCGCCAGCGCCATTTTCGGGCAATCTGGGCTCAGTCAAATTCAAGTTCCGGTGATGCTGGTTAGCGGCAGTGCCGACTCTGTTGCGCCAGCTTTACCAGAACAAATCATACCCTTTAGTTGGCTGACGGCTCCAGCAAAGTATCTTGTCGTGATCCAGGGTGCTACCCACTTCTCTACAATTGGTGAAACCGACCAATCCAATGCTCCTGTGCCAATCCCCCCCCTAATTGCTGGTTCAAACAACGAATTAGCAAGGCGCTATCTCAAGGCGTTGAGTGTAGCTTTCTGCAAAACTTATGTTGCTGGAGCAAGAGAATACATGCCCTACCTCAGTGCCTCCTATGCTCAAGCCATTAGTCGAACCCCTTTGAATCTTAGTCTTGTGCAATCCTTAACAGCAGATCAGCTAGCACAGACGCTGAATGATAAAAATGTAGTGACCCCATCAGGGAAATGAAAGGGTGTACGGTTTCCTAAATTTAAACAAGCCAGCTGGTATGACTTCCCACGACTGTGTTGCCAGAGTCAGACGGCTCTTGCGTCTCAAGCGCGTGGGGCATGGAGGAACTCTAGATCCAGCTGCTACTGGCGTCTTACCGATCGCGCTTGGTAAAGCAACCCGGCTATTACAGTTTCTGACGGCTAAGAAAGCCTACCAAGCAACAATTCGACTAGGTGTGAGGACAACAACAGATGACCTGGAAGGGGAAGTTATTGCCTCACAACCAAGTGGTGAGTTGAGTCTGGAGCAGGTGAAAGCGACCCTGGAGCGATTTGCAGGCACAATTGTGCAGATACCGCCTAAGTTTAGCGCTATTCAGGTGGGAGGAAAACGCCTCTATAACTTGGCTAGGGCAGGTGAAGAGGTTGAAGTTCCAGCACGGACTGTAGAGGTGTTTAAAATAGAGATTTTAGTCTGGCGGTCAGGAATTTTCCCAGAAGTAGATGTGGAGATTGTCTGTGGTGCGGGAACTTATATTCGGGCGATCGCTCGCGATCTAGGAGCAGCATTGCAGACTGGCGGCACATTGGCTACCCTCTTACGCACTGAGAGTAGCGGCTTCAACCTAGCAGACAGTCTTACCTTTGCTGAATTAGAGCAACAATTACAATCTAGGGCATTTCACCCTATTCCCCCTCCAGCAGCATTAAAGCATCTAGCAGCTGTAACTCTATCTCCCATAACTGCCCAAAAATGGTGTCAAGGTCAACGTTTACCTTGGAAAGACTCCGTGGATTGGGTTTCTCCCAGCCCGTTACAGGTCTATCATGAAGACGGGCAATTTCTGGGGATTGGTCAGCTAGTTAACCAAGATGATGAGTGGCTGTTGATTCCTCAGGTCGTGTTCTGAAATGTTCAACCCGATGTCCCATGTTATCTCGCCACGCTTGTATAAAGCGATGCAGAATGACCCATTTGGCGAGTTTTTAGCTAAGGCGAAATATATGCGTCGCCTCAACAAACCAGGGAGCCTTAATTTTACCTTTGGCAAACCCCACGAGATAGCTCTTCCCGGTTATGTAGAAGCCCTCCAGTATGCGGGAGTGCCGCAAAACTCAAGCTGGTTCGCCTACAAGACTAATCAGCCAAAGTCACGGGCAGTTGTGGCAGATGCCCTCAAACGACATGGGCTAACAATTGCCTCTGAAGATATCTTTCTGACCAACGGCGCTTTTGCGGGACTGTCCCTCTGTATCCAACTTGTTGTTGGGACAGGAGATGAGGTGATTATTATTAGCCCACCCTGGTTAGGTTATAGACCGATTATCCATCTTGCAACTGCAGTTCCAGTGACAGTCATGATGGACCCAATCACCTTTGACCTCGATCTGGACGTCATCGCTGCCGCCATCACAGAACGCACCAGAGCTATTATTATCAATTCACCCCACAACCCTACTGGCAAGATTTATCCAGCTACAACGCTAGAAAGTTTGGCCCGTCTGCTTACCAATGCATCGCACCGTTATGGCAAACCAATATACCTCATCTCCGATGAAGCCTATAGCCGCATTTTATTTGACAACCGGACTTATTCCAGTCCCACCGAGTTCTACCCATTTTCCTTCCTAGTCTACACCTACAGTAAGACCTTGCTCTCGCCAGGTCAGCGACTAGGCTATATTGCTCTGCCACCCACTATGCCCAACCCTCAACCCATACGGCAGGCGATTGCCTTTGCCCAATACAATCTACTTGGTTGGTGCTTCCCCAGTGCGCTAATGCAGCACGCAATAGCTGACTTAGAGCAACTTTCTCTAGATCTGGGACATCTACAGCGTAAGCGTGATTGGATGGTGCAGGAACTGCAGCAAATGGGTTATCAGCTACACGCTCCTGAGGGAACTTTCTATCTCTTAGTCCATTCACCCCAGTCTGATGACTTTGCCTTTGCCGAGTTGCTGGCGCAACATAATGTCTTTGTGTTACCAGGACAAGCATTGGAAATACCAGGCTATTTCCGGCTAACACTAACAGCTAGTGAAGATATGATTTCCCTTGCTCTGCCCAAATTTCAAGCGGCTATGGAAATCTCTAATGATAGACAAGGGACATCTGGACAAGATGAGTAACTCAAGCAACTGGAATACGATTGCAGAATCAAACTTCCCTTGGGAGCGAGAGGCTTTGGATTTTATCCGTAAACAGTTTCCCGACCACGAGCCTTACCGAGCTTGGTCTAATTTTGAGTTTATCGCTACTGACGGCAGTATTAATGAAGTCGATTTATTGGTTCTTACACCTCAAGGATTTTTCTTAATCGAGATTAAAAGTCGTCCTGGTAGGCTGTTTGGCGATCCTGGTACATGGACTTGGGAAACAGATGGCAAACAGTTTACTGCCGACAATCCGCTAATTGCTGCTAATACAAAAGCTAAGAAACTGCGATCACTTCTGGAACGGCAAAAAGCTTGTAAGGGTAAGGGTCTTCCTTTTATTGAAGCAATTGTTTTCTGCTCTGCGCCAGCTCTCCGTTGTGAGTTACAGGGAATAGCCCGCTATCGAGTCTGTCTGCGGGACCGTTGTACTCCAGCCCGTTTGGGTATCATGGCGGCGATCAAGCGGCGGGAATGCCCCGGACTCGATCCACAGCCTAAAGGGACTCACGACCGACCAACTGCTAAGATGATTGGACAGGCGTTGGAGCAAGCTGGCATTCGGGCGTCA
>Ga0213881_10001472_pt1 | contig 11182 bp, 10 predicted proteins | sample BarmaccoBMER_R08_FD_160104 | JGI IMG/M metagenome (GOLD analysis project Ga0213881, IMG submission 160104) | Barbacenia macrantha exposed rock microbial communities from rupestrian grasslands, the National Park of Serra do Cipo, Brazil - ER_R08 ... | reverse complement strand
CAGGGTACAATCGATCACGAAAACACCCACGTCCCCGCCTCCGAGGCGCTACGCGCCCATGGGCTCGAGCCGATTGTTCTCGAGGCTCGAGAAGGACTCGCCCTCATCAACGGCACCGCCTTCAGCGCCGGTTTCGCCGTTGTCGCCCTGGCAGCCGCTCGCCGCCTCGCCCACGCCGCGGACGCAGCTACGGCCCTAGCCGTCGCCGCCTTGCACGGCAACCCAGATCATTTTGACGAGCGGCTCCACCGACACAAGGGCCACACGGGTCAGCAGCACAGCGCGAGCGGCATCCGGGCGACGCTGCGGGGGCTGGTTCTGGCGCGCGCGAGCACCCTGCAGGACCCCTACTCCTTACGCTGCGCACCCCATGTCATCGGGGTCCTGCACGACACCCTGGACTGGGCGGAGACCTGGCTACGAACAGAGGTGAACTCATCCACTGACAACCCCCTGTTCGATCCCGCTGTCCCGAACGCGATGCACGGAGGCCACTTCTACGCGGGCCACATCGGCCACGCGATGGAGTCGGTAAAGCTCGCTGTCGCCAACGTGGCCGACCTGCTCGACCGCCAGGTCGAACTGCTTGTCGACGAGAAGTTCAACCGCGGGCTCACGCCAAACCTCGTCACACACCATCCTGATCGACCGGCTCGCGCTGGTGATGAGACCCATGCGCTCGAGGATGGCCACGCCAGCGCGAGAGACGACCCGGCTGTGCACCACGGCATGAAGGCCAGCCAGATCGCGTGCTCGGCTCTCACCGCCGAGACCCTCCAAGCCGCGATGCCAGCGATGGTGTTCTCCCGCTCGTCGGAGGCCCACAACCAGGACAAGGTCAGCATGGGAACCACGGCCGCCCGTCAGGCCCTCGAGGTATGTCGCGGCGCCACCGGTGTCCTCGCCATCCAGCTGCTGGCCGCCTGCCAGGCCCTCGACGTGCGCGGCACCCCTCTGGGCAACTCAACGGTGGCACGGCTGCACGCCACGATTCGCGCCCGCGTGCCTGTACTACGCGCTGACCGTCGCCTCGACGACGCACAAGACGCCGTGCGCACCATGATCGAGGCTGGATTGATCACCCCGCCGTCAGACACGGGTGGCTGTGACCGGGGTTCTCCAATCTAGGCCAGCACACGGGATGATCACTGGTGATGGCTGCGGGATGTCACCGCGCTGGATGCCCCAGGACAAAGATCGTATTGCTTTTGCTTTGCTTTTGCTGGCAGCCGGCGGCCAGTTTACGACGCGACCGTGCCAGGCACACCCACAACTTCATCGCAAGCGGCGTTACCGTGCACAACAGCATCGAACGAGACAGCGACCTTGTCATCCTGCTGCACCGCCCCGACGTCTACGAACGCGACGACCCACCCCGTGCCGGCGAAGCAGACCTCATCATCGCCAAACACCGCAACGGACCAACCACAAACCACCACCACCAGCGTCGCACACCAGCTGCCCCACAGCCGATTCACCAACCTCGCACGCCCGTGATCGTCGGTCTCATGAATCGCGGCATAATCTCAGTGTTGATGGCACATGGACGGCCCAAGCCATCGAGATTAATTTTCTTTGTTCTCGGCGTATCGTGCTCCCCGCTGCCCGCGCGTACCCAGAGTGGTGGACGCTTCCAACGGCTGTACTGCCTCGATGTGGAGTCGGTGTGGAGTCGGGCGTCCAGAGATCGAGGGCATCCACCGTCGACGCTGTCTCGTTGAGCCCAAGACCGACCTATCGCTGTGTCCAGCCAAGGAGGAAGAAGTCCAGCAAGCCTGGGCACTGGCCGCCGCATGACAGCGAAAGTTGAGTTTTCAGTCCGCTGTTCTTGAAGGCTTTAGCGTCATGAGTTGAGCCTGCTACAGGTTTCCCTGCGTAGAGGAAGATTCCGTCTAGGTTGCAAGATATGTGCAGATTGAAACCTTTTCTTCGATGTTTTCCAGAGTACATTCCCTGCTTACACCGCCAGTTCCGGGCGGGTACGAGAGTGCCGTCGACTAAATACACAGGTTCGCGTTGTGCGTACCTTGGGGGTTATTCAGCCTCTCTGTAGAAGTGCAGAGCAATTGTAAGTATTCGGAAGTCGTATGACGGGACGTCGGCGTTCGCCAGCGCCGTTGTCCGCGACACGCCGGTGTGTGGTGCGTGTTTGCGGGTCGGTGGGGGTGTTTGCTGTGTTGCGTGATGGTTGCGGCCGGTGTTGTCCCGGTTTCGGAGGGTGCTGAGGCGTCGCCGCGGGATGCGCTGGATGCCGCGCTGGAGGCGAACCGGCGGCTGTCGGAGATGGCGGAGGGGTTGCGGGAGGCCACCCTGGCCGGCACATGCACAGCCGCCGGGGCGCTGCTGGCCCCGCTCGAAAAGCGATCACCCAGCGGTCGCGGGGCTCCTGGCACCCGCACGCCGACGAGACCACCTGGCGGGTGTTCACCCCCGGTGACGGCGATGGCCCGGCGACATGGTGGCTGTGGGTGTTCCTGGGCCCCGACACCGCATGCTTCGTGATGGACCCCACCCCAGCGGGGGGCGTGCTGGCCCGCCACGCCGGCATCGAGGAACAGACCAGGCAGCTCACCCCGGATTCCAACGGCGGGCCACGGCGGCTGGTGATCTCCAGCGACTTTTACCCCGTCTACGCCTCCGCCAGGAAGAAGACCGATGACCTGATCAATCTTTACCGCTGGGCGCATACCCGACGGCACTTCGCGCGGGCCGGGGACGCCAACCCAACCAGCTGACGCACCGGAGCACCGCGTGGCGCGAACGCATCGCTGAGCTGTACACGGCACACAGCAAGCTGATGGCCGCATGGAACGCCTCCACCGCCCCCGCGCCGCCAGACCCCGCCGCGACCCGCCTGGATAAGGCCTACACCGCCTGGGACATCGCACTCAACGCGATCAACCAGGCACGCAGGATCCAGATGACCTCCCCCGGCCTTCCACAACCGGCGAAGAAAGCACTAGCCACCCAGGACCGGGAATGGGACGACCTGGCCAGACACCGTGACCACCGATGATCAGCCTGGACAACAACCCCGCCGAACGCACCCTACGCCGCCCGGTCGTGACCCGCAAAAACGCCTACGGCTCCCGCAACGACGACACGGCCCGCCTCGCCGCCAGAATCTGGACCATCACCGCCACCGCCCAGATGGCCGGGGTGAACACCCCTGACCTACCTCACCGCCTACCTCGACGAATGCGGCCGCAACAACGGCAAACCGCTCACCAGCCCGGCACCGCGGCGCTTCCTGACCTGCAATGCCAACCCCGAAGACCTCCGAACCTGGGCACAACCACCACCCCCCGGATAACACCCCGCACGGATAACACCCACACCGGCGCGGCCACCGTGAACCAGCCACGCCGCCCATCGGCATGCCCTTACACAGGACTTCCGAATACTTACCTCACGCCGGCCTTGCGTGAAAACCATCAGGGACGAACGGGAGGGTACGACCCTCCGTTAATCTTGCTCATCCACAGGTTTTCATCATTGCTCGTTCGGTTGGTCGCGCTGGGCAAATGCGGCGCCTACGCCGCCGTTCACGCCGAGTTCGCCGGGGTGAACATCGGGGAACAAACTCTGGCGAGAAGCCACTACGCGTTTGATGCCTGGATGGCCTGGGAATTCTTGAAACAGGGTTTATTGAACTTTGCTAGTGGGTGAACTATCGATTCCTAATCGAGGGGGTCCTCTGTGTTTAGTCTGGATACGAAAGCGATGTACTACCCGGTCAGTGACCGCCGGATTGTCGCAGGTGAGGGGGTGTATCTGCGCGACGCGGAAGGCAACTCCTTCATCGACTGTGCCTCAGCCACCTTCAATCTCAGCCTCGGTTACAGCCATCCGGCGGTCGTCGCGGCCATTCAGGAGCAAGCCGAGAAGCTGATCCACACCACGTCGAGCTTTCAGAGCGAGCCGGTGGTGCGCTTGGCTAGCCGTCTGGTCGAGTTGGCGCCGAAGAAGCTCACCAAGGCGCACCTGAAGGTCGCCAGTGGGTCGAGCGCCAACGAGGGAGCGATCAAGATGGCGCAGCGCGCTACAGGCCGGCGCGATGTGGTGACGCTGTTTCGAAGCCATGTCGGGCAGAGCACCATGCTCGCCAGCCTGTCCGGCAATGCGTTCCGTAAGGAGCCCCTTGGGCATGTGTACCCCGGGGGCCTACACGTTCCCGACCCATATTGTTTGCGCTGCTTCTACCGCCAGAGCTACCCGGACTGTGGGCTGCTGTGCGTCGATCGGATCGAGCAGTTCCTTGAGTTTGCCAGCAGCGGCAGCGTCGCGGCGATCCTGATCGAACCCATCGCCGGCAACGGGGGCAACATCATCCCGCCCAACGGCTACTTCCAGCGGCTGCGCCAACTGTGCGACGCCCACGACATCAAACTGCTCGTCGACGAGGTGCAAACCGGTATTGGGCGGACAGGGCGAATGTTCGCCTGCGAGCACTTCGGGATCGAACCAGACGCGATGAGCCTGGCTAAGGGCCTGGGAGGCTCAGGGGCGCAGGTAGCGGCGATTCTGGCCAGTGACGAGCTCGCTGGCCTTCCCGCCGACCACCACTCGTTCACCTACGGGGCAAACTCACTGGCCTGCGCGGCGGCGTTAGCCACGCTCGACGTAATCGATGATCCGGACTTCCTGGCCCACGTCCGCGCGGTCGGTGCGCGGATCCTCGATCGTCTCGGGGAGCTGAAGAACCGCTGCCCGTGCATTCTCGACGTGCGCGGTGTCGGATTGATGATCGGTATCGAAATCGCGCGCCGTGACGGCAGCCCAGACCCACAGCTGACCAACATCCTGGCCAAACGCGCGATGGATCACGCCCTGTTCCTGCGGACCTCCCGTTACGGGCACGGCAACGTGTTGAAAATTCGCCCGCCGCTGATCCTCACTGATGTTGAAGCCGAGCTGATCTGCGATCGTCTCGATGACCTGCTGCGGAGTGTCACAGCGTGAGCGGGATGAAGGAATTGCTGCTAGGCACTGCGACCGCCATCCGCCAGGCGATCCACTCCACGCCCAAGTCGCAGGCCCTGCGGCTGACTTGCCATGACGCCCCAGGCGGTGACGCCCAGTTCGGCATCGACGAGATCGCCGAAGAAGCGGCGTGGCACCACCTGCGCGCCCATCATGAACCGCTCGCGGTCTACACCGAGGACCACCCGCTGCGCACCACCGGTCCGCGTCCGCGCACCGTCGTGGTCGTAGACCCGATCGATGGCACCCGGCCAGCCGCGGCCGAGCTCGAATCATCGATGATCTCCATCGCTGCCGCGCCCTACACTCCAGACGTCCGCCTCGGCGAGGTGCACAGCGCCTTGCTGATGGAAACCCGCTCCGGGGCGTGGATGTACACCGATCCGCACACCCGATTCGAGACCCACGGTTACCAGCGGACATTGCCCAGGCTGTCGGACACAACCGACCCGAACCGCATGTTCTGGTCCTTCGAGCTCAACGGGCACCCAATGGCCCTGATGGCCCACGCCTACGGCCACCTGGTTGACCAGTCGGCCAACACCGGCGGAGTCTTCATCTTCAACAGCGCCACGTTCTCCATCACCCGGATCCTCACCGGTCAGCTCGACGCCTACCTCGACATCGGCAACCGCATCCTGCGCGATAACCCCACGACCGAGCCGGACTTCCGGGCGTGCGGGCGGGGACACGTCCTGCACCTGTTCCCCTACGACATCGCCGCCGCTGTCACCTTGGCCACACGAGCCGGCGCGGTCGTCACCGACGGCTACGGGCGCGACCTGGCCGAAACCCGCCTACTCGACGGCGGCGAATCCAACCAGCAGTCGTGCATCGCCGCAGCCAATCCGGCGCTGCACAAGACACTTCTTGACCTCATCCATTGGCCGGGCCCGGCCACGATCTTCAGCCCTGGAGACTTCTAACCATGCGTGCACTGACCTTGACCGACACGCGGTGGCTGCAACTGCGGGATCGACCCGCGCCCACCCTTTCCCGCGACGACGATGTGATTGTCGACGTTGCGCAAACCGGGATCTGCGGCACCGACCGCAGCGTGCTGGTTGGGAAGTTTCCCGCCCTACCCGGTGTGGTCATGGGCCACGAGGGTGTGGGCCGGGTCGCCCGGGTTGGCGAGTACGTCGAGCATCTGCGTCCCGGAGACCGGGTGGTGATCAACCCGACGCTGTACTGCGGACACTGCCCACCCTGCCAGCACAGCCGAACCAACCACTGCCGCAATAAGCGCGGGACGGAGGTGGGTATCGATCGCGATGGATCGTTCGCCGACCAGATCGTGCTGCCTGCGGCGTTCATACATCCGATTCCGCAGGACATGAGCTTCGACCAAGCGACCCTGGTCGAACCGTTGACCTGCGCGCTGAACAACCTCCTAAGCGCTGGGCTCGATCCCGGTGACCAGCTCATCGTGCTCGGCGGTGGACCGATCGGCGCCACAGTCGCCGCCCTCGCCCACTACCTTGGCCACCCTACCACCGTCGTGGAAACCGACCCCACCCGCAGGGACCTGCTCGCGGGCGTCCTGCCCGCCATCGTCGGACAGGACGCCACCCCAATCGAGGTCGTCGAGCACGCCGGCGACCTACCACCGAGCCAGTCGGTCATCGACACAGTTGGCAACCTGCTACCTCAGGCACTCGACCTGGTCGCCCCAGGCGGCAGCGTCGTGATCATGGGTTACCACAGTCACGCGGTCGCCCAGCTACACCCGCTAGAGATTTTGCAGCGTGGCATCCGGATAGTGGGCGCCGGCGACTACCCCGGCAACTTGTTCCCGCGCGCGCTGCACATCGCCGGCCAGCTACCACTGGCCGCGCTGATCACCCACCGGTTCAAACTCGACGAGTTCGAGCAGGCGATCGAGCTGCTCTCCCCGAACGGGGCGGGCTACTCAGCCTTAAAGATCGTCATCCAGAGTGGGCCGGCGTCATGACGACCCGATTCGTCCGCCAGCGCGACCCACTCGGAGAGCTGACCCGGCGGCTCGGGCGGCCCGCTGTGCTCGGCGAGTACCCCTACTACCGGGTTCGACCAGAGCGCTGGGAGGCCAACCTCCTCGCGGCGCGCACCGCCGGGGTGGATGTCATCACCGCCTACATTCCCTGGCGGCATCACGAAACCACCGGCGGCGGCTTCGACTTCACCGGCTTCAGCGACCCGCAACGCGATGTCGTGCAATTTTTGCGGCTGGTCGCCGCGGCCGACCTGTTCCTGATCGCGAAACCGGGCCCGTTCGTACACGCCGAGCTTCAGCTCGGCGGCCTTCCCGACCGCGTCGTGCCCACCCCCACCAACGGATTCATCCCCGCGCGTACGCTGGCCGGAACTACGGTCAGCTCGCAGGGCCAGCCCCTGCCTTCCCCATGGGACCCCCGTTTCCGCCGCCACTACCGAGAATGGCTCGCCGTGCTCAGCGAGCACGTCCTACGCGAACGGCTGTACCCGACCGGGCCGATCATCGCGATTCAGGTCGGCAACGAAGGCGTCTACAGCGAGGCCAACCAACCACTCGGCGCGTTCGGCGCCGAGGAACCCGCCCGCCGTCTTACCGCCGCCTCACCCCGCGCGGCGACCGACTCGGACACCGGCGACCTAGATGGCGCGCGGGGGGCGCGGGAAGCGACCCTAATCAACGACGCGCTGGCGGACATCGCGGCCGCGCTCGCAACGTCCGCACCGCTGCTGTCCAATCTGCCGCTACCCGAACGGGGATATCAGCCAGGCCGAGCGGTCGACGCCTGGCTCGCACGCGTCCCGTTTATTGGACCGCCACGCGGCGCGGTCGGCTACACCAGCTGGGTCGGCACCCCGCACACCGACGAGGACACCCTAATCCGTTACTGGTTGGGCGCGCGGCTGCTCGGCGGGGACTGCCTGGAAGACAACTGGGGCCACATCTGGGACGACACCGCCTACCTCGACCCACGCACCACCTGGTCGCACGCGCTGCTCGGACTCGCCCTCGGTTCGCGTACCTGCAGCCTGTACACTGCGTGCGCAACTTCGCACTGGTCCCCGCAATTGGACCTCGATCCCACCGCGCTACGCGCTGCCGGACGTGACCCGGCTGCGTTCGCCCCGCCTTACTGCCCAGGCGCCCCGCTGCGCGAGAACGGCACGACCGGACCCACCTTTCCCGCGCTATGCGCCCTGCGTCGGCTGCTCGAAGAACACGGCCCCGCGCTGCTGTCCAGCCAACTGCGCCCCGACGTGACGCTGCTCGTCGACCCGAACCTCGAGCGTGGCGCACTGACCGCCGCCGCTCGCGTATGCGGCTACCTGATGACTCGTCACGGGTTGACCTGCGACATCAGCCCCGAGTGCGGCGATCCTCCGCCAGAGGTCGAGGGTCTGGCGCTCATCGTCCCTACTGCGCACAGCCTAGAGCGGTGGCGCGACTGGGCCCGGGGCCGTTCCGGCCTCACGGTCTGGCTCACCGACCACGCGCCCCCCGGTGCGCTCGCGCGGCACCGCCCCGATCCCCGCGACAGCCCCGCGCTTCAGCGAGTCGCCGCCGACCTCGCCCCCCACGCCACCGGGACAGCCAGCTCAAGCTGGCCAACCGGGCTGGTCTCGATCCGGCGCCGGACCAGCGCGGAGGTGGGCTACGAGTTCCTGTTCAACCAGACGGCGAGCACTACGACCGTTCCCCACGCCGGCCAAGGCCTCAGCACCGAGCAACTCCCGTACCTCACACCAGGTGCCGCTGTGGTCGTACGCACCGACCACAGCGGCAGGCACCTGGCGGGTGCGCTCGATGACCATCCGACACTGAACACCGAACTCACAACAGGACGGTGGCGATGAACCAACCAAAAGGCTCATTTGCACACCTCGTATGTTTGAATTGGCAGATGGACATCGCGCACCGCCACAAGACGATCGTGGAGACAGTCGCCGACCGCGCCCGGGTGACCGTGGCCGAACTCGCGGCCCTGACGCAGTGCTCCGAGATGACCATCCGCCGGGACCTGGAGTCCTTGGAGAGCGCCGGGGTGCTGCGGCGAGTGCACGGCGGCGCGGAGCGTATCCCGCTCAGCGCGATCGAACCGCCCTACGCGCTGCGGGCACTGAGCAACACGGAGGCCAAACGTGCGCTCGCCCGCGCCTGTAGCGATCTTCTGGCCGACGGGGAGTCAGTGGTGCTCGACGCCGGGACCACCGCAGTGCAGATAGCGAAGGTTCTGCGGGGCCGACGGATGACGATCGCGCCGTTGTCGGTCCAGGTGCTGTGTGAGATCGCCTCGGATCCGACCACCAGCCTGCTGGTGCCCGGCGGTTCAGTACGCCCCGGTGAGCAAACCTTTGTAGGGGAACCGGCCGAGCAAGCCCTAGGCGCGGTGCGCTTCGACACGCTCATCCTGGCTTGCTGCGGGTTGGACGCCGAGGCCGGCGCCACTACCCATCATCTCGACGACGCCCGGGTCAAGCGCGCCGCGCTCGCCTCAGCCACCCGGGTCATGGCCGTGGTGACCGCCGACAAGCTGGGAAAGATCGCCTTCGGAAAAGTCTGCTCGCCGCAACGGTTGGACCTCGTGGTCACCGACGCGCCTGCTACAGCTCAGCCGATCAAGGCGCTGCGCGCGATCGGCGTGCAGGTCTGCACCGTGCCCGTGAACCGCGAAAGCTGATCCGCCCATGCACGTCTTGCCCGTCGCACCCGCGTTAATCTTCGACGTCGGGGGCGTTATCTTAGACTGGAACCCCCACTATCTGTTCGACGAGCTCATCGCCGATCCCGTCAAGCGCACACAGTTCCTCACCGAGGTCTGCCCACCTGCCTGGAACGCCGAGCTGGATCGCGGCCAGCGCCTGGAGACCGCCGTCGCCGAGCGCTGCCGGCAATACCCTGACTGGGCCCGCTACATCCACGCCTACCAGCAGCATTGGGTCAAGATGCTCGGCGGGATGCTCCCTGGCATGCATCAACTGCTCGGTGAGCTCGCCGACTCAGGTGCCCGTCTTTACGGGCTGACGAACTGGTCCGCGGAGACCTTCCCCATCGCCCGCGCCGCGTTCCCGATCCTGGACTTGTTCGCCAACACCATCGTGATCTCCGGCGAGGTGGGATTGACCAAGCCAGACCCGGCGATCTTTCACCTTGCCCTCGCTCGGTTCGGGTTAGACCCAGCCGAATGCCTGTTCATCGACGACAACCCCGCAAACGTGTCCACCGCTCGGCACCTCGGGATGCCCGCGGTGTTGTTCGCGGGCGCGCAGGCACTGTGTGAACATCCAGGCATCGCCCGATACCTCGTCACATCCGCCGCTTCAGTGTCACCAGCTTCCTAGCGTCGCCTACCAGACCCACCCGTCCGCTAACCATACTTGTTCGAACAAACATGAAGGAGGCGCGAAATGACCATGACGTCGAACATACCCACAACCACGGCGAGCAGTCAGGACCGGCGAGCCCGGATAGCCACCTGTGTGGTGTTCTTCGTCCACGCCGCGTTGTTCGCCTCCTGGACTCCACACATTCCCCTGGTCGCCGCGCGGCTACACCTGTCGACCAGCGCCCTGGGGACGGCGCTACTGGGTGCGCCGACCGGGTCAGTGCTGGCGATGACCGCCTCGGGGGCGTTGATCACCCGCTGGGGAAGCGCGGCGATCATGCGACTCACCCTCATCGGGTACTGCCTCGTCGGAGCCGCGCTGGGCCTGGCCACCTCGCAGGTGAGCCTGTTCGCCGCCTTAGGAGCATGGGGGCTGTTCCAAGGCTCGCTGGACGTGGCGATGAACGCCCACGCCGGCAGCGTCGAGGTCCGCTACCGGCGCTCCATCTTCGCCAGCTTCCACGCCTGCTGGAGCGCCGGCGCCTTCGCCGGCACCGGGCTCGGGTCGGTCTCGATTGCCCTCGGCATCCCCCTTGGAACGCATATGCTCGGTCTGGGCGCGATCCTCACCGCCATCGCCCTCCCCGTAACCTGGTGGTCACTACCAGCCGGCGACGACCGAACCACCGCGACCAGCGATACCGCCGGGCTTTTGCGCCACTTCGCTCGTCCCACGCCCGCGCTGCTCGGGTTGGGTTGCATCATCTGCTGCGGGCTACTCTGCGAAGGGGCCAGCGCCGACTGGACCGCCCTGTACCTGCACACCAGCCTCGCGGTGCCGGTCCAGCTCGCCGGAGCCGGATACGCCGCGTTCGCCGTGGCGATGTTTCTCGGGCGCCTAA
>Ga0213881_10001470_pt1 | contig 11201 bp, 15 predicted proteins | sample BarmaccoBMER_R08_FD_160104 | JGI IMG/M metagenome (GOLD analysis project Ga0213881, IMG submission 160104) | Barbacenia macrantha exposed rock microbial communities from rupestrian grasslands, the National Park of Serra do Cipo, Brazil - ER_R08 ... | reverse complement strand
GGTGACTCGGATCAGCGCACCCTCCAGCTCGCGGATGTTCCGCTCGATCCGCTCGGCGATGAACTCCAGCACTTCCGCCGGCACGGCCAGTCGGTCCTGGGCGGCCTTCTTCCGCAAGATGGCGATCCGGGTCTCTAGCTCGGGCGGCTGGATATCGGTGATGAGTCCCCACTCGAACCGAGTGCGCATCCGGTCTTCCAGCGTCTCCAGCCGCTTGGGCGGTCGGTCCGATGAGACCACGATCTGCTTGTTCGTGTTGTGCAGCGTGTTGAAGGTGTGGAAGAACTCCTCCTGGGTACCTTCCTTCCCCTCCAAGAACTGAATGTCGTCGACCAACAGCACATCGACGTCGCGGTATCGGCGCTGGAAAGCCACCTTCCGGTCGTCGCGCAGGCTGTTGATGAAGTCGTTGGTGAACTCCTCGGTGGAGATGTATCGCACCCGCATCCCGGCAAAGAGCCGCTCGGCGTAATGCCCAACGGCGTGTAGCAAGTGGGTTTTGCCCAACCCTGACTCGCCCCAGATGAACAACGGGTTATATGCGCGTGCTGGTGCCTCGGCCACCGCTACGGCGGCGGCGTGACTGAAACGATTAGACGCACCGATGACAAACGTATCGAAGGTGTACTTCTGGTTGAGCCGGGTGCCGCTTCGGGCTGGCGCCGAACTCGGGCCGGCGGGTGTCGCCGAGTAGGTCGGCCACTTCGGTCCTGAATCAGCATCAATACTGTCTATACTTGTCGGCTCTTCGCTACCTTGGTCGTGTCGGACGGCGCTCGGCGCGGCGTGGCTGGTTTGGTCGTCACCGTCGAACGGTAGGCGCTGGACGCGCTGGTCCGCCGTGGTCGGCCCGGTGAGCGCCTCTTGGTCGGTGGGTGTGTTGGGTACTTCGGTTCCGGTAGCGGCGGCGGTGGGGTCGACCACCACGGCGAGCGCGATAGGGGACCCGAGGTGACGGCTGAGAGCCTCGCTGATCGGACCTCGGAGGATGCGTTCGATGGCGTCTTTGGCAAATTCGGTGGGCACGGCAAGTAATGCCGTGCCGTCGAGTAGCCCCAGGGGACGGGTCAGTCGGAGGAAAGCGCGCTGCTGGGCGGACAGACTGGCGGTCGGCGCGCCAGTGAGGTCGCTCGAGCCGGCGCCGCTGGAGAGATCGGCCACCACCTGTTGCCAGACGTCGCCCAGACCGTTCGTTTCGTCGCCCATCTTCGCGCCGCTCCCCCCTCGTGCTCGGGTCGTAGGGCCAACGATGATGTTGGCGGCGTTCCACAGGGTTATCCACACCTGTGTGGGAAAGGTACGCGGCGAGGGTGTCACCCTGCGGAGGTACCCGGTGAGCGGGACGGGACGGGACCGCGGAGACCCGGTTTGACCTCCGAAAAGCGCGCTGCGTACCCTCAAGGGTAACCGCGTCGCTGGCCGGCGCGCTGTGGCATGCAGTCACCAGGGTCGGTCTGGCCGGATGCGGTCAGGTCAGTTCCGCGCTCGATAACCGACAGCGTGTGCACAGTCCACCCTGGGAGTCGAACGGGAGCGGAGCAGTGTCCAAGGGCAAGCGCACTTTCCAACCGAACAACCGCCGTCGTTCGCGTACGCACGGCTTCCGGCTGCGGATGCGGACCCGCGCTGGCCGTGCGATCCTAGCCGCACGGCGGCGCAAGGGCAGGGAGAAACTGTCCGCCTGAGGGCCCGGTGCGCGGTGCTTTCGGCGGCCACTCGGTTGACCCATCGAGATGATTTCACGGCTGTAGTTCGTCGCGGCCGACGGGCCGGGCGCAAACTGGTTGTGATGCATGCTCTGGTTCCGGATCTCGCAGCGGACAGCGATACCGCCGGCCCGAAGGTGGGCTTTGTCGTGAGCAAGTCCGTGGGAGGCTCGGTAGTCCGCCACCGCGTAGCGCGTCGGCTCCGCCATCTCATGCGCGCTCGGTTGGCCGCGTTGCCGCCAGGCACCCGATTGGTGGTGCGGGCATTGCCGCCTTCGGCGTCGGCCGACTCGGGCAGTCTCGGCGCCGATCTGGACCGAGCGTTGCGTGCCGTGCTAACTACTCCGGTGCCGCGATGAGCGAATCGACAGGCCGTCGTCCATCCCCGCTGGCGCTGCCGCTGATCTTATTTGTGCGCTGCTACCAGCGATGGGTCTCACCTGGGCTGGCGCCGTGTTGCCGGTTCTACCCCAGTTGTAGCGAGTACGCGGTCGAAGCGCTCCGACTACACGGGCTACTGCGCGGCACGGCGCTGTCGGTATGGCGGCTGGTGCGTTGCGCACCCTGGCACCCTGGTGGTGTTGACCCTGTTCCGTCCCTTCGATCCCACGGCTCAGATCGAGCCAATGACCGCGTCGATGGAAGAGCCGCCGAGGAGCGAGCACCGTGCTGAACTTCATCTATTACCCGGTCTCGGCCATCCTCTGGTTCTGGCACAAGGCGTTCGGGTTTGTCCTGGGCGACGACTCTGGCCTGGCCTGGACTCTTGCGGTCGTCTTCCTGGTCTTTACCCTGCGGGCGCTGCTTTATCAGCCGTTCGTGCACCAGGTTCGCTCCATGCGCAAGATGCAGGAGTTCGCGCCGGAGATCCAGAAGCTGAAGAAGAAATACGGCAACGACAAGCAGAAGATGGCAGCCGAGATGCAGAAGCTGCAAAGCGAGCACGGGGTGAACCCGCTCGGTGGCTGCCTTCCGGTGCTGGTCCAGGGGCCGGTGTTCATCGGGCTGTACCACGTGTTAAAAGGGTTCCAGCCCGGGTGGCCGTATAACTACGTCTTCAACGCGGACGAGGTGCGCTCGTTTGTTGATGCCAGCCTGTTCGGTGCCAAGCTGGCCGCCGCGTTAAAGCCGTACGGTGGCGGAGCTCCGCTCGAGGCCTACCACGCAACCGTTGGTCAGATGTTGACGGTGATGATCCCGTTAGCGATTGCCGCCGCCGTGTTTACACATATCACCGCCCGGCACTCGATCGCTCACCAGACCGAGGCGCAGGCCGCCAATCCCCAGGCCGCGATGATGAACAAGCTGATGCTCTGGGTTTTGCCACCTGGTGCCCTGATCACCGCGCCGTTCCTACCGCTGGCCATCCTGGTCTACTGGGTGTCGAACAACCTCTGGACGCTCGGTCAGCAGCGGGTGGTCTACAACAAGATTGACAAGGAAGAGGCCGAGCGGCGCATCCGTAAAACCGAAACGCAGCGCAGCCTTGCTCCGAAGGTTGGCCAGAAACCGCTGCCAGAAGCTAGGCGGAAGAAGCCGGGCGCAAAGCCGATCGCACCCCATGGTGGCCCTTCAGCGAGCGGAAATTCGAAGGCGCCCGGCACTAGCAATGCTGCTGGCAATACTGACCGCATGGTGCCCGACGGCGCGCGCAAGAACGGTGTGTCCTCCCCCGAGGTGAAGACGAACGGAACCGCGCGCTCGCAACGAGCAACCGGGTCGAGCGCGGGCGATCACCCTACGGGATCAGCCAAGAAGCCGGGTGGCGCGGCCGGGAACAGTCGGCCGGATCGGACCCTCAGACGCGGGCGTAAGCAGTAACGGCCGAGTGGCCGGGTATCTCACGTCGGCGCGCTAGCGAGTCCTACGCCGTGAGCGGCGTGTGTGTATGTGGGGAGAGGAGCGATCGTGGCGAAGACCGCGCAGGCGGATCAGGGACCGCGCGGCGGCGAGTCAAGCACAGGCTTGTCGTCGCTGGAGGAACAGCTGATCAAAGAGGGTGACGTTGCGGCCGATTACTTGGAGCGGCTGCTCGATGTCCTGGACTACGACGGCGATCTGGACATTGACGTTGATGCTGGTCGCGCGGTGGTCAGCGTCGACGGTGGGGATGACCTCTCCAAACTGGTGGGCGACCGAGGCGCGGGGCTGGAAGCATTGCAAGAGCTGACCCGGCTGGCCGTGCAGCAGGTAACCGGTGCCCGCAGCCGGCTGATGCTTGACATCGCTGGCTGGCGAGTGGCCCGTCGGGTCGAGCTTGCCGAGCTGGGTAAGCGAGCGGCACGGGATGTGCTCAACACTGGCGAGCCGGTACGGCTGCGTCCGATGACGCCGTTTGAGCGCAAGGTCGTGCATGACGCGGTGGCGGCAGTTCGTGGCGTGTTCAGCGAGAGCGAGGGCGAGGACCCACGACGGCGTGTGGTGGTCTTTCTTCGCCGGTGAGAGCGAGGGTCGACGCAGGGGGGTTTGGTTTGCCGTGAAACCATGTTTCACGTGAAACCAAGTTCGTGGTGGGTCCAGGCCGACCGTGTCTGACTGGCTTCCGAAGACCCGGATAACCATCATTGCTTAAGAGAGGTCTGGTCTCGGTTGGCCGATCTGGATCAGTCGAGCGATACGCCGTCTGAGAACGCTGTGTCTCGTGAGGACACGGTGCTTTCTGAGGACACGGCGCTTTCTGAGGACACGGCGCTTTCTGAGGACACGGCGCTTTCCGAGGGCGTCACGTTTTCTGAAGATGCTGCTCCCCTCTTATATCGGGCCGCCTCGGCCGTGTTCGGTGATCGGTTACCGTTGGCAATGCGTTACGCCGAGCTGTTGGCCGATACCGGGGTGTCCCAAGGGCTAATCGGTCCGCGCGAGGGAAATCGTCTGTGGAGTCGGCATTTGCTCAACTGCGCTGTCTTGGCGGAACTCATCGAGCCGAACGCTCGAGTGCTAGATCTCGGGGCCGGTGCTGGTTTACCAGGGCTGCCCCTCGCGCTCGCGCGACCCGACCTTGAGGTTGTGTTGCTTGAGTCGATGGCTCGCCGGGTGGCTTGGCTGCGGTCGACGATAGTTGAACTGGCTCTGCCGGTCGCTGTCGTATGTGGTCGAGCTGAACAGGCATCGGTCCGTCGGGAGTGGAACGGCGCCGACGTCGTGACGGCCAGGGCGGTGGCCCCATTAGCTCGCTTGGCCGAGTGGGCGCTCCCACTGTTGAGGTACGGGGGGCGATTGCTGGCGATGAAAGGCGTGTCGGCGGCTACCGAAGCCGCTCGTGACCGCGTGGTGGTCGAGCGTTTTGGTGGCACTGCGCCGATCGTGGTGCAATGCGGCGCGAAACACGTTGAGCCGCCCACCACGGTGATTGTGGTGCAGCGATCGCCGGCCAGGGCCGGCTCTCGCCGGTTAGAGCGCCGAGACAAGGTCGGATCTCGAAAAACGAGGAGGTGACGAAGATGAGCGCGTGGATATCCCGAGACAGAGAGGAAAACCGTGAGTACCGGAGCCGCTGCTCAACCCCTGATGTTTCACGTGAAACACCAGGTTCAGCTACATGGCCGGCCGGCCATGCCGCTGAGAAGTATCCGGGTGCGGCGATCGCCATGCCAGCAGAACCATCGGAGGACTCCATGTGGACGCCCATAGCCGAAGAGGCCGAGCGTGCGACTCGGGTGTTGCACCCGAAAGGGCGAGAGATACCTCGGCCAGTACATCGAAGGGTGCTCACGGTGGCTAACCAAAAAGGCGGCGTAGGGAAGACCACCAGCACCGTTAACCTGGCCGCCGCGCTGGTGAAGTACGGCATGCGGGTTCTTGTGATTGACCTGGATCCCCAGGGAAATGCCAGTACCGCGCTAGGTGTGCAACATACCAGCGGTACTCCGTCGATCTACGAGACATTGCTCGGCGAGATCAACCTCCTGGATGCGGTGGTACCCAGCACACAAGCACCTGAGCTGCTCTGTGTTCCCGCCACGATTGATCTAGCTGGCGCGGAGATTGAATTGGTGAGCATGGTGGCGAGAGAATCTCGTTTGAAGCGGGCATTGACCTCGGAAGTCCTTGATCAGCTGGATCTGGACTACGTTCTGGTCGACTGTCCGCCTTCGCTCGGGTTGCTCACGGTGAACGCGTTGGTTGCCGCCGAGGAAGTGCTTATCCCGATCCAGTGTGAGTACTACGCGCTGGAAGGACTTGGTCAGCTCCTGAACAACATTGAACTCGTGCGAGCCCACCTGAACCGCCAGTTGCACGTGTCGACGATTCTGCTCACTATGTACGACGGGCGCACGAAGCTTGCCGACCAAGTGACCAACGAAGTGCGGGAGCACTTCGGCGATCGGGTTCTGCGCACGGTCATCCCGCGCAGTGTGAAAGTTTCGGAAGCGCCGGGATACGGGCAGACGATTCTTGCTTACGACCCAGGCTCCCGAGGCGCTATGAGTTATTTGGACGCGGCTCGGGAGATTGTGATGCATCCGCTGCATCGGGGCGCGAGCCGGTGAGCGCTCGCAAGGGCGGGCTCGGCAGGGGTCTTGCGGCGCTGATCCCGACCGGACCGACTAACGGGGAACCGAGAGCCGATAATGACGGATGGACGACTGATTCCACGTCAGCCGGCCACCAGCAAGTCGAGGTTCGTGATGATCTGATCAATTCGGTAACCGGTGCCGCGTATCGTGAATTAGCTATTACGTCAATCGAACCGAACCCGCAGCAGCCCCGTCGGGCGTTCGACGAAGAGGCATTGGCTGAGCTCGCGCACTCCATCAAGGAGTTCGGTCTACTGCAACCAATCGTGGTCCGTGAGATCGGTCCCGATCGCTATCAGCTTGTCATGGGCGAGCGACGGTGGCGTGCGGCTCAGGAGGCAGGCCTAGAGCGCTTGCCAGCAATCGTGCGACAGACCGAGGACGATGCGTTGCTGCGTGACGCGTTGCTGGAAAACATTCACCGGGTCCAGCTCAACCCGTTGGAAGAGGCTGCCGCATACGAGCAGTTGCTGGCTGAGTTCGGCGTGACCCACGATCAGCTTGCCGATCGCATTGGTCGTAGTCGTCCGGTGGTGACGAACATGATCCGGCTGCTCAAACTGCCAGTGGCGGTTCAACGTCGGGTTGCCGCTGGAGTGCTGTCGGCTGGGCATGCCCGAGCATTGCTTGGATTGGATGATGCTGGGCGACAGGAGGAGCTCGCCGCTCGGGTTGTGGCCGAAGGTATGTCGGTGCGGGCCACGGAGGAGGCTGTCACAGTAGCCAAACGACAACCGGAGCAGCGGCGTAATCCATCTCCGCCCGCGCGTGCGGAACGGCCGAAAGAGGTCCGCCAGCTGGCGGAGAAGTTGTCTGACGCGTTCGACACCCGGGTCAAGGTCGAGCTCGGGCAGCGTAAGGGTCGGATCGTGGTGGAGTTCGGGTCGATGGAGGACCTGGACCGTATCGTGGGGCTGATGACGCCGCGCTCATGAGCCGATGTTTCACGTGAAACAGCGGCTCATGAGCGACGGATCGCCTCCTCGATCAGGTCGGCAAATAGCTGGCCCAGGTGCTCGCCGGAGGCGACCACTGAGGTGGGCGGCAGCGACGTCTCGGTCAGCCCCGGGCAGACATTGACCTCTAACACATGCACTTGTCCGTCGGGGGTCACGATCGCGTCAGTACGGGATAAATCGCGCATACCAAGCAACCGGTGCGCGTCCAATGCTGCCTGTTGAGCGACTTTCTGTACCATCTCGTCTAGTCGGGCCGGGCAGTGGAACGTGGTTGCACCCGGGGTATAGCGGGCGCTGTAGTCGTAGACGCCACCGAGCGGGCTGATCTCCACCACCGGCAGCGCTCTGGGTAGCGGGTCGGCGCAGACTGAGATCGCCACCTCGATGCCTTCGACGAAGGCCTCGGCGAGTACCGTGTTGCCATAGGCCAGGCAGTCAACCATCGCGGCCGGTAGGTCAGCGGTGTCGGTGACCAGCTGGGTGCCAACGCGGACCCGCCCTGATCCGGCTTGACGATCAGCGGCAGCCCAAGGCGGGTCACGATAGCGTCCAATACCGTCCGAGCGCCCAGATCGCGAAACGTGCCGTGCGGCAGCACGACCCAGTCTGGAGTGGATAGACCAGCTCGGGACAGCTCGGCTTTGGTGATTGGCTTGTCCCAGGCTCGTCGGCATGCCCGTGAGTCGGCTCCCACGAACGGCACGCCGAGCGTCTCCAAAACGGACTGCACGGAGCCGTTTTCTCCATCTCCCCCGTGCAGCGCAATCACTACAGCTTCTGGGCGTTCCCTGCGTAGCCGGTCTAGCAGCGCGGCATCGGTGTCCCATTCGACTACCGCCATGCCCATGTCACGTAGGTCGGCGGCGATCCGTCGCCCCGAGCGCAAGGACACTTCCCGCTCGTGCGAAAGCCCGCCAGCAAGCACCGCTACCGTTCGTTCAGCCACCGGCACATTCTGTCGCCGTGGCGGAACGAAGGCCTAAAGGACCGGTTTTGAGTATTGCTGGCTCGCCGACCCCGAGGCGCACGGCCAGGCGCACGGCCGGCGGCTGGAGCTGAAGGTGGAGATGTCCAAGACCCGGTAACACCCTTACTTGCTGCGCACACCGGGGCGCTTTCGATCCCACCGTCGAACCGCGGATCTTCGAGCTGTAGGGGTCCGGTGACCTGGAGGCGTTGGAGCGGGTGGTGCTCGAGTGATCGAGGCCTAGCGCGAGAACCAGCGCTAGCTATAATCATTGCTCGGGAGGATTGATTCTTAGATGAAAGAATTATTGATAACCATAGGCCTGGCGATAATAATCGCGCTGCTCCAAATGGTGATGAAGGGGCTCAGCAGAACCGCGATCAAACCTAAGTCTCATGGGTTGACTCAAGAGGATACATTATTCTGGAGCGACTGGGTAATCGCGGCGGGGCTTTCTCTCACTGGGGCGCTCATAGTGGCGTCAAATGAGAATAAACCCATACCGACACTCCAGGTGGTGGGTTGCATAGGGGCGATCCTGGCCGGGTGCGTGTTTCTTCCGTTCGCACTTCGAACCTTCGCCTACGAAGAAAACGCTAAGATCAGACCCTTGCCACCTGGGGGGATCGGATGGATTCTGATCGCGAATGCCTGTGGTATACTGATACTTTCTAGCGCTGTCGCGGTAGGAGTGAATGTATATGGACTCTGAAAGTATCATTTTCGGCATGACCGCTAGACGTGCCGTCGCCGTCGCCGCTGGCGTGGTTGTCGTGGGCGCTCCTATAGCAGTTCTCGGCGCCACCGTCGGAATCGGGGCGGCGGCGATTACGGTTGGCGCGGCGATTGCCGCATCGGGTGCTATCACAAAGGCTGCGTCGCGGATAGCCGAAGATCGCGAGGAAGAATAGGTTGATGTTCTTGGCGCAAGATCTACCCGGCTGGCGTGAGATTGACGCTTCCATCAGCCTGAGCCCCTTGTATGAGGTCGGCCGGTGTGATCCCCTGGGCTAGTGCTAAGTGGTATCGGGGGACGGCGCCTGAGGTCCGCGGCGGGCCGTGCCGGTTGCGCCGATGGACCGGCTGGCCGCTCGGTCCGGGACACCGAAGGTCTTCAGCACGTTTAGCTCAGCTGACAGTACGCTGGCCAGCCGTCGCACTCCCTCGGTGATTCGCTCCGGCGTTGGGTAACAGTACGACAGCCGCAGCTGCCGGCTGCCCGATGGGTCGGCATAGAAACCGGTGCCCGACGCGTACGCCACTCGGGCGCTGACCGCTCGCGGGAGCATCGCCTTGGTGTCGACTCCCTCGGGCACAGTGAGCCATGCATAGAATCCGGCGTTCGGGTGCGGCGGGCCACCGCGAGCGTAGTACCTGCCGGGTTATGAAAGTTCGGGATCGTCTAGAGGAACTTCGCTCGTCGGCCTTCGGCTGCCAATTGGGTGAGCGCCGAAGGGTGCGCCCGGATGCCCTCCAGCGCCATCACCTCGGTGATTTGTTCACGAAGCCGTGGCACGCCCTGTGCCGAGCCATACTGCAGCGCCACCTGCCCGTCCTTGGCGACCAACTGAGCCACCTCGCCAGCTAGCGAGTCCAGCGGCAGCGCGGCCAGGTTAGGCATTCCCCCGGCCAGCGAGACCACCTCCGGGCGGCTGGCCACCGCGAACAATGCCCGGATCTCTGACGCGGCCATGCCATCGGTGCGTGTGGCGAAGCGCTCGGTTCGGGATGCTCGCGGGTCTGAGACCTCGGGACACGATGCGAGAGCGGATGACGAAACTTCGGCCGGCACTGGCACGCTGGACGCTCCGGAAGGATGAGAGGCGTGACGGTCGGACTAATCCACCTCCAGCGTAGTCGACCGGACGAGTGGCGTCCCCTCGATCCGGGACCCTTCGGCGACCAGCAGCGACCGGTAAGGGATATAGCGGTTCCGTGTTGCGCCGGATCAATCTATTCTCGGATGAGGAGGCGCCGGGTTAATTTCGACGTCCGGACCGCCCATCGAACCCAGACGCCGCGGAGGTCTCAGCACGTGTCGACGTCTGTGGTCGGTCTCACTCTTGACAATGTCGATGAGCTGCCCAAACGGTGTCGGCGATGCGTTTTTTGGGAGTTGGCTCCGCACCTAGGTGAGCAGGCCGCCGAGTACGGCAATCTCGAGCTGGAGAAGGAGGCCTGGCTGTCCAGCACGTTGCTGGAATGGGGTTCATGCGGCAAGATCGTATACGTTGATCGGGTGGCGGCCGGGTATGCGGTGTACGCGCCCCCGGCTGCGGTTCCGCGAGCCTTGGCATTTCCGACCGGCCCGGTCAGCCACGATGCGATCCTACTCACTGCGCTTGCCGTGCTGCCTGAGAAGGCCGGATCAGGCATCGGGCGTACGTTGGTCCAGGCGGTTGCCAAAGATCTCACCCGCCGTGGGGTGAAGGCAATTGAGGCGTTCGGGGATGCCGCTCCTACGCCGGACGCGCGGTGCGTGGTCCCCGCCGGTTTCCTGCTCGCGGTCGGCTTCAAGACCGTCCGGGCGCACCAGCGCTGGCCGCGGTTGCGGCTCGAGCTGCGTACCGCGCTGAGCTGGAAAGAAGACGTCGAAGCGGCTCTCGAACGGCTGTTCGGTGAGATTACCATTCCGGCGCAGAACACCGGCCAGTTGCCCACCGTGGCGCCCGCGCCGGTTCGGGCGCCGGTGCGCTGAGGCGCGTTTCGTGGGAGACCGCTGACATTTCAGCGATCTTGAGCACGATCAACCCACGAACCGCGCCTGAGCAGGCTACTCGGCGCGGGCCAGCTCCCGAGCCAGTACGTCGGAGAAAGTAAATGTGCCGGTCGGCTGGTCGTCCTGCCCGAGCAGATAAAGTCGCTTAACCGCAACCAGGATTCCCTCGGCCACGACGTCTCGAAACACCGGGTCGAGCAGCTTGCGACGATCACCCATGTTGGTCAGGTAGCCGACCTCGATCCGTACCGCTGGCATCCGGGTGAGCCTGAGCATCTCCCAGGTTCTCGGCTGGATGCCGCAGTCCATCATCCGGGTCCGGGCAATCAGCTC
>Ga0213881_10001469_pt1 | contig 11217 bp, 10 predicted proteins | sample BarmaccoBMER_R08_FD_160104 | JGI IMG/M metagenome (GOLD analysis project Ga0213881, IMG submission 160104) | Barbacenia macrantha exposed rock microbial communities from rupestrian grasslands, the National Park of Serra do Cipo, Brazil - ER_R08 ... | reverse complement strand
CTAAGCCCACACGACGACCATCACGGAGTCCCATAGGAGTAACCTCCAGCGAGCCAAGCACCGCCCCTGGGTGACGGAGCTGGTTGCATGACCGCCGGCAGGAAAGGGCAACGCAGTGAGTACAGCAGGGCCGGCAGGCCTGGACGTCGTTGACCGGACCATTGGCTTGGCCGAGGCCAGCGGCCGGCGCGACCTGGGACAGCGGCTGGTGCACACCCGTCGGCGACTGCTCGACCCCACCGTGCGGGTGCTGGTGGTCGGCGAGTTCAAGCAGGGCAAGAGCCTGCTCGTCAACGCACTGATTGACGCACCAGTCTGCCCGGTGGACGACGACATTGCCACCGCGGTGCCCACTGAGGTCTCCTACTCGAAGACTCCCATCGCGACGCTGGTGCACGGGAGGGACAACGTCGCCGACGCGGAGACCACTCGGGTCCAGGTCCCCATCGACAAGCTCGCCCGTCATGTGTCCGAGGCGGGCAATCCGGCTAACCGGCAAGGCCTGCTGCGCGCCGAGGTCGGTGTCCCGCGTCAGATCCTGGCCGGCGGGTTGACCCTAGTCGATACCACCGGCGTCGGCGGGCTCAGCTCGGTGCATACCACCAGCACTCTGGCTGCGCTGCCCACCGCCGACGCCGTGCTGCTGGTGTCCGACGCCTCGCAGGAGTACTCCGAACCAGAGATTGATTTCCTGCGGCAGGCGATGAAGCTGTGTCCTAACATCGCGTGCGTACTCACCAAGATTGACCTCTACCCGCAATGGCGGCGCATCGCCGAATTGGACCGCGTCCACCTAGCCGGCGCCAAAGTAGAAGCGGATCTGCTGCCGGTGTCCTCGACATTGCGCCTGCATGCGATGCGCACCGAGGATAGCCAGCTGGATGAGGAGTCCGGGTTTCCGGCGCTGGTACGGTATTTGCTGAACGCCGTGGCGCAGGCCGATCGGCTGAGCCGACGAAGCGTAGCGCACGACATCTTCACCGTCACTGACTACCTTGCGGTGTCGCTACGGACAGAACTGCAGGCGCAGCAGAACCCGGAAAGCGCTACGGCGCTCATGGCTGAACTGGAAGCCGCCAAGTCCCGCGCCGAGAATCTGCATCACCGCACATCACGATGGCAACACACGCTCAGTGACGGGATAGCCGACCTGAACGCCGACATCGAGTTCGACCTGCGTGACCGGTTACGACAGGTGATCCGTAACGGCGAGGCGACGCTGGAGCAGGCCGATCCGAGCGCGATTTGGGAGCAGTTCACCGAGTGGCTCACTCAGCAGCTTGCGGCGGCTACCTCCGACAACTTCGTGTGGGCGAACCAGCGGGCACAGTTGATCGCCCACCAGGTGGCCGAGCACTTCGCCGAAGATGGCGGCGAGCTACTCCCTGAGCTGCGGCTGGGTGATGCAGCCACCACGCTGGACGCGGTGCCCGACCTGCCAGCGCCGCACGTCGACGACCCGAAGCTCTTCGGCAAGCTGCTCACCGGAATGCGGGGTTCCTACGGTGGCGTGCTGATGTTCGGCATGATGACCACACTGGCCGGGATGGCTCTGATCAATCCGATCTCGGTCGCCGCCGGGTTACTACTCGGGACTAAGACGCTGCGCGAGGACAAGCAGGGTCGTCTGAAGCGGCAGCAGGCCGAGGCTCAGATGCTGCTGCGGAGGCAGGTCGACGACGTCATCTTTCACGTGGGCAAGGAATGCCGGGACCGGTTGCGCCAGGTCCAACGGCTGCTGCGAGATCACTTCAGCGAGGTGGCGACCGAACTGCACCGCTCGCTGTCTGAGTCCATCCGGGCCGCGGAGAAGGCCGCGAACACCGAGGGATCTAACCGACAGCAGCGGATCAGCCGGCTCAAGGCTGAGCTGGCGCAGATTGATGCACTGCGAGACGATGCCCGCGCTCTCCTGATCGCTCCGGGACACGAGTCATGAACTCGCCGACGAGGGCGACCCCCAGCATCAGTACTGCGGTCCGGGTGGTGTTGCGGCGGGCAGCCGAGGTCTACCGCGACAGCCCGGCCACGGCCGCCCGGCTGCGCAACCAGATCGACCGGCTCGACGAACCGCTTCGGGTGGCGGTCGCGGGTAAGGTCAAAGCTGGCAAGTCGACGCTGCTCAACGCTCTGGTCGGCGAGCAGATCGCCCCGACGGACGCCGGGGAGTGCACCCGAGTCGTCACCTGGTATCGGGACGCCGCAAGCCCGCGGGTTACCCTGATTCCCCACAAGGGGGCGCCGCGACAGCTGCCACTGACCCGAGCCGATGGTCGGTTGGAGTTCGACCTTCGGGGTAGCACACCCGACGACGTCGAGCGGCTACTCGTCGACTGGCCCTCCCGCAGCCTGCGGACTACAATGCTGATCGATACTCCGGGTATCGCGTCGCTGTCAACACACATCTCGGCCCGCGCCATCGCGTTGCTTGCGCCCGACGACCGGGCGTCGGACGCGGACGCCGTCATCTACCTCATGCGTCACCTGCACGCCACCGATGTGCGGTTCCTCGAATCGTTTTACGATCAGGTTGGGGCTCCCGCTGCGGTCGTCAATACGGTCGCAGTGCTGTCCCGGGCCGATGAAATCGGTGCCGGCCGGCTTGATGCGATGGTCTCGGCGCGGCAGGTCGCCCGGCGCTACCGCACCGAGCCGAAAGTGCGCCAGTTGTGCCAGACCGTGGTCGCGGTGGCCGGCCTGCTTGCGCAGACTGCTCGAACGCTGCGGCAGGCGGAGTTCAGTGCGCTCTGCGAGCTGGCGCGGGAGTCTCGATCCGAGCTGGACTCCCTCCTACTCTCAGCCGACCGGTTCACCGCGGCGGAGACGCACCCAACCCTGGCGGCGCAGACCCGCAGCGCGCTAGTAGCGCGGTTCGGGTTGTTCGGGCTGCGGCTGGCGACCACGCTGATCCGTCAGGGACACCGGGAACCGGCCGGGCTCGCCGAGGAGCTGGTGCGGCGCAGCGGTCTGGACGAGCTGCGCACTGTGCTGGCCACCCAGTTCACCGAGCGTCGCGATGTGCTCAAGGCCCGGTCGGCGCTGCTCCTTGTCGACCGCACCTTGCGGGAGGAACCTCGCCCCGAGGCCCAGCCGCTGGCCGGTGAGGTGGAACGGATCCTGGCCGGTGCTCACGAGTTCCGCGAGCTGCGGCTGCTCGCCGAGTTACGTGCTCCCGATGTGGCGTTGCCGCCCGACGCTCGAGCCGACGCGGAACAGTTACTCGGTGGGCACGGCGCAGCGACATCCAACCGGCTCGGCCTAGCACCCGACGCGGACCCCGCTCAGCTCCGCGAGGCCGTGATCGCTGCGTTGACCCGCTGGCAGCGACGCGCCGAGAGTCCGCTGTCCGATCGTGCCACCAGTGACCGGGCGCGAGTCGTCGTGCGCAGCTGCGAGGGCATGCTCGCCCGGCTGTTCCGGAACCAGACCTGAGCAGGCCTCCCAGCGATGCTCACGAGCAGTGAGGACTATGTCCGCGGATGAGTCCGTCGAGAGTGATGGCGATTCGAGTCCCGGTGACCGCCCGGGCGTGGGCGGTCACCGGGACTAAATCTCACTAATTCAGCTGGCCGCGGAGTGCGCCCTTGGGGTACGCGGTGGAGTGGACGTTGAGATAGTAGTCAACCGGATGGTTGATAACAGCGTTGATCTTCTCTGGGGTAGCGGGGACGCAACCCGACGCATTGCTTCGCTCCCCGGGGAAGTGCTGGTCATTGAAGAAATCGATCGCATGTGGGCCCTCGTTGCCACGGCCGGCGGCGTGCAGGTGTAGGGCGGTGACTTCACCGCGAAGCCGGCTCCAGTTAATGGTGTAGCAAGCCGTCTGCTCTTGAGGTTTGAGGTCGAGCGTAGCCGCGCCCTGCCCCTCGGGGTCGCCCCCCTCCGGAACCTCGCTGCCAACCAGCCGGATGGAGAAGTGACCATTTGCGGCCTGATAAGCTGGTTTGATCTCATGCGCCGCCGCCGAAGTCGGCCCGGCGAAAACCAGCATCGAAAAGATGCACGCCAGACAGACTCCGACTCGTCCCATCGTGCGACTACCTTTGCGCTGCATCGTGGTACCTTCCTTGCCCCTGTCAGCCATCCCCACGTCCCCCCTGTCGAGCCGTTCAGCAGTACAGCCGACTCCCGGGTAACCAGGAGTCCGAGAGACGACCGTATGAGCTGATCGTTGAAACTGACCGACTCCAGCATAGCTAGTTGTAGCCCCACCCCGCTCCAGCGCGAATGGGTCGTTCCAGCCTTCTCTACTGGCTCTCCGTATGCGAATTACCGATAACACGCCAAGGAATATCCGTTCTACTGTCCGATAGAGGTATGGCTGTGGATATCTTGTTGCCGTAAGTAACAATTAGTGAAGGGTGGCGCCGATCTGGCTGGCGAGTCTATGATCGCCGCGCTGGCACGACAGGCAGCGGCGCTGCGAAGCCCACCGTCCGACGGAGCCGCCAGCGACTGCCCGTTATCAACACGGGGCCGAGAACCTGACCATCCTATGTCCGCTCGCTTCAACCCTGAGGGCAAGGCGTGCTGATGCTCACCTCATGGCGGGAGCTGGATAGGTGCCGCCTCCCGCCATGACAGGCCCTAACCCAGCTGACCGCGGATCGCTCCTGCTTCATGGACGGTCGTGTGCACCATCAGATAGTAGTCGGGTGGCTCATCGATGACGGCGCGGATCTTCCATCGGGCACTGTGGACACAGTTTGCGACTGTGTTTCTATCCCCGTCGAAGTGTTCATTGTTGAAGAAGTTGATCCAAATGGGGCCGTCGCTACGACGAGGTGAGGCGTGCAGATGGAAATCGGTCACCGTACCATCGAGCCTGCCCCACGTAATGATGTAGCAGACTCTCTCGTTTTCCGGGTCGAAATCCAGTCGAGCGACGCCCCGTCCCGCACGGTCTCCGCGATCACGGACCTCGTCGCCGGTCAGGTATACCGAAAATTGCCCATGGCCATGATCGTAGGCCGTGGCGATTTCCGTCGTCGCCGAGGCAGAACCGGCGAACACCAGGGAAGACGAGACGAACGCCAGGCAGACTCCGACTCGTCCGATTGTCCGGGTGTCTTTCTTATGCAGCCTCATGGGGACCTTCCTTGCCGCCGTCGGCCATCCTCGCCAGCCCTTCGCACAACCAGATTTCCGAGTAGCCAGAAGACCGTGTGAGACAGCAGTTTAGCCGTGTGGGGCCCGACCACGGCATCATAAACCCAAACCAGCTCCCGCGTGAATGGACCGTCCCGGTCTTCTCCCCTTGCCCTCCGTACGCGCATTGCCGGTAATGCAGCAGAGAATCGTCAAGTGATTATCCGATAGAGGTGTAACTGTGGACATCTTGTTACTATGGGTAACAGCGGTGCACCCTATCGCCCGGCCTGCCTGGCCGGGGCTTCTAGGCTCGTGTCGTGAGCTACCCTCCAGGCGGCCTGCGCGACCAGCTCGCACATGTCGGCGCAGAAGCCGTCCGCACCGGGCTGATGATCGGATCGGGCGGTAACCTCTCAGCCCGAGCACCAGACGCCGGCCAGTGCTGGATCACCGCAGCGGGCAGCTGGTTGGATCGGTGGGGACCCATCGAGTTCTCGCTGATCAACATCCCGGACGGTGGGTCACATGGTGGGCATCCGCATCCGCATCCGTCCAGTGAGTGGCGGCTGCACACCAAGACCTATGCCCGACGCCCGGACGTCAACGCGATCATCCACCTGCACCCGCAGACCAGCGTGTTGCTCACCGCGCTGGGCTACGATATCGCCCTGATCACCAGTGATCATGCTTATTACCTGCGCGAGGTCGCCGCTGTCCAGTTTGACCAGCCTGGCAGCGTCGAGCTTGCGGTCGCTGCTGCCGAGGCCGTCGCCGGTGGGGTCAACGCCCTGATACTCGGCCATCACGGCTGCTCAGTGCTGGCCGATTCGGTGGAGCTCGCGCACAAACGGGTAGTGAACCTGGAGGAGGCTGCCCGGACGACCTACGCCGCGCTGCTTCTGACCGCCGGGCAGCCCACGCGGGTCCCACAGGTCCCGGCACGCTTCCTGGAGGCCGTTGATCGCGGCGAGGCTCAGATATGATGAAGCCGGGAATACCCGAGAGTATGGCGAAGCTTCGTGTGAGCGAGCCGTTGCGGTTGCGTCCGCCGCGTCACCGGGTGAGCCCCCGCGCGGTCACCTGGTGGACCACCCAGGCCGCTCTCGAGGTGGCGGCCGTGCTGATCCCGCTGGCGGTCGCCTTGCTCGCGTGGGCCGACGCGCGACCGTGGCTGATTCCCGGTACCGCCGCGGTGGTCGTTATTGGCTTGGGCTACCTGCTGGTGATGCCCCGATGGCGGTTCCGGGTGCACCGGTGGGAGACCACCGACGACGCCGTTTACACGTCGGCGGGCTGGGTCAGCCAGGAATGGCGGGTCGCCCCGATGTCCCGGATCCAGACCGTGGACACCGAACGTGGGCCACTGCAGCAGCTGTTCGGGCTGGCCACCGTCACGGTCACCACGGCATCGGCAGCCGGGCCGCTGCGGTTGGCGGGGCTGGACCGTACGGTGGCCGACACCCTCGTCGAGCAACTCGCCGAGACCACCCAGGCAACCCCCGGGGACGCCACATGACCCAGGTCACGCCGCGCGAGTCCGACTGGCAGCGCCTCGACCCCCGGATGCTCGCCGTCACTCCGCTGCGCCAGCTTGCCAGGTTCCTGCCGGTCATCGTCGTGGTGCTGGTGATCGGCATGGGGCAGGACCTCGGTGAGCGCGTTGACGGATTGCTGGTCGGTGTGCTGATTGTGCTGCTCACCGGGATGCTGCGGTGGTTCACCACCCGCTACCGGATCACCAGCAAGCACGTCGAGCTGCGTTCAGGCTTGCTGAACCGCCGCGCCCGGTCAGTTCCGCGGGACCGGATTCGCAGCGTCGACGTCACCGCCGGGCTGATGCACCGGCTATTCCGGCTGTCGGTGGTCAAGATCGGGACTGGGGAGCGCACCGGCGGCGTCGAATCGCGCGAACTGACTCTCGACGCGATTTCCACGGCCGAGGCCGAGCGAGTGCGGCAGCGTCTGCTGGACCCCCTAGACGCTGGCCATCTGGACCGTTCAGCTGTCACGGTTGCGCCGGGGGCGACCGAGTTGGCCGTACTGAACTGGTGCTGGCTGCGCTTCGCCCCGCTCACGGCGTCCAGCCTGGTGGCAGTGGGCGCCGTCGCCGGAGCATGCGAGCAGCTCATTGGTGACGTCGGTGCTGACGCCGTGGTCGTTGGAGGTGTCCGCGAGAAACTAACCACGGCTCCGCTGTGGCTGGCCATCGCCGCGTTTGCCGGGCTGGTGCTGGTGATTGCGCTGGTGGGCTCGGCGCTGATCTTCGTCGAGGCCTGGTGGGGGTTCCAGCTAGTCCGCGAGCTGGGCGGCACGCTGCGGATCCGTCGGGGACTGCTCACCACCCGGTCGGTGTCACTGGAGGAACGTCGGCTGCGCGGGGTCGAGGTGGTTGAGCCGCCGCTGCTGCGGGTCGGCCGTGGAGCGCGGACCGCCGCTGTGGCAACCGGCCTGGGGGGCCGCCGCGGCCACGGCCGGGGAACCCTGCTGCCGCCCGCCCCGAGGAACGAGGCACACCGAGTGTCGGGGGCGGTGCTCGCCGAGGACCCCTCCCCCACCAGCACCACGTTGTCCAAGCACCCGCTGGTAGCGCTGCGGCGTCGGCTGGTCCGCGCGACACTGCCGGTGCTGGCGGGCTCGGTGACACTGTGGCTTGCTCCGGTGCCGGCCTGGGTGCCGTGGGCAACACTGAGCGTGCTACCGGTGACGGTGCTGCTTGCGCTGGACGCCTACCGCAACTTGGGACACGCGCTCACTGGTCACTATCTCGTCACCCGACACGGCGCCGGAGTCCGCGGCACCGTTGCGCTGCAGCGCTCCGGGGTGATCGGCTGGACGGTCTCGCAGTCGTTTTTCCAGCGCCGAGCCGGCCTGGTCACCGTGACTGCGACCACCGCAGCAGGCAGCGGTGGATACCCCGTGATCGACGTCGCGACCGCCGAAGGGCTGGCCGTTGCCAAGCAGGTAGTACCGGGGTTGCTCGAACCGTTTCTGCAGCATGGCCCTGCAGTATGAGGAGGGCAACGCTGCGCACACACTAGGCTCGAGGGCGTGAACGACCGTCTGGTGTGGATCGACTGCGAGATGACGGGGCTGGACGCCGGCAAGGATGCGCTGATTGAGATTGCCGCGCTGGTCACCGATGGGCAGCTACGAGTGCTCGGCGAGGGCGTCGATGTGGTGATTCATGCCGACGACGCCGCACTGGATTCGATGCCTGAAGTGGTGCGGGAGATGCACGCGCGCTCCGGCCTGACCGAGGCGGTGCGGCGGTCCACCGTGAGCCTTGCCGAGGCAGAGCGGCAGGTGCTGGCCTATGTCCGTGGCTGGGTGCCCGAGGCTCGTTCGGCGCCGCTGGCCGGCAACTCGGTGGCCACCGACCGGGCATTCCTGGCCCGCGACATGGTCGAACTCGACGGACACCTGCACTACCGAATGGTTGACGTGTCAGCTATTAAAGAGCTGTGCCGACGCTGGTACCCGAGGGTCTACTACGCGCAGCCAGCCAAGGGCCTGGCACACCGGGCACTGGCCGACATCACCGAGTCCATCCGCGAGCTGGCTTACTACCGGCGCACCGTGTTCGTGCCCGAACCAGGCCCCAGCTCTGAGGAAGCACACGCGGCAGCCCAGGCGATCACCGCTCAGGTGCCCAAGCGGTGACCCGCATGCCACCCCCGCTACCATGGTCGGCAGCGCTGATCGGGCAGCCGCATGGTGGGTGTAGCTCAGCTGGTAGAGCACCTGGTTGTGGTCCAGGATGTCGCGGGTTCGAGTCCCGTCACTCACCCCACGTTCTCGACCCGCCGTAGCTGGCTGGCATTAGAGTCCCGCGCATGAGAAGCGTCGAGGTCCACCACGAGCTCACCGGAGCGGCTGACTCGCCGGTGCTGGTGCTGGCCGGACCGCTGGGCAGCACGCTGGAGATCTGGGAACCGCTGGTCGAGGTGCTGGCCGAGCGGTTCCGGGTACTGCGCTATGACCATCGTGGGCACGGCCGATCTCCGGTCCCGAGCGGGTCCTACGCGATCGCGGACCTGGCCGTCGATGCATTGGCACTACTGGACCGACTCGGTATCGAGCGTGCGGCCTTCTGCGGCCTCTCGCTAGGCGGGATGGTCGGCATCTGGCTCGCCGCGCACGCCCCGGAGCGGGTGTCCTCTCTGATGTTGTGCAGCACCAGCGCCTACTACGACGACCATGGGCCGTGGGTTGAGCGGGCAGCATCAGTTCGTTGGGTGGGCACATCCGCGATAGCGCCGCAGGTGGTCGCTGGCTGGTTCACCCCGGAGTGGGCAGCTGCCCACCCGGAGGTAGTGGAGCAGGCGCTCCAGATGATCGCCGGGGCGTCGGACGAAGGCTACGCCGAATGCTGTGGGGCCATCGCCACCTGGGATGGTCGCAGGCTGCTCGGTCGGATCAGCGCGCCCACGCTGGTGATCGCTGGTTCGCAGGATCCAGGGACGCCGGTCACCCCCCATGCCAAGACTCTTGTCGCCGCCATCTATCAGGCGAAGCTCCACGTTCTGGACGGTGCGCACCTGGCGATCATCGAGCAAGCCGACCGGGCCACTCGCCTGATCGCCAAGCACGCCGCCACGGGGTGAGGGAGGCTACTTGTTGCCCGACACCCATTGGCCCCACGGGACCTGCCAGTCCCCGAAGCCGTCCCATGACTTGAGGTCGGGTCCGCCAGTGTTGATGTTGATGACGACGTCACCCTTCTTCACGTTATCGAAGAACCACTTGGCGTTATCCGGCGAGAGATTGATGCAGCCGTGACTAACGTTGCTGTTGCCCTGCTGGGCGACTGACCACGGCGCGGAGTGCACGAACTCGCCGCTGTTGGAGATGCGGGTGGCCCATTGCACCTTGGCGATGTACCCGCCGGCATCGAGGGCGAGGCCAAACGTGGTCGAGTCCATTACCTTGGTCACGTTCCGTTCGGTGACCACGTGCACACCCTTAGCGCTGGGGAAATTCGGTCGACCCATGGAGATCGGCATCGTGCGTACTATCCGGCCGTTGATTTCGACGGTCATCTGGTGGATCGCGCCGTCGGCCCGCGCAATGAAGGCGTCACCAATCGTGAAATGCGACGTCCGGTCCGCCTGGCCGTACACCCCGTTGCCGAAATCTCTGCCGTAGTCGTGAATGTCCACGGTGACGTCGGTCCCCGGCTCCCAGAACTGCCGCGGACGCCAGTGCACTTCCCTGCTGGAAAACCAGTAGAACGCGCCCTCGACGTGCGGGCTCGTGGTCACAGTGATCGCATTCTCGGCTGCCTGTTTGTCCGCGATCGGCTCATCGAAATACACCGAGATCGGCTGACCTACGCCGACCGTTTCCCCATTGAGCGGGTTGATCGACGGATAGGTAAGGGTCCGCGGCTCGATAGTGGTGAACGTGGACGTCTTGCTCACCGGCCGGTTGTCGTCGCCGACCGCGCTGGCGTTGATCGTGTATACTTTGCCATAGCCCAGTGGCTTGGTGGTCTTCCAGGTCGTGCCGTCGAGCTCAGGCTGGCCGACGACCGAGACTCCCTCCGGATTGGTCAAGGAGACCTGGCTGAGCTTACCCTTCGCGACGGTGACCGTGACGGGCGTTAGCGGTGAGACGCCGACCGCGCGATCCGGCGGATCGCTGGTGATGGTCGCGACCGGAGGAGGCAGCGCCGGGGTGACCACGTGCCCAACAGGACTCGGCGCAGTGGCGCGGCCCACGTTGCACCCCGCCAACAACGTGCCAAGCACGCCGACGACGAGTAACACCGTGATCATTTCGCTCCGTCTGACCAGCTCTGACACTGTGTTCCGACCTCCGGTCGCCGGACACGACCTGCTCACCCGCACGGGCACCATCCGATTCCGTGATCAACTACAAGAGGTTCAGCCTGCCGCCCCGGACCGACAGACGTCGACGTGCTCGCCGTCTCGATGCGTATGTACCGACGCACGGCGACATTGCCCGGTTGCTTGTAGGCTGATTCGAACCGGCCGGTACCAACGTGCTAGCGTCCTGGCCGTCGCGCCGGGTGTGGCCTGACACCGGCGCCGCTAGCTCAACTGGCAGAGCAGCTGACTCTTAATCAGCGGGTTCGGGGTTCGAGTCCCTGGCGGCGCACCACCT
>Ga0213881_10001467_pt1 | contig 11222 bp, 3 predicted proteins | sample BarmaccoBMER_R08_FD_160104 | JGI IMG/M metagenome (GOLD analysis project Ga0213881, IMG submission 160104) | Barbacenia macrantha exposed rock microbial communities from rupestrian grasslands, the National Park of Serra do Cipo, Brazil - ER_R08 ... | reverse complement strand
AACCGCGGCGCGGGCGGATGGCATGGTCTTCCGAGACGAGGCTGGGCGTGAGGTTGCCAGGGTCGACTCGGTCTCCTGCCGCGTGCTGCGTGGGACCGCCGTGCTGCATGCGGTCGAGTGGGCGCCGGTGGAGCTGCCGGACGTGGCCGGCCCCGAGCCGACCGTGATCCGCGTCGACGCGGGCGATGACCCGGTGGCCACCGCGCGTGCCGCCACTCGGCGGGTGCTGGCCGAGCTGCGCGCCCGGGCCACTGACGACAGCAGCGTCGTGGTGCTCACCGGTGACCCGGCCGACCCCGGCGTCGCCGCCGTGTGGGGGTTCGTCCGAGCCGCCCAGTTGGAGGCTCCTGACCGGATTGTGCTCGTCGGCGCGGACGAGCCACCGGCTGGCTTGGCTGGCGTCGTTGCCTCCGGCGAGCCGCAGGTGCTGCTGCGTGGTGGAGCCGCGTTCGTGCCGCGACTGGCCCGTGTGGCGCAGTCGGAGAGCCCGGTCGACCTCGGCGACGGTGTCGTCCTGGTCACCGGCGAGCAGGCCCCTCAGCTGGCCCGGCATCTGGCCACCGAGCACGGAATGGATGCCAGGGCGCACGCCGAGCAGGGAGAGCGGGTGACGGCGGTCGTACACACGGTCAGCTCGGTACGCAGCGCGGTGCTGGCCTCCCTGGACGACCGGGACCTGGACGACGCCGTGACGGCCGAGGTCGACTACGCATGGCGGCTGCACGAGCAGACCTCCGTGCCGCTGGTGCTGGTGTCCTCGGTCGACGGTGTGGTGGGTGCGGTGGGGCAGGCGCACCACGCGGCGTCCAGCGCCTTCCTGGGCGCGCTGGCCCGGCTCCGAGGGAATCAGGGGAAGCCCGGCTTCGCCATCGCCTGGACCGGTGACCTCGCGGCTTTCGATGCCGCGCTGGCCGCCGGTCTGCCCGAGGTGGTGGCCGCGCCGGCGGCTGATTTGCGGCCTCCGGGACCGGTGCCGCCGATCCTGCGTGGCCTGGTCCGCGAGGCCCGGACGGTGTCGTTGGCCGAGCGGGTGGATGGCCTCGACGAAGCCGGCCGGCTCCGCGTGGTGCTGGGCATCGTTCGCGCCGAGGTCGCCGCCGTGCTCGGCCACGGTGACCCGCGCCGGGTCAACCCCAGCCGAGAGTTCATCGAGCTGGGATTTGACTCCCTCACCGCGGTGGACCTGCGCAACCGGCTGTCCGCCGCGACGGGGATCCGGTTGGCGGCGACGTTGGTCTTCGACCACCCCACACCTTCCGCGCTGGCCGAGGCGCTCACGGGCCGGCTGACGACCAACCACAGCGCGCCGCCGTTGCCGGCCGAGCTGGACCAGCTGGAGGCCGTGCTGGCGCGGGTGGACCGGGGTGACAAGCGGCGAGACGAGATCACCGCCCGGCTGCGCTCACTGCTGTCGCGGTGGAGTGAACCCGCCGTGCCCCGCCAGCGGCCCGACGTCGCCGCCACACTGAGGGCCGCGTCCGTCGAAGAGCTGTTCGACCTGATTGACAACCAACTGGGGCCGCGCCACGCGGTGACCGGTAACGGTGGCTGAGGAGAGATTCCGTGTCCAACCCCAGGTCCAATGAGGAACGGTTGGTCGACTATCTCAAGTGGGTGATGGCCGACCTGCAGCAGGCCAAGGAACGGATCGTTGAACTGGAAGAGGGCGCGGCCGAGCCGATCGCCATCGTGGCGATGGCTTGCCGCTACCCCGGTGGGGTTGGCTCGCCGGAGGATCTGTGGCGGCTGGTGGAGGCGGGCGGGGACGGGATCACCCCCTGGCCGGAAGACCGGGGCTGGGACAGCGCCCGGCTCTACGACCCCGAGCCAGGCAGACCGGGGAGGTCCTACACCAGGGAAGGCGGGTTCATCGACGGCGCGGCCGAGTTCGACGCGGCGTTGTTCGGCATCTCGCCGCGTGAGGCGCAGGCGATGGATCCCCAGCAGCGGGTGCTGCTGGAGACAGCGTGGGAGTTGTTCGAGCGCGCCGGCATCGACCCGGCCACGGTGCGGGGGAGCCGCACCGGTGTGTTCGCGGGCATGGGGGAGCAGAGCTACCTCGGGCTGGCAGGTCCTGAGGAGCTGGAGGGCTTCCTGATGACCGGCAAGCTCAGCAGCGTCGCTTCCGGCCGCATCGCCTACACCTTCGGCCTGGTCGGGCCTGCGATGACGGTCGACACCGCGTGCTCGTCATCGCTGGTGGCGCTGCATCTGGCGATGCGGTCGCTGCGCGAGGGGGAGTCGAGTCTGGCCATTGCCGGTGGTTGCACCGTCTACGGATCGCCGATGGGCTTCATCGATTTCTCGCGCCAGCGCGGCCTCGCCCCGGACGGCCGGTGCAAGTCGTTCGCCGCGGCCGCAGACGGGACTGGCTGGTCGGAGGGCGTGGGGTTGCTGTTGCTGGAGCGGCTCTCCGACGCGCGGTGCAACGGCCACCAGGTGCTCGCCCTGGTCCGCGGCACCGCGGTCAACTCTGACGGCGCGTCCAATGGTCTGACCGCGCCGAACGGGCCGGCCCAGGAACGGGTGATCCGGGCAGCTCTCTTGGACGCTCAGCTGACCACCGAGGACGTCGATGTGGTTGAGGCGCACGGCACTGGCACCAGACTGGGGGATCCGATCGAGGCTCAGGCGCTGCTGGCGACCTACGGACAGGGCCGGACGCGGCCGCTGCTGCTGGGCTCACTGAAGTCCAACATCGGCCACAGCGTCGCGGCGGCAGGCATCGGCGGGGTCATCAAGATGGTGCAGGCGATGCGGCACGGTATCGCGCCCAGGACGCTGCACGTGGACCAGCCGACGCCGGTCGTGGACTGGTCGGCGGGCGCGGTGGAGCTGCTCACCTTGGCGCGGCCGTGGCCGCGGACTGGCAGGCCGCGCCGCAGCGGCGTATCAGCGTTCGGCGTGAGCGGGACCAACGCCCACGTAGTGCTGGAACAGGCTCCCGCCACCGCCGACACCACCCGGGAGGCCGTGTCCCGCGTGGCCGGCCCATACCCGTTCCTGCTGTCGGCCCGCACCCCGGATGCGCTGCGCGCGCAGGCTCGACGGCTGTGCGAGTTCGTTGCGGCGAACCCGCACGCGCGTCCGCTCGACCTGGCGTTCTCGCTGGCCACTGGCCGCGCGGCGCTGGAATACCGGGCGGTCGTGGTGGCCGGGGATCGAGCTGAGTTGCTGGAGCGACTGGCTGCACCGCCCGCCGCGAGCGTGGGTGGTCACTTCGGCGGCACCGCCTTCTTGTTCTCCGGCCAGGGGGCGCAGCGAGTGGGCATGGGCGCGGAGCTGAGCGCGCGGTTCCCGGTGTTCGCGGAGGCCTTCGATGAGTTGTGCACGTATTTCGAGCCCGGGTTGCCGGAGGTCATCGGCACCGGAGACGGGCTGGACGACACCCGTTGGACCCAGCCCGCGTTGTTCGCCTTCGAGGTCGCTCTGTTCCGGCTGCTGGAGTCGTGGGGCGTACGGCCGGACTACGTGGCCGGCCACTCGCTGGGGGAGTTGTGCGCTGCCCACGTCGCGGGGGTGCTGTCGGTGGCGGACGCCTGTGCGCTGGTCGCCGCGCGTGCCCGGTTGATCGGCCAGCTGCCGCCAGGAGGCGCGATGGTCGCGGTGGCGGCGTCCATCGAGGAGGTCGGGCCGCTGGTGACCGGGCGGGTGGGCGTGGCGGCCCTCAACGGCCCCGCCGCTCTGGTGCTGTCGGGCGAGGAGGACGAAGTGCTCGCCGCGGCGGAAGTGCTCCGTGAGCGGGGACGCAAGACTAAGCGGCTCACCGTCAGCCACGCCTTCCACTCCTCGCGCATGGACCCGATCCTCGCCCGGTTCCGCGTCGTCGCGGAACAGATCGATTACCACACGCCGACCATCCCGGTCGTGTCGAACGTGTCCGGCGCGCTGGCGGGCGAGGAGTTGGCGACTCCGGACTATTGGGTCCGGCACATCCGGCAGGCCGTCCGGTTTGCTGACTGCGTGCTCGCGCTGGCCGAGGAGGGCGTCACCACGTTCGTCGAGGTGGGGCCGGACACCGCGCTGACCCCGATGGTGCTGGACATCCTAGACGGCACCGCGCACCAGGCCGTGCCCCTCCAGCGCGCGGGCGCCGGGCTGCTGGACGCGCTCGGCGCCCTGCACAGCCACGGCGTGCCGGTGGACTGGCGGGCCTACTTCGCGGGAACGGGCGCGCGGCTCGTCGACCTGCCTACCTACCCGTTCCAGCGACAGAGGTTCTGGGCAGAGCGGCGGGACCCGGCAGACATCGGCGAACTAGGGCTGGCCGGCGCCGACCACCCCCTGATCGGCGCCGCGGTGTCGATCGCGGGAGCGGATGAGATGCTGTTCACAAGCCGGATATCGGTGCGGACACAGCCATGGTTGGCACAGCACCGGTCGGATGGCCTCGTCGTGCTACCCGAGTCCGCGCTCGTGGAGTTGGCGATCCGCGCCGGTGACGAGATGGCGGCCTCCCGACTGGCTGAGTTGGAGGTCACCGAGCCTATCGTGCTGTCCGACCGCGAGGCGCTCCAGCTCCAGGTCAAGGTGCGCGGCGGCGAGGTGACAGTGCACACGCGGCACGAGGGCGGCGCGTGGACCGCACATGCCCGCGGGCGGCTTGTCGCCGATCACGCCGCGCCGAGCTGGCCGGACTGCGGGGACGTCACGGCATGGGCGGAGGTTGCCCTGCCGCCGGAGGTCTCGGCGAGGGACTTCGGACTCCATCCGACATTGCTGGACGCCGCCGTGCGGAAGTTCGGCGACACGAGGCCGGTTGTCTGGCGCGACGTCCGGCTGTACGCGACCGGAGCCTCGACCCTGCGCGTGCGGCGCACTGAGGACGGCTCGCTGCACCTTGCCGACCCGGCTGGGCAACTCGTGGCCACCATCGGGGCGATCGAGTGGCACGACACCGAGGGCGTTGACCTGGCCGAAGCAGTCCTGCGGCCGCTGGACGCGCTGTTCAGAGTCGGCTGGGAACCAGTTCCGGAGTTTCCCCGGTCGGCAGGGGACGCGTCGGCGCGGACGGTGCGATGGCTCGATGCGGGGCTCCCCGCGCTGCACGAGCGCGCCGCCGCCGCGCTGGCCGACCTGCAGCGGGAGGACACCCGCCTGCTGGTGGTCACCCGCAACGCGGTGGCCGCCTCCGGCGAGGGCGTGCAGGATGCCGTCGGCTCCGCCCTGTGGGGCTTGGCGCGTTCCGCGCAGTCAGAAGTACCGGGCCGGATCGTCCTGGTGGACGTCGATGGCGATCCAGCGTCCGAGACCATGCTCGACGTTGTGCTGCGGTCGGGCGAGCCTCAGGCAGCAGTGCGGCGCGGTGTCGTGTACCTGCCTCGGCTGCGACGGCTCGCACCGCCCGACGGCCCGGGTTCCCAGGTCGCCCTGCCCGGCTGCTGGGATCCGGACGGCACCGTGCTGATCACCGGCGGCACCGGAACGCTGGGTGCGATGGTGGCCCGTCACCTGGTCACCGCGCACGGTGCGCGGCACCTCCTGCTCATCAGCCGCCGGGGCGCCAGCGCACCCGGCGCCGCCGAGCTGTCGGCCGAGTTGTCGGCGCTCGGCGCGCGGCCGACCATCGCCGCGTGTGATGCCGCCGAGCCTGAGCAGCTGCGGGCCGCTCTGGCAAGCGTGCCCGCCGAGTACCCGCTGACCGCGGTCGTGCACACCGCTGGCGTGATCGACGACGGGCTGACCACCGACCTGACGCTGCGGCGCCTCAGCGCGGTGCTGCGGCCGAAAGCGGACGCGGCCTGGCATCTGCACGAGCTGACCCGGGACTGTCGCCTCTCAGCCTTCGTGCTCTTCTCCTCGGTCGCGGGCGTCATCGGCGGCGCGGGGCAGGGCAACTACGCGGCGGCCAATGCCTTCCTGGACGGATTGGCCGAGTACCGTGCCGCGCGGGGCCTGCCTGCGACCTCGATTGCCTGGGGGCTGTGGGCCGAGTCCAGTGGCATCACCAGCGGGTTGACCGAGTCCGACCGCCAGCGCATCGTCCGCGCCGGCTTCCTCCCAGTGGAGTCCGCACGAGGACTGGCGATGCTGGACACCGCGATGCTCACGGGGGTGCCCGCCGTCGTCGGCGCCCCCGTGAACCTGGCGGCCATGCGGGAGCGGCCGGAACAGATCCCAGTGCTGCTGCGCGACATCGCGCGGGCACCCGCGCGCCCGGTGGCGCGGGCGGAGGCGTCCAGCGTCGACCTGGCCGCCCCAGCTGCCATCGTGGGCTTGGTCCGCGCGGAGACGGCGGCGGTGCTGGGGCACGCCGACGCCAGCACCCTGCCCGACGACCGGTTGTTCCCCGACCTCGGCTTCGACTCGCTGCTGTCGGTGGAGCTGCGTAACCGGATCGCCACAGCCACCGGCCTCCGCCTGCCCGCCACGGTCGTGTTCGACCACCCCACCCCCAGCGCGCTCGCGGCATTCCTCCGCGGCGAGCTGTCCGGTAGGGCGCAGGAGGAGCAGATCGACTACCCGACGGAGGTCACATTGCCGGACGACATCCGCCCTGCGGGGGTCGTCCGCCGCGTCGTGACCGACCCCGAGCACATCTTCCTGACCGGCGCAACCGGCTTCCTCGGCGCGTTCCTGCTGCGCGAGCTGCTGCGCACTACCTCGGCCACGGTGTACTGCCTGGTGCGCGCCGAGGACGAGGCGGAGGGACGCCGCAAGCTGGAGGCCAACCTGCGCTGGTACCGGCTCGCGGGCGACGTGGACCTCACTCGCCTCGTGGTGGTCCCCGGAGACCTCGCGCAAACCCGGTTGGGTCTGGGCGAGGAGCGGTTCGACGCGCTGGCCGGGCAGGTGGACGTGGTCTACCACTCGGGAGCGACAGTGAACTGGCTGCTGCCTTACACCCGGTTGAGCGCGGCGAACGTGGTCGGCACACAGGAGGTCCTTCGACTGGCGGCGCGACACCGCACTGTGCCAGTGCACCACGTGTCCACCACCGGGGTATTCGCCGGGCCCCGCGTTCCCGGCGTGCCGCTGGCGGTCGCTGACCCGACCGGCCCCGCCAAGGAACTGCCCAGCGGCTACCTGCGCAGCAAGTGGGTGGCGGAGCAGGTAGTCGCGATGGCTGGCCGGAGCGGGCTGCCTGTCTCGGTGTACCGGATGGATCTGCTGTCCGGCGACCGTTCGAGCGGAGCGTGCCAGACCCGGGACTTCCTGTGGCTGAGCGTCAAGGGGCTGATCCAGGTGGGAGCGGTGCCCGACACGTTGACCGGATCGGTGCCGATGGTGCCCGTGGACTACGCGGCCGCCGCCGTGGTCGCGCTCGCGTGCCGCGGCAATGGCACGTTCCACATCTCGAACCCGGGCCGGGCGCAGTGGCGGGACATCGTGGACCGGCTGCGGGTACGGGGCTACCGGTTGGTGGACATGGACCGGGACGTCTGGCGGCGTACGGTGATGGCCCAGCGAGACAACGCGCTCATCCCGCTTTTCGACGCGTTCGACTTGATGATGTCCGACAGCGCCGCGTTCTATCCGTTGGTCGATGTATCCGAGGCGGAGCAGGCGTTGGCGGGCACCGGTGTGGAGTGCGCGCCGGTCACCGCAGACCTCATCGACACCTATATCCGGTTCTTCGTCGGGACCGGCTACTTCCCGAAGGCGGGCCGAAGACGACCTAGCCGCGCACCTTCCACCCGTGCCCAGGCAGCGGGCCAGGACCGCTAACCGGAAAATAAGCCGGGTACGGGCGAACGGAACCGCCGGTTTGCCGGGAGGGTGCTGACGAGTCGGGGACGGGGAGATAACTCAGCGAACCGCTAGGAGACGGGCATGGCGCTCCGGCCGGATGAAACCGCCTGTGGTCTCGCCTGCCGGTGACACGAGGGTGACGACCGTCGAGTGCCGGAGCCCGCTTCCCCACCGTGGATGGCGGTCGAGCAGCTCTGACTGCGCGGTGACTACGACCAACAAAGGCACTGCGGCCAGGGTGCTGATCTCCTCCACGGCACGGAGCATATCGTCGCTCCCGAGGTGCAGCGAATCCATCGCCACGACCAGAGGCTGGTCTGCGGCTGCCAACATGAGAAATCTCTGCCAGGCGACCAACGCGTGGCGGATCGACTGTGGAGGGTGGGATTCCTGCCCACCGGGACACACCATGGGCAGTAGCCCGGCGAAGAGATGGTCCACCTCGCGTCGGGATGAGGAGACTCTTCTCAGCGCTGAGAGGAGTTTCTCCCCCGCGCGTCCATCCGAGTCGCTGTGGCTGATTCCGCAGTAGGGAGACACCGTAGCGGACAGCGCAGCTATGGCATCCTCGTCGGTGCCGCCGAAGACTCGCCCAGTAAGGAGACGGGTGTCGCCCACATGCGCGATCAGCTCGCTCATGAACTTGGCCAGGAGAACGGACGCCTGCGACTGGCACTCGCTCAGGATAGTGGCGACATGTGGTTGCGCGTAGCGTACGGTGCGATTGAACATGCTGTGCAGTAACGCCAACTCGTGCTCGTTGTCGGCCGTTACGGTGGGAGAGGCGAACGAGGGTGGGCGTGCGCTCTCCAGTTGCCAGCGATCAGGGCTGCCGCCGAGCTGGTTGCTCAGTATCACATGCTTCACCAACTGGTGTGTGCGACCACAGATTAGCACCTCTCCCTCGGGCACGAGGAAGAGCATGTCCTGGCATCTACTGATGAGCGCACGGTCGAGGCTCGGAGGGGCCGTGGGGCCACCGGCTGTGTACTCCATGAGGGCATCTCCCGTGACGACGGCGACGCGGATGGCCACCCCGCCTTCCGGCCTGTGGGGAGATTGACAGCGGATCGCCAGCGCGCTGACGCCGTCCCGAATCATCAGGGCCGCTCGGGCTGCCAGCTCAGCATCATCCGATGACTGGCCAGGCACACCGAACAGCCCGACGAAGGAGGAGCCGAGAGACACTGCGACAATGCCCCCGAGCTGCTCAATGCTCGCTTGCACGATAGCGGCGATGCCGGACAGCACGTCGTCGGTCTCTGCGGGGTCTGCGTTGGCGAAGCTTCCGCTGAGGCGGGCGTGCGCGGTGACGACGCTAACATACTGGTGTTCACTGGTCCCGCCTGGGCTGCCCACCTCGGCCGGGGCTCCCGTGGGGGCCGGGCCTGGCTCACCGCGCGTGCCCTGGTGGGAGGCGCTCAGCATGTCTGCGGACGCGGCGATGCCCGGAGCGCCGGCCAGTGATTCATTTCCACGGGTTTCTTCCAGCGCCGACCGCGACTCGGACGAGTGGAGTTGGGCTAGAGCGGGATCGTGAACAAGGATCGCGTGCTGGAGATTCTGAAGTTCTGGGCTCGGCTCCAGGCCGAGATCCTCGACGAGGGCAATCCTCATTCTACTGTATGCGCTGAGCGCGTCAGCGTGCCTGCCGCACCGATACAAAGCTGTCATGAGCTGTGCGCATAATCGTTCGCGAAGCGGCTCGCGCTCGACCATGGACTCGAGCTCGCCGAGCACCGAACGGTGACGGCCGCACGCCAACTCGGCCTGGAGATAGTCCTCCATGGCGTCGGTTCGTGATTTTTCCAAGACCTCGAGTTCTGGCCATGATATCCCGGACTCCACGAGGTCGGACAGTGCATTGCCGCGCCATGATGAGAGCGCGTCCTTGAGTAATTCCGCGGCGAGGCCCCCAGCGCCTTCCGTGAGCCTCACCCTTCCTTCTTCGGTCTTTCGCAAGAAGCGGTATAGATCCACTTGCTCAGGATCCAGGCGGAGCATGTAACCGGGGCGCTGCGTCACGAGGCTTATCGTCTTGTCGGCCCCATCTGTCGAAGCCAGCACGGACCGCAAGCTCCACACCGCGTTCTGCAGCATCTTCCGTGCCGAGGCTGGGGCGTCATCTTCTGGCCAGAGGGCGTCCAGCAGGTGACTGGTGGGCACCACTTGATTCGGCTTGAGCAGTAGGAAAGCTAATGTCGCACGCTGCCTGATTCCGCCTAGTTGCACTGTGCGCCCATTGTGTGTTGCTTCCAGAGGGCCAAGAACCTGAAATCTCACATTTCCCCCAATTGCGAGCGCAAAAACATGGATCACATCGCGGTGGCTACGCTGTGAGCTCCTCGGGCCGGTGGAGGTACCTGTTGATGATCTGGCCACCCGCCACGTTGCCTATCGGAGGTGTCCGCCAGAGCGCGAGCGCCTCATGCAGGGTCACCGGAGCCTCGTTCCACGGCCCGCGTCGACGTGTTTCTGGCCGCGTTTGACAAGTTGCTCGAAGCGCGCGCAGTCGACGTCGTCGTCATGCTCGCTGAATTCCATCAATTCCCCCGCAGATCGGTTGGATACCAGCGGGCGCAGCGAATCACACACTCCGAATCGTGATCCGCGCACGCGGTGGAACACAGTTCTGTTCCGACCGAACGATCTTGTTAAATATTTCGGTCAGTGGTAACATGAAACTACGTCCTCGCGCCTGACTCAGGCAAGGTCATTAGGGTCTGATGATTCGAAGGAAGCATGCGCCAGATCGGAATCCGGCTCAAAACCAATGCCACATAGCTTAAGTCATGTTGCGCCGGGTTGGAGGGTGCGCAGGTGGATGGTGCCGGGTGGGGATACGCAGGGCGGCGATCCGGGCGAGGAAGGCGGGGAGTTGGTCTTCCCAGTCCTTAGGGGAATGGCCGCCGTCCCGGTGGCAGTGCGGCGGATCACACGGAGGACGGTGGTGACGAAGATCCGGTCGGGGCTCCAGGTCGGCGGTGGAGGCTTTCGCGATTAGCGCGCTGATCGCGTGGTGCCCGATCAGGTAGGCCCAGATTTTTGAGTAGACCAGCTCCGGTAGGTGGGAGGTCAGGGTACGGATCTCAGCCTTCACCGACCGGATCGGCCGGTCATCGATATTTGTTCGCTGGGTCGTTACCAGGCTCGGTAACTTCGGTTCAGCTCGGCGACTGACCAGGCTTGGAATGGGCAGCCGGTGGCCGCGTGCGGTGGGTCGCCGTCAGCGGTCTCGGAGACCGAGCCGAGCCCCCACTCGGCCAGGTGCGCCACCAGGCCGACGAGCACACCGTCGGTGGGCAGGCCGACGCGCCGGCAGGCGCCGACGTAGGGCCCGATCAACCACGGCCAGACCGTGCCCTGGTGGTAGGCAATGTCGCGGTCGCGCGGCCCACCGCGATGTTGGCCCCGGTAGCCGGGCGAGCCGGGGGCGAGGCTGCGTAACCCGAGCGGGGTAAGCAGCGGCGCGGCAAGCCCGCTGACCCCGGCAAGCCCGCTGACCCCGGCAAGCCCGCTGACCCCGGTGG
>Ga0213881_10001466_pt1 | contig 11222 bp, 11 predicted proteins | sample BarmaccoBMER_R08_FD_160104 | JGI IMG/M metagenome (GOLD analysis project Ga0213881, IMG submission 160104) | Barbacenia macrantha exposed rock microbial communities from rupestrian grasslands, the National Park of Serra do Cipo, Brazil - ER_R08 ... | reverse complement strand
CGAAGGGGGCATACGTGCCGTTCGGGGCCGGCTCGCGGATCTGCATCGGGATGCGCTTTGGCAAGCTCGAGATCAAGGCGATAGCGAGCGCGCTGCTGCAGCGCTTCGAATTCGAGCTCGAGCCCGGCTATCGGTTGCGGATCCGCCAGATGCCGACGATCGGACCCCGTCACGGAGTGCCGCTGATCGTCCACCGGCGCGACCGGGCGCCGGCGCGGCGCGCGCCGATCGCCGCCTGATGGCCCCTGGCTAGCCCAGAGCGCCCGCTTCGTGGCATCGGCAGCCGCTTCCTCGGGTCATCGCGGGGTGGGTATCACGAGCACGGTGAACGGGAGTTGCGGGCTTGCGCCCATCTTGTCGAGCTGGCCGTTTACGACCAGCAGACGGTCGCCGGCGAGGGCGACCGCGGTCGGAAACGCGAACTGCTCGCTGTGCAACGTCGTCGTGATGCGACCCCTCGAGCCGTCTGCCGCGAGGTCGATAACGGCGATCATGTTCCGGGCATTGACGGCGACATACAGGTTCGAGCCGGAGATCGCCATTCCGTCGCTGTGCTCGAGCGGACCGCCATCGAGCGCCACCTCCTGAACTTCCCCGTTCTCCAGCGCGATGCGCCAGAACCGGCCCAGGTTCGTCTGGCAGGCCACCAGGTGACGCCCGTCGGGTGCGAGGACGATCCCGTTGAGGTTCAGTCCCTCGGCCCACGGCACGCCCTGCTCGGCCAGGTCGACCCAGGGCTCGAGTGACGGAGGCTCTCCGCCGGAGCGGAACAGAATGGATATGAGCGAGTCGGTGACGTACGCCTCGCCACGGGGACCGAATGCGATGTCGTTGACACACGAGGGGCGGCCCCCGATGTCCAAGCCCGCGAGCAGCCTGCGGCTGGCGAGGTCATATACCCATAGCGTGCCGTCGTAGCCCCCGGCAGCCCACAGCCGTCTCAGTTTGTCCACCTTCACCCCCGCTACGGAGCTGCGCCCGTCCTCACCCGGGGGCGACCACAGCTCCACCCGATCGCCGCTTGACAGGCGATAGAGCGCGCCGTCGGCGAGGCTGCCAACGTATGCGTCACCGGTGTCCTCGTCGGTGCCGACGCTCTCCGGGAACACGGCTTCGCCCGGAAGCACGAACGTCTCGGCCGCCGGCGTGGTGGTCTCGCTGTACATGAGTTCTCCTTTCCATGGGCGGCGCAATCCTGGCGCCATCGCACTCCGGAGTCCAAGACAAGCTGGCGCTACATCGGTAGGTTGCGCCTATCGATCGTCCAGACCTGCGGCTGGTGCACTACTTCGTGGCCGTGGCCGAAGAGCTTCACTTCGGCCGCGCCGCCGCTCGCCTGCACATCGCCCAGCCGTCGCTCAGTCAGCAGGTTCGCCGCCTCGAGCATCAGCTCGGCGTGACCCTGCTCGACCGAACCAGCCGCCACGTCGCCCTCACCCCCGCCGGGCAGGTGCTGCTCACCGAGGGACGCCGGCTGCTGGCTGAGGCGCACCAGATGGTGCGGGCGACTCGGGCGGCCGGATCGGAGCAGCTTACGATCGGCTTCTACGGATCCGCGGCCGGCACCCTCCTGCCACACGCGCTCCGCGCCTTCTCCGAGGAGCACCCCGCGGTCCGGATCTCGGTCCGCGAGCTCCTGCTCGGCCGCCTCGACGACGTCATCGGCGGCAACGTCGACGTGGCGTTCACTCGGCTGCAGTGCGGCCAGGCCGAGGTGCAGGTCGAGGTGATCGCTCGCGAGCCCCGGATGGTCGCGCTCCCGAGCGAGCATCGGCTCGCGGCTCGTGCTTCGCTGACGTTCTCGGAGCTGCGCGAGGAGAGCTTCATCACCAACCCGGTTGTCCCCGGATCGGGCTCGCCGGCGCGATGGCTGGACGAGCAGCGACGCCACGGACTCCCCGGACGCGTCGCAGCCGAGGCCGCCAGCGTGCAGGAGATCCTCACCCTGGTGGCAACCGGGCAAGGGATCTCCCTGGTTCCCGCCTCCGTGGCGCGCCATTATCCCCGAGCCGACGTGGCCTATGTCGAGGTGACGGACGCCGAGCGGGCCCTGGTGTCTCTGGCTTGGAATCCTCGGCACCTGCGCCCTGCGGTCGAGGCGTTCATCCGCACGGCGCGCGAGGTCGCCCTGGCTGCCCGGCCGAGGTGAGGCGACGCGTGCTTGAGCTCGGCCAGATGCGAAAATCGCGCGGTGGGGTCGATTCGGTTCACCGCCACGCTCATGGCGCGCGGTCCGGCCGCGGCCGTGGTGCTCGACGACGACCAGGTGGCCGCGGTCGGCGAGGGCGCCAAGCGCTTTCCGGTGGCGGCGACCGTCAACGGCTACACGTGGCGCACGACCGTCGCCCGCATGCGCGGAGAGTCGATGATCGGCTTGAGCCGCGCGGTCCGCGAGGCGGCCGAGGTGCAGGCGGGCGACACGGTCGAGGTCGAACTCGAGTTCGACGACGCTCGCCGCGAGGTCGAGGTGCCTGAACCGCTCGCCGCGGCGCTGGCGACGCAGCCACCGCTGCGCCAGATCTTTGACTCACTCTCCTACACCTACCGCAAGGAGTACGCCCGATCCGTGCGGGAGGCTAAACGCGAGGAGACACGTGAGCGGCGCGTGGCCCAGGTAATCGAAAAGCTTCGCGAGCGCGAGCGCAAGGCGCGCGGCTGAGGGTCACGCACCCGCACACCACACAGCAAGGAGGTCGAGCTTGAGCTACGAGACCGTGATCTGGGAGCAGTCTGGGGGGGTGGGCCGCTTGACCTTGAACCGTCCCGACACCCTCAACGCGTGGACCGACCAGTTCGGCCGCGAGCTGAAGGACGTCATCGAAGGCGACGCGGCACAGGAGTCGATCCGCGCCGTGCTCGTGACCGGTGCGGGGAGAGCATTCTCCTCGGGCGCGGACCTGAAGGCCGGATTTCATCCCGCCGAGGACGGGATGCCCGACATCCGGCGCGAACTCCACGAGGTCTACCACCCCGTAATCGCGGGCGTGCGCCGCCTCCCCAAGCCCGTGGTCGCGGCGGTCAACGGGCCTGCCGTGGGGATCGGCTGCTCGCTGGCGCTCGCGTGCGACCTCGTGCTCGCCGCCGAGTCGGCCTTCTTCGGCCTGGCGTTCGTGAACATCGGCCTGATGCCGGACGGAGGTTCGACCGCGTTCGTGCCTCCCGCCATCGGCAAGGCGCGCGCGTTCCAGATGGCGTTGCTCGGCGAGCGCGTCCCGGCGGCGCAGGCGCTCGAGTGGGGCTTGATCAACTGGATTCATCCCGACGCGGAGCTGTTGACCGAGGCCGAGGCACTCATCGGTCGGCTCGCGGCCGGGCCCACGCGCTCATACGCCAGCTCCAAGCAGGCGCTCAACCGGTTCATCTACGGCGATCTGGAGGCTCAGCTCGAGCTCGAGGCCGAGCTCCAGCACGCCCTCGGGCGCAGCAAGGACTTCGTCGAGGGGGCGGCGGCGTTCGTCGAGAAGCGCCAGCCCGCGTTCGTCGGCGCTTGACGGTGGGCCCGTCACCGATTGTTCTCGTCCCCGGGGCCTGCCTCGGGGGCTGGGCGTGGCGGGACGTCGGGCGCGACTTGCGGGGCCGCGGACACGACGTCTACCCGGTGACGCTCACGGGGCTCGGCGAACGGGTACATCTCGCCGGCCCGAGCGTCGACCTGAACACTCACATCAACGACGTCGTGAACCTGCTCGAGTACGAGGATCTCGATCGGGTCGTGCTCGTCGGGCACAGCTACGCCGGCATCGTGATCACCGGAGTCGAGGACCGGAGCGCACCCCGCCTCCACAGCTGCGTGTACCTGGACACCTCACCGATTCCAGACGGTATGGCGCTCACCGACGTCCAGCCGCCGGAGATGCGCGAACGGCAACGACGCGATGTCGATGAGCGCGGCGATGGCTGGCGCTGGCCGGTTCCCGATCGCGCCACGCTCGCCCCCGGCACATACGGAAGCATCGCTGGTTTGAACGACGAGCACCTCCGAGCGTTCCGGGAACGTGGAACGCCACAGCCGTACGCGACGTTCACCACGCCGCTGCGCTTGAAGAATGGCGGAGCCGCCCGGGCCGAGCGACACGAGGCGATCTTCTGCACCGCCGGCGGGATGACGGCCGAGCTGGTGCGCCGCCTGATGCAGGAGGGCGACCCGCGGGCCGCCGTCTTCTCCAAAGGGGACTGGGAGTTCCGTGAGCTTGCGACCGGCCATTGGCCGATGTTCTCGACGCCTGATTCTCTGTCGGAGCTGCTGCACGACATCGCAGCTTCCGCCTGACGGGCCTGGCGGGGCCCGTCAGGCGGATGAGACCTCGCCGGCCGCCCGATCCCGCTCGCCGAGCAGGCGGGGCTACTGGAAGATCTCTGTGGTGCAGTCGCCGCTCGGGAGGTGGATCTCGTGGGGCCGGGCTCCGTCGGCCTGCTCGTGGAAGTCGACGAAGAAGTCCGGGTCGAGCGTGTACTTGCCGTCCGGCTGGCGCTCCAGCTTCACCAGCCACCCCTCGATTCCGGGATAGAACTGGTTGTCCCAAGTCGAGAACAGCGAGTTCGTGACGTAGACGCGATTGCCGTCGAGCGAGTTCTGGATCATCTGCGGGCCGCCATTCAGCGGACGACGCGCCTTCGGGTGACCCCCGTCGCGGCCGAGCAACCCCCCCAGCCACACCTGCGAGCGCAGCTGCGGGTTGGACGGATCCGACACGTCGTAGTGGCGAACGTCACCGTGGAGCCAGTTTGAGAAGAACAGGTCCTTGTCGTCGAGCGACAACACGAGGTCGGTGATCAGTCCGGGGACGCCGCCTTCGAGGGGCCAGCCCTGCAGCTCCTCGTTGGGGATGTCGATCACCTTTCCTGCGGCCCAGCTGCCGTTGTCGCGGTGGAAGCGAATGATGTTGCTGGACAGCGTCGCACCCACGAACCCCTGCGCGGAGTCCGGGTCGTGCTGCCAGCGGATCTCGAGCGGGATCCATCCCTCGTCGCCAAGATCGAGCGTCTGGACCTTCGCGTGGCGCTCCAGGTCCCAGAAGTGGAGCCTGCGCCCGTACTTGCCGGCCGCCACGTCGGCGGGGTTGAACCCCTCGAGGAAGGTGTTCGGCGAGGCCCATTCGCTCGAGATGAGCGTGTTCAGGCGCGGCTGATACCAGAAGTCGTACATGAACTCCTGGCCGTTCTTCTCGCGCTCCCAGCGCTCGGCGATCGAGAAGTCGCGGGCGTCCAGCACGGCGAACCCGCCCGGCAGGTTGCCGTCAGCGTCCCCGAGCATCGAGATCGTGATGATGTCGCCCGGCATGCAGTGCACGGTGTGCGGCGCGCTCAGGCCGAGCTTCTCCTTGACCTCCTCGCCCTCGATCACATTCTTGATCCGAGGCGTCCGCGGCTCTGAGATGTCGATGATGTGCAGCCGCGAAGAGCGCACGCCCGGGACGATCATCGTGTCGCGCTTCAGCTGCGAGTGGCACGCCGAGGAGCACGCGTTCCATCCGAAGTGATGCAGCTCATCGCCGATGTTGGGCATCTCGGTGCGGTGGACGATCTGGCCGTAGCTCGGGGAGCTCGGATTCACGTCGACGACCGCGATGAAATCGGGACGGTTGATTCCCGTTCCCTCGTACAGGGCGGCGACGTAGACGAACTCCTCCGGGGGCTGCTCGCGGGCGTCCTTGACCGACGCGTACCCCGGCCCGGTGTGCTCTTGTTCAGCGTGGGAATGCGCGCTCATCGTCTTCGCAGCTCCTTCGTTTTGGGATTTGCCCAAACTCCACAGGACTTATAGCAATCCCCCCAACGTTCGACCTCCAGAGCCACTCGCACCACTCCGACGGCGCCCTCGCCCCGCGGGAAGTGGTTGCGGTCGCCGTGGCCGCCGGGGTGGAGCTCCTGGCCCTGAGCGACCACGACACGGTCGACGGTGTTCCGCAGGCTCGCGCCGCCGCCGGCGAGCTCGGCGTTCACCTGGTCTCAGCGGTCGAGATCTCGGCGTTCGACGAAAACGTCACGGACCATCACATCCTCGGCTATCTCATCGATGACCGCGATCCTCGGCTCTCCGAGCGGCTCGAGGAATATCGCACCCACCGCAGGCGTCGGGCGGCCGCGATGGCGCAGGCGCTGACCGAGCTTGGCTTCGAGCTCGACGAGGATCTCCTGCGACGCCGAGCGGCCGAGGGCAAGTCGATCGGGCGCCCTCACCTCGCCCAGGCGGTCCTTGCGGCACCTGCCAACGCTTCTCGGTGGGACGCCGAGGGCCTGATGGATTCCTCGGCGTTTCTGGAGGCTTACCTCATCGAAGGCCGGCCCGGCTTCCGCCCCCGCAGCTCGCCGAGCGTGCGCGAGTCGATAGCCGCCGTCCACGAGGCGGGCGGACTCGCGGTGTGGGCCCATCCCTTCTGGACGGGCGCCGGCCGAGAGGAGGTGCTCCAGGGCATCGACCGCATGCACGCGCAGGGAATCGATGGGATCGAGTGCTTCTACCCGATGCACGGCCCCGACCAGGTGCGGCTGCTGACCGAACGCTGCCAGCAGCTCGGCCTCCTGAGCACGGGATCCTCCGACTTCCATGGGCCCGATCACTCGGAGTTCTCGAGCTTCCGGGCATTCGACACGTACGGATACGAGCCTCTACTCGGTCCGATCGCGGATTGAAAATGACTACGCGGCCACGCTGCGCTCGGCCAGGTGCTGGCCGACCTTGCGCTTGACCCTCTGGAGGGCGTTGTCGACCGTCTTGCAGTCACAGCCGATCCGCCGGCCGACCTCTTCGTAAGAGTGGCCGTCGAGATACAAGGCCAGGACTCGCGACTCGAGCTCGGAGAGCGCGGTCGAGATGCAGGCGACGAGCGCCCGCAGCTCCTCGGAGGAGATCACCTGGTTGACCGGGTCATGAACGGAAGACCCCGGAAGGATCTCGTCGAGCGTGGGCTCGGTGTCGCCAGCGGCCCCGGCGGGACTGCTGGAGAACGAGACGTACTGGTTGAGCGGGCTGTGCTTGTTTCGGGTGGCGGTCTTCACCGCGGTGATGATCTGGCGGGTGATGCACAGCTCCGCGAAGTTGCGGAAGCTCGATTCACGGTCCGTTCGGTAGTCGCGGATCGCCTTGTACAGACCGACGAGCCCCTCCTGGATGAGATCGTCGGAATCCCCGCCGGCCAGGAAGTAGGACGAGGCCTTGAGCCGTACGAAGCCGTAATAACGCCGGACGATGTGGTCGTACGCATCTGGGTGCCCCTGTTTCGCCAGTGCAATCAGATACCCATCCTCCACCTGAGGATGAGGGTGAGAACTGGTGGAGAGTCGAGCCACGAGACGTCCCTTCTCGAGCCGGCCGGGAGCCGCTCGAATGGATTTCGTGGCGCCTTACCTCCCCTTTGCGCCGCACCTGGTCAACCGCAGCAGCGTAAAGCTTCAGTTGACCCTTATCTCCCGGCGCGGCAGCTTGACATAGCAATGCTCGTCTGTCAAGGGCCCGCACCGGTTTCAGGTGCGACGCGCCGCCGCCGCGTACAGCAGCACGGCCGCTGCCGCGCTCACGCTCAGCGATCCCACCCGCCCCCTCACCGGGATCGAAACGAGGGCGTCACAGGTGGTGGCGACTCGCGGACGCAGGCCCCGACCCTCGGACCCAAGGACGATCACCACACTGCCGTTGTAGTCGACGCTGTCGTGAGCGACCGACGCGTGCGGGTCGGCCCCGTAGCACCAGCTGCCGGAGTTCTTGGCCTCGGTCAGGAAATCGGCCAGGTTGCGAACCCGCGCGATCGGCAGGTGCTCGACGGCGCCCGCCGACGCCTTGCACACGGCCGCCGTGACCTCCGCCGAGCGTCGTTCGGGGATCACCACGGCGGTAGCGCCGGCGCACTCTGCCGTGCGGCAGATCGCACCGAGGTTCTGGGGATCCTGGATTTGGTCGAGGGCCACGATCAGCGTACGGCCGGCGGCCAGGACATCGGCCCCGTCGGCGTAGCGAAAGGCCGACACCTCGGCGCACATCCCCTGGTGCTCGCTCGACCCGCACCGCTGTTCCACCTCCTCGGCGGTGGCGATGACCACGTCGACGCCGACCTGGGGCAGCCACGGTTCGCGCGCCGCGTTCTTGGTCGCCCACACGCGCCTTATCGCGCGCGGGCCGCGGATCGCCTCCCGCACCGGGTTGCGGCCGTAGATGATCACCTGACGGCCAGCAGCTCGGCGCCCTCTGGGCCGTCGCGGACCTCCCAGCCCAGGCTCTTGATCTCCTCTCTCAGGCGATCGGCCCGCGCGTAGTCCCGCTCGGCGCGCGCCCGCTCGCGCAGATCGCGCAGTTCGATCACCTCCGGCGGAATCTCCGCCGGCGCGACGTCGAGCAGGTTCTCGAGCCCGAGCACCCCGAGCATCTCGCGCAGGTCCCGGTCGCCGACGCGTTGCTCGGACCGGTTGGCCTCGCGCACCCACTCGGCTACCGCCGCCAGCGCTCGAGGTGTGTTGAAGTCCTTGGCCAGCGCGTCGAAGAACCGCTCGCGCAGCGCCCCCGACCAGACGGGGGAATCGCCCGGCTCAAGCCGGCGCCGGGCGGCCTCCGCTATCCCTCTGCCGCGCTCCCTCGCCTCGCTCAGCCGCTCATCGTCGAACTCGATCGGCTGGCGGTAGTGGCCGCCGCAGAAGTACACGATGAGCGCATCGCGCCCGTACTGCTCGAGCGCCTCGTGGAGCACGAACACGTTGCCCACGGACTTGGCCATCTTCGCCTGGTCGAGCCGGACCATTCCGTTGTGCACCCACATCCGGGCCAGCGGGACTCCATGCGCCGCGAACGTCTGCGCGGCCTCGTTCTCGTGGTGGGGGAAGATGAGGTCCTCGCCGCCCCCGTGGATCTCGAAACCGAGCCCGAGGATCGCCTCGGCCATCGCCGAGCACTCGATATGCCAGCCCGGCCTCCCTTTTCCCCAGGGAGAGTCCCAGGCCGTGTCCTCGCCCGGCTTCTGTGCCTTCCAGAGGGCGAAATCGAGCGGGTCGCGTTTGCGCTCCGCGCCGTCGATTCCTTCCCCTTGGTCCATGTCGTCGACGTTGCGGTGGGACAGCTCGCCGTATTCGGGATAGCTGCGCACCTGAAAGTAGACGTCGCCGTCCGCGGCGTACGCATGCCCACGCTCGATCAGCCACCCGATCAGCTCGATGATCTCATCGATCGTCTGGCTGGCGAGCGGCTCGTAGTCCGGCCGGCCGAGCCCGAGGGCGTCGGTGTCCGTGATGTATGCGTCGGTCATCGAAAGCGCGAGCTGCTCGCTTTCGATCCCTTCCTTCTGCGCCGCGGCATAGATCTTGTCGTTGATGTCCGTGATGTTGGCCACGAAGGTCACCTCGTATCCCTCGTGGACGAGGAACCGCTTGAGCAGCGAGAAGACGACGAACGGACGTGCGTTGCCCACGTGGATCCGCCCGTAGACCGTGGGGCCACAGGCGTAGATGCCGATCTTGCCCGGCTCTCTGGGCTCCAGGACCTGCAACCTGCCGGTTCGGGTGTCATGCAGCGAGATGACTCGCACGATCGGGCAACCCTAGTGGGTCGACCGGAAACGTTTCGCCCGGAAGGTCGAGACCGGGGGCCGTCAGGCGAGGACGCAGGATCCGACGTGTAGCAGCGCTACACGAGGATCCGAGGACGAAGCCTGGCGGTCATCCGGTCCGGCATTACGGGCGAAACGTTTCCGGGAGCCCCACTAGTGGTTCCCGGCGCGCGTACGGCCGGTTGAACAGCGAGTTAGATTGCTCTCCAGTCGAGCTCGGCGACCGCTCCGCCGGCGACCGAGACCCCCCGGTTCCATGCCTCACCGCGCACCCACAGCGTGTAGGCGCCGGCGGCGAGCCCATCGAACACGGCGGTGAACGCGGGGCGGCCATCGATGGAGCGCTCGAGCACCTCCTTGTGGCTGAGAGCCAGATCGTCGCCGGCCGGGCTGATCTCGACCTCGACGCCTTGCATGTGCTCGTCGGCGTGGACGATCAGCGCTCCGATATCGCCCCCGATGTCGAGCACCACGAATTCCGGGTGCTTGCGCGCGGAGTAGATCTCGTGCATGGTCTGGCCGCTGGCTAACTGGGCGGATTGTCGAACCCGTCGAGTGCGGGCGCGAGGTACGGGAACGTGGCCTGGTAGCGCCCGGGCGCAGGGATGAGCCCCTCGGTCAGCTCTCCGGCCGCCGCGTCCGGCGTGAAAGAGCGGTCCACCAGCGCGAACGTCACGCCGGCGATGGCCCGCAGCTCGATGCTGACCACGTCGTCGAACACGCGCCTTCCGTTCGGGAACCCCGCGAGGTCGCCGCCGAGGATGCCGAACCGGTTGGGGTTCGAGGTGGTCGGCGGGATCGCCGTGTTCAGCCGCAGCTGATCGGCTAGCACGGGCCCGGTGAAGTTCTGAAACCCGGGCACGATGCCCGAGGGAAGCCCGGTCAGCAGGATCGCCACGAGGTCCGCCCGCGGCGCACTGAGGGCGGCCAGATGCGGGAACACCCCCGGATAGAGCACCGGCAGCAGGCGGGCGAGCTCCGGGTGCTGGACGAACTGCGCGAACTGCTTGTCGTCGGCGGGATACAGCGCGTTCCACCGGTCCTTCTGCCCGAGCGGCACGATCACCTCGTTGAACAGCGGGTTGCCCAGGCGGGAGACTTGGATCCACGGCCCGGCCTTGGCGTCCTCGTCTTCCCCGCGGTCGATGACTCGCACCTTGCGGCGACTCGCGGCGCTCCACACCCCGATCACCGCGGAGCCGTCGCTCGCGCTCTTCGGCCTCGAGCCGTTCGCGGTCAGCTGCGAGATCGGGATCTGCATCGCGATCGTGTGGATGTTCAGGTTCTTGGTTGCGTCCACCCCCGGTGCAGCCGGGGTCGGGATCAGATGCAGGTTCTGGAACGGCCGCAGGTCCCCGAGGTCGAAGATCGCCCCGAGGTCGACGTAGAAACCTTCGTTGCGCTGACCGGCGAACACCTGCACGCCGCCGGGAAGGGGGTGCACGGCCGCCTGACCGAGCGCGGCGTAGTTCGGCGTCGAGCGAGGGCCGATGTTGCACGGAGGGCACGCCAGCCCCTCGCCCAGCACGCGCGCCCGAATCCTGTGGCCGTTTCGTGCAGTCCCGAACGCGGTCGTGTCGTCCGCGTCGACGCGGGTCACCGAGTAGAACTGGCGCTTGTTCCAATTCGGGCTGTCGAGAGAGGTGATCGGGCCTGTGTTGTAGAGAAAGGTGTTCGGGTCACGCAGAGTGG
>Ga0213881_10001465_pt1 | contig 11235 bp, 15 predicted proteins | sample BarmaccoBMER_R08_FD_160104 | JGI IMG/M metagenome (GOLD analysis project Ga0213881, IMG submission 160104) | Barbacenia macrantha exposed rock microbial communities from rupestrian grasslands, the National Park of Serra do Cipo, Brazil - ER_R08 ... | reverse complement strand
CCCGCGTCGGTGACCCCGGTCAGGCGTGATCTCGACCGGTCACGCGCCGCGCTGCCTTGGCTGCGGCACCACTCGGTGAGGCGCCCGCGCCTGCTGTGCCTGCCCGCCATGGGTCCACCTCCGTTCGCCTGGGGAGCCGCCCGGCCTGGTTGGGTGAGGGTCTGGTGGTCGCGCCCGCTCGCCCCGGGGGTGACCGGGCACGCCTGCGGTCGTCGTCTGCCGTTCGGCGGTGTCGGCCGCGTTCGGCGGGGTGCTCCAGCAGCTCGATGCCGATCCGGGACCACACCAGGCAGGGGAAGTGGCGGCACCAGGGGACGGGGATGAGGTGGGAGCGCCAAACAACACGGTGGCGCCAGGTGAGGCGCCGGCAGCCGTGGCAGCGGCCCGAGCGGGTCGCGGGCTGATGGTCGAGCAGGATCGAGCGCAGGGCGTCGATCGGTCCCGTGGGGCAACCGAACCGCTCCAGCTCGGCGAGCCGATCCCACACCGAGTAAACGAACCTGCGCTCGACGTAGGGACACCCGTCCAGCCATTCCACGGTCCGGGCCGACAGGGCGGACTCGGGTCGCGGCGGACGGGTCGGCATGGCGGGCTCACCCCGGCATCACGCGGCAGCAGGCCAGGCAGACCCGCTCCGGATCGGGCGGGCAACCGGCCGTGCCCTGAGGGCGGAACTGGACACCGCACACGGCGCTGACCATGCCCTCGCCGCTCAGCACACCCCGGTGAATGTCCCGACCAGTCCTCGACCGCGGGTACCAGGACAACTCCGCGGCGTTCAGGTGCGCGGTCAACTCATCACGCAGCCGCCGCTGTCCATCACCGGAGCCCTCACCACCGCTCGCGCGCTCGCCGGGCTGATCCCGTGTCTCGGGTCCATCGTCGATCACGATTGACGATGGTGAATCCGATCAACCCCTGGCCGTCCGGCGGATCGGACGTCCGCCCGGATGGGCTACACCGGCAGACCCGCCCGGTAGGCCATTCCCCGCAGCTCCCGGCCGACCGCATCCCGCCGGGCATGGGCGAGCAGCTCCGCGATGACCTCGCGGGCGAACGGGTTGCGCAGCACCCGCAGGGGTAACAGCTCCTCGGCCCTGCGCAATGCCATCACCGCGTCGTCCCGCCGACGGACGCGGGCCAACGCGCGCCCGTAGTCCATCCAGTAGGTGGCCCGGCGTTCTCGCATCGGGTGCTCCTGCAGGCGCAGGCCCTCCGCGACCCGGACAGCCGTATCGGGGTCCCCAGCCTCCAAAGCGCCGGCCATGCTCCACAGGCCCACGTTGACCGGCCCGAATCCCATCCCGAACGCGTTGCCCTGCCCGGTTCGCTCGGCGACCTGCGCGGCGTATTCCAGCGGGGCCTGCATGTCACCGGGCCGCTTGTCCGCAGCGGCCACCAGCGCCCGTCGCAGCGCGAGCATGCCTCCGAGCTGTAAGCGGTCATTGGTGTTCGTGGGCACCGTCACCGAGTCGAGCTCGGCGCGTGCCAGGTCGAAATCACCCGACCGGAGAATCGTGCCCGCGGCATCGAACGCGACGACGCCCAGCGCGGTGGGGTCACCGAGGTCTTCGGCGGCCTGGCGGGCCAGCATGGACGCCTGCCACCGCAGATCCGTCGAGGCACCCATGACGCTGAGCCAGTCGCCGACGGTTGAGGCGTGCACCCTCACCGCCAGCTCGAGCAGTTCGGCCACGTCCCGCCCTGCGGTCATGCTGCTGTGCAGATCCCGGATCAGGCCCGGTAGCGCGACGCCGCGACTGTGGTAGTCGACACTCCACACCGCCCTCGCCCGGTCCCGCAGCTCCTCAACGTCTTTCACTTGCCCACCGGGCCGTTTGCTGCTCACGGCCATCAGCGCACGCCGGACCTCCTCGACTGCGCTGTCGGTGTCGCCGTTGGCTGGCGCGGGTACCGGCAGCCTGGTCAGGTCGGAAGGGGCGATCTTCAGCGCGTTCGCCAGGGCCACGATCTGCCTGATGCTGTCTAGGGCGCGCTCACCGCGCTCGAACTCCGACAACTGCGACTTGCTGATCCCAGCCAGCCCGGCGACCACCCGCAGCGACTTGTCCCGCGAATTCCGAATCTGCCGCAACCGTCGGCCGATCGTGCGCGCGTCGTCGTCAACGTCCACGAAACCCCCTCCTCGCCGGGTCCCCTCGCCGATGCCCCGGGGAGCTACCCCGGGGCGTGAACCTCGGCGAAGAGGTGACAAAAGGCTACGCCGCGCACTCCGGGCCGCCGGATCTGACGGTCACGACCAGATCCTTAGTAGACCCGCATTTCCTGGTGGATGCGATCAAGCCCATGGTGTCCGCCAGCGTGGACGCCACCCGGACGGGCTACACCGGCAGGCCATCCCGCGGCGAGCGTGTCCCTGCCCCACGGGGCCTAGCCGACCTGCGAAAACAAGTTGATCGATCGCAGGGAAACCCCTGGTCAGGAGCCACTTTTGACAAGATCACCGGTAAGGGGCAAATCGGACATCGTGGTAGCGGGTCTCCCGGACGCGGGTGATCACCGCCGCGATGTTCTCCACGGTGTGCACCTCGAATCCGGCCAGCCACGCCAGGGAGGCACGTTCGGAGTCCGGCACCGGAACGTCGCCCAGTGCTCAATTTCGGACTTCTGGCGCGCGGAAGGAGACCGAAAGATCGGGTCTTAACGTCCGCTGGGGACGGTCTAGTTGATCTATGGCTGTCCGCAAACTGTCCGCAGGACGTCCGCAGACGACCAACGGCGGCCAACGCTGTCAAACGGTGTACCAGCAGGTCAGATAGGTCGCAAAGGCCATCACCCCAGGTCAGTGATCCGGGCGGTCGGAATCCGGCTTACAGGCCAACTCGTCCGCCCAACACCCCTCCATCTGCGCCAACGAGCGGAAGCGGCGGGGTTGATCTGGAGGAACGCTCTTGCTACTTCTTCGGGTTTCTCAGTACTTCTCGACGTTCGACGGCCCAGCCACGGCCCGGAGTTTTAATCTTGCACGTTGAGTCGTGGGGCGTCCCGTCGGCCTGGCGCTAGTCCGACCGCGCGCCAGCTCGGGGGCAACCCTTGATGGAACCGCCACGTGCGTTGTCCGGCTCTGCCCCCGGGCTGGCGTGTGGTAGCCCTCAGGGAGGCCGATGGGACGCCCTACCCCCTCCGCCCGACCCCGTCGGCGGCGGCTCTGACGGCTGGCCATCCCGGAGGTCTGCCCGCCCGGCGAGGGCATGGCTCTTGAGATCAACAAGGTTTTCTGGAAGGTGTGGGGCTCGAAAACGCGATGCAGTGTCCTGACCTGCGCTCCTCGTGTGTTACCCGGTCATGGATCATCATCAGATGCTGCTGCTGTCGATCTTGTACCAGGTTACGCGCTGCCTGCTCCGTCTGGTCGCTGGGTTGGTGCGGCGAGACCTGAGCAAGGACGCCGAACTGCTGGTCTTACGACACCAGAACGCTGTGTTGCGCCGACAGGTCGCGCGGGTGGAACTGGTCCGGCTCGGCCATCGCATCGCCGCCTCCACCGTGTGCCAGATCCTCCCGTGACGCTGGCATCGATCCCGCCCCGCGCCGATCGGGTCCGACCTGGCGCCAGTTCCTCACCGCTGAGGCCAAAGCCGTCCTCGCCGTGGACTTCCTGCACGTAGACACCATCTCGCTCAGGCGGATCTACATCCTGATCGGATCGAGCATGACTCCGCCGAGCACATCTGCTCGGGGTGAGCGCGCACCCGACCGGAGCATGGACAACCCAAGCTGCCCGCAACCTGCTGATGGACCTCGCCGACCGCGTCAGCACCCTCAAATTTGTACTCCGGGACCGTGACTCCCGATTCAGCAGGGCGTTCGACGCTGTCTTCGCTGCGGACGACATCCGGGCCCTCACCAGTCCACCCCAAGCGCCTCGAGCGAACGCGATCTGCGAACGCATGATCGCAAACACTGCGCCGCGAGCTGCTCGACAGGATTTTGATCGTCAACGAACGCCATCTACGCCGGATCCTGACGGTCTACCTCTATCATTTCAACACCGCGCGGCCACACCGCACACTCGGGCAACTCGCCCCGCTCCAAGCCGAAACTCAGTCCCCGACCGTGATCAACCTCGCCGACCACCAGGTTCACCGCAGACCAATCCTCGACGGACTCACCAACGAGTATCACCTCGCCGCATGACCGAACCGGACACCACAAACCTGCAAGTCAAGCACAGAATCCCATATTCGAGCCCCACAAGATAAGCAGATGTATCCGGGATAGAGTCGCTCGGTCGGGCCCCCTGAGGCCCGCAGCCGACAACCCGTCGGGGGGCAGCTTCGACGGTGAAGCTTGCGCCCAGCTCATACCCAGCGTGCCGCCCGGCTGATGCCGGCGAAGAGTACCCCATCCCAAATGAAATCCTTCCGCCCAAGAGGTGAACAGTATGTATTACTATGTGTTACTATCGCAAATTATTAAAATATCTAGGTACCGAACGTTACTATCGTTGCTCCATTTGTGTGGTCCTGGGGTTCTGATGAACTCTCCGCTTGACTGGGTAGCGAGACTGTGTAACGTCGGGTGGTGGCCAAATAAAATCGCGCCAGTACTTAGCAGAGCGACTTGATTCGGGGGGATCAATGACCGCAGCAATGATCGACGAAAACCCGCGGCTGCGTGAAGTCCTCAAGCGCCTCAGTGCACAATCGGTTGAGGATTACTACAACCCGTACAAGGCATTTGAGTGGCCGAACTCGTTGCCCTGTGACATGTGGTGGATGAGCCCGGAGCTCATGACTACAGCGGGCCACGAGCTCGATACGGAGCTTGATATTAGGCAGCGTCAGCGACTGTCCCGGATGGAGAGCATCAACTTCTACAGTCTGAATGTCCACGGGATCCGTGAGCTGCTTATGGAGGTGACTCGACGTATCCATACCCGCGAGTTCGCCACGCCGTCGGAATTCTTTCATCATTTCATCGGTGAGGAGAACGAGCACATGTGGTTCTTCGCCGAGTTCTGCCTTCGCTACGGCGGCAAGATCTATACCCAGCCCCGTGGCGGAGCCGACACCATCCCGCCTAGTCGGGCTGAGAGCCTGCTCGTGTTCGCACGAATCCTGATCTTCGAGGAACTGGTCGATCATTACAATATGAAGATGGCGGCCGATGACCGGCTGCACGACACCATCCGGGCGGTTAACCGGATCCACCACCAGGACGAGTCTCGGCACATCGCCTTCGGTCGAGAACTAGTGAGGGTGTTGTTTGACGACTTTAAGCGCGATGCCACGCAGGCTGAGCGCGACGAGTTGCAGGACTACCTCAAGCGCTACATGAACTTCAGTTTTGAGTCTCTGTTCAACCCGCAAGTCTACAAGGACGCAGGGCTGACGAGACCGCTGGAGATCAGGACTCGACTGCTGTCGTCGCCGCAACGCATGAACAAGGAAAAGTATGTCTTCCGTAAGACACTGTCCTACCTGCAAAAGGTCGGTATCTTATCGGATCAAGATTTAAGTCAAGATTTAAGTGTTGGGCCTCTGGAGAATGCATAATGAATGAATTTTTAACACGCTACAGCGGTGGAGTCGCCATCCTGAGCGCTCCGCATACCGCGCTGCTCAAAGCGCTCGATGACCTGGTCGTGAGATGGGCCGTTGAGGTTGGTGCTGGGGAGATCCTCCCTCCCCCTGTCTACGCGGTCTCCGACCTGGATAAGTTCGATGTCTACACCAACTTTCCACACTTGTCTTTGGTCGCAAGTCCGTTGCGAACCGACCCACCACCCAACCCCCATGGGGGACAGTTTGCGGCCCGTCAGATGCTGCCCGCAGGGCTGGGCTTGCCCACCGCGACATGCTTCGGTGCCTATCTTTTCCTGGAGAACTGTCAAGTCGCCGACGATGTCCTGATTACCCTGTCCAACAGGTGCTTCCGCAGCGAAAAAAGCTTCGATGGCTTGCGGCGGCTGCTGAGCTTCCAGATGCGAGAGATTGTCGCCGTGGGCACCTACGAGCACACCCAGCAGCACCTCGATAGGTTCACCGCCAAGATCCAGAACCTCGCTAAGCACCTGTCGCTGGACATGGTCAAAAAGCCGGCGTCCGACCCATTTTTCCAACAGGAGAGCTCGCGAGCTGTGATGCAAAAGCTCAGTGCCGTGAAGAGCGAGTTCCAGATCCACGGGCTGGCGGTCGCCTCAGTGAACACCCATGGCAACTACTTTGGCGAGCGGTGCAATATCAAGCTTGATAGCGGTGGTCCGGCTTTTACTAGCTGCGTGGCCTTTGGGCTGGAGCGTTGGACATCGGTTCTGCTCGACCGCTACGGCGACGCCAAGAGAGCCTCGGAATCGGTTCGTGCAGTGTCCGATGATCTTATACCGGTATGACCGCGTCCCGTGTTGGGATCGACATCGTTCCGCTGGCGCGGGTCGAAGCGATCCTCAAGGCCGGTCTCGACGTGCTACAGCGCCACCTGGTCACGCAGGAGGTTAATGAAGCCTACCGACACGGCAAAATCGACGAGGCGTGTGTGGCTGGGAAGCTCGCCGCCAAAGAGGCCGTGTTCAAGCTGTTTCGCCGACAAGGAGTGAGTCTGCCATGGCAGGCGATACACATCACCACCTGTGCCGGTGGATGGCCAGTAGCCGCGTTGTCCGGTTCGGCTGCGACGTTGGCTACCGAAGTTGGCCTGACAGACATCGACCTGAGCATAGCCCACGACGGTGACTACGCCGTTGCTGCAGCGACTGCCCGCATCAGTGGGCCTCTTAGCACATCAAGCGCCAAGGAGACGTCATGACTACTTCGACACACACCCGCCTTAGCAAGGTCACCCAGTGGATTCTCGACAAGCACCCGGAGCGGTCGTCAATCGATCCCTCCGAGGATTTGATCGTCAACCGCCTCATCGACTCGCTGTCATTCGTGGAGTTCGTGTTTCTCGTTGAGCAAGAGAGCGGAGTTTCGATAGACGTCGAGAATATCGACCTTGAGCAGTTTCGGACGCTCGACGCAGTCGAGCGCGCATTCTTCAACTGAAAGGGGCTTCCCTGGTGCGCTACGCTGAAGACTATCCCAAGGGTGAACACTATGACCTGGGCGAGCACAAGGTCACTGCCGACGAGATCATCCAGTTCGGGCGCACGTACGACCCGCAGCCCTACCACATCGACGAAAAACTCGGGCGTGACTCGGTCTTCGGCGGGCTCATCGCAAGTGGTTGGAACACGTGCGGGATTTGGATGAAACTCTACGTGACCACGTTGCTGTCTGATGCGGCGGTGGAGGGCTCGCCGGGTGTAGACGAAATTCGTTTCCTGTTGCCTGTCCGGCCAGGCGATGTGCTGCACGGAACCGCAGAGATTGCGGGAGCTGCCCCGTCATTCAGCGACCCGGGTGTTGTGATCATTAAAAACAAGGGAGAATTGATTCGTGGGGATGGCCAGACCGTGCTGATTTTGACCCTCAGCAGCAGATTCCGCAAGCGCGGTAACGGCGCTGGGTAGAGGGTAGTGCACCTGTCCATATAAACCCCCTAGAACAGGAGCAACTCATCATGACGATGGAAGCGGTCTCTTACACGGCGCAGTGGACCGCCGCTGCTCGGGCGGTGGAAACCGAGCGGGGCAGTGACCGACTCATCCGCGACGAGTATGCGCGTTTCCTTGCCGAACCCCAAGGATTCGAGCTGCTGGACAAGTACGGTGGCGCCGGTCTCCAGGAATTCGTCGCGATCCGCACCCGATATCTGGATGACTCGATCACCGAAATCCTCGACACTACCGAGATCAAGCAGATAGTGCTCGTGGCTTCGGGGATGGACGCACGCAGCTACCGACTCAAGTGGCCCGACGACGTCGTGGTCTACGAGGTCGACCACGCTGCTTTGCACGAGGAGAAACAACAGCGGCTAAACCGGCTCGGAGCGGCACCTGCGGTCGAGCTTAAGCACGTCCATGCTGATCTGGCCGGTGATTGGCTGCCGGTGCTCGAACAGGCCGGCTTCGACCCCACAGCGCCGACATTGTGGGTGCCCGAAGCGGTGTTCTTTTTCCTCACCGAGAGCCAAGCAGCCCAGCTGCTGGAGACCCTTGCCCACGCCTCGGCACCCGAGAGCTGGCTTGCCGTTGACATCCTCAGTGAACGGCTCCTGCGCAGCCCCGCCACTCAGGTTTTCCTGGCCGCCTTGCACAAGGACGGCATTCCCTGGCGGTTCGGTACCGACTACCCTGCGTGGTTCCTTGCCCAGCACGGCTGGGAACTGCGCGGACTCCACGAGCCCGGTGAACCGGGTGTCGGCGAGGGACGCTGGCCATATCAGATCCAGCCCCGGTCTGTGCGGGGCGTGTCGCGGAACTGGCTCATCCGAGCCGAGGTGTTACCCCGTGACTAGACCCGACACGAGGCGACGGTGGCGTCAACTCGATCGCCGAGGCTAGCAGCGCCTCGGCAGCGGAGCGCGCATCCGTGCCTGCCGACGGATCACCATCGATAGCGCTGATGACCGTCGCACCCTCGATGAGCACCAGCAGCTGCCGCGCGACTCCCCCAGGATCGCCAGCACCTGCCTCGGCCAGGCACCGGGTGAGCAGTTCTCGGTAAACCTGCAGGTGCGCACGCGCCAGCCGAGTCGGTGCCGCACCAGACACGCGGTCCTCGGCCGCGGCACTGACCAGCGCGCATCCGCGAAAGCCTGGCTTATGAAACCAGCCGACGACCATGTCGAAGATCGCCAGAACCCGCCCTGGTCCAGGCGGCACGTGTGCGGTGCCCTCAGCCAGCCATAGGTGTACACGCTCACTGCGATAGCTAAGTGTCGCCTCGACGAGACCATCCTTCGACCCGAAGTTCTTATAGATCGACATCTTGGAGGCCTCAGCGGCGTCGGCAATCTCGGTGATACCCACCGCACAGATTCCCCGACTGTAGAACAGGTCCTCGGCAACTTCGAGGATGCGCTCGCGGGTCCTCTCTGGGTCGATCTTCTCACCCGGTCGTACCGGCACCGTGTGTCACCTTTTCACCGCGCCTTCGGACGTCTTGGTCCCTTGCCGGTGATAGTACTGCTCGGTCCCTTGTCAGAGATAGTACCGTGCGTTACCATCTTATCTATGGTGACCTCCTGCCCAGCCGTTCCCGTCCGGCGCCTCTGGCTTTCTGTGCTCTGCGGCTATCTGGCCCTCGGAGCGACCATCCAGGCGCTGCCGACGTTCGTACCCTTTCGCTTCGGCGGGGGAGCCCTGGCCAGCGGCACCGCGGTCGGGGCGGCCTTTCTGGCCACCGCGCTGGCTCGCCCCTTCGCCGGGCGCTTCGCCGACGCCGGTCGAGCGCGGCCCGTGGTGATGCTCGGCGGCGTTCTCGGGGCCCTCGGCGGCCTTGGCCATCTGTGGGCCCCAAGCTTCACCGTTTTGATCGTAGCCCGCCTGTTGATGGGTGCGGGCGAAGCGGCGTTGTTCTCGGGCGCAATCCCGTGGGTACTGGCCGACACGCCCGCGGCCCGGCGCGGGCGGGTAGCGGGATGGTTCGGGTTGTCGATGTGGGGAGGTTTGGCCGCCGGGCCTCTCCTGGCTACCGCGTTCGCCGCCAAGGGATTCACTGCCGTATGGACCGCTGTGGTGGCCCTGGGCCTGATCTCCGCGGCACTGGTGTTCACCACCCGCGGTCAGCCTGCCGTCAGCGCGGAAATTCCCCCCCTGCCCCGGCGTTGGTCCGACATCATCCCACCAGGAGCTTCGCTACCGGGCCTGGTCTTTGGGCTGTCAAGCTACGGCTACGGCACCGTCGCCGCACTGCTCGTGCTACACCTGCGCACAAATGCCATCGGTGGCGAGGGTTACGCCCTGGCCGTCTTCGCTGCCGCGTTCCTGCTCAACCGCGCTGTCAGCAGCCCCGCAGTCGACCGGTTCGGGGGCCGGGCGGTCGGGGCCATGTCCGTGCTCACCGAGGCGATCGGGCTCGTGCTGATCGCCACCACCCACAACCTCGCCCTCGCCCTCATCGGAGTTGTCCTGGCCGGCGCGGGTGTCGCCTTGATGTACCCGGCGACGGTCGCGATCACTCTGGGTCGCACCGGGGCCCTGCGCCCGGGCACCTCGGTCGGTGTCATGACCTCCTATTGGGATGTGGGAATCATGGTGGCTGGCCCGCTCGGCGGAGCTATCGCTGGGGGCCTGTCCTACCCACTGGCTTTTCTGGTGGCCGCAGCTAGCTGCCTGTTGTCCCTGGTATTCATCACAACAATGTTGCGCTCTCGCGGCCGCCGCGAGGTATCAGCGCAACCGGCCGCTCAGCTTGCCCAGCCTGCGCCCGCCCCCAACCCGTCGCCGGGCTCGTGAGCTCGCCCTACCACTCCGGCGAACGCCAGCTTCAGCGTGCCGCCGGGCTCGATGGGGAAGCCGCCCACGTCGCACAGATCATCCAGCCCCGCCTTTCGTCGACCGGTGCCAAACTCTTCCTGTCCCTCGTCGAGACAATCGTCGTCGCCGGTCTTGATGACCGGCGTCGGTGTTGGGTGACCGCATGCACCGGTAGACCTGGTTTCGTTCGCACCACCAGCGACCAGTTACACATCGTCGGCGGACTGCGCGACGTCGACTCGCTGGCCGCGCTCGGCCCCGGCGATCCGGTCGGCACGCTCGCCATCGATATGGCCCGTCGGCGCCGGTTCCGGGTCAACGGAACGATCCAATCGTCCGATTGCGACGGAATCACCATCGCCGTGCGCGAGGCTTACGCAAACTGCCCAAAATACATCGACACCACGACCCGGATAGAACCACTACCGCCGCCAGAGCAAGTGACCAGCTACCGTCAAAGCGTACTTACTGTCTCCGACGTATCGCTCCTGGATGCCTGCCGCACCTTTTTTATCGGCTCAGTACACCCCAATCGAGGCGCCGATGCCTCCCACCGCGGAGGAGAACCAGGATTCGTCCAAACCGACAACAACAGCCAACTGCGATTCTCGGACTATGCCGGAAACGCCATGTTCAACACACTCGGCAACCTGTCCCTTAACCCAACTGTCGGCTTGTTGTTCATCGGCCCCGGCGGAGACAGGCTCCAGATCACCGGCACAGCCACAATCCACTTCCACGAGCCCTCCGCAAAAAGTCCCGAAGGCCGAACCATCCTGGTCCAAATCGACGAATCCCAACGATGGACACTAGTAGCAGTAATGAAATAACTTACTCAATCGAGTGAATTTGTGGCCGTGTCGCGCGTTGTTCCACTTGATGCGATGAGTCCGTGAAAAAATCGACACTGT
>Ga0213881_10001464_pt1 | contig 11253 bp, 19 predicted proteins | sample BarmaccoBMER_R08_FD_160104 | JGI IMG/M metagenome (GOLD analysis project Ga0213881, IMG submission 160104) | Barbacenia macrantha exposed rock microbial communities from rupestrian grasslands, the National Park of Serra do Cipo, Brazil - ER_R08 ... | reverse complement strand
GGCAATGCGCCCGACTATCAGAACCCGGCGAAGGGTGCGAAGCCGATTGACACAAAAATCTTTACCAATCCAGGGGGCGGGGGCGGGGGCGGCTTTGGATCGAACGTCACTGTTACCGTCGATCTTAGAACGTTGAAGCTTACCGTTAGTTCAACGTTTGAAACATAGAGGGGCGAATAAAAAAATGGTCGATACGATCACATATCGCACGAACGATTCGACGCGCTGGGGCAACGGCCAGGGCGCGGACCTGTCGGCGCGGCAGATCGATATCAATTTCTGGGCGCTGTTCTCAATGCTATCGGCGCTTCAAGATCACGCGGCGACCGGCGGCATTCAATCGATCAGCGTCAGCGGCAACAATATGTTTGTCACGTTGACGGATGGCGCCGTGATGGGGCCATTCACGCTGCCGACCGCGCAATGGAATTTCCGCGGCGCCTGGCTGCCGGCTACGCGCTATTCGCCGATGGACGTCGTCACCAATGCCGGCGGCATCTATCTGGTGCTGCTCGCGCATACTTCGGCCGCGACCTTCAACCCGAATGCCAACGACGGCGCGGGTCATGATTTTTATCAGCTGTTGCTCGGCCCGGGGCCGTATGACGTGGGCATGTATTTCCCCGATCGTATTCCCGACGACTCGTCGGTTCTGCTCGTGCACGCGGCGGCGCGTTCGTTCTGGCTGCCCGCCGGCCTGACCAGTTCGGTTGCCATCCTGCGCGTTGCTGCCAGCGAGGAGTTGTCGTTCCCGCTTTATAAGAATGACACGCTGATCGGCGCCATTCTATTCGGCGGCATCACGGACAGCGGCGGCGGCGCCGACGTGCAAAGCGACGGCAGCGAAATCGGCACATTCGCCTTTACTGCGGCGGTGCAGTTCAATTACGGCGACCGGTTGATCATCGGCGCGCCGGCGCCGGCGTCGGCCGGGCCGGATGCGACCGCGCAAGGCCTCGCCGTGACGCTGGCCGGCAACGTCGGCATCTTCGCGGCCTAGCACAATGTCGCCGGTTGCGCTGATCATCGGCGGCGCCGAGGGCGCCTTCGGCGAATTTTATGCGGCGTCGATCCTGTGCGGCGAGGTCGCGCCGCTGGCGTCGGACGTGTTCGCGGTTAATGACATGATCGCGGCCTTTCCGCACATAATCGATCATGCCGTTACGCTGCACCCGGGCAAGCTGATCGCCTGGCTGCGCGAGCGGCACAAGGCGTGGGAGGAACGCGGGCAGGGTGCTTGCGCCAATTTCACGCCGCCGCTGCGGAGCTGGTGCCATCGCGAGGGCGTGCGGCACTTCACCGATTGGTCGCCGGATTGGGGCGGATCGAGCGGGCTGTTCGCGGTGAAAGTCGCGCGCGAGCTGGGTTATCGCCGCGTCATCTTGTGCGGCGTGCCGATGACGGTCGAGGGCGGACACTTCCGCCGGCGCCAGCGCTGGGCCGCCTGCCACGGGTTCCGGCCGGCGTGGGAACGCCACGCCGGGGAGCTGCGGCCGTACCTGCGCAGCATGTCCGGTTGGACCCGGGAGCTGTTCGGCGCGCCGGGGCCGGGCTGGCTGGGAAACTGACAAACATGCTGGTCCAGCTGATCTATACCCGGCGCGCGCCGCCGGGCGGCAAGGCGCTGGCGCGCTTTGCCAACGCGCAGGGGTTCGGCGCGCTCAAGATCGAAGGCCAGCATAAGCTTACGACATTTGCCAACGTTTCGGCCGCTCGCGCGTTGACCGTGCTGATTCCTGGCGAAGTGCTGTTGCCGGGAACCCCGTTCGTCAATACGCAAACTTTCGGCGCGCTGATCGTGCGCCCGCCGCCGGCGCTCGCGGTGCCTGAATTGACCGACGCGGATACGTTCGGCGCGCTCACGTTGTTTGATACCGGAACGAGCGGCGGAAATCCGCCTACCGGCGGATCGTCGCATAACGGCAGCTACACGCTGGTGATCGGTGACGCCAACGAGGAAGTGAGTTTCGATCTCCCCGGCAGCAGCGGCGCCGTCGCTTTTACGCTGACGGTTCCGACCAACGCAACGGTGCCGTTCGCGGTGGGGACTATTGTTTGGATCACCGCGAAGTTGGAAATCAATACCGGGTTCGGGTCCAGCTCTTTGTCAGTGATCGGCGCTACCGGCGTGACGGTGCGCGGTAAAACGTTGCTTTCCTCGACCGGCGCTTTGTCAGCGGCCAACGATGGCGCCATGCTGGTCAAAGAGGGAACGGATACCTGGATCGTGGTCTAGCAAAAAAAGGGGGTTCAAACCGTGCCGATCACAACGCCTACTACGGAAAATGCGCAAACCGGCAACTATACGGCCGTGCTTACGGATGAAAATCAAGAAGTGTTTTTTAATCTACCCGGCAGCGGCAGCTCCGTGGTGTTTGTTTTCACCATTCCGAAAAATTCCAACGTGGCGTTTCCGGTCGGCACGGTGATCTGGATTACGGCGTTGCTGGCCGTCAACAGCGGCACCGGCGAAAGTTCATTGACGGTCGCCGGCGATACCGGCGTGACGGTGCGCGGGCGTACCACGGTCGCGACCGCCGGCATATACGTCAACGGTAACGGCGGCGCGCTGGCGGTGAAAGAGGCAACCGATACCTGGATCGTGGTGTGATGATGGCAAACAAGCTTTACCCGAAAACCAAAGCCAAGCTGCTCCAGGCGCAGCTCGACCTTTCGTCCGTCACCGTCAAGGTGGTGCTGGTCGAGAATAACTACGTTTATTCCGACGCGCACGCGTTTCTAAGCGACGTGCCGAGCGCATATCAGATTGCGACCAGTCCGGCGTTGACCGGCGTCACGATCGGCGCGAGCGACGCCAGTTTCCATTCTAACAATCCGGTATTGGCGGGCGTCACGGGATCGTCGGCTGGGGAAAAAATCAACGCGATCATTCTGTTTCACGATAGCGGTTCGGCGGTGTCGTCCGAATTGATTGCGTACTTTGACACCGGCGTGACCGGCTTGCCGTTCACACCGAACGGCGACGATCTGGACGTACAGGTGCCGGCCGGCGGCTGGTTTTCTTTGGGAGGGGGAACGATGGGCGATCCGTGGAATCAGGGAACGATGGTGACGCCGCCGACCGTCGCCGGCGGCACTTGGACTACGGTGTTTGATACGTCGTCGAGTCCGACGCCGTACTTTGAAGATTTCACCGCGGGCATTAGCGGCGTGCGCTTGCGCGCGCTTAGCACTTTGGGTAACGGCAACGGCGCGCACCTTTACGGCGCATTTCAACCTCGCCCGAGTGCCGCATATGATTTGATCGTGCGGCTGCGCATTCAAAAGCCGGTGTTTTCGTCATATAACGCGTACGGCATTTTAATGTATGAAAGTGCCACCAACAAATTGATGTTGTGGGGGTGGAGTTCGGCGGGTGGGCTTGGCTGGGTTTCGTTTTGGCCGAGTGGCGGTACGCCGCCGCATAATATCACCAATTACGGCGGGGCCGATGGGGACAACGCCCGCTTGCCCACAACATTCGACGGCTGGCTTAAAATACATGATGACCATGCCGGCACGCTTACTTTCTACGCGTCTATTGATGGAAATTATTGGGTGACGTTCGGAAGTAAGGGCTACAACGCTACGGCGGTTGACTTTACTACCGCTCCGAATTTTGTCGGGTTCGGCATGGAAACCCGGGACGAAAGCGTCAACACCGAGCTAGTGCTGGACTGCGGATCGTTTTTCGCCGGCTAAACGGCGCCGCCTTTCTCTTTTCACACGCAATCCGACAACGGGGGAACCGCCGCCATGGCGAACGCGCTCTATCCGAAAACCAAAGCCACGATGATGAATGCCGGCTTGAACCTGGCATCTGTTCCGGTCAAGGCGATGCTGGTGGAAGCTAACTACGTCTATTCCGCCAGCCATCAATTCTTGTCCGACGTGCCCGGCGCTTATCAAATAGCGATCAGCCCGACGTTGAGCGGTGTATCGGTCGGCGCGACCGACGCGAGTTTCCATTCTAACAGTCCGATCATTTCCGCGGTCAGCGGGTCGTCGGCCGGCGAGCAGGCGCACGCGATTATTCTGTTCCACGACACCGGCATTGCGGGCACGTCCGATCTGATCGCCTACATCGACACCGGCGTCACCGGCCTGCCGTTTACGCCGTCCGGCGCTGACGAGGAAATCGTGGTGCCGTCCGGCGGGTGGTTCACGCTATGAGCGCGCGCCGTGGTCCGCCGGCGGTCGTTGTCGCGTTTCTGACGATCGTGCTGGTGATTCTCGCCGCGATCGTGCTGGGCATCGTGTTTGCACTCGGCTGTTCGGTGTGCCGCGCGCACGCGCACGAAAGCCCGATTTCCGGCCTGCGCAGCAAGTCCGGCGAATGGTGTTGCGGCGAGGGTGATTGTTTCGTTATTCCGGCTATCTACGTCAGCGCGCGCGCTGACGGTTATCACGTCATCTTCACGAAATGGGGTCCGGCGCCGGCGCCGGATGGCATCGACAAACGCGTGTCGCCGTTTGATCCCGACCTGCGCTTTGAAACCGTACCCTACAGCGAAGCGCAGCCGTGGCCGGACGGCCAATATTGGCGCTGCAAGCGGCCGGACGGTTCGCGCCGCTGTTTTTTCGCGCCGCCGCCGAACACGTAATGCGGGAGATTGTTTGCGGCCGATCGCGGCAGTTTGTCACCCGTGTTTCGGACGAGGATTATGAGTTCCTGACGCAATGGCTGTGGACCTTTGCGGTCTCGCACAAGGGCAACGAACGGCTGATTTATATCCGCCGTTCGATCAGCGTTCCCGACGAGCTGCACCCGCGCGGCCGGCGCAACGTCACGATCCTTATGCACCAGCTGATCGTGCGGGAACGCATGGGGCTGGTGCAGCCCACGCCGCGCCACACGGTGCACCACGAGGACGGCGACTCTCTCAATAACCAGCGCGGAAATTTGGGCTGGCTTAGTCCGAAAGGGCAGATGGACGAAAACCGCCTGCGCTACGCGCGCGCGGCGGGGCAGCTGGACGCGCCGATCGGCGACGTTCCTTTCGACTGAAAATCAGGAGGCGATCATGATGTTTGCTCGCGCCGCGCTCGCGGCGGCGGTGCTCGCGTGGCTGACCGGCTGCGCGCAGGCCTGGACGTGCGAGGATTATCACCGCGCGAAGGCGGCGGGCATCACCGCCGAGTCGCCGCTCGCCAAGGCTTATTTCGCGCTCAACGGCCAGCCGACCGCGGCGGATGCCGCCAAGGCGCGGCGTTGCGAGGCGGCGGCGGCCCGCAAGGCGACGCCGCACGCGCGCCCGCACTTGGGCGTGCACCTGCCGCGTCATGCGCCGCGTCATGCGCCGGCGCCGCGGCCGGCGCCGCTCCCAAAACAAACAATCAGCGAACCGCCGGCCGAGCCGGCGCCGCTCCCGCCACAGGACGTCGAACCGGCACCGCCGCTCGCGGCTGCCGAGCCGGCGCCTGAGCCGCCGGCAATCGTGGTCAGGACGACAACGATCGCCAAACCCGAAACCGAAAGTGAGGACTCCATGGCGAGCGATTTGGTCAAGTGGATCGGCGAAAACATCGCCCTGTCGTGCGTGATCGGCGTGCTTCTGTTTTACGCCGGCAAAAACGGCCTGCCGTCGGTGCTGGCGTGGTTCAAGCGGATGGGCGGTTACGCCGCTGCCGAGGCGAAGGCGATCGAGGCGGCCGTCGCCAAGGTCGCGCCGGCGCTTGCCGGCCAGGTCACGGCGCTGGAACAGCGCATCGCCGCGCTTGAGGCCAAGGCGCCGGGCAGCTCGCCCGGCGCGAGCGGCAGCACGGCCGCGCCGGGTGCTTCCGGTCCGTCGAGCTAATAGCAAACAAACCAACACGCCGGCGGCCGGGCGCGCGCTCGGTCGCCGCTTTTCTTTTTATCAGGAGGGCACCATGCTAATCAGCACACGCGCGGCCGACGTGATCATCGTCGCCGAGGTCAGCGGTCAAGCGGCGTACACGGCGAAGTATCAGCACTTCACCCGGCCGGGCGGCAACTCGGGTCCGACCGCCGGCATCGGCTATGACTGCGGTTACGTCACGCCGGATGAAATCCGCGCCGATTGGGGCGGCATCACGTCGGGCGCAAACGTCGCCGGCCTGCTCGCCGCCTGCGGCAAGCGCGGCGCCGTGGCGCAATCGTTCGTCAATGCCAGCCGCACCCTGATTACAATTCCGTGGGGCGAGGCGATTGCGGAATTTGAACAGCGCGAAGTGCCGAAGTGGGAGGCGCGCTGCCGCCACGCGCTGCCGAACTTCGACATGCTGGCGGCGGACAGTGCCGGCGCGATCCTGTCGCTGACTTACAACCGCGGCACTTCATACGATCTTGAGGGCGACCGCTACCGCGAAATGCGCGCGATCAAGGCGCACATGATCGCCAAGGCCTTCGATCAAATCCCGGCCGAGATCCTTTCCATGCGCCGGCTGTGGGCGGGCAACCCGCAAATGCGCGGACTGGTCGAGCGCCGCGCGACCGAGGCGGCGCTGTTCCGCGACGGCCTCGGCAGGCCGGCGATCGGTGCCGCGGTTTCTGTCACACAAAAACCCGCGCCGGCGCCAGCTCCCGCCCCGGTTCCCGTGGCGCCGGCGCCAGCTCCCGCGGCACCGGCTCCCGCGCTGGCCGCGCCGGCGCCGAGCTGGCTTGAGCAAGCGGAAGCCTTCGCCGATCGGCTGTTCTCATGATCTTGAGCCTTTCGCGCATTCGCCTGATCGGCGCTATCGCGGTGTCGATCGTGGTGACGGTTTCGTTTGGTGCGGTGCTCGCGCTCTATCTGTCGCAAAAGGCCGCGGGCATCGCGCCAAGCGATACGCTTAGCATCATGGTCGGCACGCTGGCGTCAAACTTCACGTCGGTTGTGCAGTATTGGGTCGGGTCATCGATCGGATCGCACCAAAAAGACGAGGCGCGCGACGAAATGCTGCGCAAAAACGGGGAGCTGCACTGACATGGGAACGCTGCTCGCGTTGCTGACCGGCGTTGGGCCGATCATCAATAAGCTGATTGACGCGCACGAGGTCGCCGCCGCCAATCAGGATCACCAGGCGATGGCGATCATTCAATCGCGTATCGACGCGCTCAAGGGCGCCTATGGCCTGGCGGCGACCGCCGCCGGTCAGATCATCGTGACCGCGTTCGCGCTGGTGGTGTTTGTTTATTTCGCCAAGTGCGTCGTATGGGATACCGTGCTCGGCTACTACACGCACGGCACCACGCCGGCGCTGCATGGCACCGTCGCGGCCATGATGAATTTGGTCGTTACGTTCGTATTCGGCCATGGCCTCATTTCGCGGATCGTCAAATGAGCGACGATATCAGCAAGGTAGTAACCGCCGCGGTGCAAGCGGCGCTCGCGCCGTGGATGCAACAATGGGGCGAGCAGGACCGCCGCGCGTCCGACTCGCGCGGCAAAATGTTCGACGGCCTCGCCGCGTTGCAACAGGAGGTCGCCAAGCACAGCGTGCACGTCGGCAATGCGGTTGCCGCCGTTGACAAGGTCGAGGCGCAGCTCGCCGCGTTCGAGCCCCGGCTGCGCGCGGTCGAAGGCTTTCGCAACGGCGTCGCCGGCGAACAGCGCGGCGCCGGCAAGGTCATGGCGCGCCTGCGCGGCGTGCTGACGCTGGCGCTCGCGGCCGGTTCGATGATCGTCGCGGCGCTTTCCTATTTCGGGCAACACAAATGACCGGCGGCGAGGCCTCGGCCTACCTGCGCGCGGCGCACGGCATCAAGCGGTCGCCGGGCTATCTCGCCGTGCTTCGCACCAAAGGCGGCGGCCCGGCGTTTCGCAAGGCGGGTCCACAGGTAATTTATGAGGCGGCGGACCTGGACGCGTGGGCGGCCCGGATCAAAACCGGGCCGCTCGCGTCAACTTCGGACCCGGCCGCTCGTTAAACGAGTAGTAACTAGAAAGACAATCGTGGCTTGCGCGCGCGTGTGCGCGCGCGTAGGATGCTGCCAACAAACAAGGAGGCAGCCATGGCCTACACCACTCGCAAGATCAGCCGGAACCGGGTCGCGATCGAAAAGGACGGCGAGGTTGTTTGCTACGTTCCGGCCAAGGAAGCGGCTAACTGGATTGCCCGGCGCGAGCAGGCCGAGGTCGAGGCTATCGAGTACGCCGCCGCGGTTCGTGCCGACCGCCTCGCCAACGTTCAAGCCTACCTCGCCGTTCGCGCCGCACGCCGCGCCGAGGCCGCCCGTCAACTCAACCTCTTCGCGTAAGGAGGCGTTAATGTCCCGCGATTTCTCAAACACCATTATTCCGGTTGCCTATGATGCCGACGCGGCTGCCGCGATCGTGCGCAAGGCGGTTGAGGCCGAGGAGGCCGCGAGCCTTGGCGCAAGTGGTCGCGAAGGTTCACGGCGTGGACGACCCGCGGGCAGCTGCGCGACGCGTTCGACCGCGTGTCGCCGCCGAATTGGAAGGATCGTATTGACGCGACGGTTATCACCCGCGACGGGTTCGAGGTCGAAATGATCCGGCAGGCCATCACGTTCTTTACCGGGTCGGTTCCGACCTTTGAACAAGTCCGCGCGCGCGACGTGAAGGCGCCGCGGTGCAAGTGGCGGGTGAAGGCGGCAGGCTACTACGCCACGTGCGGCGCCTAGCGCCGGCGACACATTGTGAGGCGGCCCGGGCCGCCTCCCCACCTGGTAGGGGGCGCGGCAGGAGCGGCCGGGGAACATCGAGCCCCGGCGCTTTCGTTTTATGGGGGGGGCGAGGGCGAGCGCGGGGCCAAATGCGCCCGATCGTGAAGGGCCATTGCCTTACGGTGACGGGTTTGCCTTGCCCGAGTCCAGCGACTCGCGCACTACGTGTAGCGCCCGGGCAATCCCGCCCGGCGCTACATATGGAGCCTTCCATGAACAAGGCAGCTGATCAGGACGTGCGTCAAACCCCGCCTGTCATTTCTGACAGCGGGAAGGTTCGCATTGGGGACGTGACGGCGCTTTTCCCGCCGGTTCGCGGCCGTCCGGCGAACATAGCTGACAGCCGTAAGGTGCGGATCGGGGACGTTAGCCCCGCCTTCCCGCCGCTGCGCAACAGATAAGGCGCGAGACGGCAACCGGCGGCGGCAACGCCTGTTAGGGGCCGCCGCCGGCGCCTACCGCTCGGGGACACCCGCGAGGCGCAGGCCTTCCATGTATCGGTCACGGTCACTCTGTTGTTTGATTGAATAGACCTTCCCGAATTTTTCGACGGTGAAATTCGGTTCCAGGGAAAGAAGTTTGCGGATATAGACCTGCGCTTCGTCGTGCCGACCCAAATGGCCAAGCGAAGCGATCAGCGGCTTATAGCCCGCGACGAACGAGGGGGTTGCTTCGACCGCGCGACGGCCCGCGATGACAGCTAACTCATAATCGCCCTTGAACGTATAGGCAATGGTGTACAGTGTTTCAAACCAGGAGAAATAAAGATCGGCCGGCGCCAATTCACGATAGCGTTCCAACCGCCGTAGCGCTTCGTCTGGCTGGCCTATATAGCAATAGGTCGCAGCGCTTAACGCCCAATTGAACGCCAAACTTGGATTAAGGCGAAGTGCCCTATCAAAATAAAAAAGTGCTTTATCAAAATCCCAAACTCGCCGAGAACATGAATGCGCGTAAATGCCGAGCGCCTCCGCATTTTCAGGGTCTAAATCAATTGCCCTTCCCGCGTGTTGCCGGGCCATTGCGCTAACTCGATCTACGTCTGTAGCCCAACCCTGGCCGATATAAAAAAGGTGCCAATGCGCCGCCCACGCATGGGCTGTAGGATTATCAGGCTCCAACGCGAGTGCGCGCGTTATCAGCTGTCCGGCCAGTTCATACTGTTCGCGTTGCATGCTGAAAATTTTTGGGATTGCCTGTAACAGGAGTCCGGTTGCCCCGTAACGTGCCCGTTGCTTTGAGCGGCCTTCAATGTGCAGAATCACCGGATCAATGCGCGCCACGATACGGACCGTGACCAGCTCATTCAACCGGTGCAACTCGCTTAAGAGGATGTTGAATTGTTCACTCCAGACCGGTTGGGCTTGGCGCAGCAGCCGCACGGTTATGCGGACAACCTCTCCGCTGCCGGAGATAGAACCGTCAATGATGTAATCCAAATTAGCGCGAGTGCTAGCAAATCTTAGTGCGCTCGGTGTAAGCACGTCGAACCAACGAAATCGCGCCAATCCCGCTGCGATCTCATGGCTTAGCGAAAACGTCAGACTAGGCTCATGTTCGCAATCAGTCGCGTCGAGAGGGAGAACGCCGACGCGAAGGCGCCCCGGCACTGGCACGGGCTCGCCTGCCAGCGAGGCAATACTCGTCCGGCGCGCGCCGGCCTCGCCAAATCTTTCCTTGAAGCGCACTCGCTCATTCGTCAGCCATTCGTCAAACGCCGCGCTGACTTCATCGAGACCGTCAAGTAACTCCCCATTGCACAAAGCTGCAAGATCGTCGCGTGTGGAATCGGAAGGCGATTTCAACAAAGCTAGTGCATCGATCCAGCAAAGATAGGTATTCAGACGGACGGTCCCTCGCCCGATCGAAATCAGTTCTTCCGCTAACGGCCCCATTGCTAAGGTCAGATCGCTTAGCGCCCGACGAAAGCTGGTGCGCGCCTGCGCCTCGCTTACACGGTCCCACAGCATTGAGGCGATGCGTGTTCGTGGCGAGCGTGCACCAGAGACAAGGCAGAGGTACGCAAGAATTGCCCGTGCCTTTTTCGCCCGCGGAAGCACGTCATCGCCGAGATAGCTGGTCGCCCGCATCGATCCGAACAGATGAATGCGCACGATCGGGAGTGGCGGAAGGCCGGCGTCGCCGGAAAGCTTGAAAGTCGCGGCCCCGCTTTGAGCAGCAGCGACCACGCCACCGATAAACGTTTGTGCCACGCTGCCCGCCCTCGTTGATTGTCCTCCCAGGTGGATACACGCTATCCGAAGTATTCCAATCTCGCAACCTCCCGGCGCGCTACTACATTTTGCGAGCTTTGCCACCGATGAACGCTAGATCATGTGTCAGTGTGAAAGGAATTTATGCGCAGATGTGAAAGGGAATGGTGCAGACAATATTCGCGTTTGACGTGAAATCCGGGGCATAGACGATGTATGGTGACAGTTGCCGGACACGGGACACGTTCCGCGGCCGGCAGCCCCCAGCCGCAGACGCGGCAAATTATTGCGAGTGCGCCGGCCAGTAGGGTGGACCTGCTGGCCGGCTTTCCAAGCCGGTCAATGATGCAATCCTGTCCGATAATTCCGATCATTGGAACAATAACGGCCATCGGACCAAACAATATCGAC
>Ga0213881_10001463_pt1 | contig 11253 bp, 8 predicted proteins | sample BarmaccoBMER_R08_FD_160104 | JGI IMG/M metagenome (GOLD analysis project Ga0213881, IMG submission 160104) | Barbacenia macrantha exposed rock microbial communities from rupestrian grasslands, the National Park of Serra do Cipo, Brazil - ER_R08 ... | reverse complement strand
GTTGTTAGGTGGCGGAAGCTTGGCAAACTTAGGCAACTCTGGGTTCAGATAATCCCACGGTTGGGCACTAGCAACATAAATTTCTGCTTGCGGCTCAAACCAGCTTGGGTCATCTAGACTCCCTGCCTGAATGCTGATAACTTCAGGATTTGCAGGCGTGCCAAACAACCGGGAACCACAGTGCGAGCAGAAACCACGACTGACTAAATTGCCACTATCGCCTGTTACATCGTAATACTTCACTTCTCCGGTAATAGTCACAGCACTGCGTGGCACAATCAGCGCCGCGGCAAATGCACTACCTGTTGCTCGCTGGCAATCACGACAGTGGCAAATTCCCATTCCAAGGGGTTCTAAGGAGGATTCGTAGCGGATAGCTCCGCACATGCAGCCGCCAGTAAAACCTGTTGCCATGTGGATATTCCACCTTTCACTATAAAAAGCTTTGTAAACCCAGATTAGCATTACTCCGAATGCTAAATGTTATGTGCCTATTTGCTCCCGTAAAAACAATATGTTCTACTTCAACTCCTCAATTAAGCGATCGCCCACCCGCAGAGCATTGGCAATGACAGTTAAGCCAGGACTAACACTGGCATGCGATGGGAAAAAACTGCTGTCTACGACATAAAGATTATGCACTTCATGGGTGCGACAGTTCAGATCCAACACAGAAGTTGCTGGATCTTCTCCAAACCGACAGGTGCCGCACTGATGAGCAACGACTTGTACAGGCATATCACTGCGAGGATGGGTTGTGCGGTTAAATATATTGGGCTGAGACTGCTCAACGCTTTTTAATACATCGACCCAACGATATATCAAGCGCTCGTGCGCTTCTACATTATTTGCCGTGTAATCAATTCGCAGTTTTTCTCCCACGTAGTGGACGCGATTTTTGGGATGGGGCAAGTCTTCCGTTTTCAGCCACCAGCCGATGGAATGGGTTGCTAACTGCCGCAAGCCAAAATTTGGCATCAGCCTGGACAATGCCGATAAAATCGGTGGTGCTTCTGCAAAAATGACATCTTGCAAGATACCACCAGAGTTTTGCACATGACCCATCGGATACGGAAAATCCTGATCTCCCCAATAAAAATCATTGAGCCCCAGTGTGCGGGAAAAGGACCCAGAATTAGCGGTGGAGGTTAACTGCACTACAACCGACAGCAGTTGTTTCATCAAATTTCGTCCCACCTGATCTGAGCCGTTGGCAATTCCTTTAGGATGTTTTTCGTTGGCAGACCGCAGTAGCAATGCCGCCGAGTTCACAGAACCACAGGCAAGCACCACAATATCGCCTAAAAATAAATAGGACTGTTCCCCAATTTTTGCCTCAACTGCTTTAATCTCTGAACCTAATGGGTTGGTATGCAAAGAAACAACATGAGCAGAGGTTTGAAGTGTCACATTTTCGCTATTGAGGACTGGACTAACTCCAGTGTCTTCAGCATCGGTTCTACCGCGATCGCCCAACCCTAGGGGTAAATGAACAGGATGCAACTCGTGCTCTGTAAGGGTGTCGCCAATGCGCTGTACCATCGGCTCATGGGTAACTTCTGGAAAAGGATAGGCTTCGCTATGGGGCGGCTCTGTGGGGTCATCTTCGACTTTACCATGGACTTGATACAGCTTCTCAGCTTCTGTGTAGTAAGGCTCAAAGTCTTGATATTTCAGCGGCCATGCCGGAGAAACCCCACCTTGATGTTGCACTTGCTCAAAGTCACGTTCGCGCATTCGCTGCAAAACGCCATTCCAGATTTTTGTATTGCCACCAACGGCGTAATATGTTTGCGGATAAAATGGCTCTCCTGTATTGTCCTGCCAGGATTCAGGCGCATGAAATTGCTCTTTCTTAAAAATTTCTGTATCGACTAACTCTGAACTTTCGCGGTAGATCAGTTCTCCCCGCTCAAGCAGCAAGATCTTTTTACCAGTAGGTACCAGCTTTCGAGCCAATGTCCCGCCACCTGCACCCGTACCAATAATAATCACGTCATAGTATTGGTCGTCAACGATCATAGGAATCTCCTACTGCCAGACATAAATTAGCGTATACAACACGATCCAGATGACATCGACAAAGTGCCAGAATAAGGACGTTGCTTCAACACCAAAAAAACCATTGTCGTAGTTACCGGGCATAAACGAGCGCCCCAGCATCAAGGTTTGCAGCAGAATTCCGGTGAGGACATGCAACCCATGAAATCCGGTTAATAAGAAGAAGGTGCCGCCGAACAGGCCGGATTGGTAGCCAAAGGGTAAACTGCGCCATTCCATCGCTTGTCCAAATAGGAAATAGCTACCCATCGCCATCGTGACTAAAAGAAATAGGCGAAAGCCCCACAGTTTCTTATCGTGTAAATAACGCTCAGCCACGTAGATCACAAAACTACTGGATACCAGCACCAGCGTATTAATAAATGGCTCTCTGGTTTCCAAACCAGTCACACCAGATGGATACCAGTCAGGGGTAGTAGTTTTGTAGACAATGTAACCCGCAAAGAAGCTTAAGAAAATGACACTTTCTGATAGCAAAAATGCGATAAAGCCAAACTTACTATTGCCTGCTGCGTCATGCTCTTGGTGGTGTCGAACGTTAACTTCAACCTCTTGCGCGTTGCGTAGCTCCCCGGAGGGGTTGGCTCTTTCTGCTGTCATGATTTTTGCTGCGTTAGAGATTCAGGAAATTCAGTCAAGCCTGGATTAGGAATGTTCCCGACCAAGGGTCTGCTACGACCGTAGCCATAGGGACCAGAAACGACAATCGGCAGTTCTTCAAAGTTTTCGACTGTGGGTGGTGAAGAGGTGAGCCACTCTAAGCCGTATGCCCGCCAGGGATTGTTGCCGACTTTCTCGCCCCGAATCCAGGAACTCACCATGTTAAGAATAAAGGGTAGCGTAGATAGCCCCAATAGAAAACCGCCAATACTGGCGATGACATTCCAGTAGGCAAATTCCAGGTCATAGGAGGCAACGCGACGGGGCAGACCCATTAATCCAGCAGGGTGCATGGGCAGAAAAGTTAACGCCGTTCCCAGGTAGGTCAAGGCAAAGTGCAGTTTGCCCAATCCTTCGTAATACATGCGTCCGGTCATTTTGGGAAACCAGTGATAGATCGCAGCATAGATACCCATGACGATCGCGCCATACAGCACGTAATGAAAATGTCCGACCACAAAGTAGGTGTTGTTGACGTGAATATCGATCGGCACAGAAGCAAGAAAAATTCCGGTAATTCCAGCAAATAACCAGTTACTAATGCCACCAAGCGCAAATAGCATTGGCGTGGTGAAGCGGATCTTACCACCCCAAATCGTTGCGACCCAACCAAACACCTTGATACCAGATGGAATGGCAACCAGCATTGATGTCACCATAAACAGTATCCGCATCCAACTGGGGGTTGCACTGGCAAACATGTGATGCACCCATACCGAACCACTGACAACCGTAATTAAGATAGATGATGCCGCAATCACCCGATAGCCAAATAGGGGCTTACGGGCATGAACGGGCAAAACTTCGGAAAAGATCCCGAACGCTGGCAGCACCATCACATAGACTGCGGGGTGGGAGTAAAACCAGAAAAAGTGTTGATACAGAACAGGATTGCCACCCCGCTCCGGTGCAAAAAAACTGGTGCCGATCGTGATATCAAGCAACAGCATGACTGCCCCCCCGGTTAGTGCTGGCAGTCCATAGAGTTGAATTAACTGCGCTGCCAGCACTGACCAGACAAAGGCAGGTGTTCTAAACCAGGTCATTCCCGGTGCCCGCATTCGGAAGATGGTGGTAACAAAGTTCACCCCGCCCATGATGGAAGACACACCGGAAACTGCTACTGCCAAAATCCATAACACCTGTCCGTTGATTAGATTTCCAGTAGGGTTTTGCAAACTCACAGGCGGATATGCCCACCATCCTGACTGTGACGGACCTCCCGGCACCAGGAAACTGGACAGCATCAACACGCCCACTACCGGAATCATCCAGAAAGAAACCGCATTGAGCCGGGGAAATGCCATATCTCGTGCCCCAATCATCAGCGGTACGAGATAATTTCCCAGTCCTACTAAAACGGGGAATGTCCACAGAAACAGCATGACCGAGCCATGCATAGTGAACAGTGCATTATAGACAGTGCGATCGACAAGATCGGCATCGGGGGTAATGAGTTCGCCCCGCATAATCATCGAAAACGTGCCACCAATCAGGAAAAAGAAGAACGATGTGACGATGTATTGAATGCCGATGACTTTGTGATCGGTGCTGAAGGTAAAGAATCGCCTCCAGTTGTCAGGCGCACCAGGATATGGCTGTCCGCGAACAGTTTCTGGAGCCTCAATCGAGATGTTTGTCATAAGCTACTAAATCCTTCGATCGCTGTTAATTGCGAATTGCGTTCTTGCAATTGCGAATTGTCTCATGGGGCATAATTCACTACAGGTGGCGATGCAGGTGGGATAGTGTCCCAACCGCGAACAGCTACCTTGTCTTTCGTTGCACCTTCTCGATCGTTCGCTTTGCTGTACTCAAAAACAGCCCGATTAAAGGCAGGAGTGGGTGACTGACTAGCAGCATCGGCAAGCCATTGTTGATACTCGTCAAGTGGCTGAACAACAACATCTGCCTGATTTGCTGCAAAGTAAGTGCCACTAAACATGGAATCGCGCAGGCGATAAGTTCCGGTTTTAACAGGAGTTAGTTCAAAATTGATTTCGTGATTGGGCACGACATCTTGCTTCAGGCGAAATGCCGGAATGTAAAAGCCATGCAACACATCCTCTGAATGCAATGTGAACCGCACCCGACGATTGACTGGTAAGTGTAACTCAGTGCTGGTGATGTCCTGTTTAGGATAATGGAAAACCCACGCCCATTGTTTAGCAATCACGTCAACCTGCTCAATGGGAGCAGTTATTAAAGCATTCTGGATTTCTTGCTGAGGTTTGCTATCAAAGGGTTCAGCGTAAGCAGACTGCATCATCTGAGGCATGTGCAAATGTACCAGCTCCATTGGACCCCGCACCGCCATTTTTTCGTAAGTACGATAACTCACAAAGGCAAGCGTTAACACCAAAATCAATGGCGTTGCCGTCCAGACAATCTCCAGCCAGATATTGCCTTCAATAGGTGGACCATCGCTCATGTCATACTTACTAGCTCGATGAAAGATCAACGAGTAGAGGAAAGGTCCGATCACACCTAAGTAAATGAATGTGCCTAACCCAGTAAAGAGACTGAATAAATCATCCAGCAACTTCGCTTCTGCTGACGCTTCTGGTGGAAACCAGGAATAAGATTGCTTTGCCATCCACAAGCTAGCCAGCGTGACTAGGATGCCATAGACCGTCATTATTAGAATTGCGCGGAGTTTCATCATGAAGAGCGATCGCCAAATAAATTAAGGAACTGACCGATCCGAACTACAGTTGATTAGGATTTTCACCTAAATGCAGCATTTGATCCGCTGTGATGTGAACGCCAAACTCACCACCCAGATGTGCACCCAATGTTCCCTGCACGAACATCAAAGCAAAGATAAATAAACCAGCAGCAAGATAACTCCACTGTACCTGTCTTGCCATGTCTTTGCGCCACTGATAGCGTTGAAAACCACGCCAAACGGTCATTCCCACAATTAAGGTTAAAATCAGTACCCCTCCCACGCCATGCAGAATCATCGTTTGCAGGGCATGTAATCCCCAGGCGCTAGTGACATCCGCAAGCGGTACAGCCAAAGAAACCTCAAACAAACCAGCCATGACGGTAAAAAAGGTAACGATGGCTGATGCCACTAGGTTATACCAACCAACATCAAACAGCGACGAGCGAGTCACGGGAATCGCCAGAAACTTAAAAACTGCTTTCTCGACGGGAAATAGCGCTCCTACAATGTCAAAGGCGATCGCCGCGATAAATAACCCTAGAGTTAGATGCACCAGATTGGGATGGATGGGAATTATATATGGCAACCCATTAACTCCCAAACTCCCCCACTGTTCCAGCAGGTCTGGATTCATGACAGACCTCCTCTAATTGCATCTACAACAGGAATTGTGTGTAAGCCATAAACCCAAACGAGTAAACTGCCCAGGTAAGATTGAATACAAACTAGCCCAACTAGCAGTACACTCACTGCGAGGTAAGGAATGGGTAACTGCGGTCTTTCCTGCAACCGAATCACATAGCGCCATCCGGTGACGAGCGCCAGAATTCCTGAAAGCGACCAGCCTAATACTGTATGGACGTTCAACGTTGAAACAGATGCTCTATAAGGTTCGGCCAGACCAGCTTCGATCTGTCCAAAAATAATTGCAATGAAGATTGAAACCGTCGCGAAGGTCAGATTCCACCAACTGACTTCATACAGTTTGGGATTTTTTGTGAAATACCCAGTGATATCACAAAACACTGCAAACAGCACCATCGCAATCACGAAATGCACCACGATTGGGTGAATGGTATCGGGATAAGGAAGGTTATGCTCGTTAAGGGGCGGAAGATAGTTAAACACAGGTTTTCAAAAAAGATGCAGTGACAGTGCAATGAGGGTAATACTGAGAAATCATATGGTTAATTCAACTGTTTAACAGGACATTCAATATAGAGATAGAACCATAATTCCTGAAGCTCAGAGATCTGCCTCCGGAGGATAACTTATTTTTTGTTTTACAAAATCAATCCAAAGGAAGAAGCGTCAAACGAATTGTCTTTGAGATGGAAGGAGCAGTGATACGCGAAAGTCACCCCAAAGTAAGACATAAGAAATACAATAATCAAGCATTTTTCAAAGACTTAATTTTATTTTTTGAGAAAAGCAATTTATGAACATCGCAACCCAGCAAAAGGCTGAAGATCGTAAACGACCTGGTTCTGCTCAATGACTGGCATGTCGTAGCGCGATCCCAAGACTTACAAAAAGGGAAAGTTCAAAAAACCCGATTATTGGGGCAAGACTTGGTTCTATAGCGGTGTGAAGAACAAGTCATGGCTTGGCAAGACATCTGCCCTCACCGAGGAGCCAGTTTGGCATTGGGATGGGTTGAGGGAGATACTCTCGTCTGTCCCTACCACGGCTTAGCGTTTATTGACCCTCCCACCGACCAGTCGGGGGATTCTTGGATCAACGAGCTGACTTAAAACTAACTGTCCATTGCTGGCAATCTCTAAACCAAACATCCGTACAAAATGCACCAAATGTCTAGCCTAGTTCAATTAGCTCCAGCGGTCCTTCTCTCCTCAAGCTTTCAGGTACTTTTTGAGAGTGTCTTATAAACTGTTCCTCTCTTTCCCCATGTTCCTCTGCGCCCCAGAGTACATTTTGAAACACTGAATTTTAACTTTTCTGGATTTGGAACTGTTAAGTTCTCTAGCTGTTTTAAGAGTTTTCGCTACCTCTTGAGTCTCCCGTCACCTGGATTTACGACGCCTCTCTTCGGGATTGGTTACCACTATACCGCTGGCGGACGGTCTAACTCTCTTTCGAGGTGTGACGCTCTACGTATATTCTAGCAAACTTCGAGAATATCAGTAGCATATACCCTGTCCACGATTCATCCCCGGTTTACCGGGGGTCTTCTCGCGGTTGAACGATAAACTATACAGTTAGAAGTAAAAATAACCTTGTAAGAATTTGCTAATTCTGGAGTGTTAAGAAAAATTGCATCTGCATGAGGAAATGAGTCTTGAACAAGCCAGAGATTTCTGGATTAAGCTTTACCAACACATAGTAATCAGTGAAGCAACTTACAAAGAACTCTTACAGCAGAATTAAGGCTTTTAGCTTTGTAAGCCTAATCCAGACAAATAACAATATGCTTCTACCGTGATGTCTAGAACTACTATCCACCAGGTTATTGGCATTCGAGAATTTATCCTAGTAGTGTTTTACACTACAGATGCTGACTGCTGGGAGTTTCGATTGGTTAGTGCAAGCGGCGTGGTGTTTGGAGAGCGGAAAATTTACTATACCCCTAGAGCAGCGGAAAAAGCAGCGCAGGATTGGCTAGCAAAGGGTAGGTAAACTGAGGCAGGTGAGTTTGAGGATATTTTTCTCAAACTCACCTGCCTCAACCTAAGCTGCCAATTTGGATAGCGAATAACTTGGTTGCCCAAAGCTTTTAAGTTGTTCCTTAAACTCAAGAGGAAGATGATTGAAAGCATCCCCTTGCCATCCTTTTGTTTCTTGATATTCAAGGAGTCCATAGTAATCGTCTCCTTTATGAATGTGCCATCCAAAGTTAGCTGGTATCACATCATATCCTGTAAGGGTTTGAATCAGAAAGAGCGTAATTTCGTCACTGTTATGTCTGTAGTTCATAGCTCGACCTTAAAAAAGGACATATTTACTTAACTCTACAACTCAAGTATTTCTCAAAACTATAGTTTTTGACCCCTTTCTATAGAATTACTTACTATTGCCGTAAGAGGGAGATTTAAGCTACCTCTGTGTAGCATATCTAATTACAAATAATTTCATTTGGCTTTTCCTGAAATTAAAATTCCCATTAGAGAGCAGAAATATTCATTATTGGATTACTTTCTTACAGGCTTGAAGCTTTCAGCGAACGGGTTCTGCCGTTACTGCCAGTCTCATAATTAAGCTCCAATCTAGCTAATGTGCTTCTAGGGCATTAACCAGCAGAAGGGCTCCATCAAATCATACCCAATCCTAGATTCTTAGTAACTTTGAACAACGGATGTCGTTAGCAACCAGATTGTCACACCAATACCAGCTATGGCCATTGCGGTGATCGCTGGATGCTTCACTGCTTTCACGTACAAACTACCGGAGCGAATCCATCCCTGATGAGTTCCCCGCTCGTGCATCCCATATCCAGCCCGATAGAGTGCGTTGTCTTCCCGATCACGAGAGGGGCGATCGGATTGCTGGGAGGGAAATGCCCAAATCTCCATCAACTTGTCCGTCAGCCGTGGCGCTAAGGCACCTATTACCGCGAGAATCTTGGCTTGGAAGCCTACAAACATATCGCGTTTCGGATGCTCTGCCGCATACAGGATCGCTTCAGCCACGGCTTCTGATGGGTAGATCATACCGCGGTGGGCAGGTTGCTTAGGCATGTAGCTCCGAGCATGTTCATTATATGGCGTATCGATCCGTCCGGGGTGAATCAGTGTGACGGAGATAGGTAACTCATCAGCCTCCAACTCCATCCGCAGGGCATCCGTCCAGCCATGTAGTGCATGCTTTGAAGCCGAGTATGTTGACTGGACTGCCACTGCCCGATCCCCTAAAAAGCTACCTACATTAATGAGTGCTCCGCTACTTCCGCGCTGCCTAAAGTGGTTAACAGCAGCGCGTGAGCCGTAGACAACACCCCAAAAGTTAGTGTCAAACATACGCTTCATGTCGGGGATTGAAACGTCCATGCAGCGACTAAATATAGATATGCCTGCGTTGTTGACCCAAGTGTCAAAGCCTCCAAACTCTACGATCGCTGCATCTGCAATGCGATTAACGTCTTCTTCTATTCCGACATCAGCAGTGACATAAATTGCTTGACCACCTTTGTTTTGTACTTCCTCGACCAGTTGACGGAGGGCAGCCTCGTTTCGCGCTGCCAAAACAAGTTTTGCCCCTTGCTGTGCAGCCATCCTAGCGGTCACTAAACCAATACCGCGCTTTGGCACCTGTAATGACAATGACTTGGTTTGGGAGGGATTTGAGTGAAATAGCCATAACTTCTAACTTCAAACAGAATCTTTATGAGATAAGTAGTTGGGCGGCGTTGAATCCAATAATCCTAGGTCAAACTTGTCTTTCTCACTGGCACTAACTAAAAAAGCATGTTTAACCAGTTCACACTCACTACCGGAGTAGGATTTTGATTGGCTTATCGGCTTATCAATAAACAAGGGTATTTTTTAGAGTTTTAATTAGCCTCATACAAAAGAAGTAGTTCAACATAAAGTTAAAATGTGATTTAAAACACGATACTCTCAAGGGTAAAAATTGAAAATGACTCGATTTGTAACAGTACTTTGTATCTAAATCAACAATTACTTTGAAACTAATATACCTCTTTAGTTAGAAGTGCAATAAAATCTCAACCCTTACTATATTTATCATTTACAAACGAATAATTCCACAACTCAAATAAAACTGATACACATCACCCTGACAAGTCAGTTTTTTTTGTTGTTTCAACAAAGAACTTAATTATTTTTATTTAATGTAAAAATCTAAACCAACCTCATTAGAGTGGCTTTTATGGGAGATATTTTTCTGCTACTTTAGACAAATATTTTTACAATCCCCCTGCAAACTGAAAAATGCTTGTAGAGAAGTTTATTGTAGATTATTGACTTTAAAGTATTAAAATTAGTAGTATTGGTAATGACAGATATGAGTGTTAAATTTTGTAATTTATCCCTTATTTTTTTCTAATTACTGCATTTTTTATATATCTTTAATGATAGATTTATTGCCATAACAATAGGTTGCTGAATCAACTGAAATTAGCAATTTGTTGTATGAGCTAAATGGAGGATATTAGTAAAATCCATGGCGACAAAATTTCCCAAATTTAGCCAGGACCTCGCTCAAGATCCGACTACACGTCGGCTCTGGTATGGGATTGCCCAGGCTCACGACTTTGAAAGCCACGATGGCATGACGGAGGAGAATCTTTACCAAAAGATCTTCGGTACCCACTTTGCTCAAGTGGCAATCATCTTTCTGTGGGCCTCTAGCCTCCTGTTCCACGTCGCCTGGCAAGGTAACTTCGAACAGTGGATTAAAGATCCGCTCAATGTCCGCCCGATCGCCCATGCGATTTGGGACCCTCACTTCGGTAAAGCAGCCGTCGATGCATTCACCCAAGGTGGCGCTAACTACCCGGTCAACATCGCCTACTCTGGTGTTTACCACTGGTGGTACACAATTGGCATGCGGACGAATAATGACCTGTATATGGGTTCAGTATTCCTGCTGCTGCTCTCGGCACTGTTCTTGTTCGCTGGCTGGTTACACTTACAGCCCAAGTTTCGCCCCAGTCTAGCCTGGTTTAAGAGTGCTGAGCCGCGGCTGAATCACCACTTGGCAGGTCTATTTGGAGTCAGTTCTCTGGCTTGGACAGGTCACTTGGTCCATGTAGCCATCCCAGAATCTCGTGGACAGCATGTAGGTTGGGATAACTTCCTGACGACACTGCCGCACCCAGAAGGATTAAAACCCTTCTTCACAGGGAACTGGGGTGCCTATGCTGCCAATCCAGATACAGCAGA
>Ga0213881_10001462_pt1 | contig 11259 bp, 8 predicted proteins | sample BarmaccoBMER_R08_FD_160104 | JGI IMG/M metagenome (GOLD analysis project Ga0213881, IMG submission 160104) | Barbacenia macrantha exposed rock microbial communities from rupestrian grasslands, the National Park of Serra do Cipo, Brazil - ER_R08 ... | reverse complement strand
TCGACACCATGTGTCGTTCGTAGCATCCGGGGTATGACCAGTACAAATACCCTTGCACGAAGGGCTCCGAGGAGCCGAGGAACCTACCCCATGGCGACGATCCCGAATGCTGATCTTACGGCTATCTACTGCCGTAAGTCGAGGAAAGGCGACAAACAGCAGATCACCGTTAACCGCCAAAAGCGCCTCGCGCTGGCCGACTGCGAAAAACTCGGCCTATCGGTAGACCCGAAGAACGTCTATATCGACAATGGCGCGTCCGCGTGGCTCCGCAACCGCAAAAGGCCAGGATGGGACGAGCTAATCAGGGCCGCACGGCGTGGCGAGATCAAGCATATCGTCTGTTACCATCCCGACCGTCTTATGCGGCAGCCGTGGGACCTAGAGGAACTGCTGTCGATATCCGACGAATACGGGATAACGCTTTACGGGAGGGTGAACGCCCGTAATCTCCAGGACCCGGACGACCGGTATGCGTTGCGCATCGAGATAGCCCACGCCTGCCGCACGTCGGACGACACATCACGGCGTCTCAAAGACCAGAAGCAAGAACGCGCCGAAATGGGCCTGCCCAACGGCGCACGCGCCTTTGGATACACTCCCGACGGGCTCAAGATCATAGCGGCGGAAGCCGCGATCGTGAAAGAAATCTTCGACAGGTTCACCAAAGGCGAGACACCTTACTCCATCGCGGTAGACCTCAACCGGCGCGGAATTACTACAGCAAAAGGCAAGGCATGGACTGAATCGACCGTGCGCCGGCAGTTGCAGAATAAGCACGTCGCCGGTATCTGCTGGCACAACGGCCAGGAGGTAGCCGTGGGCAAATGGCTACCGATCATCCCCCGGGCACAGTGGGACTTCGCACAGGAACTGCTGACGTTCCGCAGTGCCGCAGCGCAGAAGAAACGCGCGAAGAACCACGCGCCGCGCGCCTACATTCTCCGGGGACTGGTAATCTGCGGTAACTGCGGTACCTCGATGGCAGGATGCAGCGGTAAGTATTACCGCTGCTCGCGCGCCAACCGGCAAGACGGACTGAAATGCGCCCGCATCATGCAAGCCGGACCACTAGAGGAATTCGTGGAGGATGCCGCCATCGAACTGCTCACCAAGCTGACTATCAGCCCGCGCCGCTCCCGTACCGGAGCCGTCCAGGCGGCGGAAAACGAAATCGCCGAGGACGAGCAGTTGCTACGCGACCTGCACGACATGTGGAAGAACAAGGAGATCACCACCGAGGAATACCGCAAGGACAGGCGCGAGATACAAGCGCGTATACGCCAGAACGAGCGGAAGACTGTCGTCAAGGTAAAATCAGTCGAGGCGATAGCCGACCTGATCGGCCCCGGCGCAAAGGCCAAGTGGGAGAAACTGAGTCCCGAGCGGAAAAACAGCGTGCTACGGTTCCTCTTCAGCGCAGTAATCATCGGCCCGCACGACAGCAAAGCACATCCCGACAGCATCGATTACGGGCGCATCGATATCGAGGAAAACGAGCTAGGCTGATACGCGGCAGCAGCACCAAAGAGCCTCGGCGGATACTCTCCGCCGAGGCTCTCCCACTGCTATCACGCTACGTCTTGCTGCTCTCCGCCATCGTCTCCCAGCAATCCAGCGAGCAGTTCCGCGTTTTCTGCGCTGATCACCATCTTGAATTTACTCACCACGCGATTCAGATGGTACGCGCGCAACGCGTCCAGGTCCTTTCTCCTATAGGCGTTCACCTCTCCTATTTCGGATTCCTTACGGTTCTCATCGGGCGTCGGTTATCACCCCCCTCCGGGGTGACTCGGCGGGTATCCCCTCCTCTCGATCACTCGCGCCAGCTCCGGTACCGTGCGTGATCGTCCACGTCCACGTCCACGCCGTCCGTCCGGCCCCATACGTGTAGGCACACGCGAGGCGTGGACGGACGATGGACGAGCGGACGATCACCCACCGTGACAGCCGACCCCGCTCCGCGCGCCCGTGGCCCTCAGAACGCCGTAGAACCCTCAGACAGCCCGACCCACACACGAACATGGGTCGGCCCGCTCCGCGCCTCTACGGCGATCCTGGGGCGTTCCAGGGCAACAGCCAAGGTGGGCTGCCACGCGCCGAACCCTACCATCCGTGCGATCGGGTCGAAAGGGGGACAACGCCGTGCTTATGGTGCGTAAAACACGGTCAGGGTAGAAAGCGAGTCAGCCAGTCAGCGGGATTCGCGAAATAACTTGCCATGTATATGACCGGTTATATCGCTCAAGCAGGACGAGGGTTCCCTCCCGAATGAGAATATCGACGTGGGTAGTTGAGTTTAGTTTCTCGACCGCTGAGATAACTTCGGCTGCGGGGATACCGTCTGAGTTTGCGTAGGCTATCGTCACATGAGGATGGAATGAATGCCTGATCGGCGCGTCTGGGCAGACGGATAGCGTGGCAGCACGGAGTGTGTCGCGAAGGTGCAATATCGGCTCTGCGGGGGAGACAGTAAGGCCGATCGCGCCTGGGGTACCTCCGAGAGAATCTATGGTGATTTTAAATGGCTGTATTTGCCGGCAGGTACGTGCGGCGGTTGTTCGGATGGCATCAAGCCGATCCGGCGTGATATCTCCGGCAAAGGCGATCCTGTCGAGCGTGAGATGCAAGTCTTGTATAGGCAGCAGGTCATAGTATGGAAACGCGATAGCTTCTTGGCATATCCTGACAATACGATGTAGCTCAAGAGAGCTTCCGAATGTCAGATACCAGTAATAAGCGGGCCGGCCGATGGGACGTGACCAGTGGTCGTGGAGCCATCGGAGGGTCCGGAAGCGCTCCCTATCGGCGCTACCAGCGGAGCTGGGAGCGTTCACGTTATCAGCCCAGGTCACCGGTAATTTTCATAGTAGAGGCAGCATCGAGAATCGCTTTCACTTGTGGTGTGTTGCCCCACCGTTCAGCGGCAGCGCGGACAAATTCCCACGTTCTCCGCTGGACCGAGATTATCGGCCGGTCTGCTGAAATTCCGAGCGCAGTGACAATAAGTTCAGAAGCACGGTCAAGATCCGGTTCCCCGGCTTTGATTAGCGAGAAAGCGAGATCGATTAGAACGAGTGAACGACTCCAAGGCGACTCGGAGTTCTCGATATCGGGCAGGGCTAGGCCAACAAAATACTGAACCTTTTCCGGGTTTTCCAGCGCGACATATGCGGTAGCCGCGTTACTAGCAATTTGCGCAGCGCTGTAACATCCAAGTGAAATACTAGAAGGAATCCCGCTGGGTGCATCGTTGCGATCCATAAGTTCATAGGCTTGATCAACGGTGCGGTGTACGCCCTCAGCATCCCCTAGTTTTCCTAGCGCCCTAGCCACACCATTTATAGCGAGGCGGACACTCTGGGGTCCAGATTGCGCGTAATCAAGTCCGTCTTGCGCGAAGCGCAGCGCGTCGTCATATCGGCCGGCGTAGTATTCACAGAAACTCTGCATGCCGCGTGCCCATGCCTGTAGATTAGGCTCTTGGGCCAAGTCGCCAAGCTGGAATGCCTCCAGGCAGTAAGCACGGGCAAGAGTAAAATCACCCTGGCCTACAGCAACGTACCCTAGGACTCCTGACGTTGCTCCCGCTACTCCAAATAGCCTCTGACGTTGCTTTGTATTACCGCATTCGCCGAGAATGGCATCAATCCACCGGCGTTGCTTTATGAGAGTGGGGAAGAGGGTGGAGTGATCAAGCGTTTCATATCGCGCTATGGTATCGCTTATGCTTTCTTCAAGATGCCGGATGACTTCAGGATTAATTGTTCTGCTCATTCTGTGGACACGGTTGAGCACGTCAATGAAGTCTTCAGGGCTTGCAATGTCGTCTCGGGGCGATACCAAAAGATCGCCGATACGAGTTTCCGATTCCACTGGCGATCGTTCTGGAAACCCAGCGGAAACGGTACTCTCTGGCGATTGTATTCCAGCCTTGAATTCTAGGGTGGAAGGTTGACTGAATAGCTGGTCTTCGCTCTTGCCGAATACTTTGCAATACAGCATCCGGTATGTCTGGGGCGGTGCGTGCCTGCCGGCTTCCCAACCGTTAATCAACTGCATCAGCACGTAGACGGGAGGAACCTGGCCGGGATCGTCCGCAGCGTTAAGGAATTCTTCGGCCAGCTTCCGCACTGGCCACCCCCGCGCTTTCCGTTCAGCCCATATCGGCAGCCTCAGAATATCCCCGGCTGAATGCTTCCGCGTAGTGGCCTTCTTCTGCGCGCCGGCGTACCCCTTCATCATGGCAACGAGATGGCCGCCGGCTTCTAGTGCCCGGTCTATTAGCTCAACCGCCTCCATTGACGGATGCTTCTTGCCGCTGCAAAGCGTAGAAATGTAGCCGGCGGTATAATGGGTCCGCCGGGCAAGCTCATTCACCCCGACTTTGCGTTCTCCCATGATACGCATTACCTCGGCGCTGAAATCAGGCTCCCCGCTGTCCCCGGAGAAAGGCGAGAATAGCTCATCCACGCGCCATCCCGGGAACATGGCTTCAAGAATACGGCAAGCATCAGGATACGGCCGGCCGCCAGTTAGCTCACCACGCAGCCACCGGTAGTACTGCGCCCGGCCCGGATAACGCCCGATCAGATACCCGTCAATCCCCTTAGCGATGCGATCCCATTCACGGCAGAAACTCTCATACCCAAGATGACGTTCCCGGATCAGCGCCTTAAGCGTTGTTTCCGGAACACCTGTACTCTCAGGTTCTTCCGCTACCTCCCCGGCATTATCCCCTTGGCCCCGCGTTGCCTGGGCGGATTCCGGCATGGAAAACCACAGCAATTCCTGCGGTATCCGCAATATCTGCGCCCACTGGGCAAGCCGGCTGAGATCATTAATGGGGCGGCCTTTCTCAATACGCGCAAGCTGCGCCTGGCTTATGCTCAGCCACCTGGCAACCACGTCCTGAGGAACCGGCCGCCGCCCGTGGAAGGGATGATACCTATAGCTTCTTATGGCATGGCCTATGTGACGTTCCCGCACCAGAGAATCACGCAACTGGCCCTCTTCCCAGAATTCCGGGGGGACCTCAGGCGGACTCATCCACATCTCACGAGCGGCACGCTGGCAGGGCCGGCAGATTGCGTCCGCGTTATCGCCGGCCAATCGTGCTCCGCACCGGGCGCAGACCCGCCCTCCCCATGACTGCCCGGATGCGGAACCATTACCGGACACGACAGACCAAACCTTCCTGAAATCTCCGCACAGTCACCCTGCTTTCATCGAGCCTACGCCACGTAGGCCGACCCAGCGGTACCAGTCAGCAGCATCGTGCATAGTGCAAGTGCACGGCCCTCGCGTCTGCACGTATAGGGCCACATCCGCGCCGTGCACTTGCACTTGCACTACCGGCGCGCGGCCAGGCCCTGAGGGTCGCGTTCCGTAACCGAGTTTGTCTCATTGTCTCGTCCCGTCTCGCGCGTCTGCACGTATAGGGGCCACATCGGGACGTGGGACGAGACAACGGGACGATCACACAGAGTAACGGACGGGTGGTCGCCGGCTGCCGGACGGTTTGTGAACGCGAACGCCCCTCGCGCCTACACGTATGGGCCACACATTCGCCGTTCGCGTTCGCGTTCGCAAACGGCGTCTGGGCAGGTCAGAGCCATTGCTACGAAAGTAGCTTGACTGACGTGACGATCGTGAACGTCGCGCTGCCCACCATCCGTCGTGACCTGCACGCCAGCGCCACCCAGCTGGAATGGGTGGTCTCCGGATACATGCTGGCCTTCGCCGCGGCGCTCATCATTTCCGGGAACCTGGGCGATCTGCTCGGGCGTAAGCGGGTCTTCCTGACCGGCGTCGGCGTGTTCGGCCTGGCGAGCCTGTGCGCCGGGATATCGGCGTCCGGCGCGGAGCTGATCACCGCGCGTGTCGTCCAGGGCGTCGCGGCGGCGGCCATGACCCCCCAGGTGCTCGCCACATTCCGCGCCATGTTCGCGGCCCACGAGCGGGGGAAGGCGTTCGGCATATACGGCGCGATGCTCGGCTTCGCGTCCGCCGTCGGCCTCGTGCTCGGTGGATTGCTGACCGACGCGAACCTGTTCGGCTGGAGCTGGCGCTCGGTCTTCTTCATCAACGTGCCGGTGTCAGTCTGCGCGCTGATCGCGGGCGTGCGGCTGGTGCCGGAAACCCGGGACGCGGCCGCGCGCCGCCCCAACGTGGCAGGCGCGCTGCTGCTGGCCGGCTCGATGGTCGCCATCGTCTACCCGCTGCTCGAGGGCCGTCAGCTCGGCTGGCCCGCCTGGGTGTGGCTGGTGTTCGCCGCCGGACTGGCCGGGCTGTGCGCGGTGGGCCTGCTCAAGCGCGGACGACGGGCCGCGGCGCCGCTGCCGCGGGCCGCGCTGAATAGGCCTGGGCCTCCGGCCGCGGCGTTGTTCCGCATCCCTGCCTTCGCGGCCGGGGTGGGCGTCCAGCTCGCGTTCGCGGCCGGCATGCAGGGCTTCTTCGTCGCGTTCGCGCTGTGGCTGCAGATCGGCCAGCAGTTCTCACCGCTCAAGGCCGGCCTGACCGCCGTCGCGTTCAGCGCGGGCAGCTTCATCGGCGCGCCGGTCGCGGTGCCCCTCGCGCAACGCTACGGCCGGGGCATCCTGGCCGGCGGCGCGGTGTGCATGGTCGCCGGCATCGCGGGCGTGGCCATGGCGGCCCCGCACATCGGCCTTAACGGCAGCCCGTGGCCCGTCGTCCCCGGCCTCGTCGTGGCGGGCGCCGGCCTGGCCCTGCTGGTGGTGCCCCTGGTCAACGTCGCCCTGGCGGCAGTCCCGGTAGAACTGGCCGGCGGCGCGTCCGGGCTGTTCAGCACGGCGCAGCAACTCGGCGGCGCGATCGGCGTGGCGTTGTTCGGCACCGTGTTCTTCGGGTACCTGAGCAACGGTCACTCGTTCGAGGCCGCGCTTGTCCACACGACCCCGTACACGATGGGCGCGTTCGCGCTGTGCGGCGTGCTGTCGATGCTGCTGCCGCGCACCGCGGCGGCAGAGGTGTCCTGATCGAAGCACCGGCGCCGTTCGTGGTAAAAGAGGGTTTAATGCCGGGGCTGGTTGAACCTGATCATGTTGCCGGCCGGGTCACGGAAGGCGCAGTCCCGCACCCCGTAGGGCATGTCCATGGGCTCCTGGACCACATCGGCCCCCGATGCCCGGATCGTCTCGAATGTCGCGTCGCAGTCGTCGGTGGTGAAGATGACGCCGGTCAGCAGCCCCTTGGCGAGCAGTTCCGCCTGCGCTTCGCGGTCGGCGGCGGACGCGTTCGGGTTCTCGTTCGGCGTGAAGAGCCCGATCTGCAGCCCCGGCTGCGACGGCGGGCTCACGGTGATCCACCGCATCCCGTCGAAGGACACGTCGTTAACCACCTGGAGGCCGAGGACGTCGCGGTAGAAGGCGAGCGCCTTCTCCTGGTCATCGACGATAAGGAAGCAGGTTGAGAGCTTGATGTCCATGCCGCAACGTTACGCCCTGCGCCTGACCGGCCGCGTCCAGGTCAGCGCCACGCACGGCGGGACCGCCGCCGCGGCGTCATGGCGGCGCGCCTTGTACGCGCTGGGGCTCTCCCCCACGATCTCGGTGAACCGCGCGCTGAACGAACCGAGCGACGTGCAGCCCACCGCCATGCACACATCGGTCACCGACATGTCACCGCGCCGCAGCAGCGTCTTGGCCCGCTCGATCCGCCGGGTCATCAGGTACCCGTACGGCGTCTCCCCGAAGGCGGCCCGGAACTGCCGCGAGAAGTGCCCGCTCGACATCAGCGCCACCCGCGCCAGCTCGGCCAGGTCAAGCGGCCGGGTGTATTCCCTGTCCATCATGTCCCGCGCCCGCCGCAGGTGCCGCAGCTCAGCCACGTCCACCCGTCAATTATTCCACTATTCCACGGCCTCGCGCAGCTCACGGAAGGCCTCGGTGAGCCGGGGTAGCGTCCAGGACGCGTTGAGGCCGCTGGGGTTCGGGAGGACCCATAGCCTGGCGCCGGCCAGGGTCCCGGACTGGGGGCCGGACTGGGGGCCGGACTGGGGGCCGATGCTGGCTCGCGGCCGGGCGAATGCCTTCCGGTAGGCGCTCACCCCGGCGACCGCGACGATGGCGGGCGCGCGTTCGCCGACCAGGTTCGCCAGCCGCTCTCCGCCCTCGGCCAGCTCGGCCCCGGTGAGCTCGGCGGCCTGGGCGGTGGCACGGGCGACCAGGTTGGTGATGCCGAGGCCATAGCCGGGCAGCAGGTGCTGCTCACTGGGATCGAGTCGGCGTTCGGTGAACCCGGACAGATGCAGAGCGGGCCAGAACCTGTTCCCCGGCCGGGCGAAATGCCAGCCGGTCGCCGCCGAGTACAGGCTCGGATTGATGCCGCAGAACAACACCGAGAACCGGGCGCCGGGCTCGGGCATGATGTCGGGAATCGTGTGGTCCCGGGCCGCGGCCAGGTCCGCGGCGGTGGGCTTGCGGCCGGCGGTGACGGGCATAAGGGAAGGATGGCATGGGCGCGCGGGGCGATGGGCCGGGCGCCCAGCAACTCCTTGCGTCTCGGATCCACGTGGGCGTGGACCACGGCACCGGGCGTCAGCATCTCGAACACGTGGCTGGCGATGCGGAACGTCCGGGCGCGCACGCCGTCATCGATGGCGACGTATTGCACGATGCCTTCGGCGCTGCCCTGGTTGATCTCCCATTGCCGGAGTATCCGGCCGTCGAACTCGTACTTTTTGCGGTGGGTCAGAGACCTTCTCCTGCTCCTGCGGGGCGCGAACGGCGCCAGCGGAGCCGCGCCGAGTGCCGCGGCATAGGCCACATAGCGCCGTGTAGTACGCAACGTTCGCCACGTTGCGACGATTTCGCGGCCGGGTCTCGTCGGCCGGCCATGCTTGGTCAGCCCGCGGGCCCGGGCGTCGGCGCTGACCTCGCCGCGGAAGGCACGGAGTTCCCTGGCGCTGATGTCGCGGATAACGACGTCCGCGGCCACCTCGCCGCTGACCCTGGCAGACCAGGCCAGGTAGGCCGCGGCGCGCCGCTCATATGGCAGCAGCGTGGTCAGGTCGGCGATGGGCGACAGCACGCACATCACCGGTCCGGCCAGCTGCATCGCGTCTCCGCCGATGACCACACCCGGCTGCCGCAGCTCGAACCAGCCTCGCGCCGCCAGATCCAGCAGCGTGGCGCGGAAGCCGTCGCGGCTCGGCCGGCCGGCGAGCAACGCGATCACCGCGGGCGCCGGTGCCCGGCCCGGCGGGGGTGCCGGTGCCCGGTCCGGCGGGGGTGCCGGTGCCCGGTCCGGCGGGGGTGCCGGTGCCCGGTCCGGCGGGGGTGCCGGTGCCCGGTCCGGCGGGGGCGCCGGTGCCCGGTCCGGCGCCCCGCGGGCACTCTTCCACAGCACAGCGACCATCGCCTCCCCGCTCCCGGTCAAAGGTCCCTGCATCTATGGAACGGACGTAGCGGGCGGACGGTTCAGCGCTGTCGGGAAGCCCGGCAGATTTTCTTCGAAAGACTTACGAGAAAAGTGCTGTCAACACCGGTCCTGCGCACTCGTACTAGCGGAGCGGGTGGACCGTCGGCAAGGAGCCGGGCCGTGGCCTACTGGTCGCGTCCCGGCTCCCTACCGCGGACGGTCTTTCGGAAGACGGGTTGGGCGGACCCGTTGGCGCTCTCCCCGATGGAGGCACCACGCGGCGCCGGGATCCCGGCCGACATGGCGGCCGGGATCCCGGAGTCACTTAGGTGGCTTTCGGCTTGGGAGGCTAGGCGAATGCGGACGCGTGGGCCCGCGCCCACTGCTCGAAGGCACGGGGCGGCCGACCGGTGACATCGGCAACCGTGGGCAGCGGCGTGGACTCGTCCAGGGTCCCGTCGACATAGAAGCTGAAGAATGCGTCGACATACGCCTGGGGCATGGCCGCGCTCATCTCGGCCCGGGCCTCCGCGTTGGACTGAGCCTCGAAGCGCAGGTCCCGGCCGAGCACTTCGCCGAGGATGCGGACGCGGTCCGCGGGCCGCAGCGGTTGCGGTCCGGACACCGTGTACACCTGGTCCTTGTTGTCCTTGTTGTCCTGGTGGCTGTCCGTGGTGAGCCCGACCGCGAGCACCGCGGCGATATCGAAGGGATCGACCATCGCCACCGGCACGTCGGCGAACGCGTCGCGGACCACGTCGCCAGCCGCCAGTTGCGGGATCCACCGAAGCGTGTTGGACATGAATCCGAACGACCGGACTATCGTCCAGGCCAGCCCGGATTCCTTGAGCGTGGTCTCGGATTCGATCATGTAAGCCGACACCGCGTTGCTCGTGTCGCCGCTGGCGGCGGAACTGCCGGACAACATCGCGACGCGTTCGACCCCCGCTTGACCGGCGTGGGCCAGGGTCTGCGCCATGCCCTGATATCCGGGAAGCAGGAACAGGCCGCGCACTCCGGTCAGTGCATCGCGCAGGCTGTCCGGCTGGTTGAGGTCACCCTTGACCTGCTCGACGCCGTCGGGCAGTCCCGGGCTGGCGCCATCCCGGGTGAGCGCCCGCACCCGCTCGCCGGCTTGCGCCAGCGCGCGTACCAGCTCACCGCCGACGTTGCCGGTGGCCCCCGTCACCAAGATCACTGCGCCTCCATGTCGTGCATGTCGTGCCGGTCGTTTGAGCGGCCGGTCAGTGCTTCATGGCTTCGTCACGGACCGCGTGGTCACGATGTGAGCGTGCGACGGCTGATGCGTCGCGGGCGCCCAATGCGCCATCAGCACGACGGCTATAACCAGCGTTATCACACCCGTCGCACCGGTAAGCCACGTTCGGTACATCACGTCGTCCCCGTTCTCCGTCCTTCCCGTCCGACAACAGCGGGCGGCTGCCCCGTAGTCCTCAACGGCCCGTAGTCCTCAACGGCCCGTAGTCCTCAACGGCCCGTAGTCCTCAACGGCCCGTAGTCCTCAACGGCCCGTAGTCCTCAACGGCCCGTAGTCCTCAACGGTAGGAAAACGGCGGCCCGATTCCGATGGGGGAAACCCCCGGTTTGTCCCCGAGGCATCCCTGAGTAAGGACGCCCCCCAGAGCCGGAAATCATCGCCGAGGCACAAGGAGGCGCCCGACCAGCGGGGAGACGCCCGGCCGCCGGGAAGCGCCGCCCAGCGGGAAGCGCCCGACCAGCGGGGAGACGCCCGACCGCCGGGGAGACGCCCGACCGCCGAGAAGCGCCCGACCAGCGGGAAGGCCCCGGGCCGGCGGGAGGCGCGCCCCGCTGTCGGCCACACCCCACGACCAGCCACGCCCCGTTGGGCCACGCCCA
>Ga0213881_10001461_pt1 | contig 11262 bp, 6 predicted proteins | sample BarmaccoBMER_R08_FD_160104 | JGI IMG/M metagenome (GOLD analysis project Ga0213881, IMG submission 160104) | Barbacenia macrantha exposed rock microbial communities from rupestrian grasslands, the National Park of Serra do Cipo, Brazil - ER_R08 ... | reverse complement strand
GCTCCCTCTGCGAATAGCAGTAGTAATTGAATTCACCAACCGCTCTTTCCGTTCTTGGTCGGCAATGGAGCGATAGGCTTTGAGTAATTTGTATTGACCAGCTTGAAGGTAAGTGACTAGGCGCTGAACAAAAGGGTCAGAGTCAATGTTATAGAATCCTAGCTGAGGATTGGAGGCAGCAGCAGTGTTGTTATCACTTCTGGCTTTGGTTCGAGATGATTTTCGCTTTTGCGCTGGCGGAATTTGAAAACAGGAACGCGCCTGCTCAACTTTAGTTGTCAACTCTGGTCTGTAGAGCAAAATCCGCTGTAGCAATAATTCAGCTGCTTGGCAACTGACATCACGATCCGAAGTCCAAATGCCCTCAAATTGACGAGCTGGGTCCATATCGATAGCAGGTAGCTCTGGTAGTGATTGCTTTTGAGCTTGCGAGGGCGTAGCTAAGGAGCTACTATTGAGAGCGGAACGGCGAGTGATCGCGCCTTGGCGCTCCCGACAGACAAGGCAGATAGCGTAGTGCTGAGCAATGACGATTAGATGCCACTCTTGGCTTAACGAGTCGCTTGGATCAAATGCAACCGTCTCGTAGCAGTCAGAAGCGTTAGTGAAATCAGTTTCTGGTGCTGCCAATACGTAAACCTGATCGGTCCTCTGGGCAATTCTGCGGTAGCGGTGAGCTTCTTGGCGATAAAAACGCTCCCGTTGAAAACTGGCAATCAGTAAAGGCTGCTCAGAAGAGGCTAACACCTGGTCTTCCATTGCATGAGAAAGTGCGGTCAAAGATGCTTTGAAGTAAATTTGAGGCCGCAGTCGAGGCAGGGTTTGCATCAGCTCGCTCAGCACGGAAACTGTCGAAATGCTCATGGCTATCTGTTTCAATCACTTACCTGACATGTCAAGTCTCTTCGCCGTCATCGAATACCGAAGATTCCCTATCAACCTATCCTACCCGGAAGAGAGCAGGGGGGGCAGGGGGAGAGAGGGAAGACAGGGGGAAATTCAACAAACTAGGCTAATATGCTGGATAGCAACTTTAAACTGATATATCTACTTGAGTAGGAATTGATAGCACTCTTGCTCGTCAATGCCGACTGAAAACGCTCTAGTAGCAGACCTAAAGGTCAGTTCGTCTACTATCGTTTGCTATTTTCTCTGTACACCTTCCATGAAAATCGCCCAAGTTGCTCCTTTATGGGAGCGAGTTCCCCCCTTTCGCTACGGTGGCATTGAACTTATTGTCAGCCTCCTTACAGATGAATTAGTCCGACGTGGTCACGAAGTGACTCTGTTTGCTTCGGGCGACTCAGTTACGCTCGGACAACTCAAGTCAGTGCATGACCAAGCTCTGCGGCTTGACCCGGAGATCAAAGAGCCAGGACTTTACGAGCAGATGATGCTGACTGATGTCTATCAACATGCAAATCATTTTGATATCATTCACTCTCATGTTGGCTGCGCAGCACTGCCTTACACCAGTTTTGTGAAAACACCAACAGTACACACAATGCATGGTGTCTTCACTCCAGACAACGAGAAGATGTTCCGGCATTTTGCTTGGCAGCCCTACATTAGCATTAGCGAAGCACAACGAGAACCCCGTTTAGGCTTGAACTATGTTCATACTGTCTACAATGGCATTGATACAACTGCCTATCCTTTCGTTCCTGAGCCAGCACAACCACCTTATCTCGCCTTCGTTGGTCGATTTTCTCCAGAAAAAGGACCAGTAGAGGCAATCAAAATCGCTTGTGCTGCTGGATATCCATTAAAAATGGCTGGCAAGATTGATGCCGTTGATCGAGCTTATTATCAGGAACAGGTCAAGCCTTTGATTGATGGTGAGCAAATTCAGTACCTCGGCGAAGTTTCTCACAAACAAAAGGTAGAGTTGCTAGGTCAAGCAACTGTCACTTTATTCCCCATCACCTGGCGAGAACCCTTTGGGCTAGTCATGATTGAGTCAATGGCAGCAGGTACCCCCGTAATTGGGATGGGACTTGGTTCTGTGCCAGAGGTGATTGCCCATCGCAAGACGGGCTTTGTCTGCTACTCCCTAGAAACAATGACTGATGCTGTCCCAGATGCTATGAAATTAGATAGACAGACCTGTCGGGACTACGTTGTAAACCGCTTTAGTGTTCAATCAATGACGAATGAGTATGAAAAGGTTTTTCAGGTAATTTCTGGTTAACCACAAGAGGACAAGGGCCCCCTTGTCCTCTTCGTATCACGCTAAATAATCTGCACATCTAGATTAAATTTATTTACAATAGTAAATATATTCTCAGCCACACTGTTATCTACAGAATGCTAAAAGTTCCTTATATTTGGGTGCAAAGACGAGAATTAGACGTTACTAAAGACTAGAATCGTTGGCGATGTGATTTAGATTTATGAATTTGTGATTTTAAATTTAGCTCAAAAGTTGATAGGGCTTTCCCCTACGGCTTTTAGTGGCTAATATAAGTATTTTTGCTTGACCAGGTTGTTGATAGCCTCAATGTTGTAAGCGCCTAATATGGCGACTAGCGAACTAATTTTGGAGCGGTAATCTTTGGAATGACACCGGAAACACTAACAACACTAGACAGGATTTCACTAGACGGTAAAGACTTTATCCCCGCAGAAGAATTGCCCATACCTGAGTGGCCCTGTGTGTTGAGCGAACGACCTCAACCAACGCTCACAATCAAAGATGACGATGTGTTTTTGGTAACAGACACATTGGGAAACATTTCTGGCTGTTCAATAGATGACCATACAGCTAGTATGGGCTTATATTGTGGCGATACTCGGTTTTTGAGTCGCCTAGAACTACAGATTGCTGGGCGATCACCTGTACTGCTCAACAGCACTGCAGACAAAGGTTTTTTGCTTTCAGTTCTGTGTACGAATCCCCCAATTGAAGAACGCTTGCGAGCTGAGACTTTAGGAATTCAAAGGGAACTTGTCCTAAATGGGGCGCTATTTGAAGAGATAACAATTTCTAACTACAGTACAACCCATGTGAGTTTCGAACTGAGTCTCAGCTTCAATGCAGATTTTATTGATCTGTTTGAAATCAGGGGCTTCCATCGAGAAAAAAGAGGAAAGCTCTTACGTCTTGTTCAAGCAGCAACACCCTCAGAACCGCATGAGGAGTTAACTCTGGCTTACCAAGGTCTAGATGGCTCCTTAATGGAATCTTGTATTCAGTTTCAGCATTGTAAGCCAGACTGTTTTAAAGGTTACACAGCAATTTGGCAGCTTGAGCTAAGTTCCCACGAAACTAGGAAGTTGGGCTATCGACTGAGGATGCTAACTAATAATCAGAGCAGCTCAATTATCAATGCTCCCACGACCCTAGTACAGGCTAGAGCGGCTGAGCTTTCGGAAGAACACAACTGGTGTCAACAAATTACCCGGATTCGCTCAGACTCAGCGACCTTTAATCAAATCATTGAACGAGCAGAACAAGACCTTTACTTGCTACGTCAGTCTTTTGGTAAGTACAAAACAGTCTCAGCTGGGGTGCCATGGTTTAGCACATTGTTTGGGCGCGATGCTCTGATTGCCGCTTCACAAATGCTGATGCTTAACCCGGGGATTGCCCGCGAAACGCTGCTCCTCTTGGCTGCCTATCAAGGTAAAACAGACGATGAGTGGCGAGAAGAGGAACCAGGCAAGATTTTGCACGAACTGCGGCAAGGAGAAATGGCTCGTTGTCATGAAATCCCCCACACGCCGTACTATGGCACCATTGATGCCACACCTCTATGGATCATGCTCTATGCGGAATACTTTGTTTGGACTCATGACCATGAAACCTTAGAGCGAATGTGGCATAATGCGTTGGCGGCAATGGATTGGATTGACCGAAATTGTCAAGCAACAGGCTACCTAAGCTACCAACGTAAATCTCGACGCGGTTTAGCTAACCAAGGGTGGAAAGACTCTGGTGACTGTATTGTCAACCGTAAGGGTGAAATAGCCACAGGACCGATTTCCCTATGCGAAGTGCAAGCCTATGTCTATGCTGCTAAAGTGCGCTTAGCTGAAATTGCTCGGATGAAAAAGCGAATCGACTTAGTAGAGCGGTGGCAAGAGGAGGCAAGAAATCTCAAAGACCGTTTTAATCGAGACTTTTGGCTAAGAGAGCAAGATTTTTGTGCCCTAGCGCTAGATGGAGAGGGCAATCAGGTAGACAGTATTACCTCGAATCCAGGCCAATGCCTGCATTTAGGAATTCTTACACCAGAAAAAGCATACTATATTGCCGAGCGACTGCGAGCTCCAGATATGTTCAGTGGTTGGGGCATTCGGACTTTGAGTAGCCTGTCACCAGCCTATAACCCCATGGGGTATCATATAGGTTCAGTTTGGCCTCACGACAACTCCCTGATCGCCCTGGGGTTACGCTCGCTAGGGTTAACCGATCAAGCGTTAGAACTCTCCCAAGGCTTACTGGACATGACGCACCATCAACCCTATCAGCGTCCACCAGAACTCTTTTGCGGATACGAGCGCACCGAAGGCAGCGATCCAGTACAGTATCCTGTCGCCTGCTCACCTCAAGCGTGGGCGACTGGCAGTATCTTTCAGCTGTTACAAATGATGGTCAATCTGGTACCCGATGCTCCCAGTAATTGCCTGCGGATCATCGATCCTGCCTTACCAGAATCGCTTAACCGCTTGTCAATGCATAATTTGCGTGTTGGTACTACCATGCTCGATTTAGAATTTGAGCGTTCTGGTAGTACGACGGCCTGTCGCGTTGCCAAAAAGCGTGGCAACCTCCGGGTCGTCATTGAAGCTTAACGGCTAGTTTGCTTTTTGTTGCTTTTTGTGTCGTTTTCCATCGTTTTTCATATTTGTGCCTCAGAAGTTAGATTTCTCAGGGTCACTGATAGAGAATTCTGTATTGTGTTATACACTTAATGAGATAGGCTAGTCATGGAGCAAATCGGTTGGACCGTTACCGAGACGCAGTTTGACTGTTCCAAACTGCATCACAAAGAAACTCTTTTTACCATAGGCAACGGATATCTGGGCACGCGCGGTACTTTTGAGGAAGGTTATCCTGGTGCCCTCCCAGCCACTTTCATCCATGGTGTGTATGACGATGTGTCTGTGATGCACACCGAATTGGTCAACTGCCCTGACTGGCTACCGCTGAAACTCGTGGTTGCAGGCGAACGCTTTGGCTTTGATCAAGGTCAGATACTCAACTACCAGCGCCAGCTAGACTTGCGTTGGGGATTATTGAGTCGCGACGTGCTATGGCGTAGCCCAGCTGGTCATACGCTGTACCTCCACTTTGAGCGAACGGCTAGCATGGCAGATAATCACGTGCTGATGCTCCGCTGCCAAGTTACACCTGTAGACTTTGAGGGGGCGATTGAGGTTGAGGCTAGCCTCAATGGCGATCCAGATAACCAGGGTGTGAAGCACTGGGAATGGTTGAACCAAGGTGGAATAGATAACCGTGTTTGGTTGCACCTGCGATGTTTGCAGTCTGGAACTGAGCTGGGCATGGCAACTCAGCTAACTTGTACAGAGCCAGAGGCATTAGTACAAACGACAGGAGGTCGAGATCGACCAACTCTGAGCGCGACCTTTAAAGCTCGACTTGGACAAACCGTAACGTTAGAAAAGATAGTTACTGTCTTTACTTCACGAGAGGTTAGTGCGCCAGCCCAAGCCGCACAGGAAAGCCTAGAAAGTTTACCCAGTTACCCAATCCTGCTAGCAGCTCATGGAGCTATTTGGGACGATTTGTGGCAAGACTGTGATGTTGTAATAGACGGCGACCCTACTGCCCAAAGAGCCATTCGGTATAACCTGTTTCAACTGCTGATTGCCGCGCCGCGTCACGATGAACGGGTCAGCATTCCAGCTAAAACCCTTTCTGGCTTTGCTTACCGGGGTCATATTTTTTGGGATACAGAAATTTTTATTGCTCCCTTTCTGACCTTGACTCAACCGCTCTTGGCACGTAACTTGCTGTCCTACCGTTACCACACCCTAGAAGGTGCAAGGCGCAAAGCTCAGTCACTTGGATATGAAGGCGCAGTGTTTGCCTGGGAGAGTGCTAGCACTGGCGATGAAGTCACTCCTCGTTGGGTGACTGGTGCGGATGGTGAACCGATAAGAATTTGGTGTGGTGACATTGAACTTCACATCAACGCTGACATCGCTTATGCTACCTGGCAGTACTGGCAAGCAACAGGTGATGATAACTGGATGCGCTCTTATGGGGCTGAACTCATCCTCGATACAGCCGTTTTTTGGGGTAGCCGTGTCGAGTGGAATGCAACTCGTGGCTATTACGAAATTCGTGACGTTATTGGTCCTGATGAGAACCACGAACGAGTAGACAATAACGCCTTCACTAACCGGATGGCTCAGTGGCACTTAGAGACAGCCCTGTCTGTACTAGAGTGGTTGCGCCACGAGGAACCTGAACAGGCGGCTGCTTTGGAGCGTAAATTAGACCTGACGCCACAGCGACTGAAACGCTGGGCTCATATCACCCGCCACATGTTGGTGCTGCACAATCCGCAAACTGGTCTAATAGAACAATTTGCTGGCTTCTTTGACCTAGAAGACATTAACTGGGATGACTACAAGCAGCGTACTCAGTCAATGCAAGCTATCTTAGGTGTTGAGGGTGCTAATCAACGTCAGGTGCTGAAGCAGCCCGACGTGTTGATGCTCCTCTATCTACTACGTCAGTCTCCTCTAAAGTTGTTTCCCGACCGCGATAACCGTCAGACACTACGGCGCAACTGGGACTACTACACTCGTCGTACTGACCATACCTATGGCTCCTCACTTGGTCCAGCTATCCACGCTATCCTGGCTTGTGACCTAGATAAAAGCCAAGAGGCATATGAACACTTTATGCGGGCAGCACTGGTAGACTTAGAAGATGTGCGAGGCAACGCTGGGGAAGGAATTCATGCTGCTTCTACGGGTGGAGTATGGCAGGCAGTTGTCTTCGGTTTTGCTGGTATCCGTCTGACTGAAACAGGACCAGTTGTAGAAAACCCACATTTACCGAATAGCTGGACACGCCTGCAGTTCAAGCTCCGCTGGCGCAATCAGTGGCATGAGTTTGAGCTAGTAAGAACTAAGGACGCAACTGAGGTGAGAACCATGGAGTTGGAGAATAGAACTGAAAATCACCCTGTCACCCCGTCACCCCATCTCGCCATCCAAGGCGTCATCTTTGACCTGGATGGGGTACTAACCGATACATCTGAATTGCACTACCAAGCCTGGAAGCAGCTAGCTAATGAAGAGGACATTCCTTTCAATCGACAAGCTAACGAAAGGTTGCGGGGTTTATCACGTCAGGATTCGTTACTACAAATTCTTGGTGAGCGAAAGGTTACGGAAGCTGAACTCCAAGAGATGATGGCGCGTAAGAACAGCTATTATGAGCATCTCATCCAGAACCTTACCCCAGCTAATTTACTTCCAGGAGCAGAAGCGTTGTTGGATGAACTACGGGATGCAGGTATCAAAATTGCTATCGGTTCGTCCAGTAAGAACGCTCGTGCAGTCATCCAACGACTGGGTATTGGTAACCAAATCGATGTGCTTACTGATGGCTACAGCGTGGAGCGACCTAAACCTGCTCCTGATGTATTCCTGCATGCAGCTAAGCAACTTGAAATCGCACCAGAGCAATGCCTAGTGGTAGAAGATGCATCTGCTGGTGTGGAAGCAGCTAAAGCAGGCAAGATGTGGGTACTCGGACTCGGACCAGTCGAGCGAGTTGGAGCAGCTCATGTGGTGCACCAGAGTTTGGCAGGCGTACACTGGGCTGAACTGCTAGCGGCACTTGAGAAGAGCCTTGAAGAGAGCAGAGGAGAGGAAATTCAAGTGGCGAGATGAGAGGAGAGCGGGGGGAGTCCCCCTTTTTTCTACTCCCCTTGCTCATTCTTGGACTCAGGCGAAGCGTTATACAAAGCATCTAGTTGGGCACGCACATCTTCTTCAAAACGTACGACTAGCAGTGGGTCTTTGGTCAAGTTACCTGTTGTATCTAACAACTCGGGATGTGATGCCGCTTGTGCTGAAGATGAAAAACGTGGGTAGCTGCCTGGACTTGTCATTGGCGATCGCACAGCAGGATAACTCCGGTCACGCTCCATACTGAACATCATTAAGTTCCGAATCAAATTACTGACAGCTATCAGGGCAAGGGTGGTAAAAGCCAGAATGTAAAGTAGATGTAACATCTCGTTGTTCTCCGACCTGGTCGTTTAATTTCTTATCGCGTGGCTTGTTCAGAGCGGAACCGCATCCCTACCTCCCAGCATTCCGTCACCAACCTGTGCCATGGCATCAGTGTCGCCATATCTATACCAACTTGGCTTCCTGTCGCTTTAAATAGCATCTGAGCTGTGCTGACTTCCTGCTGCGCTTGCCTGACTCGCTCTAGTAAGTTAGATTGCTGCTCAATGCTGAGGAAGGAGAGTCGTTCAGTTTCAAGCATTGAGCGCGATCGCCCAAACCAATACTTATAGTCTTCTAATAGCGGTTGCAACACCGTTTTGAGTAACTCAGGCTCAGGCAGGTTTGAGTTAAGCATAAATGAAAAACAGATTTCTATTCTCCTAAACCAATATTAGCGTGATTTACGTTTCTTAACAATTCTTGGTTAACCGCAAGAGAAATCATTGATATTTGCTAACAGTGCCGTGTGTGGGAGAATAACGTAGCATAGAAGTATTACTCCAGAATCAATCGCTTTTACTTAATACATTTCCAATGGTTCAGCAGTCGATGCCTAAATCAGAAAATTCAGCGTTCCCACCAGAAGAGCAGCCTGATAAAGTATATCTGCCGCGAACCAGCGAATCTGAAACTTTAAAGAAAATTCGTCACACAGCATCCCATGTTATGGCTATGGCGGTGCAGAAGCTGTTTCCCAAGGCGCAAGTCACCATTGGTCCTTGGATTGAAAACGGGTTCTATTACGATTTTGACAATCCGGAGCCGTTTACAGAAAGCGATCTGAAAGCCATCCAGAAAGAGATGGTGAAAATCATTAACCGCAAGCTTCCGGTGATTCGAGAGGAGGTAAGCCGTGAGGAAGCTGAACGCCGAATCAGAGACATTAATGAACCCTACAAGCTAGAAATCCTTGAAGGTATTGAGGAACCTATCACGATCTATCACTTGGGCAACGAATGGTGGGATCTGTGTGCTGGTCCTCATGTAGAAAATACCAGTGAGCTGAACCCTAAGGGGATTGAAGTAGAAAGCGTTGCTGGGGCTTACTGGCGAGGAGATGAAACTAGGGCACAATTACAGCGAATTTACGCTACGGCATGGGAAACGCCTGAGCAGTTGGCTGAGTATAAACGTCGTAAGGAAGAGGCGCTCAGAAGAGACCACCGACGGCTGGGCAAGGAACTGGGACTATTCGTTTTTAGCGATCTAGTGGGACCAGGATTGCCATTATGGACGCCAAAGGGAACGGTACTGCGCTCAACCCTAGAAGAGTTCTTGAAGCAGGAACAACTTAAACGGGGATATCAGCCAGTAGTCACCCCGCATATTAGTAGAGTTGACCTGTTTAAAACCTCAGGTCATTGGCAAAAATATCACGAGGACATGTTCCCCATGATGGGTGATTCTGAGGATGAGAGCTTTGTCCTCAAGCCTATGAATTGTCCTTTTCACGTCCAAATATATAAGAGTGAGTTGCGTTCCTATCGGGATTTGCCTATAAGGTTGGCGGAATTTGGTACTGTATACCGGTACGAGCAATCGGGTGAACTGGGCGGACTGACGCGAGTTCGAGGCTTCACTCAAGATGATGCTCATTTATTTGTGACGCCAGAGCAGTTAGATAGCGAATTTCTCAACGTAGTCGATCTGATTCTGTCGGTAAATAAGAGTCTGCGACTAGAGAACTTTAAGGCGCGACTCAGTTTTCGCGATCCGGCTTCAAATAAATATATTGGCTCTGATGAAGCTTGGGACAAAGCGGAAAGTGCTATCCGTCGTGCTGTAGAAATTCTAGGAATGGAACACTTTGAGGGCATTGGGGAAGCGGCATTCTATGGTCCCAAACTAGATTTTATTGTCCGCGATGTTCTCGACCGGGAGTGGCAACTCGGTACAGTGCAAGTGGATTACAACCTGCCAGAGAGGTTTGATTTAGAGTATGTGGCGGAAGATGGCACTCGTAAACGTCCAGTGATGATTCACCGGGCACCTTTCGGTTCACTAGAACGATTAATTGGGATCTTAATTGAGGAATATGCTGGAGATTTTCCCTTATGGTTGGCTCCCTTGCAAGTAAGATTGCTGCCAGTGAGTGAGGCTCAGTTACCCTTTGCCCAAACAGTTGCCAGCAAAATGCGATCACTCGGTATCCGGGCTGAGGCAGATGCCAGTAATGAGCGATTGGGTAAGTTGATTCGCAATGCTGAGAAAGAGAAAATCCCTGTCATGGCGGTTGTGGGAGCAAAGGAAGTGGAGTCGAACAGTCTGAGTATCCGCACCCGTGCTTCCGGGGAGCTGGGAGTGATGCTAGTGGCGGAGATGCTGGAGAAAATGCAACGGGCGATTGGCGATCACGATGACTTTTAGATGACTACGACTGTTACTGTTCCAGCAACAACAGCTAACCTGGGACCTGGTTTTGACTGTATTGGAGCTGCCTTAACCTTGTACAACCAGTTCAAGTTCACTCGACTTGATGCTGGTGGTGTCGAGCGGGTTAAGATAACGGCTACAGGGGCTGAGGCTCATTTGGTGAAGACAGATGAGAGTAATCTGCTATATCAGGCGTTTGTCAAGTTTTATGAACGGTTGGGTCAGCTGCCTCCACCAGTGCAGATTGAGATTCAGCTGAATGTGCCGTTAGCAAGGGGTTTGGGTAGTTCGGCGACGGCGATTGTGGGTGGTTTGGTGGGGGCAAATCAGCTGGCTGGGACACCTCTTAGTGACCAGGAGGTGATGGAGCTGGCGATCGCTTTGGAAGGGCACCCGGATAATGTGGTTCCGGCGCTGTTGGGGGGGTGTCGGTTGGTAGTGAGGAATTCTGGTGAATTACCACAGAGATGCCCCCAGCGAAGCGCGTTAGAGCGCCAAGTGGGGTGGGTGATTTGTGATGTGGGTTGGCATTCTGATGTTGTGCCAGTGGTGGCGATTCCGGATTTTGAGCTTTCGACTCTGGAGGCACGACGGGTGTTGCCAGGAGACGTGAGTCGGGCAGATGCGATTTTTAATGCGGCGCATTTGGGATTGTTGGTGCGG
>Ga0213881_10001460_pt1 | contig 11270 bp, 6 predicted proteins | sample BarmaccoBMER_R08_FD_160104 | JGI IMG/M metagenome (GOLD analysis project Ga0213881, IMG submission 160104) | Barbacenia macrantha exposed rock microbial communities from rupestrian grasslands, the National Park of Serra do Cipo, Brazil - ER_R08 ... | reverse complement strand
ATTGTTGGGTGTATTCAGCAGGATGCTGCCAGCGTTGTTTAGTTTTGTGTCGATCGTCAGATTCCCACCGGGCGACGGTCCCAGGTTCAATGTGTCGCCGCTATCGACCGTCAGTGTCCCGACAGTGAAGACCCCATTCACATTGACCACCGAAGTCACCGTGGGTTTGCCGTCGATTTCGACGACGGCGCTGCTGCTGTTTGGAACGGTGTTCGGCGTCCAGTTACTCGCCGTGCCCCAGTTGCCGGTGCCGCCATTCCAAGTCTGCGCGTGAACGGCCGAAGCGATTGCCAGCAGCGCGACTACCACAAGAACCGCTGAAGCTGAAACAGAGAACGGAAGAGTACGATGGCCGTAATCCTCTTTTTTCGAAGATTGAGAATCAATGCTTCTCATATTTAATTTACGTTTGTCTTGGCAACTGTGCCCCGCCGTTCCGGAGCGGCGCGCTTGGGCAAGGCATGACACGTGGTCACCGGAGTAACGCGGAAAGGCGGGCCAAACGGGGCCAAGCAAAATTCAAAAAACTGAAAAACTGAAAAGCTGGCGCCGCAGCGGCACGGACTTCGTGGCGCTGCAATGAGTGAAAGTTTTGAGTTTATTTCCATTCGAGCCAGACATGAGAAAGATATCTGGAGGGCGACGATTCCTCGTTGCCGAACCGTAATCCGCCAACCAGGAATGGTCGGCCTACAGAAGAAGCGAATCCTTCACGAAAACGCGACGAAAGCGAGTGCGCTGAAACAGCAGCAGCGCTCCGAGGCCGCCGAGCATCAGCACCCAGCTACCTGGCTCCGGCACGGGCAGCATCTCGGTGGCGACCATGGTGCCGGTGAACGTCGCAGTCGTGTCGTTTGGCCCAACAACTGAAAGGGTTTCCGAAAAAGAGATGGGAATCGTCAGCGTCTCGATTCCGCCGACCATCGTCAAAATTCCCGGCATGGCGCCGTTCGGTCCGCTGCCGAGCTTCGTCAGATCGATGCTGCCACTGCCGAGCGGCCCGGTGTAATCGGTCGTGCCGGAACTTGCGGCGATTGAAATTTGGGTTGAGTCGAACGAGCCAGCGGTTGTCGGAATCGCATTTGAACTTAGATCGAGCACGAGATTGCGGATGGCAGCATATGCCAGACCGGTATAGGGTGGTGCGAACGTGATGCCGTAATCAGCCGGCGCAGAGCCGGCAGCGCCGCCCGCCGCCGGTTGCCAGTTTCCGCTGACAGCGGCAGCGAGCGCAGCCGAATTGAAGGTGATCGAGTTGGCGGTGACGGTCGCATCGATCGTTCCAGAGTAGCTGGTCGTCAGGCTATTTGCTCCCTGCGGGGCGAACATCCCGACGTAGATGTTGTTGCCGCTGACGGTGAGAGTGCTAGCCGTGGGATCGAGGGTGAATGTGTCTCCGCGCGCAGACAATGTGTACACTGCGGCGGAGAGGATAAGTAGTGGGAGTAGTTTCATAGGTTGTATGGCCTCCGTCGCGGGCGCACGCCAGCCCAGCGCACGCCCGCTCTTAGGCATGGTGTCTGTTCATGAGTACAAAGCGAGATTGCGCCGAGAAGTGGGCCAGAGTTTTTTTGAATGCTGAAAAGCTGGACGTTGAAAGGCGAAACGTGGGAGGTGAGAGGCTTAGAAGAGAGGAAGTCTGCGAATCTCGTGCTTTTTCGCTGCGGAAGCGACGCATGCTAAGACGCACCTGGAGCCGGAGTGCCGGTTTTCGATTGCCAAAATTGCCGTGTGGAACGTAGAATCCCAAGCTCGGCGTGTACTCAAGATGATTTCCCCCAGCGCCCAGGAAAATGTCACCCAGTTGCTCTTAGCGGGAACGCCGCAGCCGGAGCAGCTTGCGGCGATTGTTTACGATGAGCTGAGAGCGATCGCACGGCGCTATCTGGAACGCGAGCGGGCCGGGCACACTCTCCAGGCGACCGCGCTGGTACACGAAGCCTACGTGCGGCTGGTAGATGAAACGCGCGTGAGCTGGCAGAACCGGGCGCATTTTCTCGGCGTAGCGGCCCAAGTCATGCGCCGTGTACTGGTGGATTATGCGCGCGCGCATCGCTCACTGAAACGCGGCGGCACGGCCGAAACACTGGTGCTTGAGGACCAGATGGAGCTTGCCGGCGAGGAGAGCATTGACTTGGTGGCGCTGGATGACGCGTTGCGCGATCTGGCGGCGATCGATCCGCGGCAGTCGCAAATCGTCGAGCTGCGTTTCTTCGGCGGCCTTACCGTCGCGGAAACTGCGCATGTACTCGACATCTCGCCGCGCACCATCAAGCGCGAGTGGCGTGTCGCGCGCGCATGGCTGCGCCGCGAAATTTTCGGAGAGCCACATGGCGCTTGCGCCTGAGGATTGGCTGCGAGCCAAGGAAATCTTCGTCGAGACGGCGGACCTTCCCGCGAACGAACGCCCCACGCGGCTCGATCAACTCTGCGGTTGTAACGAAACTCTCCGCGCTGAAGTGGAATCGCTCCTCGCGTCCGATGCGACGTCGAGTGGGTTCATGGCCGTGCCGGCCGGAAAAGTACCGCGGCGATTACTCGCCGGGAGCGAGTGGGAAGGACATCGCCTCGGCGCCTACGAAATAGCGGGCGAGCTCGGCCGCGGCGGGCTGGGCGTCGTTTATCTTGCCGAGCGCGCTGACGAGCAATTTCACAAACGCGTTGCCATTAAGCTGATCAAGCGCGGGCTTGATACGGACGCGATTCAGCAACGTTTCCGGCGCGAACGCGAGATTCTCGCATCGCTCGAGCATCCGAACATCGCGCGCCTGCTCGATGCCGGGACGACGCAAGACGGCCTGTCGTACTTTGTGATGGAGTACGTGCAGGGCGAAATCATCACCGAGTACTGCGCTACTCACCAGCTCGACATTCAACAACGCCTGACGCTTTTTCGCACCGTGTGCGACGCGGTGAGTTACGCGCACACACACCTCGTAATCCATCGCGATCTAAAGCCGTCGAACATTCTGGTGAACGCGAACGGCGAGCCAAAGCTGCTCGATTTTGGAATCGCAAAGCTGCTCGGAGATGAAGCCGAACTTCGGGACCAGACGGTGGTCGAGCAGCGCCCGCTCACGCCTGAGTACGCCAGCCCGGAGCAATTGCACGGCGGAGCGATCACTACCGCAAGCGACGTTTACGCGCTCGGCGTTGTGCTGCACGAGCTGCTCACGGGTGAAAAACCGAAGCGCGGGGCGCACGGCGACTTTGTCAGGGCAAGCGCGGTCGCGGCAAATTCGAAATCGCTTCGCGGGGATCTCGACAATATTGTCGCGAAAGCTCTCCAAGAGGAGCCGAAACGCCGCTATTCGTCCGCGCGGCAACTGGCGGACGAAATTGAGCGTTACCAGCGCGGACTTCCTGTACTCGCGCGCGGCGACGCGTTCAGCTATCGAGCGGCCAAGTTCATTCGGCGGCACCGTTTTGCCGTGGCGGCGACGTTGCTGGTTGGCCTCAGCCTCGTCGCTGGGTTGATCGCGACGGAACGCGAAGCGCGCCTGGCGCAGCGGGAGAAGCAAAGAACGCAGCGCGTGAATTCCTTCCTTGCCGAAACACTGGCGGATGCCGCGCCGGCGTTGAACAGGCGACTGCATCATGGTCAGCCGAACTCGCTGAGCGAGGTGCTGGATTCGGCGTCGAAGCGGCTTGACGGAAATGAATTCGCCAACGAGCCGGAGGTGCGGGCCGATCTCGAACGCGTCATCGGAGGCGCCTATGCGGCAGACGGCAAAGCCGCGCGTGCAGACCAGCACTTGCAGAGGTGGATTGCCATGGCAGAGCGACTTTATCCCGCAAATCATCCGAAACGAATTCTCGCGGCCGCTGACCGGGCGGGCATGCTTTTCATTCAGGGCAAGTTGACGGAATCGGAAGCAGCGTTTCGCAATGTGATTCCGAAGCTGCGCGCGGAATGTGTCAAAAACCAGGTTGAGCCAGAAGATTACGCTGAAGCGTTGAATAACTTTGCCTATTTGCGCCGTACTCAGGGCGACTCGGCAGAAGCCGAACGGTTGTTTCGGCAGAGCTTGTCGGTCAAAACGGTCACACAAGCGCCGTTTCATCACCAGCTCGCCACGACGCGCAGTACTCTGGCATTGACGCTTCAGGACGAAGGGAAGTTTGCCGAAGCGCTGAGTACCGCGCGCGAAGCCGTGCGCGAAAAGGAACAGCTCGATAGCAACGCAGATGAAACGGCGTTTGCGCTGACTGTACTCGGCGGATTGCTGACCGAAAACGGCGAGTACGCTGCGGCTGACGCGGCGTTGCGCCGAGCCGAAGGGATGTTGCGCGACCTTGTGGCGCCCACGTCACTATGGCTCGGCGATAACTTGCGCAATCAGGCGGCGTCGTTTTACGCCCAAGGACGCTACGAAGACGCGCTGCGCACGAGCCGTGAAGCGTCAACGATTTACCAGCAGAACTTTGGCAGCCACTACGACAATTACCCGACGGCGCTCGACATTGAGGGGCTCAGCCTGGCGAGAACGGGGAACGTGGCTGAAGGCGAGAAGCTCTTGCGCGACGCGTTAATACTCCGGGAAACAACGCTGCCGCACGAGCATTTCTGGGTCGCACTGGCACAAGGGGCGCTAGGCGAATTTCTCACGCTACAAAAACGATACGGCGAGGCGGAGCCGCTGCTGGTCGCGAGCTACGAAGGCTTGCGCCATAGCCAGGGCGCGGACAATCCCCGCACGAAATTAGCCGAACAGCGGCTGGTCGAGTTTTCCAATGAAACGGGCAGAGCCGTTGTCGCCGGCAAACTGACAAACCTGGGCCATCATTGATGCGCGGCTCACTCGACCCGGATCGCTGGACCCGGATCAAAGCGGTTTTCGAGGAGATCGCCGATTTGCCCGAGGAGAAACGTGGCGCCCGGCTGGATGAGCTTTGCGCAGGCGACGCGAGCTTGCGCGCCGAACTCGAATCACTGCTCGACGCCGATATGCAGGCCGGCGAATTCATGACGAAGCCAGTGGCGACGATCGCGCCGCATGTGTTCGCCGCGAGCGAGTTCGAGGGGCGGCGCTTCGGCGCATATCAGACGATTCGCGAGATCGGCCCGGGGGGCTTGGCGTCGTTTATCTAGCGGAACGCGCCGACAAGCAATTCCACAAGCGCGTCGCCATTAAGTTGATCAAGCGCGGGCTGGACACGGACGCGATCCAGCAGCGTTTCCGGCGCGAACGCGAGATTCTCGCGTCGCTGGAGCATCCGAACATCGCGCGTTTGCTCGATGCCGGGACAACGGAGGAGGGGTTGTCGTACTTCGTGATGGAGTACGTCGAGGGGGAAATCATCAGCGAGTACTGCGCGCAGCGCGGGCTCACCACGCGCGAGCGGCTCGAGCTATTCCGCCACGTCAGCGCCGCGGTGAGTTATGCCCATCAGCGCCTCGTCGTGCACCGCGACCTTAAGCCCTCGAACATGCTCGTGACACGCGAGGGCGAGTTGAAGCTGCTCGACTTTGGCATCGCCAAATTGTTGCGCGATGAAGAGCTGTCCGGCCAAACGATCGCCGAGCAGCAGGTGCTGACACCGAAGTACGCCAGCCCGGAGCAAATCCGCGGCGAAATGATCAGCACCGCCACGGATGTGTACAGCCTCGGGGTCGTGCTGCGCGAAGTCGTGGCGGAGCCGAACGGGACATCAGAAACCCCGCGTCGCAAGCTCGGCGATCTCGTGACGATCATTCACAAAGCCACGCACCAGGAAGCGCAGCGTCGCTATTCGTCGGTCGCGCAATTTTCCGAGGACCTTGGGCGTTATCTCGACGGCCGCCCAGTGCGTGCGCGGCCGGACAGCTTGCGCTACCGCGCCGGTAAATTCATCGCGCGCAATCGCGTCGCGACGGCAGCGGCTCTGGTTGTTGCACTTTCAGTCGTTAGTGCGCTAATCATTTCGCTTTACGAAACTGGCGTCGCCCGCCGCCAGCGCGACGTGGCACAACAGGAGCGCAACAAAGCACAGGAGATCAGCCGGTTTTTGCAACGAATGCTCTCGTTTTCAAACCAGAGCTTCACATCAGTCTCGCCTGTCGCTCAGCGGCGCGATGTGACGGTAAATGAAATGCTCGGCCAGATCGCTCCACAGGTTGAGCGCGAGCTGGCGCATCAGCCAGACGTGCGCGCGGAAGTACTGCGCACGATCGGCAGCAGCTACGCTTCGCAAGGCAATTACGTCGAGGCGGAGAAGCAGTTGCGGGCGGCACTGGCTGGCGACCGGCAATCGGGTGAAATCAAAAGCAGCGAGGCGGCGAACACGATGATCGAGCTTGGGCTTATTAAGTACCGCGAGCTGAAACTCGATGAAGCGGAGCGTTTCTTCGGGCCGGCAGTTACATGGTACCGCGCGCAGCAACAAACGAAAGCGAAGGGGTTCGATGTCGCCGATCTCGCGTTTGCGCTGGATTGTCTCAGCGTGAACACATTCTTTCGCGGCGATACCAAGAAAGCCGCGGCTCTATCGGACGAAGCGCTCCGTCTGGTGCGCAACCCCACTGATGAGCACGGGCGGACGGTGCGCGCCCTGGCGACGATGGACACCGGGGGCATGCTGGCGATGACAGGCGACGTGCCCCGCGGTGAGCCGATGTTGAAAGATGCGCTCGCCCAATTTCACCAAATCTCTGACCAGCCTCGGTGGGAAATGGGCGCCGCGCTTGCTGTGCTCGGTTTCGCCGAACGCACGAAAGGCAATTTCGCCCAGGCAACCGAGTACCTTCGCGAAGGCGAAAAAATTTACGGGCAAACGCTGGGCGAAGATAACTTCTACATGGAGTACAACCTCCAGCAGCAATCGGCTGTGCTGGCGGTGCAACAAAGATGGGCGGAAGCAGAGAAGGTCGCCCGGCGTGAGCTGGAGATCGCTCGACGCATTGTTCCCGCAGCGCCTGCGGCAGCGGCGGCAGCGCAACGCGATCTAGGCGAAATTCTCGCTCGCGAGGGTAAATTCGCCGAGGCGGAAAACAACCTGCGCGAAGTCTTGCCGAGTTACATTGCCGCACGAGATCATGCGGGGGTGACTGAAATTAAGGTGACTGTGAGCGAGTGTCTGCTTGCGCAGCAACGCTCGCCCGAGGCGGAGAAGTTCGCGCTTGAGGCTCGTGAAGAAGCGACCGCATGTTCGCCGCCGAATTCAGCCATGATGACGATGGCCGAGAAAAACCTGGCTGCGGTTTACCGCAGTGAAGGCAAAGGCGAACTGGCCGCGAGATTGAAGCAATGACCAGAGCCGGCAGCTGTAGGGCGACAATTCCTCGTTGCCGAGCATCACCGCGCCAACCAGGAATGGTTGGCCTACAGAAGAACCCGCGCCCGGGCCAAGGGGCGAAGGGCGGCGTAAAGATGCGGCACCTGTTGGGCGTGATTTCTCGTTGCCGAAACGCAACGAAGCGGTCAGCTGACTCGCGCCGTCGCCATTCGCAGCACCCAACGGTAGAGTACGAAACCGATGACGGCGAAGGCGATGCCGCCGATGATGACGGCATCCGTCTCAAACCGCGGGCCGACGAGTGAAAGCGGCGTGGGTTTCCCGGAGAAAACGACGATCGCGGAAATCACCACGCCGATGATGCTTTCGCCGACGATGAGTCCCGAGGCGAGCAGCACACCAAGCTGTTTGGCCGCTTCCGGTTTGCGGCTTCGATCTGCGGCGCGCTCATAAAACCAGCCGGCAATCGCGCCGACCACGATCATGAGCGTACTGGCCGTGGGCAGATAAATGCCGAGCCCGACAGCCAGTGGCGGGACGCGCATGTGACGCGTCGCGCGGGCGAGGATTTCATCCACGATGATGATGGCGACACCAATCAGCGCGCCCATATTGATGAGACTCCAGTCGATGTTCGCCGCGATAACGCCCTGGGCGAGAGACGAGATTAGCCCCGCCTGCGGCGCCGGAAGTGAATGCGCCGTGGCGTTGGGTGCACCGACAAAACCGTAGGCTTGGTTTACCAGATTGAGTACGGGCGGGATCACAATCGCGCCGGCAATTACTCCGATGATGAGCGCGACCTGCTGTTTCCACGGAGTCGCGTCCACCAGCTGACCCGTCTTCAGGTCCTGCAAATTGTTGTTCGCGATTGCGGCGACGTTGAAAATGACGGCGGTGGTGAAAAGCGCGAACGCCATCAACGCTTTGCCCGCATCTGGGCCGACATGCGGCTTTACGCCCACCACGAGCAGCAGCGCCGCGCCGATGACGACAAGAATGCCAATGCCGGAAAGCGGGCTGTTCGACGAACCGATCAGCCCGGCCATGTACCCGCACACCGCGGAAACGAAGAAGCTCATCAAAAGTACATAGAACACACCGCCGATGATCAGCGTAGGCAAATGCGCGCCGAGCCCGCTGGTGTTCGCGAAGTACCCGAGCACCCAGGCGATCGGCACCATGCAGAGGAGCGTGACCAGACCAACGATGCCGATGGGAATATCGCGCTCGGTGATTGGAAGCGTATGGGCTTTGCCCGCTTTGCGCGCGCGGTTTGCGGCGAAGGCACCGGTGAGACCGACCACGACCGGCTTGACCAACTTGGCGAGCGTCCAGATGGCTGCGACGCCAATCGTTCCGGCGCCAATGAAACGCACTTTGTGACTCCACGTGGCTTGCGCAATTCCAGCCGCTGCCGTGGTGAGGTCGCCGGTCAGCGCGGAGTAATGGGGCACGCCCCAGCCCCAGCCGATGATTGCACCGATGAGCATGGCGATGCCGACTGATATTCCGCAAAGGTGACCGATCGCGAGCAGCGCGAACGAAAGCGAGAAATCGTAGCCGCTGACCGAGCCGCGCCTGCCGAATCGGAATGTCTGTGCAACATCGGAGGCGAATAGCTGGGTGGCGACAATCAGCGCAAAAACAGCGGAAACGATCGATCCCCATAAGACGGCGAGCAGTCCTGCACGTCCGTGCTCGACGGTCGAGCCGCCCGTCACATCGCCGCTGCTGCCGACCTTGAGTACTTCAGCGCAGGCAACGCCTTCCGGGTAAGGCAAATCGGAATTCGTGACCAGCGCGCGACGCAGCGGGATTGAGTACATCACGCCGAGAATGCCGCCGAGCGCGCAGATGAGGAACGAGATCCAGAAAGGAAAGCCGGTCCACCACCCGATCATGATCAGTCCCGGTAAAACGAAGATGATGGACGAAAGGGTGCCCGCCGCGGAGGCGACGGTTTGTACGATGTTGTTTTCCTGCACGGTCGCGTCTTTGAATCCGCGCAGGATTGCCATGGAAATCACGGCGGCAGGAATGGACGTGGAAAACGTCAGTCCGGCTTTGAGCCCGAAGTACACGTTCGCGGCAGTGAATACGAGCGTGATGATTACGCCGACGATCAATCCACGAATCGTTAGCTCTGGGCGTCGTCTTTCCTCGATCCGGCGTTCGCGGTGCATGATTTCTAATCGAAATGGAGGCTGATTCTGCACGGGTGATGCACGCGTGCGCAATGCAAAACAATGTCACGCCGAGCGAAGCGCAGCGAAGTCGAGGGATCCCGTCGCGGCTGCGGTTTAGGTTTTCAGCGGGATTGCTCGACTTCGCTCGGAATGACTACTCCTCGTAATGCACCCACCTGCGCGCCAGCCGCAGTTGCAGCAACGTCAAAGCAAACACCACGACGAAGAGCAGCCAGCCGAGCGCACTGGCGTAACCCATGTTCAGGAAACGGAACGCCTGATTGAACAGGTGGTACGCGTAAAACAGGGTGGAATCGATCGGGCCGCCCTGCGTCATGATGAAGGCTTGCGTGAAGATTTGCAGTGTGGCGATTAGCCCCATGATCAGGTTGAAGAAAATGTATGGCGTAAGCAGCGGGAGGGTGATCGAGCGAAATTGCTGCCACACGTTCGCGCCATCGAGCGCGGCGACTTCATAGTACGCCGCGTTGATTCCTTTCAGCCCCGCCAGCCAGATGATCATGCCGCCGCCCGCGCTCCAAAGCCCCATCAGGATGAGCGCCGGTTTGCTGGTGTGTTCGTCCTGGAGCCAGTTCGGGCCGTGAATGCCGAAAGCGCTGAGTACGTTGTTCAGCAGACCGATCTGCGGATTAAAAACCCAAATCCACAGAATGCTGGAGGCGACAAGGGGGACGATCGACGGTAAATAAAAGATCGTGCGCCAGACCGCGATGCCGCGGATTTCCTGGTTGAGCAACAAGGCAATGCCAAGGCTCAGCGCCATACCGACCGGAATGCCGATGATCATGTAGCAGGTGTTACCAAGCGCTTTCCAGAACTGCGCGTCGTGAGTAAACATCCAGCGGTAGTTCGCGAAACCGACGAAGCGCGCCGGGTTGAGAATGTCGTAATCGCAAAAACTAACGACGACGGAAAAGAGAATCGGGCCGCCGATAAAGACGACGAAGCCGATCAGCCACGGCGACGCGAAAAACCAGCCGGCGAGCCATTCACGTCGCAGCATTGACTCGTGCTCCTGCTCGCCGGTTCGATCAGGAGCACGAGCACGAGAAACGACTAGCGTTGCACTAGCCACGAGCAGCGCCAGGTACGCGCCGATCAGATATTTCCACCGCACCACCATTCCGCGCGGAGGACTCAGCACGTGATCGAGCGCGCGCTGCACAACGCGCGTACTTTCGTCGAGCGCAGCTTGTGGCGTTGCCTTATGGAATAGCGCCTGATCGGTCGCGCGGCGTTGTTCATTAAAAAGCAACTGACCAACGGGCGTGACTGGCCGAATCGGCGAAGTCTCGAGCAAGTCGTTCAATAACTTTGTGCCATCGCGTATTTTCGCGCTGATCGCCGGATTCGACGCTATGTACTTCTGGTAAAGCCACTCGTTGATGTGCCGGTTTGCATTTTGCGTCGGCACATAAACATGGCCCATGCTCTCGAGGCGCAGCCGCTCGTTCTCGCCGATGATTTCCCGCGCGCGCTGGCTGCACATGTACTTGATCAATTCCCACGCTGCTTCTTTGTGCCGCGCCGTGGATGGGATTGCGTAACACCAGCCGCTCACCCAGCTGAAGCCGCGCTTGCCTGATGCCGCTTCACGCGCCGGCAACGGCGGGACGGCAAGCGCGTAATTCACATTTTCGCCGAACTGCGCCAGTACCTCCGGGAAGGTCCAGTAGCCGTCGATCTTCATCGCCACTTTACCTTGCGCGAACGGATCCAGCTCCCCCGGCGGAACGGCGCGCTGGCCGGATTCGGTCGTGCCCTGGAATGCCAGTACTTTGCCCGCGCCGCCGATCGAATCGTAAACGCGCACCATCCATTCCAGCGCCTGCACCACGCGTGGGT